>Ga0137459_1000172_pt1 | contig 23638 bp, 35 predicted proteins | sample EasRivERMGT700_2_FD_104908 | JGI IMG/M metagenome (GOLD analysis project Ga0137459, IMG submission 104908) | Soil microbial communities from meander-bound floodplain in the East River, Colorado, USA - East River MetaG ERMGT700_2 | ecosystem: Environmental > Terrestrial > Soil > Floodplain ...
AGGCCTTACAATTTCAAGGTTACAAGAATGATTTTGTATGTGGAATAACTTTATGTGAGGGCCATTGTTGGGTTGAGTTAGGTAGCGAGGTAATTGACATAACCGCCACACAATTTGACAAAGTTCTTCCTCGTGTATATATTGTAGACAAGAAACACTACTATGAATCGGAAATACCAAGATTCTTTAAATATTCACGAGATGAGTATAATAGTAACGTTTATTGCACATTCTTCAGAAATTTCCAAGCTTTAAAAGAAACCGCATCTTGGCACGATCAAAAACCAAACCAATACAAAAAACAAATAAATAATTTTTTGCAATCATTAAAACAAATAAACACATAAAACACATAAGGAAAATAAATAAAAACATCATGGACACTAATGTAATTGTTTTGGCAGATTTAACCGCACTTTTTTCAACCCGAGAAAGATTTAGGAAGAATATTAATTATAAAGCGGTTGATGAATTCATTAAAACAAAGATGAATATCAAAAATATCAATGATGATTCGGTGTTTTTCACACTATATCATCCAGGAAATGAAAAACAAAACAATTTCATTAAGTTTTTAAAATCAGAACTTAATTGGAATGTTGAAGGTATTAAAACTTTTGATATTCGAAAAGGAATAGAATATCAGCAGTACAGATTTGATACACAAATTGCTTATGAACTAGGCCTTTTGTTTAGGCCAGAAGAACCAACTCGTATTTTGGTAATTTCCGATAGCTTTGAGCTGGCCAAACCCATGATCGAGGTTGCCGGAGAACATAATACTGAGGTTACACTTGGATTTTTCTCTGACGCTCTTGATGGCCGGTGGTATAAGATATTACAAAATCCGGAAAATAAGATTAATTTTCTTGATTTTGAATTAATGCAGGGAAATCGGCAGGAAGAACTAAACTATTCTACATGAATAGGTTTTGCAGGTTAAGAAAAACCGCTCGTTCATTATCAAAACAATTTGGTCATGAACTTGGATATTTTATTTTTACTTCGCCGGACATGAAACATGAGGCAAAATGCATTTATTGTGGACTGCCTGTTTTCATATCAGAACGATCTGATATTAAAATAAATTATAATAAACGATTCAATAATCCACAAGATTTGACGCCAATTATTGCAACAAAAATTGCTGCAATATTAAAACAAGAACTTCTGGTGGAAATATATGGTCCAAAGCAAAGTGGGTATATTTATGGCCAAGCTTTGATAATTTTCTGTGATGAAAATCCAACCGTATCGAAGATTCCGATATCTCAAATGCCTTGACAATCTGTTCAGGTGTGCTTATTTTGTAGGCCATGGGATCACAATTATTTATTTCCAAGGCCACTGAAATTTTTTCGCATATTGACACAAGGTCAATGTTTATTACCGTTCATGATTATCAAAACAATTATGGGGAAATAGCTACGCATTCTCTTTGCTGGCATATCAGTTATAATAAAGCCATTGAGAAATCTTATGATATAATCGAAAACTTTATTCCAACTGTAAATTTTTGTATTGGCAAGCCTTATACAGTTGAGGATTTAAAAAAAGCACAAACGGAATTATTAGATTCTTTTAATGACACATTGGTTTTGGGTGAAGGAAATAATCCGCGTTACACCAATGTTGATACTTATGATAAAATATTTGGAGCGGATGGACAAATAATTCCTGGTGTTAAAATACATAAAGAAAATTTACAAATACACTTGACCTCAGTATATAGAATCGCTAAGATAGTAAAACAAGTTGGCGTATATCCAATAACAAATTCTGATAGAAAAACTATGGCCAAAAGAGATCTTCGGAATATGTGTCCAATTAAACGTTGGGGACAATTTGTTTTGGATGTAGGTCGATTTAAAAATTTAACGGTTAATAAAATAACGATTAAAGAACGTGATGTGATTAATATTTGGAATAAATAATTTATGTTAAAAACTGATATATTAAATAATATACAAAATATTAGAAATAAAATTATAGATCCATTAATCACAAAAGGATTATATACTTTATATAAAGAGTTGGCGGAAATTCCTGATAATGAAATTAACAAATGCATAAATGATCTTTTATCTTCTGGAAAAAATTTAAATCCCAAAAATCTTTTAACTTTATACAAAAGTCAATTTATTATGAGGGGATATAAAGTTCAATTGTTTCCAACAGAAGAACAAAAATCTTTGCTTTTACAGCATGTAAATGCATACAGATTTATTTATAATTTTTTATATGCAGAGCGTAAAAAACTTTGTGACCCATATTACAAAATTAAATTTGTAGAAGTTAATAAGCAGAAAAAAGAGTTGTTTATGAAACAACTAAATGTAACACAGCTAAATTTTAAACAAATTTCTTTATTTTGGTTTAAGAAAAAATCAATATTAATTAAGATTGATTGGGCAGATCATCCAAAATTTGACAATTTATATAATAAATATAAGGTTGCAAAGGATAATGGTTTAATACCAAATTGGGTGAAAGATTGTTCATCTTATGTTATAAACGGGTGTTGTAAATCATTTCCTCCAACACCTTCCGGCTTTCGAAGCAAACATAATTCAGCTTCTGAATTTAATATTCAACAGGGTGATATGGTTTCTTTTAAGGATGGAAAAATTGTTTTACCTAAAATTGGTGGAATTAGACATAACAGAAATAATTATATTCCTGTTGATGGAAAAATTTGTACAGTAGGAATTTCATTTGAAAACGGCGAATGGTACGCCGGAATTTCTATGAAGTTCAATAAAAAGAAACCAGAAAAAAGAACAACTGGAAAAATAATTGGTTTAGATGTTGGTTGCCGGAAACTTGCAACCATTCATGACGGAACAAAAACTGTTATTTATGGCAAGAAAAAAGATTTATCAGAAAAATATCAAAGAGCTGAAAAATCTTTAAAGAGATGGCAGCGTAGAGCTTCGGCAAGATTTCTTAAAGGTGCAGAAAAACAATCGTTAAGATATGAATTTGCGCAAAACAAAGTAAGACGTTTACATAAAAAACTTTTCAATTTTAGAAAAGATAATATTCATCAAGTAACACACCGAGTATTATCGAAGAAAATTAAACAAATAAATATTGAGAGTTTGAATGTTAAGGGTATGATGTCAAACGCTGGTAAAGAAAAGGTAATTGGAAAGCACCAATTGCACAAATCATTAGCGGAAGCATCTATGTCCTCATTTTTACAAACGATTAAATATAAAAGTGAGTGGCGTGGTATTACGGTTAAAGAGGCTAAGAAAAGTTATGCTTCTAGTAAGACTTGTTCTGGGTGTAATACTAAAAATGATATAGGTAGTAAAGAGATTTGGATATGTTCTAAATGTAATATACGGCATGATCGGGATGAAAATGCTGCAAAAAATTTATATAACTTAAAAGATTTTGTATCTTGACAAGTTAGAAATAGCGCGTTAAGATATTGAAACTCATTGAGGTCCCAGTGAGATAAAGGACAGGCGCTAACTGATCCGTTAGGATTGGTTGTCTGTTAAGATTGTAGAAATACAGTCAGTTGGCAGAGTTGTTCTGCCATATACATTGCGAGCGGGTAGGTGGTGTCAAAAGCCACCTACCCTCTCGATTTCTGATTAGATGAATGATTTTAATATGTTGGATTAAGTTTTAAACATTTGGATTAAACAGTATAAAATTTATTGTTAAGATTCGGTTGCTGTGCTCGCAAACCATGTTACAACTAGTTGAAATTCAAATATTATTACTTGACGCCTTTGAATCGCTAATTTTTTTACAATGTATAGACACTAAAGCTATTGTGGAGGCTGCTACAGGCTTGTCATTCTTTGAATCGCTAATTTTTTTACAATGTATAGACACGCCTTATCGGTAAGTGATTGTCCCTTTATCAATGATCTCTTTGAATCGCTAATTTTTTTACAATGTATAGACACATGTGGACTTGATATTAGTATTCTGGATTATTACCAGCTTTGAATCGCTAATTTTTTTACAATGTATAGACACTAAAAAAGGACATAGATGTACGGCACCGCCCAACTTCTTTGAATCGCTAATTTTTTTACAATGTATAGACACTATAATGAATCACTGGCTAAATGAAACAGTACGTACATCTTTGAATCGCTAATTTTTTTACAATGTATAGACACTAGAAAAAATGAGAGGTGAGGTTACACATTGGTGCTTTGAATCGCTAATTTTTTTACAATGTATAGACACTACCAATACCATCATCGGTTCCGTAATCCGTATTTTTCTTTGAATCGCTAATTTTTTTACAATGTATAGACACGATGAGAACGACTCGGAATCAGGAACTGTGCTTACCGGATCTTTGAATCGCTAATTTTTTTACAATGTATAGACACAGTTCAAAGTTCGTTGGTTTTGAATAATTATTATTTTCCAATGGTTGGTAATTAATAGTTTATTTATTGTGCAAATAAAAGAATAATTAAAATGATTACAATTACTGAGGCTATTTACTATTTAATGTCAGCGGGTCGTGAAGAAATGCATGATGAAGTTCTTTATACTGACAGTATAAAATGGACACGAGATGGTAAAATAATAGCTTATGGTCGATTTTCAACCAATGAGGCGGGAGTTAAGCTTACAATTGATAACAGGACAAAAATATTTGCCGGTTCTAATGCGGTTAGATTGCGTACTCTTGGCGTATGTACATCTCATGAGAATGGTAAGCTTTATTCCGAGGCAAATGGATTTGTTATTCCTGAAGAAGTTCGCGAGGAAGAATATTTTGTGCCAGATGACGATTGACAATATCATAAGTTGGACTTAAGTTGACTGTGTTGAAGAGAGAAATAACTCTCTCGGAGATAAAATCAAGTTAAGAAAGGGTTATATAAAATGACAAATGTATTCTCAACAAAATTCGTGAGTTCGGTTCGTGAGTTTCTGAAGACTGCCTGTGCTGATGCAAAAAACACCAGTCGAGAGGCTGTTGTTGCGTATCTTGCAACGGTTGGTATTAAGGCTACTCCCGAGCTGGTTGGTCTGGCCGTTGCTACTGGTGCTATTGATTCGGATAAGGCTGCTTATGGCCTTTTTAAGGGTCGATACGGTGGCATTCGTGAAGTGGATCTGGCGGCTGTAAAGGCGGAGGCTGCTCGTCAAGCCGTAATTGCTGCCCGAATTGCGAAAGCCATGCAGACACGAGCTGCAAACAAAGCCGCAAAGACCGATCAAACGGCTCAAGCCAGTGCGTAATCAATTAGTTACAAACAAAATATAGAGATGCCCGGATTGTATTTAATTATGATCCGGGCGTTTCTTGTTTTTAAATATCAGACAGATTAGGAATTCAAAATGACAGGTCAAGAAAAAGAAGCGGATAATAGTGTTGATATTGAGGTTTTGTCAGTTCACGAAGAAAAAACCCCAGTGGTTACAAATAAAAATTCGCCAAATTTTGAAATTCATGTTGCAGATAAAAATATTAGTTCTGGCGCTATCACAATTTCTTGGTGCTTTAGTCGGGAAACATTAGATTGTTTGAAAGATGCGCCTGATCCTTGCGTTGTTATTGTAACATCACCGCCACCAAATAGTGATGGTGATTATGATAACAGAAAAGAAAAACGAAAAGTTGTAAGAATAAAAGACTTATTTGCGTACGTTGATTTTTCATCTTTTGGCACAAATAGAATATATGCGTTTATCCAAGATAATTATAAAGTGGCAAAATCAGATTGGTTGACAGAATATAATAAAACATATAATCTATGTGTATATAACTATACAGGATCCAATTCGTTACAAACATCATATATATCTGATTTGCTCACTGTAAACGTTCCACAAGAGTTATTTGGGAAACCACCTTCACAATGGGAACAGGATTGGGTTTATTGGTTAGATCCAAGAAATAAAGCCGTTGACCAATGTGATTTTAGAAGTAAAAGACTTTTTGCATACACCATGCAATTGCCTATATTTATTGTCGCATTGATTGTCAGATTTGTCATTGTGTTTTGGGCCATTTTATGGTTGAATAGGGGTTTCAGGGATTTGTTTAGATGTTTAATTCACCCATTAAAAACAAGTCAAAGCAGCATGACTGATTTTTATTGGAAAACATCGCTATTCACATACGAAAAATCTGTACTTAGTAATACACAAACTGATGATAACGGAGATGAGGTTCAATTTTATGAAAAAATAAAACAATATCGTTATAATTGGTTCACACCCGGCGGACTCTTAGTATTATCTGGAATATTTTTGGCGGTCAAGTTTATTATAATTTTAAACTGGCATCTGCTCGCAATTATTTTAGGAGTATCTGCTATGTCTGGTTTAATAATATTTGGAGGACATTGTATTATTAATCTTTTTTATGCTGACAGAATAGTGCCCATCACACAATCAGACATTGATCTTCTCGTTTGTTCTGAAAATAAGATTAAATCAATTAAAGATGTAAAAAACAAATCAATTCGTTTGCAATATGATGATTTGAAAAACAAAGTTTGTAAGCCATATAGTATGTAGGGTTATCAGCATATGACATTTACCCTGATTCAATTCTGATTATTAATTGGTGAATTATGTTTAAACGTGTGGAAATTTGTTTAACAGATCCTATTTGTGATTGTGAAACTCAGGATTTGGGATGGTCAATAACTACTGGCCCTGGATTAAAAGTGAGTTGTAATAATTGTAAAACATCTATTGAAATTCCAAACAAAAAGTTTCATGCAAATTTTATTTTAGATAAAAAATATCCCAAATATAAATGTAATACGTGCGATGAATTACATGATACTGGGTTAACACACGATCAGGCAATTATTAAACAGGTTATAGAATGATTCTAGCACTAGTGCTGTATATTTTGGGAATGATTATTGGTGCTATATGTATTGGTGCATTTGTGCTAGAAGAAAACAGAATTCCCTTTGTTTGGGCGGTTATTATGTGGCCTGTGATGCCATTTATTTTATTTTGTTTTGGCGCTATGCTGTTGATATGTGATTATATACCAAAAAAATTAGTTTATTTCGGCGAATATTTGCGAGAAAAATTTAAAAATTAGTGGCGTTAGTTTAATGGTAAAATAGAATCCCTCATGAAGGATTATCGCTTACACGCTACACCTTGACATTAGATGTATTTTGTCTTATAAGTAAATGCACAAATTATGACATATTATTTTATTGGCTTCATTATTGGGGCGATCATATTGCTTTGGCTTTTAGGAACAGCAAAATGATAAATAACATACAAAAAATCATTGAAATTTATAATTCATTCGGGAAAGTTGAATCATTTGATTGGTTAGATGGTAGAAATTTTTCAGATGCTTTTGTGCTATGCATCTCATCGGGCCCCTGGATGTATGCCAGACGTAAAACTGTTCAAGAAATGGCTATAAACACTTTAAACGGCCGAGATCTTTCCCAAATTGAAATCAGGCATTCTCATGATTATGTCCCGGAACAAAGCACAATAAATTGGTTTCCGCTTGTCTGGCAAAACAAATATTTATTCAATATGGTTAAATATTTGCAAGAAAACGATTTAACAATGGAAGAATATTGTGAACGTCTTATTTGCGGCCATCCGATTGTAGATAGATATAATCCACACTCTAGAAAATTTCTCTATGAGGCTTGTGGGCAGCCAAAAGGAATTAAAGTTTTAAGTTTGTTTTGCCGCGATGCTTTAAAAATTCCTGCATTTCCGATTGATAGGCATGTGCGTAAATATTTAATAGAACAAAACCTTCCCGTAAATGAAGATGATATGATTGAACTTTGTTTTCAGGCCAACCTTGATCCCAATCTTGTGGCCACTGGCGTTATTAAAAATATTGGAGATCTAAAAAATCCTGATTGGAAAATATAAAACCGCAGCATATATTAAATATACTGCGGTTTATAAATTATTTATTAATTTATGCCACCTCTAAAACGCGGCAATGTTTGAGATGTATTCCAAATTTATCGATATTATCAGCTGTTCCTTTTAATAACACAACTTGTTTGGGTTTTAACCTTGCTGCGGAGCCGGTTGTTCCTACCCAAATAAAACGTCTATTGGCACCATCCCTCATTTTTATTTCAACATGGCTGGCATCAATTATTTTTTCGGACTCTACCTCTAACAACAATTCTTTTCGCTCTCCACGATTCATACCTTGAAAAGTTGCTCTAACAGCATTCATGTTGGCCAATCTGTCAATGTTAAAGTTGTTTTCAATGGAGTTTTGCTGTATTGTTGTTTGTTCTGTGTTCATTGATGATCAAGGCTTTGCTTAATAGAAATGCTCAGCCTTCCTTTTCGCGAATGGTCCAAGCATTTTCCATGCCAACACAAATTATCCCAGTTTTAACACCATTGTCACGCTTTTGGTTGATACAATTTTTACTCATGCGTGGCAAAAATGCCCGCCACACATTTTGACAATCTGCCCAGTTCGAGTTATAATATACCGGAAGCTTTAAAATGATTAAAAAATATTGGAAACCTATTAATCTTGGAAAATTATTTAATGTCCCAATTGTTTTCGGCCCTTCCGCCACGCTTATATCAATTTTTTGGATATTATTATTTTACCTTTCTTTTGGCAAATATAATTTATCAGGTTTATTCACAGCCATATTAATTCCTGTTGTAATTTTTGGGTCAGTAACCGCCCATGAATTTGCCCATATATTGATGGCCAGAAAATTTGGTATTAACACAAGAAGAGTGGATCTTTTTATGTTTGGCGGTTGCGCTTTAATAGAATCAGAGCCTAAAACCGCAGTGGAAAATTTCTGGGTAGCTATCGCTGGGCCATTATTAAGTTTATGTTTGTTTCTTATAGGTTATATGTTCAGTTTATTTTTACCGGAAATCATAATACTATCAGAGACATTAAAGTTTTTTAAGCATATCAATTTTGTATTATTTGTATTCAATATGTGTTTTATCATATTTCCATTTGATGGTGGTAGAATTGTTCATTCAATTATTTGGTTTTTTACAGAGAATAAAAGAAAATCTTTAAAAATTAGCCATAAAATTAGTGAATATACTCTTTATTCCTTGGTTGGTTTGGCTTTTCTATCTTTAAAAGTAAAAATTCCATATTTTGGAGGTGGAGCTGGTGCTTTTATTAATGTAATGTTTGTTGTAATAATTGGATATTTGATGATGAATGCGGCAAAAAATGGAAAAATGCCACATATGTAATTAGGAGGTTTGTTATGGAAAAATTTAAATGGTTTTTGTTGGATGCAAGTTTAATAAGTTTAGGAACGGTTTTGTTGGGCTATAATAAATCTAAAAAGTTTGTTGTTAAATTATTTAATAAATAAACGAATATAATATTATTAATTATGAGGAAATTATGGCCGCGAAAAAGAAAAAACAAAAACGCAAAGCTCCAAGAAATGCCATTCTTGGGTATATTGCTAAAAACGATCCGGAACGTTTTAGAGAAAGAACCGTTCTGCCTGAAAAAGGAGCTGGTTCAAAAAGACGCCCAAGATCTAAAGCAATAAAATTCGAAGATACCAATTAAAAATGGCCAAAATTAGCTGTCGATGATGGTTCCAGTTATTGCTTATTGGCCATCATGAAAAAATATTATTATCATATAACCACAAAAAACTGGCCAGATGATATAACTTTAAAGCCACGAAAGTATGGGGCAAATCGTGCAGATGAAGAGCCTAAAATTTCACGTATATGTGTGGCTCCAACGATTGAAGGTTGCTTAATAGCTTTGGGAAGTTGCCTACCTCTTAGTAGTAATATTTATATTTATAGAACTATAAGAAAAGTAAAAGCAATTACACCAAATGATGTAATTGATTCAAAAATAACTGGTGAAATGTGGTTGCTTAGGCCTATTAAATTTAAATATGTGGGCGTAATAAAAAAGAAAACATTACCAGAACAACTATGTTGGCTAGATGTTGGTAGAAAAGAAGCTCTGAATTTACAAAAAAAATATAAGAAAATTTTGAAAAAGAATATGAAAAGTTATATGTAATGTATAAACTTGACATTACTTTTGTGGGTGGTTATACTTGTGTGAGAGGAAATTTTGAAGATTATTAATATTATATATACCGCCATCCTTTTGACTTCCTGTATTTCTATAGAGGATAAAGAAATGGTTCATAAAAACAACGCATTATTTGTTAAAAAATATGAAATAAAAAACGACACTTGCGGTGAAGCTAACGATGGTTTTGGAGATTTTGAAATTGGTATGCGTTGTTATTATATTAATGAATCAAATAAAAAAATAGAATATCATTGTACTATGAAGGGATGTTATTTTTTATGAAATATATTATAATTTTAATATCATTATTATTCATAAGTTGCGTTTCAGATGAAGAGAAAAAAGTTATAATTGATAATGATGCCTCTTTTCTTCATGAGCGAGAGGTTGCAAAAAGTAATAAGTGCGAACAATTCCAGCCTTATTCTGATATTGGCCCAGGAAGATGTTGTAGCTATATTAAGGATAACAAATTAAACAAATATTGTTGTACTTTAGGTGGTTGTTTTGATAGGAATAGATAAGTTTTTATTTCCAATTATATTTCTGAATGCATGTTATTCTTCTCCAATAACAAGTTCACAAAACTGTATACCTTCGGGAGCAATTTATACAGAAACCTTCAACGTTACATCCGGGTTTTGTCCAGAAATTCCTCCATTAATTGTTAGTATATCTGAGGATGGTGAATATCCGGTTGGTGAATCTGTCGTTTGTGGAACTGTTGAACAAAATGATTGCCAAGTTCACCAATATGACTGTGAGTATAAAAGTGATAATTGCAATATATTATCGAAAACAAGTTTAGAATTTGAAAATGATGGTTTTTCAGCAAAAGGTTTCATTTCAGCAACTATAATTTGTGATGGTAACTTTGTTTGTGCTGGAACTTATAATGTTACGCTTGAAAGAATGTGAAATATGAAAATTCTCAAAGAAGATTTATTAAAAGTTGAAAACTATTTATTATCACATTTCGCCAAAGGAAATTTTGAAGTAAATAAAGATGATATTTTTAATCAATTATCTTGTTCTTTCACCAAAAAATTGAAAAAGAATGATTTTTATATAGGAATCGCTCAAGCAATAGTTGGTGATAAGTTTACTAAAATTGGTGTTGATCAAAAAGATATGAATTTAATTCTTTTTGACAAGAATAAAAAACCAGATGAGCCAGAAAAAACATTTGTATCTAGTTTGTCCGAAGCTGTAAAAAAGCCGTTTGGGCCCTTTACTACCTTGAATTCAAGACGCACATTATGGATCAATGATTCTGAATATTCTGTGCCGCTTTCAAGCTCAATGATAAATGCTTTTTTATATAATATAATGGAGGCCAAAAATGATCCGAATGGCATAATTGTTTTTGATGGCAAACGATTTTCTGGTGATGAAAAGTTGTTGCATAGGTTTTTGATTAACTTTGTTGGATGCAATAATCCAAAGGTGTCTGAGCCGGTTTTTAGTAATGTGGATGGTGATGGTGTTCCATTGTGTCTAAAATAAAAAAAGATTTACCTGAATTTGTTAGTCATGAGATAAAATTAGATCATGATTATAAATTTGTTAAAAAAGTATTTTCTATATTCTTTAATAAATATATAGATATATTTAAATGTGAAAAATGCGCCAACAAAATATTTATTGATAACCCTAATGTTTTCGCATTAACCGGAACTGATTTTGAGATATCAAAATTTAGATATAAAAATTTAGACAGTACATTTGTTTCAGGTAAATATATAAAATTACCAGCTTATGCTAATTTACCAGATTACGCTAATAAAGTAATAAAATTATCTATAGAAACAGATGATAATTGGTGTACGGCTCATCAATGTAAAGAGGTAAAAAATGATTTACCAGAAGAAATAAAACTAGATCATAATTATGAGTTTATTGAAAAAAAATGTTTTTATAGATGGGTAATTATGTTTCAATGCAAAACATGTTCACAAAAAATATTTATTGATGGGAATAATATTTTTGCATTATTATCAGATAATGCAAAAGAAATTTATAACAACAATTTGGGTAGTAGCGGATTAAAAAATTTTGAAAAATTACCAGCATATAATAATTATTTAAACTGTAATGATTATATGATTAAATATATAATAGAATGATTAAAATAATATATTTAATAATATCTTTAAATATACATTCAATTTCCTGCGATAAGTATAATGATTCTAAATTGGGACAAATGATAGAGTGTTATTATATTCAGGATGATGTAATGAAGGGTGTGATTTGTAACGTGCATGGTTGTGATATGGTGGAGATGATATGAGGCTTAATCTGTATAACGAAAAATATAATGATGATTGGGTAGCAATCATTTATGTTGGAGAAGATTATATTTCCATTAAATTTTGTGATATTACAACAAAAATGATATCTCCACCATCAAATGTTTATTTTGATATTGAGCCAGCATTAAGTTTCCCAGAGTATATGGAAAATCCAAAAGAAATAAGTGAGCCATATTTAGCAAAATACAAGATTGAATTAGTTTTTGGTAATGATGGTGGTGTAAATAAACTTGTATCTAAAAAACAATATGATTGGAATATAAATTATTTATCTCCAATTAATTTGGAAAATGAGAGTTTTAGTGATATTGCACATATGATGGATTGGGCCGTATATAAAGCTTATGATTTGTATATTGAAAATTTTGGTGAACCTGCCTGGAAACCAAAAGGATATGATAGTTTTAGGAATAAAGAAAATATAAAAAATATTATTGAGTAAATATTTAAATTTGTCGAGTGAAATGATCGTGATGTTTTAAAACATCATGACAAAATCTAAATATACTATTGAGGATGCACAAAATTTAGCCAAAAATAAAAATGGGATATGTTTAAATAACACATATGATCCATTGAATTTAGAATGGAAATGTTCTAAAGGGCACAGCTTTCCAAAAAGCTTTTATAAAGTTAAAAATAGAAATCAATGGTGTCCCTATTGTTATAGGGAAAATTTTTTCAATATAAATAAGTATTGTGAAGAAAATAATTTAAAACTAATATCACAGGTTTCGGATAAAATTCATAAAGATGGTAAAAAAGAAAAGCAATTTAATGTTAAATGTAATATTTGTGATAAAAACTGGATATTAAGCGCGGGAAAAGCTGGAAAAAATAAAAACGCCTGTAGAAAATGTTTTTTAAATTTAAATATAAAATATCCCATAAATTATGATTCATTTTTAAAAGAAGATTCTTTTTCTTTTTATTTATTAGGCGTTTGGTATTCTGATGGAAATGTTTTTGAAAGAAAATATTCTTATTTTTGTGGTTTAACTTCTAAAGATAAAGAATGGTTAGAGGCTGTAAGAGATGTTATTTGTCCGAATAAACCACTTTATAAAAATAGAACATGTTTTTCTTTAAATATTGCCGGAAAAGAATTTTTTGATTGGTTAAATAGTTGGGGTTGTATTCCGAATAAATCATTAGTATTAAAATTTCCACTAAATATACCTGATAAATATTTACCAGATTTTATTCGTGGTTTAATAGATGGCGATGGATCTGTATATATTTATGAAACAAATGTTAAAAATAAAAAATATGGAAAATATAAAAAGAAATTTTTACAATTATTTCTATGTAGTGGAAGTCGTATTTTTATTGAAGAATATATAAAAATATTATCTAATGAAGGTTATGATTTGTCTTTTTCTGAAAGGAAAAGTATTGCTGGAAGTAAAATATTAAATACTGTATTAAAAAATGATAGTGTTATTTATCGGGCCGTAGCATCTGGACAAACAGCGTCTCAATTATTAGAGTGGATATACTATCCAGGCCACCCTCTATCTTTAGATAGAAAATATAAAAAAGCTTTAGAAGGAATTCAATTATTAGAAGAGAGAATTTTAGAAAACCCTGGTATGTATTTAAAATAGAAAGAAAATTAAAATGTCTAAAACACGAGTAGAGTTACTTCTCATTGACCCACAACGCTCATTCACAGACGAACCGCTAGATCCAGCAAAAGTAACCGAAAATGATGTAGGTGTAGGTGCGCTATATGTTCCTGGTGCCTCGGAAGATATGGAGCGCCTTTCCAATTTTATTGAAAAAAACGTTTCAAAATTTGATGATGTGCATGTAACTTTAGATAGTCATCATAAACACTCCATTTTTCATCCTAATTGGTGGCGAAATCCAAATAATGGAGATCATCCCGCTGCTTTTACTCAAATTACGTATAAAGATGTTTTGGAAGGTAAGTGGATAGCATCGATTCCCTCATTACAAAAGTGGAGCGTAGAATATACGGCACAATTAGAAAAATCAGGAAGATATCAATTAACAATTTGGTCAGAACATTGTTTAATAAATACGGCTGGGGCCAATATTAATGGTAAAGTATTAAAGGCTTTATCTAAATGGGAAGATGATCTTGGTGTTGTTGATTACGTTACAAAAGGTTCCAATATTTATACTGAAAATTATTCAGTTTTCAGGGCGGAAGTACCAAGGCCTGATGACGCAAGCACTCAGCTGAATACACGGTTGGTTGATGCCTTAATGAGGGCCGACATTATTGCGTGTGCCGGAGAAGCATTAAGCCACTGTGTATTTAGTTCACTACGTGATTTAGTAGAGGCCTTTGGCGATGACAAATATCTGCAAAAAATAGTCCTTCTAACAGATTGCAGTTCTGTAATTCCCGGATTCGAAAAACAAACAGAAGACTTCATTAAAGAAATGACATCACGCGGTATGCAGCTATCTACGACCGATAAATTTCTCAAATGAAAACAGATTTGCCAGATCTTGCATTTTCCATATTAATGCTGGGATTATGGATTTGGTTTATCCTTTGTTTGTCTAAAGTTCTATTTGGTATTTGTTGTGCTATTTTTATAATTCTTTGCATTTTACGCCGCGAAGAAATGAAAAAACGTTTTGTGAATTGGTTTTTGGAGTAAATAAAATGAAAAAATTAATAATATTAGGTGTTTTAACATTACTTTGTATACTTGGATTTATTTCAAGTTGTACATCAATTGATAGTGGGACGGTTGGAATTCAAAAACATTTCGGGGCCATAGATCCACATATTTTAACAGAGGGTATTAATTTTACACGGCCTTGGCCCCTTACCGATGTTATAAATGTTGATGTAAAAGTTGGTAAATCAGAGGCTGAATGTTCTGCGTCGAGTAAGGATCTTCAAGCTATTCATACAAAAATTTCAATTCAATGGTCAGTTTCGCCTACATTGGCCCCAAAAGTTATCCAGGTATTTGGATCTGAAGATGCTATGGAAAAAGCAGTGTTAGAACCTGCCATTCAAGAAGTTGTTAAATCAGTTTCTGCCAAATATACAGCTGAAGAATTAATTACTGAAAGAAGTATTGTAAAACAAAGTGTTGAAAAAGAACTAAATGATTTTATTCGTAAAACTTTAACTGAAAAAAATGCAGTCGGGGCTATTAAATTAGCCAACGTTGCCATTACAGATTTTGATTTCAGCAAAGAGTTCAATGGTTCTATCGAGGCTAAAGTAAAAGCACAGCAGGATTCATTGCGGGCGGCAAATGAAAAAACAACCCGTGTAACACAAGCTGAAGCCGCCGCAAAGGAACAGACTTTAAAAGCGGACGCTACGGCCTACTCACTTGATACAGAATCTAAAGCCCGTGCAGCTGCTATTAAGCGTGAAAGTGAAGCTTTAGCTGCTTCACCTAACCTTGTTCAGCTCAGAATTGCTGAACGTTGGGATGGTAAGCTTCCAACTTATACTGGTAATTCAATTCCGATGTTACAAATTAAGTAAAGATTATTAACATGACAAAATCAAAGAAAAAAAATAATACAAAAACAGTTAAAAAATCAACTACAACTGATGGTAAAAAGCCAGTCAAAGCGGTTAAGAAAGCGTTTGTTGATATTAAGCCAGTAAAAATTCTTAATAAAAAGAATGCGCTTGAATTTGCTGATTATCTTTTTAGTGAAAATGTTAATGGTAAGAATGTTTCTGTTTCATGTGTTAAAATGTGCTCCTATTCTTTGAAAGAAAATGCGACAAAAAATTCTTTAAGCTGTATTTTAGGTGAGGCATATATGTATTTCGTTGACCCGAAATTTTCAGAAGCCTCTTTGCAAAAGGAAGTCGATCATCATCTGTCCGAATACTATAAGGATTATACGGACCTGCGATATAGTAACAATGAAGATTTGGTAAGTTTCATTCTTGCTAAAAACTCTACTTGCGAAAAAGATACGCGCACCAAACTACAGGCCATATTAACTTGTTTGCCAGATGTAAATGACATCTCGTATGATATTAATATTGATAATGATATTGAATATATCAATCGAGCCAAGGACGTAAAAAAGGCTTGGCTAAAAAATATTGTGCCACTTTTGAAGTAATTTTTTGAAAAGGAAATAAATAAAATGCCCCGTTTAAATGATGATTCGATGGAAAACTTTGGAAATATAGGGACGTACGGATTTTCTGGCACAAGATTGGATGATCTTTCGGCTACAGAATTTACACTTGTGAATTTAGCAGTGGACGTATCAGGATCTGTAACGCATTTCTCGGCGGAATTAGAAAAATGTGTTAAAGAAGTAATTCGGGCCTGCCAATTATCTCCCAGGGCAGATAATCTAATGATCCGATTGGTTAAATTCCAAGATCATATGGAAGAAGTTCACGGATTTAAGCTTTTAGATAAGATTAATTTGGATGATTACAATGGTATTTTCCGTTGCGGTGGAGGGACAGCCTTATATGACACTGTAATTAATACTATGGACGCAACAACAGCTTATGCTAAAAGCTTAATGAGCAATGATTTTCAATGTAATGCTTTAACTGTGGTGCTTACAGATGGTGAAGACAATATGAGCAAATTCGGTAAACAGGGGGTTCATGATAGTCTTCAAAAGGCTGTAACTTCCGAGGCTCTTGAATCATTAGTGTCTATTTTAGTAGGTGTTAATGTTCAGAATTCTAATATTGCATCATATTTAAATGATTTTCAAAAAGAAGCTGGTTTCACACAGTATGTTGAATTAGATAATGCTGATTCAAAAACGTTAGCTAAACTTGCTAAATTTGTAAGTAAGAGCATCTCAGCGGCGAGCCTATCACTTGGAACTGGTGGGCCAAGTAAATCCCTGTCATTCTAAGATGAAAAATCATAAACCATTAATATTTGCTATAATTTCATTTTCAGTAATATTATATATTTGTTATTTGCACGGAAACAAAATAACAAAAAAATGTAATATGAAGCATGGCAGGCTAATAAATGGTGTTTGTATTAATGAGAAAATAATTAAATGAATCAGGATAAATTAAATCAACAAATTTTGGCAGATTTAAAAACAATACACAAATTTTGTGAGTCTTTTGGTGTTGGTTGTTGTTATACATCATCATTTAATAGCATAACGGACACTTGGAATATCTCAATTATTGGTAATGTTTTTAGTGATATCAGATTCGACACAGTTTTACATGAAGTTGCTAAAAAAATAGTGAATAATACATTAAACTACAAACATTCTAAAATGTATGTTCCTGGTGACACCTCAGATAATGAGGTGGAAATTAGATGAATACCGACTCACATTTCACCATAGGAAAATCTCACAAAGTAAACCAAGATTACGCATCTCATGGTTCCAATTTTGTTTTAATTTCTGATGGTTGTTCATCATCTAAAAATACAGATTTTGGTTCAAGATTATTAATTAAAACATATAAAATATTAATTAATGATGATAATTCTTCATTTTTCGATGCATTATCAAAAAGCCGCAATATAACTGATGATTTAAAAATATCTCCAGAAGCTTTAGATGCCACACTTTTATCAATTAAAGTTGATAATGAAAAGTATTATCTTCAAGTTTCAGGGGACGGATTTTTTGTAAAGGTAATGAATGATGGAATGATTGAATATAAGTCATTTTCTTATCCGTCTGGTGCTCCATATTATTTAAACTATGCAACTGATTCCAAACGTCAAGCGAAATATAAAGAGTTATATGGAGCAAAACTAATTATTAAAACATATTTGGAAAATAATTTATGGAACCAAGAAGAAATGGAAGATTTTTTCATATATAGAGACGAAGGATCATTAAAAAATATAAAATATTTAGCTGTGATGACGGATGGCGTTGCTTCTTTCATGAAGCGTGATAATACGGAGACATCAAAGTCAAGCGTTTCAGTTTCTGAATATGATATAATTAAAGAGCTTGTTGGCTATAAAAATCATAATGGTGAATTTGTAAAACGAAGAATGCAGGCGTTTGCTAAATATTGTCAGATTAATAGTTGGGAAAATATTGATGACTATTCGGTTGGGGCAATTTACATTTCATGAAACGCATAATATTTCAAGATTAAACAAACCAAATCTATCAGGTTGGCTAGAAACTTATGATTTTTATTATTGCAACAAATGTTCTAATTATTTTTGTATAGGCGATAATTGCTTTTTTGTTTCAAAACAAACCATAAACTGGGTGGCGGCGCAAAATCTAATGAAATGTGACGAGTATATTATTAAAGATATTATAGAATAATGTTGGACATTTTCAATAGATATAATTTAATAAAAAAATTGAGAAAAATTAATAAAGTAGACATAAATGTAAAGGACCACCATGGATCATAAATACAACGTTACGCTGGGGCCAAAGCTGGATGTGGAACTCGACGAAATCGCTGAGGAGTTGGGCATCACCAAAGCCGAGATCATGCGCCGAGCCCTGACACTCTACAAGCTTGCGGTCAAGGCGGACCAGGTCAAGCTCGTCACGGCCGGATCCGAACAGAACATCCTAGTAAAATAGCTGGGACAACATAAAAAATTAAAACTTTCAGATCGTTTTGGACATATGAAAAATATTAGGGTCGCAGCATCATCGGTAAATCAAACACCTTTAGCCTGGGATAATAATTATAATAATATTATTTCCGTCATTAATAAAGCCCAAGAACAAAATGTAAATATTCTTTGTTTGCCAGAGCTTTGTATTACGGGGTACAGTTTAGAAGATGCATTTTTCTCAAGAGATGTTCAGAAAAGAGCACTTAAATATTTATATAAAATTATTAAATATCTAAATCATAACATGATTGTTTCGGTTGGTTTACCATTATTATTTAATGGAGCTTTGTATAATGTTACAGCCTTAATTCGTAATGGACAAATTTTGGGATTCGTTCCAAAACAAAATCTCGCAAATGACGGGATACATTACGAGACCAGATGGTTTAAGCCATGGCCACAAAACACAATTCAATATATAGATAATCAAACCAGAATACCAATTGGAGATTGCATATTCGAAATTGACGGTATTAAAATTGGTATTGAAATTTGTGAAGATTCTTGGGTTGCCGAAAGAACTGGTTCTAATTTGGCCAAACATGGAGTTGATGTTATTTTAAACCCCAGTGCCTCTCATTTTTCTTTTGGTAAGTGGGAAACAAGAAAACAGCTTGTTCTTGAAGGATCACGAGCTTTTAAATGTACTTATGTATACTCAAACTTGCTTGGAAATGAAGCTGGAAGAGCAATTTATGGTGGTGATAATTTAATTGCTTCTAATGGCAATCTTTTAGCCTCCAATAATTTATTTTCATTTGAAGATTTTGGTTTGACAACCGCAGTAATTGATATTGACCATACAAAAACCGCCCAAATAATGAATGGTTCTTTTCGGCCAATATTAAATAATGATAATGTAGTTCATATGCGCGGAAATTTAGATAATAGAAATGTTATTAAAACAGAAAATGATAATAAAATAGAAATAACACATTGTTTTAATAAAAATGAAGAATTTTCTCGTGCTGTATCTTTGGGTTTATTTGATTATATGAGAAAATCAAATTCTAAAGGTTTTGTTGTGTCTTTATCTGGCGGGGCCGATTCTTCTGCTGTTAGTTGTCTAGTTGGTTTAATGAAGTATTGGGGAGAAATATGGTTAGGCCCAAGAAGATTCGAGGCAAAAGCCAAAACATCAACTAAAATGAAAAATCTGCTTACCTGCGTTTGGCAGGGAACGGAAAACAGCAGTAACTCTACTTATAACTGTGCCGGTTGGTTGGCCGATGATTTGGGTGCTTCTTTTATAGATTTGGATATTGGTGATATTGTCTCTTCCTATACAAATAAGATTTCAGAAGCTGTTGGGAGAGAACTTACTTGGGAAACGGATGATATTACATTGCAAAATATTCAGGCAAGGGTTCGTTCTCCTAGTGTTTGGATGATAGCAAATATTAAAAACGCCATATTGCTAACAACATCTAATAGAAGCGAATCGGCTGTTGGGTATTGTACACTTGATGGTGACTCGTCAGGAAGTTTGAATCCAATTGGCGGCATCGATAAATCATTTTTGTTAGAATGGCTAGGCTCATCATCTTTAAACTGTTTGGATTTTACCGGAAAAGAAGATAATGCTATTGGACGTATTATTAAAGCAAAACCAACGGCAGAATTACGTCCGCCGAGCGCTCAGCAGGCTGATGAAAAAGATCTTATGCCATATAATATATTAAATTTTATAGAAAAATGTGCAATTCGTGATAAGAAAATGCCTCTAGAGGTATATCTTACGTTAAAAGACGATTCTATTTTAGAAATGTATAAACTTTTAACACCACATGTAGTTATAAATAATCAAACTATAAAAGACTGGGTAAGAAAATTCTTTACATTATGGGTAAGGAATCAATATAAACGCGAACGGTTTGCAGTTTCTTTTCATGTTGATGATGAATCTACCGATCCTAAAACGTGGCTAAGGTGGCCAGTCCTTTGCGCCTCATTACAGGAAGAATTATTAGAAATGGAAGAATATTCATGAACGAAATAGTTGCAACTGTAATATTTATGTATTGTTCGATTGGATTCTTTATTTTTCATTATAACACAATAAGTTGTAATTTACATTTTATGATTGGCTTTATTCGCGGTATATTTTGGCTACCATATTTGATTTGTGCAATGATTAAAGTAATCATAAAGGATATTAAAAATGAGTGACATAATCAAATTTTTGTTAATAATTTATGGATGCATATCTTTAACTTTATTAATTACATATTTAGATTTAGGTTTAGGAAAAGCTTTTGTAATGTTTTTATTTTGGCCAATATATTTTGTTGCTGAAATAATTCAAGCAATTATATATGATATTAAGAATGGGTTAGATTAATGTCAGATTTAAATGCAATAATACTGTTTTTTTATTTTTGTATTTTTGCAATATCTTTTAGGGCTGGTAGGTTTTGGGGAAGGTCTTATCCAGAAACCATTTTTCGAGCCATAATATCACCAGCACTTGTGCTATATTGCATTGGTGAAATAATAATATGGCAAACACGAGTATGGTTGAATAGGAAATAAAATGGATTTAATAATTATATTATATTTAGTATTTTCAGCATTATTTTTTGTAATTGTAACACCTTTTGCAATAGGATATGTGAAACATCCTATATCATTTAAAACATGGCTGCAATGGAGTTTTGCCTGTCTTCTTTGGCCTATTGCAATTTTTATATTAATATTTATTAAGGAAGAAAAATGAAAGCAGCAATTATTGGCTACGGAAAAATTGGTAAAACAATTGTATATGATCTATTAAAACATAATGAGTTTGAAAAAATTTATGTAATCGATCAAAAACATATTAATATTGTTGATTTAGACGAACGAATCGATCCTTATCAATATGATTTAAACAATGAGGCTCATTTTAAAACGCTTGAATATTTTTTAGAAAACAAAAATATCAATGTGATTATTTCCGCTTCTGATTATAGTTTAAACTTAAAGCTTACAGAGATGGCAATTAAAATTGGTGCTCATTTTTGTGATCTTGGCGGAAATAATGATGTGGTGAAAAGTCAAAAAGATTTACATGATAAAGCTAAAGAAAAAGGCATTACAGTGGTACCTGCCTGTGGGTTAGCTCCAGGTTTGGCAGAATATGTTGCTGCTTGGGCGGTAGAAAAGTTTTTAAGAGAAGAACAGGTTATTGAGGTTGATTCGGTTAAAATAAGGGTTGGTGGCCTTCCTATATATAATTTAAAACCACCTTTAAACTATAAACTGGTATTTTCATCTAAAGGTTTAATAAATGAGTATATTGAACCGTGTACGATTGTAAGAAATAATAAAATACAAACAGTTGAACCATTAACAGATATAGAAGATCTTAATTTTTTCTGGAAACTGGAAGCATTTAATACTTCTGGTGGTATTTCCGGTTTGGCAGATTCATTAAAAGATATTGTAAAAGATTTAGATTATAAAACAATTAGATATCCGGGACACTGTAATATTTTTGCCGGAATGAAACAACTTGGATTATTAAATGATCCGATTTCAAGAGATTTAATTGAAAAAGCTGTTGACAAAACTCTTACTAATGACGATGCTGATTGTGTTCTAATGCGTGTAATGGTTTCTGGTTTAGATAAAAGCGGGGTAAAATCAACTTACATATATGATATGGCCGATTATAGTAAGGAAAATTTAATTGCTAAATGTGTCGAAACGGCTATGGCACGAACCACAGCTTTTCCGACATCTATAGTTGCACATATGTTGGCCCATGGAGAATGTAGACCTGGTGTTTATTCAGGTGAAAACTGTTTAGATTTGGATAAATTGATTAAAGAACTTGAAAAACGTGAATTGTATATAGTGGAGAATAAAATATGATTATAGTTCATAAAGTAAAAACAGTCAGCAAACATCCTAATGCCGATTCTTTAATGATATATGAAATGACCAATAGAGATTCGGTTTTAAGTATTGTGGCCAACCTAACTAATATTTATGCTGTTGGTGATCATGTTTTGGTTGCTTTGCCCGGCTCCATTTTAAAAGAAGATAATTTAGAAATTAGACAGACTAAAATTAGAGGAGTTCATTCTGAAGGTATGGCTCTTGGTAAAACTGATTTACCAGTTGGTACAGATGTAAGTGAACAATATTGTACAGAGATGCCTAAAACAGAAGGTTTATTTTCTACGTGGTGTGATATCGAATCATTGTTTAATGTTAGAAGCAATTTAAAAGCTCAAAACGATATAAAAAAGATTAAATATCGGCCGAAATGTAAACTTCACGGGACAAACGGCGGTATTAGGATTATGCCTGATGAAACTTTAATTGTTCAAAGCAGGAACCAAGTACTAACCGAACAACATGATAATTGTGGCTTCTTTAAATGGGTAATGTCAAGGAAAGAATATTGGAAATCATTGAAGTGTGATGTTCCATTAACTATATTTGGAGAATTTTGTGGTTTAGGAATAATGCATGGTTGTGCCATTCATCAAATAGACAAAAGGATATTTGCAATTTTTTCCGTTGAATACCAAAATGAATTCAATAAAAATTTACATTTTGGCCCAGCATTTATCACAAGTTTAATTAAACCGGACAACAAAGAAATATTTGTTCTTCCATTTTTATCGGAAGAGTTTGAATTAGATTATACAGATTCGGAAATTCTTCAAAAACAAACCAATGAACTAAATATTCTTTGTGATAAAGTTGAGAAATGTGACCCTTTCGTTAAAGAA
>Ga0137459_1000173_pt1 | contig 23617 bp, 15 predicted proteins | sample EasRivERMGT700_2_FD_104908 | JGI IMG/M metagenome (GOLD analysis project Ga0137459, IMG submission 104908) | Soil microbial communities from meander-bound floodplain in the East River, Colorado, USA - East River MetaG ERMGT700_2 | ecosystem: Environmental > Terrestrial > Soil > Floodplain ...
CGCTGCTACACGTGCTCGAGCTGCCGGTGACCTACTCCGGTGAGCCGCCGGTGGCCGATCTGATCGACACGCTCGATACCCACGCCGCCAAGCTGCTCGAAGACTGGGCGACCCAGCTGAGGGCCAAGGTCTCGGTCCCCGTCACGACGCGCTGGCGGATCGGCAGCCCCGGCGCGCAGGCGCTCGCGATCCTCGACGAGCCGCCGCCGTTCGATCTCGTGGTCGTCGGCAGCCACGGCCGGACGGGCCTCCGGCGCGCGCTGCTCGGCTCGGTCGCGGAGAAGATCGTCCGTCATGCGCCGTGCCCGGTGCTCGTCGCGCGCGAACGTCCGTGAGCTCGCCGGGCCTGTCGCCGCGCGAGGCCCGCGGCGATCACGTGGGCGGTGATCGGATGGTCGCCGGTGATCATGATGGTCCGGATCCCGGCGACGCGCGCGGCGGCGATCGCCTCGATCGCCTCGGTGCGCGGCGGATCGGCGATCCCGATCAGGCCGAGCAGGGTCAGGTCGGCCTCGCCCGGGCCGGTCCCGACGGCGACGGCGAGCACGCGCAGCCCGCGCGCCGCCAGCTGGGTGGTCGCCTCGCTCGCGCCGGCCGTGCCCAGGGCGCTGACCGGGTTCGAGAACTGGCGCGCCAGGATCCGCCAGGGCGAGGTGCCTTCGTCGCGCCGGAGCTCGTTCGGCCCGAGCTCCGCGAGCCGGCGGGCCGCCTCGGTTGTCGACCGCGAGCGCGGGTACCTCCGAGTCTCCCGCAGGGCCTGCGCACGCTCCCGGGGACCGCGCAGATCCTGCGGCACCCCGGCAAAGCATCCAGCTCCGGCGGCTCGCGGACGGCGACGGCGTGAGCTACTCCCAGCGCCAGGCCTTGCGGGCCGCGACGAGCCAGGGCGTGCCGTCGATGATCGCGACGACGTAGAGCGGGTCGCCGTCGATCCGGCCGGTGGTGAAGCGATCGCCGTCCCGGGTGGTGGGCAGCTCGCGGGGGACGGGGCTGTCGTCGGTGTAGACCACGAGGCGCGCGGCGGCGGTGTCGACGTTCTGCGGCCGGAGCGTGACGCCGTCGCCGTCGAGCGTGCCGAGCACGCTGCGAAACCGGCCGCGCGCGTCGAGCTCGCCCATGACGGCGAGCTGGTGGGGCTCGAAGTGCGCCGGCGCCGGATACGCCGGGGCCACGAACAGCGTGACGTAATGGCGGAGGCCGTGGATGCCGAGGTCGGGGAACCGCGCCTGCATGTCGGCCAGGATCGTGGTGAGCCGCTTCTTGAACCGCGCCGGATCGGTCACCAGGTAGAGCCGCCGGTTCATGTGATCGACCCAGCGCTGGGCGTGCTCGTCGAACGGCCGATCGGAGATCGCCTCGAAGTGATCGCCCGGGATGGCGTACGGCAGGTGCTGATCGTACGGCGCACGCGCCCGCACGGTCGCGAACATCGGAAACCCGGAGAACGGGTAGGTGTTGAGCCGCTGATCGAGCGTGGGAACGATCGCGGTGAGGGTATCGTAGACGACGAACGCAACGACGAACCGGGACGCCGCGGTCGGCGGCGACCAGCCGGGTGGCGGTGTGGCCAGCGTGGTGGGCCCGCGCCGGGTGACAAAGCCGACCAGGCGATCCCAGTCGATGAACACCGCGACCAGCGGCAGCCAGTGCAGGTTCCACAGGTTGACCACGAGGCCCAGGGCGAGGGTCTCGACGATGAAGAACCCGCCGCACAGCGCGCGGATCACGGGGCGGCGGACGAACAGGCACGCGAGGATCGGCATCGCCTGCGAGATCAGGTTCAAGACCGCGGCCGTGCGGAACCGCCAGACGTCGTCGATGATCCACGCGGCGACCGCGGGGCGCGGCAGGCCGGCGAGGTCGTAGCGGACGAGGAGCTGGTGGCGCAGGTTGTCGGACAGCGCCCAGCGCAGGGTGAAGTGGCCGTGCAGGATCTTGTGAAACGCGGCGCCCGCGAACATCAGCGCGACGGCGAATTGCACGAGGCGCACCGACCACTGATAGCCGCGCGGGATGTCCTGCGCCGGCAGCCCGCGGTAATGACGGATCACCGCGTCGAGCGAGAGCACGTCGCCCGAGCGGGCGCCCAGCAGCGCCAGCTGCGCGAGGAACACGACGTTGTACTGGTGAGACCAGGTGGCGCTCGACGAGAACGAGGCCGACGCGAGCGCGAGGGAGGCGGCGAAGCTGACCGCCGTCGAGGTCCGCGAGCACAGGCCCAGCAGCATCCCGATCGTCGCGCCGGCGGCGACGATCCACAGCGCCGTGACGACGAAGCCGGGCGGCACGAGGTGGCCGAACACCATCCAGATGCCGATCGGCCGGTACTGATCGGGCGGGCCCGGGATGTGGACGGTCGACAGGGTCGCGAGCCGGTGCAGCGTCAGCAAGACCGCCGTGGCGATCGCGATCCGCAGGGTCGCGGCGGACCACCGACCGCCTTCGGCAAACCAGTAGCGCTGCCAGCGCTTCACGCAGACGTAGTACCATGGGCGTCTCGTGAGCGCGCAGCTGGGCCAGCTCCTCGGTCAACTGGATCGCCCCGGTGCGACCGAGCTCGTCATCGCGACCGGCCGGCAGGTCGCGGTGCGGATCGACAGCGCCTACCACACGCTGACCGCCTCGGCGGTGACGCTGCCGCAGCTCCTGCACTTGATCCGCAGCACCCCGCTCGCCGCGCTGGTGCCCGCGAGCGAGCAGGTCGGCGACCGGGTGGCGGTCGAGCTCGACGGCCGTGCGTTGCACGCGCAGTTCATCCGGCAAGGCTCGGACGTCATGCTGCGGATCGGGCACCGGCAGGCGCCGCCCGCGACGGCGACGGCGACGGCGCGCGCCGCCGAGATCGCGTCCGGACGCGCGCCGACCGTGCTGGCCCCGACCGTGGCGAGCGCCGCGACGCCGGCCGTGGGCGAGGCGGTCTCGATCCGCACGCCCGCGCCGCTGCACGGCTCGCCGGCCGCGGTGCCGCGGGTCACCACGCGCGAGCACGGCGACGCGCCCGGGACGGCGCCGGGTGGCCTCATCGACGAGCCGTCGGAGATCGTGCCGGCGCTCGCGGCGCTCGTGATGGAGGCCCGGCGGCGCGGCGCGACCGATCTGCACATCGCGGCGAATCGACCGGTGCTGGTGCGCACCGTCGGCGAGCTGGTCGCGCTGGCCCCGGCGCGCAAACCCGTGGCCGCGGCCGAGGTCGAGGGCCTGCTGCTCCCGCTGCTCGGCCCCACGCGCCGCCGGCAACTCGCGGAGCGTGGCTATGTCGATCTCGCGATCGACGTGCCGGGCGTCGGCCGGCTGCGCACCAACCTGTCGCGCCAGCAGGGCGGCCTCAAGGGCGCGTTCCGGCTGGCGGTCGCCGCGCCGCCGACCCTCGACGAGCTGGGCCTCCCGCCGGCGGTCGCCAAGGTCACCGAGCACCACCAGGGCCTCGTCGTGATCGCGGGGCCGAACGGCCACGGCAAGACCACGACGCTCGCCGCGCTGGTCGATCTGCTCAACCGCGCCAGGCCGATCCACATCGTGACGATCGAAGACCCGGTCGAGATCGTGCACCCCAGGCACGCGGCGGTCGTCTCGCAGCGCGAGGTCGGGCGCCATACCGGGTCGTTCGCCGCCGCGCTCAAGGCGTCGCTGCGCGAGGATCCCGACGTCATCGTGATCGGCGAGCTGCGCGACCGCGAGACCGTCGAGATCGCGCTGACCGCCGCCGAGACCGGCCACCTGGTGCTGGCGACCATGAGCACGCCGTCGGCGGCCAAGACGATCGATCGGCTGATCGACATGTTCCCGCCCGACGATCAGTCCCAGGTCCGCGCGTCGCTCGGCATGGCGCTCAAGGCCATCGTCGCGCAGCGCCTGTTGCCCAACGCCACCGGCACCGGCGTGGTCGCCGCGGTCGAGCTGCTCGTCGGGGTGCTGGCCCTGGCGAACCTGATCCGCGACAACAAGCTGTTCCAGCTGCCGAACCTCATGCAGCGCGGCCGCGCGTTCGGGATGCTGCGGCTCGACGACTCGCTGCTCGAGCTGGTCCGCGCGGGCAAGCTCACCGAGGACGTCGCGCTCCGCCACGCCGACAGCAAGAAGGAGCTGCTCGCGGCGCTCCGCCCGGCGGTGCCGGAGCCCACCAAGCGCGGCCTGTTCAGCCGGAAGGGCCGCGAATGACCGCGCGCGGGGGACGACCATGACCGCGCCGGCGATCGCGGCGCTGTTCGATGCGCTGCTCGCACGCGGCGGCTCCGACCTGCACCTCGGCGCCGGCTATCCGCCGATGCTGCGGATCCGCGGCGAGCTCGTCCCCGAGGGCGATCGCGTGCTGACCGCCGCCGACATTGATGCGTTGCTCGCGCCGCTGCCGTCGCGCGAGCAGGCGGCGCAGTTCGCGACCACCGGGGACCTCGACTTCGCGTACGCCCACGGCACGCGCGCCCGGTTCCGCGCGAGCTACCTGCGCAAGACCACCGGCGCCGGCGCGGTGTTCCGCGCGATCCCGAGCGAGATCCTGTCGCTCGACGCGCTCGGCGTGCCGGCCGGCATCCGCAAGCTGGTCGAGCTGCGCTCGGGCCTGGTCCTGGTCACCGGGCCGACCGGCAGCGGCAAGTCGACGACGCTCGCCGCGATGATCGACCACATCAACCGCACGCGCGCCGGCCACATCCTGACGATCGAAGATCCGGTCGAGTTCGTGCACCCGTCGCGCTCGTGCCTGGTCACCCACAAGGAGGTCGGCGACCACGTGCCGAGCTTCCTCGAGGCGATCCGCAGCGCCGGCCGCGAGAACGCCGACGTGATCCTGGTCGGCGAGCTGCGCGGCGCCGAGACCATGAAGGCCGCGCTCCAGCTCGCGAGCTTCGGCATCCTGATCTACGCGACGGTGCACACCAACTCGGCGAGCGCGACGATCGACCGGTTCGTCAACGCGTTCCCCGCCGAGCAGCAGCCCCAGATCCGCGGCCTCCTGGCCGATTCGCTCGCCGGCGTCGTCGCGCAGCAGCTGCTGCGCCGCGCCGACGTCAAGGGCCGCGTCGCCGCGCACGAGATCTTGCTCGGCACCTACGCGCTCGCGTCGCTGATCCGCGAGGCCAAGACCTCGCAGATCCCGGGCCTCATCCAGTCGGGCTCCGCCGAGGGCATGCAGGGCATGGACGCCGCGCTCGAGCGCCTGGTGTCCGCCGGCACCGTCAGCGCGCGGGACGCCCTCGACAAGGCGCTCGACAAGGAGGCGTTCGCGAAGCTCCCGGCGGTCGCGCGCTCGCTCGGCCCCGAGGCGGCCCTGACGTCGTGACACGACCACGCGCAGAAACGCGCTAGGCCGGCACGCGCTCGACGCAGATCCGGCCTTCCCGGGAACGAACCTCGTAGTTGAACTGCCGCAGGAAGCTGAGCCCGATCAGCCCTTCGATGTTCCATTCGTCCGGTAGATCCTGGGCATGAATGCGAAAATTACGCGACTGGTGTCTCAGTCCAGCGAACCGTTCGACGCGGATCAAGTAGCCCTCCTCACGACCAACGGCCGAGCGCATCACGGAGATCGCTTCGCCTTGGCGTGGGCTATACCCAACCTCATCGAGCACATGGGGAACGATGATCGTCTCCGCGGCGCCCGTATCGAGTACGAGCTGGAGGGGCCGGCCGTCGGTATTGAGCGGTCCCCAGAGTGTTCCCTGGACGATGATCAGATCGTCCTTGGGCCTGAAGCGCGTGACTTTCATGGCACCAGTAGCTCGTACGCTGGCGGGATGAGGCGCCCCGTGAAGAACGCCCCGAGGCCGGGGTACTGTTGCTGCAGCGCCTTGATCTCCGGTGAAAGGTTCTTGCGATTCTTGCCGTGGGCCACGACGATCGCAGTGCAGTCCTCGATAGGCACGCAACACACGCCCTCCATTTCGTCCATCTCGTCCGTCTCGTTCATCTCGTCCGTCTCGTCCACCGGCTGGATCTCCGCGACGACGACCCATTCGTCCGGGTAGCGCCGGCAGATCTCGTCCCAGGTCAGCCGTTCGGGCGCAATCATCGTGGCAACTGCGTTCGTGGTGTTGTTGGCAAGCATCGTGATTTCCACCCTGCGCCTCTGGAAACGACTGTCAAGTTTTCACACAAACCAGCCGTTTTCTCGAGGAGCTTCGATCCTGGCTGACGTCGCGATGCTCGCGACCGGGCGCCATCGATCGTAGCTTCGATCGGCCTGCGACGCCGAGGCTACAACCTGGGGCCATTCCACGCGGCCCGTGTGCTAGATGAAGGCTGTGTCCAAGGATCGTGCGCGGCCGTTCTCGCGCAAGCACCGCAAGTACTGGATCCCGGTGACCGGCGGGATGATCCTGATCGGCATCATCAACGTCCTCATCGGCTACTGCTCGTACACGCGGCCATCGGACGTCCACGAGCGCATCATCCCCGACGTGCCGTATGCGCGCGGCAGCGGCAGCGCGGTCGTCGTGCCATCCGCGGCCTCCCGCTGCCCGGCGGCGATCGCGGCGCGGATCGAGGCCGACCTGCCCGGCTCGACGGTCGTCGCCTGCGCGCCGGATCGCGTCACGCTGATGCGCGGCGATCACCCGATCGAGCTCGAGATCGCAGGCGACGAGATCCACGCGGTGGCCGAGACACTGACGTTGCCCGAGATCCCCGCGGCCGTGATGCGCGCGTTCGCGGTGACGTACCCCAGGACGATCCCGGGCAGCGCGATCAAGCGCACGCGGCGCGGCGCCGAGCCGATCTACGAGCTGGCATTCCCGCCCGGCGCACCACACGCGGTCGCGACGCTGCGCGCCGACGGCACCGTGCTCGACCTGCGCTGACCTCCGCAGCCGGAGCCGTCACTCCCACGCGATGCCGAACGGCAGCCGCGCGCATCGCCTTCGATCGTGCAAGCCCGTCGAGCACTGGTGCTGTACTTGGCCCATGCTCCGCTTGCCGCGGTCCGCCGACCCAACCACAATGCTCGGATGCCCCGCCCGGGAGCTGCGAGCGCAGCAGATCGCGCTGGCCGATGTGCCCGCGCTCGTCGCAGCCGCCGGACCGCCGGCCGCCGCGGCAGAACGCGGCACCGTGCTGCGGTTACACGGGCTGACCGCCTCCAAGGACATCCAGCGCACCGAAGCCCACTCGCTCGCCGCACAGGGATACGTCGCCGTGACCATCGATGCCGTTGGACACGGCGCGCGGCGCTACCACGACTTCGATGACCGCTTCTCGGGGAACCGAGGGGAGCGCAGCTTCTTCGACGTGGTCCAGCGCACCGCGGACGAACTCCCCGGGGTCCTCGAGGCCCTCGACCAGCGGGACTGAGGCGGTGCTTCAAGTCCTCTTCGGACGAGCTACTCCACCGCGGCGCTTCAAATGGAGACCTTTCAGGTAGAGGTCTCCAACGTCGACGAGGCGGTTGCTACGTACAGACGCAATACCGAGATCGACGAGGTAGTCCAGCAACCGATCCGGCTCGGTATCTGGGGGCAAGTCCTTTTGATGGGTCCAATCAATATTCAGGGATCGCAGGACCGCACGCCTCTCCACAGGGACCCTGAAGGGGTGCTCTTTGAACCAGGACTGGATGCGCTTCAGCCAGGGAAACTCCTCGCGAACCAATTCCTCGACACGGAACTCCGAGACTTGGTCGAGCGCACCTCGAATCGCCGTGTGATGGATCAAGTGGGGCCGCTCGGCCTGACGATCGCGCTTCTCGATGCGGGTCGAGTCTTGAATCAGCCGAAGCAACGGCCGCGGAAAAATCCGTCCATGGCCATCTTTCAGGTGATTAGGAATCCACCTGAGTGTTGCTCCCTTCGATGGATCGCTACCCATGTGTTCACTGAACAGGTGCTTGACGACGGGTGCAAAGTCCTCTTCTTCGACAGCTGAGGGTACCCATCCAAGCAGGTTCTCCTTCTTGAACACCAAACGTCCTTTCTCGAGGTACGCTTTGAGTTCTTTGCTGGCGTTTGCCAATCTCTTGAACAACAGCTGGTACAACTCGCCTGAATTCCAAAACAGATCTGCGGGATTCCAGGCAATCTTCGCAATATCAGGGCCGCTCAGCGCAGCGCGCTCGTACAAGTCTCGTCGCAAGAAAATCTTGCACCTGATCCGTTGCCACCTTCGTGAATATACAGCCCAGAGCTGGACGAGCCCCTGCAGCGTGGACCGCACCGTTTCCCAGTCGCCCGGGCTTACCCGATCGAGGTCATCATAGACAACTGCTACGAATCGCTCACTCGCCCCCGACCCGCGCCAGCCCCCGGGCGCTGATGCCGCGCGGCACGCCTGCGCCGGGAGCCTGCGCTACATCACTCCCAGGTGATGTCGAACGGCAGCCGCGCGTGGGCGACCCCGGGCGCGATCAGCACCGACGCCGGCACCCCGCGCAACAGCTCCTTCACCACCGGCAGATCCGTGACCGACAGCGTGTCCTGGGCGTGGATCCCGAGCAGCCCCCCCAGCGTCTCCAGGAGGCCCGACGGCGGCTTCGGGAGCTCGACCAGCTGGATCTTGGCGGCCTCGCCCAGCCCGAGCTGCCGCCTGGCCTCGTCGATCGCATCGGCCAGCCCGCCGAACCGGTCGACCAGCTTGATCGGCATCGCCTGCTCTCCCGTCCACACGTGGCCGCGGCCGACCGCGTCGACGTCGGGCCGCTTCATGCCACGGCCCTCGGCGACCGCGCCGACGAACCGGCCGTACATGTAGCGCAGCTTGTCCTTCAGCACCGCGCGCTCCTCGTCGGTGTACGGCCGGAACATGCTCTCGAGATCCGCCCGCTTGCCGCGCTTGAACGTCTCGGTCGTGACGCCGAGCTTGCGCGCGAGCCCGCCGACGTCGAACTTGCCGTAGAAGATGCCGATCGAGCCGGTGATCGTCATCGGCTCGGCGAAGATCATGTCGCAGCCGGCCGCGATGAAGTAGCCGCCCGATGCGGCGAGGTTGCTCATCGAGCAAATGATCGGCTTCACGCCGCGGGTCGCGAACACCTCGCGCGCGATCAGCTCGGACGCCAGCGCGCTGCCGCCGGGAGAGTCGATCCGCAGGATGATCGCGCCGACCCGCGGATCGTTGCGCGCGGTGACCACCGCTTCGATCAGGGTCTGGCCGCCGGCGAGCGACTCGTCGATCACCGGGATCTTCTGCGACCTGCCGTCCGTGATGTCGCCGTCGACGTAGACGACCGCGATGCCCGGCCGCTCCCAGCGCTCCGGCCGCTCGCGCGCCGGGGTGGCGATCGGCAAGATCTGGCCGATCTCGCTGGTGATCAGCTGGCTGACCTTGTCGGGCCCCGCGACGGCATCGACGAGCTGGGTGTTGCCCGCGAGGTCTCCGCCGGTATACGGCCCGCCGTCGACCAGCGCGATCACCTGCTGCTTGCTCAGGTTGCGCGCTTCCGCGACCGTGGCGACCCAGCGCTCCCACAGCGAATCGAACAGGTCGTTGCGCATCCGGGCGGCGATCGCGGTCGGCCCGATCTCGGTGAACTGCTCCGGCGCGCTCTTGTACTCGGCGATCTTCTCGAACTGCGGCTGCACACCGAACTGCTCGAACGCGCCGCGGAAGTACATCGTGGTCCCCGCCATGCCGAGCAGCCGCACCCCGCCCGCCGGGTCGATGTAGATCTTGTGGGCGGCGGTCGCGACGTAGTAGTCGCGGCTGGTCCCCGACACCATGTACGCGAACAGCTGCTTGCCGGCGCCGCGCACCCGGACCAGCTCGTCGCGCAGCTCCTCGAGCGCCGCCCACCCGGCGCTCGCGCCGTCGAACGTCACGACCACCGCCTTCGCCGAGGGATCGCGCGCGATCGCGCGCAGCCGCATGACGAGCGGGGTCAGCTCGCGCACGCCGATCGTCCCCGCCAGGTCGACGCGCTCGATGTGATCCGGCGTCCCGAGCAGCGACGGCGCGCCCAGGCTCGAGGCCCGCAGGACGGCGGTGGTGCCGAGCGCGTGGTGCTTGCCCGCCTCGTCGCGCCGCCCGGTCACGAGCGACGTCACGCCGTACGCGCCGAGCGACAGCTCGATCCCGAGCGTCGCGCGCACGTCGCGCCCGCCGCGCTCCTGGGGCCCGATCCCGGTCTCGGCGATCACGCGCAGCTCGCGGCTCTCGAGCGCGCCGAGCAGGAACAGCCCGCGGGTGACCCGCAGCGACGTGCGGATCCAGCCGTCGACGTCGCCCCGGGCCTCGCCGATCCGCCCGCCGAGCCCGGCCTCGAGCGCGTCGCTGCCGAACGGCCGCACCACGGCCTCCGCTTCGTAGCGCCGCTCGACCGGCAGGCCGCCGATCGCCGAGGTCGCGACGTCGCGCAGCACCGCGCCGCCCGCGAGGTAGCTGCCGAACCGCAGCGACAGCCCGAGATCCAGCGTATCGACGCCGCCCAGCACGCCGTCGCCGTGGAAGTGGTGCCACGAGGCGCCCACCCCGGCGTTTGGCCCGAGCGGCGCCGCGACGCCGAGCGTCCCGCGAAACGGCTTGCCCGGATCGAGCGCGAGCTGCCCGCGCGACGGCCGCAGCCACTCGAGGCCGACCCCGATACCGAGCCGCGGCAGCCACCGCCCGCCGATCGACCGCGCCCAGAACGCGCCGAAGCCCTGCCCCGCGCCGGTCGAGACCTCGGGATCTTCGGCGCCAAACGCCAGCGCGAGCTCGCGGCCGCGGACGAGCGCGAGGCCGCCTGGATTGGCCGCGACCACGCGCGCGTCGTGCTCGCCGGCGAGCGGCGTTGCCGGCAGCGCCATCCCCTGGGTGGGCGGCTCGAGGTAGCGGTGGTCGACGCCCTGCGCGTACGCGGTGACCGAAGCTGATAGCGCAGCGATGACAACAATCCGCATGGCCGCAACGTAGCAGAACGCGCGGACGCCCTGCGATTGGGTGATACTAGGCCCCGTGCCGACCCCGACCTTGCTCGAGCATCACCCGCTGCTGGTGAACCTCGAGCCCGCCCAGCTCGAGCGGATCGCGCGCGCCGGCGAGATCGAGAGCTACAACCCCGGTGAGGCGATCGTCGTGGAGGGCGGGTTCGGCGATGCGCTGTTCTTGATCCTGTCGGGCCAGACCGCCGTGCACCAGGGCGCCAAGACGTTCGCCACGCTGGCCGGCGGCGACCTGTTCGGCGAGATGTCGCTGGTCGAGCCCGTGCCGCGATCGGCCAGCGTCACCGCGATGTCGGCGACGTTCGTGTTCCGGCTGCCGCACGACGCGCTGCGCGAGCTGATCTCCGAGGATCCGCAGGCCGCGTCGGTGCTGCTGGTCCGGATCGTCAAGACGCTGTCCGAGCGGCTACGCCGCACGAACCAGATGCTGTCCTCGGTCGACCTGCTCGCCGACTGGCTCGCCGGCTCGATGATCTAGTCAGATCTAGTCAGATCTAGTCAACGACGCCGTCGGACTCGGGCAGCTTCAGCGCCTTGTTGCACAGCGCGATCTTCTTGGCGGTGGTGGCCCGCTCGTCGCCGCTGAGGGCCTTGAGCTTGCCGATGAACACGTTCTTCGCGCGCTCGTAGTTCCCCTGGCGATACAGCGCGTCACCGTAGAGCAACATGGCCTTCGTCTTGTAAGGACCGGGCTCGTTCGCCGCCGCCTTCGCGATCGTCTCGGCGTCGCCCGTCGCATTCGACTGGAACGCGGCCCAGGCTTGATGATAGAGCGCCTCGCCGTAGTTATAGCCTTTGACCTTCTCGAGCTTCTGGTACGCCGCGCGCGCCTCGTTCCACTTACGGGCCTTCTCGAGGTCCATTGCCTGGCGGATCAGCGCGCTGGCGGACCTGGATTCCTTGTCATCCCCTGCCGGCGGCCGCCTGGTGCCCGTCGCGGTGCGCGGCGGCACGCGCTTGTGCGACCTGTCGTCGGCTGACCTCCTGCCATCCGGCCTGACCGGGTCGGGCTTGATGTCGTCGCCGGCGCCGCCGCTGCTCGTCACCGCGTCGGGCACATGGCTCCCGTCATGACCGGTCGGCTCGCCCGAGCCACGCGCGCTGCTGTCGGGGTTCGGCAGCATGACCACGGGGGCTTCCTTGGCTGACCCCGCCGCGCCGGGCGCGACCTCGAGCGCCTTGCTGGCGGCGTTGCGCTCGCCGAGCGCGATATAGAGGAGCGCACCGACCCCGCCGAACAGCATCGCGGCGAGCACCAGCCAGCCGAACACGCCGAGCGCGCTGCGCCGCACCGCGACGACCGGCTGCGACACCTGCGCCAGGTTTGGATCGGACGGCGACGGCGGATAGATCGACGGCGAGCTCTGTGGGCGCAGCGCCATGCCCTGGCCCGGATAGCTCTGCCCGGGGTAGCTCTGGCCTGGATGGCTCTGGCCTGCAAAGCCGCCGGACCCGCCGACTCCATCCGTGCCCTGCCGGGCGTGCTGCCCGGTCGACATCGAGGGGCCCGAGAACATCCCCGGCAGCTCGCTCAAGCCGCTGTGCGTGCCGGGGCGCTGCATCCCGATCGCCGGCGAGCTGGTCTGCGCCCGCGGGACCACCGTCGCATCGTCGAGCTGCCGCATCGACAGGCCGGGGTTGAGCGTCGCGACAACATGCGGGTCCGTCGTCATGCCGAGGATCTGCGCGACCGCGACGCCGCGCCCGGCGAGGCACTTGTTGAGCTCGTACTCGAGCGCCTCCATCGTCTGCGGCCGATGGGTGGGGTTGCGCGCCATCGACGCCATCACGAGATCCGAGACCTGGCTCGCCAGCTCGGTGCGCACCAGGTACGGCGGCCGCGGATCCAGCGTCGCCTTCTTGTTCAGGATCTCCATGAAGTTGTCACCGGAGTACGGCGGCTCGCCGGTGACCATCTCGTACATGATCGCGCCCACCGAGTAGACATCGCAGCGGGCGTCGGCCGGGCGCCCCGCGGCCTGCTCGGGCGACATGTACTCGGGCGTGCCCATCGCCATGCCGGGGCTGGTCAGCCGGCGTTCTCGCGCGGCCTCGGCCTCGGTCGTCTTCGCGATGCCGAAGTCGAGCACCTTCACGACGTCGGCGGTGCCGTCGCGCGTGACGAGGTAGATGTTCTCGGGCTTGAGATCGCGGTGGATGATGCCTTCGCGGTGGGCCGCCGCCAGCGCGCGGCAGATCTGACCGGTGATCCTGAGCACGCGGGCGACGTCGAGCGCGCCCTCGCGCTCGATCACGCTGCCGAGCTCGACGCCCTCGAGGTACTCCATGACGAAGTACACGCTGCCGTCGGCGGTGGTGCCGGAGTCGGTGACGTCGACGATGTTGGGGTGGCCGATCTTCGAGGCCGCGCGCGCTTCGCGGCGGAACCGCTCGACCAGGTCGGGCATGCGCGAGTAGCTCGGATGCAGGACCTTGAGCGCGACGCGCTTGCCGATCTCGACGTGCTCGGCGAGGTACACCTTGCCCATGCCGCCCTCGCCGATCAGCTCGATCACGCGATAGCGACCATCGACCTCCGAGCCGATCAGATCGGGCTCGGCCTCTTCGAGCTCCAGCCGCGCCTGCTTGGCGAGCGCGGCCGAGCCGGCGCTGTGGTCGGCGGTGACGGGATTGATGGGCAGGTTTCGGCGATCCGGTGCCTGCCGGCGATCGGTCGGATCATCTTGCCGGTCGGTGGCGCGCCGGCCGACCGAGCCCGGCTTGCGGACCGGCGCCTCGTGGCCCGCGCCGGGTTCCGTGGCCGAGGCGGGCCGGCTGTTCTCGATCAGCAGGCGAAGCTCGTCGGTCGGCGGCAGCGTCAGCGCACGGGTCCGGTGGCGCGCCAGGAGCTCGTTGCGCTCGGCCCGATCGCGCTGGATGTCGTCGGCGAACAGCTCGAGCAGGAAGGCCGACATCCGCGTACCGTCGGTGGTCGGTGCGTTCTGCGCCAGCCACGACTGCAGCGCCATCCGCATGCCATCGCAGTCGGTGTAGCGATCGTCCTTCGAGGCCGCCAGCGCCCGGAGGCAGATCTCGTCGAGCTCCACCGGCACGCGCGGCGCCCGCTTGCTCGGCCGCATCGGCTCGGGGTTCTTCGCGCGCACGAGCAGATCCTGTGGCTGGTCCTTGCCCGGCGGAAACAGCTGGCGGCCGGTGAGCAGCTCCCACAGCACGATCGCCGCGGCATACATGTCGCTACGGCCATCCAGCTTCTCGCCGCGCGCCTGCTCCGGCGACATGTACGCGACCTTGCCGTAGATGATGCCGGGCGCGGTCTTCTCGATCTTCATCGTCGACGACGCGAGCCCGAAGTCGGTCAGCTTCACCTCCCCGGTGTACGAGACCAGGATGTTGGGCGGCGAGATGTCGCGATGGACCAGGTGCAGGTCGGGAAACGAGTGCGCGTAGGACAGCCCGCGACACAGCTCCTTGACGATATAAACCGCCACGTCGATCGGGAACGCGACCTGCTTTTTTGCGCAGCGGTTCCACACCGCACGCAGGTCGCGGCCTTCCACGAAGTCCATCGCGAGGAACAGCTCACCGCTGACCAGGCCGGCGTCGAACACCGGGATCAAGTTGCCGTGAGACAGCTTGACCACAACCTTCGCCTCATCACGAAATCGCGCGATGTATTCCGCATCCGCGAGGTGAGGAAGCACGGTCTTGATGACCATCAAGCGCTCGAGCCCGCGGTCACCGCCGACCGCGAGATAAAGCGCGCCCATCCCGCCCTGCGCCAGGGGTCCCAGCAAGTGATACTTGCCGAATTTCCTGGGGTAATGCTCCAGGTCTCCCTCGAGGAGCGGCACGTTCAGTGAAGCTACCACGCTGAACAAACCGCAACCAATTCAGTAAGCACCTCGATTGCTGCTCCCCCGGAGAGGACATACGATACGGATCCCCCGGGTAACGTCTCGCGGAGTGAGGGAAACACCGACATGGCCGGCGAGCGGGTCCTCGTGATCGACGACAGTCCCACCATCACCAAGGTGGTGCAGCTGGTGCTGACCAAAGCTGGGTACGATGTCCACACGGCCCCCGATGGGGAGGCCGGCCTGGCGGCGGTCCGGGGGGATCGCCCCGACGTCATCTTGCTTGACTTCGTGATGCCCAAGATGAACGGCTATCAGTTCTGCCGCGAGCTCACGGCCGATCCCAACCTCCGCGATATCCCTGTGGTCTTGATGAGCGCGAAGGGTGACCAGGTGGGCGAGCGGTTCGTCAAGGTGATGGGGATCGTCGACTATATCACCAAGCCGTTCTCTCCCGAAGCGATCACGGCGGTCGTCCAGCACACGGTCACCAAGTACGGTGCCTCGCGGACCGTGGACGACACCCCCTCGCTGGTCACCGGCGAGGATCTGGCGGCGACCGACGACGCCGATCGGGCGCAAGCGCGCAGTGCGGCCTTTGCACAGTTGCGATCTTCGATCTCCGTGGCCGTGGCCGCGCGGCTCGCCCCCACCCGCCCTGCGAGGAACCCTGACGCACCCGCCGCGGCCGACGCCTCGGCGACCGACGCTTCCTCGGCCGCCGAGACCGCGATCGAGCCCCCCACGCTCGAACCTGCCACGCCCGCCCCCGCGATCGCGGGGAAGGCAGCCTCCGGCGAGATCAGGAACCTCCATGGTGGGATCGACGCCGCCGCGATCACCGAGGCCGTGCGAGCTGCCCTCGACGACGCGGCGCTGTCGCGCATACTCGGCGCGATCGACCTCGGCCTGCTGGGCGAGTCCCTGCCCGGCCTGCGCGGCGACCTCCGCGTCGTGCCGCTCGCCGAGGTGCTGCAGCTGCTCGACGTCCAGGAGCAGTCGGGCGTCCTGACCGTCGAGCGCTCCGAGGCGCGCGTCGAGATCTACTTCCGGCGCGGCCGGGTCGACCAGGCGATCGCCACCGGCGTCCCCGACGAGTTCGTGCTCGGCCGCTTCGTGGTCGGCGCCGAGCTGATGCCGCGCGCCGAGTTCGAGGCGTTCCTCGAGTCGCGGGCGCCGAGCCCCAAGCTCATCGGCCAGCAGCTGGTCAAGCTCGGCCGCCTCGCCGAGCGCGATCTCAAGCTGTGCCTGACGCGGCAGTCGAGCGAGCTCATCTACGAGATCCTGCGCTGGCGCCACGGCCGGTTCCGGTTCGCGGCCGGCGTCGAGCTGCCGCCGAGCGTGATCGACGCCGCGCTCGCGCTCGACGTCGAGGCCGTGCTGATGGAGGGCTATCGCCGAGTCGATGAATGGCACCTGATCGAGCACGCGATCGACAACTTCGACATCGTGTTCCTGCGCAACGAGGACTCGGTCGCGCAGATGGGCCGCGGCCGGCTGACCCGCGACGAGCTCGCCGTGCTCGAGCTGGTCAACGGCAAGCACACCGTCAAGGAGATCATCCGCAAGTCGCGGATGGGCTCGTTCGAGGTCTCGAAGATGCTGTACCGCCTGCTCTCGATCAAGCTGGTCCGCCGCCGCGTCCTGCCGGTCGCCGTCTGAGCCAGCTCGCGGCGGCGTCACGTCCGGAGGTCGCGTTCCAGCAGCCCCTCGAGGTCCGCGTGGCACTCCAGGATATGTCTGCGGAGCGCGAACATGGCCTTGTGAACCCGCACGCGCAGCGCATTCTCGGAGCAGGCGAGTTGCACGCTCAGCGCCTTGTAGCCGCCCTCGTCGAGCACGTGGCTTTGCAACAGCTGCGCCTGTCGCCGCTGGGTGGCGCCCTGCGTGGCGAAGCAAGCCAGCGCGCGCCTCACCCGCTGGATGACCTGCTGGAGCTCGAGCTGCGCGCGCGGATCGCGCTCTACGGCACCATGGAACGCCCCGAGCGCCCGCTCCATCTCGCCGGCCTCCGGGGTCTCCGGGAGCGAATCATGATTCGCTTGCCTCGCATCCTTGCGCAGCAGGTCGATCACCCGCCGGCGGACGATCACCTTGGCCAGGCCCAGGCCGTCACCGGACTGGTTCGCCACGGACCACGCGCTGTAGATTCCCGCCAGCGTCTCGGGCTCACCGATGGCGGACAGCACGAAGCCACGCGCGACGCTGTGAGGAACGCTCCACAGGCGCACGACCTCGTTCGCGACGAGATCGATGATCCGCACGAAGCTGGGATCCGCCAGCAGCGCACGCTCCGAGCACGCCAGCTCCACGCTGAGCTCCGAGTAGCTCGCGTCGTCGAGCGCATAGCGTTGCAGCAGCTGTGCCTGTCGTTGTTGCGCCCCGCCCTGCGTGGCGAAGCAGGCCAGCGCACTCCGGACCATCTGGATGACCTCCCGGAGCTCGAGCTGCGCTTGCGGATTGCGCTGGACGTGATCATGGAACGCGCCGAGCGTCTTTTCCGTTTCGATGGCGTCGATGGTCACCGCCAGCGAGCAGTGATTGGCCTGGCGCGCATCCTTGCGTAGCAAGTCGATCACCCGGCGCCGGATGATCAGCTTGGCCAGGCCCAGGCTCCCACCGGACTGCTTCGCCGACATCCAGGCGTCATGGATCGACGCCAGGGTGTCCGGCTCGCCGATGGCAGACAGCACGAAGCTGCGCGCCGTGGTCCTGGCAACACTCCACGCCCGCATGACTTCCTTGCTGACGAGGTCGATCACCTTCGGGAAGGCGGGATCGCCAAGAAGGTCTTAGAGCGCTAGTACCCCGCCACAGTGGTTTTGATCGGTTGTGCCGGCAGTGCGGGCCATGAGCTCCAGGAGAACGCGGACACGCGCGCTCGCGCACCGGGGCTGGGTCGGGCGCTCGTCCGTTAACCACCGAATCGAGCATGTAGGGCGGTGCCATCTCCACGACCGGCCGACGCTCCACTACCCGGCCGTGCAATCTATCTCGCGCCCTGACCCACCCCGCGGCGCTACGCTGCGCGTTGACGTCGGGCCTCCACAGCGCAACCGGTCAGATCCACTGCGACGAGATGCTAGCTCATCCAGCGGCCCGCCTGTCCAGCAGCGGCCGACAGGCAGCCCGCGCGCGGACAGCGTGAAGCTCCGGCTCGGAGGCGAGCAACCTCACCAGGTGTGCGGTCTCCTCATGATGCAGCCGTGCGAATCCGCGCAGCGTGGCGTCAATGGTCTCCACCTCGCCGAGGCGGTGAAGCGCGACCAGCAGCTTGATCCACAGCCCCTCCGTTTGATGACCGCGCTCGAGGGTAGCCACACAGCGTGCGGCGGCCCCACAGGGTCGCCTCGCAGCAGATCGTACGTGACCAGGTTCTCGGCGATGACGGCCAGCTCGTAGGGCGACAACGCGGCGGCCCCGGCCATCTCGAGGTAGTCGCCGGCGAGCCCCGATCCCTCCGCCATGGCCAGGACCGCGTGGAAGCTGAGCGCGTAGAGCTCCGGGAGCTCGCTGGCGATCTCCGCGCGCGAGCTCGGCGCGAAGCTCGGCGTGTCGACTCGTTTTCAGCAGGACGTGGAGCCGTTGAATCGTCGTGGCGCTGCACGCGGATCGGGCTCCGAGGCTCCGGCCAGCGCCTGAAGTGCCTTCGAATGGGAATTCTTCAGGCACAACGGAGTTCGGAAGAAAGTGCTCCAGGAGTCGTTCTACGGGGATGCGGCGGCGCGGGTGCATGTCTGTTCCTTGGGCTTGGGGGGTAATGCGCGCGGTATCCACCGCTTCCGCCGCAGAAGGAGCTCTGGTGTCAGCGAGGGTGAACCACTCACGCGAGCTCACTCCAGGAGCTCGCGGCGTTCGCCGTTCGACTGGCGGTGAGCCCACCGCCGGGGACGGCGCGTTCCTCCGCGCCGTCGGAGCTGTCACCTCGCCGTTCGCGGCGGAACTACACGGACATGAACCTGCGCCTTGTCAGGGGCCTGGAAGTGGCATCTTGTCTCGTCTGTCGGGGGAGCCTGGGCTCGCGTTAGCCATCCCGGCGCCATTTCGAAGGCGTCCGACCTTGAATTTCACTATCTTGCATTGCAAGTAGTGGGCCGGTCGCGTCGGGGCGGCTCAGGGCAAGCGCGTATATCGACACCGAACGGCGAGCCGCGGGCGAGTACGCGCCAGTCTTCGAGCGAGCCCATGTGGAGCGGCAGCGTCCAGATCCGCGCCGTGTTGTCCTCGCTCGCCGTGGCCACGCGCATGCCGTCGGGGCTGAACACCGCGGCCCGGACGCGGCCGTGATGCTCGAGCGGCGGCGTCACCAGCGCGCCCGTCGTGGCGTCCCAGATCCGCGCCGCGCTGGCGCCCGCGGTGACCACGCGCGTGCCGTCCCGACTGAACGCCGCGGCCAGGACCGCGCCCGGATGTTCGAGCGGCAGCGTCACCGGCCGGCCCGTGGCGGCGTCCCAGATCCGCGCCGTCTGGTCCCAGCTCGCCGTGACCACCCGCGTCCCATCGGGGCTGAACGCCGCGGCGTGGACTTCGCCATCATGCGCGAGCGGCGGCGCCGCCGGCGCTCCCGTGGCGGCATCCCAGATCTGCGCCGTCCGGTCGTCGCTCGCGGTGACCACACGCGTGCCGTCCGGACCGAACGCCACCGCGTGGACGAAGCCGTAGTGCTCGAGCGGCGGGCCCACCGGCCGGCCCGTCGCGGCGCACCAGATCCGCGCCGTCTGGTCCCAGCTCGCCGTGACCACCCGCGCGCCGTCCGGGCTGAACGCCGCGGCGGACACGCTGCCCCGGTGCACGAGCGGCGGCGTCACCGGCCGCCCGGTCGATGCGACCCAGACCCGCGCGCTGTGATCTCCGCTCGCCGTGACCACGTGCGTGCCGTCGGCGCTGAACGCCGCGGCGGTGACCGCCGCCCGATGCATGAGCGGCGGCGCCACCTGCGTGCCGGTCGCCGCATCCCAGATCCGCGCCGTGTGGTCGCCGCAGGCCGTGACGACGCGACGGCCGTCTGCGCTGAACGCCGCGGCATCGACGCTGCGCGCGTGCTCGAGTGGCGGCACCGCCGGTGTCCCTGTCGAGGCGTTCCAGATCCACGCCGTCCCGAGCCCCGTCGCGGTGACCACGTACGCGCCGTCGGGGCTGAACGCCACGGTCGTGACCTCACCGTGGTGCCGGAGCTGCGTGGCCCTCGGGGTGCCGGCCGCGACGTCCCAGATCCGCGCCATGTGGTCGTCGCTCGCGGTGACCACGCGCGCGCCGTCGGGGCTGAACACGGCCGTCCGGACGGCGCCCGGCTGTTCGAGCGGCAGCGTCACCGGCGTTCCCGTGGACGCGTCCCAGACCCGCGCGGTCTTGTCGCTGCTCGCGGTGACCACGCGCACCCCATCGGGGCTGAACGCCGCGGCGTGGACCACGCCGTCATGGCGGAGCGGCGGCGTCACCGGCGCCCCCGTCACGGCATCCCAGACCCGCGCCGTCCGATCGTTGCTCGCGGTGACCACGCGCGTACCGTCGGGGCTGAATGCCGCGGCGCCGACGTCGTCGCGATGCTCGAGCGGCGGGGTCACCGGCGCCCCCGTCGCAGCGTCCCACACCCGCGCCGTGCCATCGTTGCTCGCGGTGACCACCCGCGTGCCGTCGGGGCTGAACACCGCGGCACGGATATCGGCCCGGTGTGCGAGCGGCGGGGTCACCCGCGCCCCGGTCGCGGCATTCCAGATCCACGCCGTCTTGTCGACGGCCGTGACCAGGCGCGCGCCGTCCGGGCTGATCGCAGCCGCATGGATGATGTCACGCTCGTCGTCCGGGCCGAGCTCGCCGGCGTCGTCGCCATCCACCGCTTCGAGCGGCAGGGTCAGCGGTCGCCCGGTCGCCGCGTTCCAGACCAGCGGCGTGCCGTCGTTACTCACGGTGATCACGCGCGTACCATCGGCGCTGAACGCCGCGGCAACCACGGCGCGCCAGTGTTCGAGCGGTGGCGTCACCGGTGACCCCGTCGCGGCCTCCCACACCCGCACCGTGTGGTCCCAGCTCGCGGTGACCACGCGCCCGCCGTCGGCGCTGAACGCCGCGTCCGCGACGGAGCCATGGTGCGCGAGCGGCAGCCCGACCGCGACCCCCGTCGAGGCGTCCCACACCCGCGCCGTGTGGTCGGCGCTCCTGGTGAGCACGTGCCTGCCATCCGGGCTGAACGTCGCGGTCCGGACCGACGAGCCGTGGCCGGCCAAGGTGACCAGCGGCAAGTAGCTCGCTGCCTGGGCGAACAACATCCGCAGCTCCGGACTCTCGATCGCCTCGGTCCGCGCGGCCACGAAGTACGGCAGCGCTTGCAGCGGATGTCCATCGAGCAGCAGCGCCCTGCCCCGCTCCAGGTAGGTCATCCCCAGCCCTCGCCGCGCGTCCTGGGCATGCCAGTGCGCGATCGCGCGCTGGCCCGCGGCCCCGATGCCATCGCCCGGCGCGGTGGTCCGCAGCAGCTGGCGCAGCCGTGCAGCCACGATGTCCCAGCGGGCTCGCTCCGTGAAGTCGAACGCGACGCGGGACTCGAGCCGCAGCGGCAGCTCGCCGTCGGTCAGCTGCAGCGGGACGACCTGCACACCGTCCACGCTGAGGTAGCGCGGCAGCTGATCGCCAAACACGGCCCAGCGGTGTTCGAGGTACGCGGGAGACAGCACGGCGATCGAGGACCGGCTGCGAGCCACCCCGCGCGCAAGCTCGGCGACCAGCGCCGCATCGGGCGTCAGCTCGTCGACGAGCAGCACCCGCCGCGAAGGCAGCGCGAGCGCGGGGAGCAGGTACCCGCGCACGAAGTCGGCGTCGGCCGCGTCGTGGACGACGAACAGATCGAACGCGGGTGCGGCCGGCTCGTGCCGTGCGGCGCCCGGATCCTCGACGACCACCTCTCCCTGCGATGCCATCTGCGCCTCCCCGGGCACGACCCCAAGCGCAGCCTAGCGCGCCTCCGCGGCCGTCCGGAAGCTGAACACGGTCGACATTCGTGACGGCGGTGCCGTGGCGATACGTTCAGTGCCCTGGGCAGACCCTGAGGGGGTCAGGGTTGGCCTTGAGGACGCCATTGACGAGGACATAGGGGCAGCAGCGGGCGAGCAGGCGCCAGTCTTCCAGGGAGCCCATGTTGATGGGGAGGTTCCACAGCCGCGCCGCCTTGTCTTCGCTCGCGGTCAACACGCGGGTGCCGTCCGGGCTGAACGCCGCGGTGCGGACGCCGCCTTGATGTTCGAGCGGCGGCGTCACCGGCTCCCCGGTCGACGCGTCCCAGACCCGCGCCGTCCGGTCGCCGCTCGCGGTCACCACGCGCGTGCCGTCGGGGCTCAACACCGCGGAGTAAACGGTGTCCTGATGTTCGAGCGGCGACGTCACCGGCTTCCCGGTCGACGCGTCCCACACCCGCGCCGTCCGGTCGGCGCTCGCGGTCACCACACGGGTGCCATCCGGGCTGAAGGTCGCGGCATACACGGCGTCCTGGTGCGCGAGCGGCGGCGTCATCGGCTTCCCGGTGGATGCATCCCAGACCCGCGCCGTCCCATCGAAGCTGGCGGTGACCACACGCGTGCCGTCGGGGCTGAACACCGCGGCATGGACGATGTCGTGATGCGCGAGCGGCGGCGTCACCGGCTTCCCGGTGGATGCATCCCAGACCCGCGCCGTTCCGTCGGCGCTCGCGGTGACCACGCGCGTGCCGTCGGGGCTGAACGCGGCGGCGTAGACGAAGCCCTGATGCTCGATCGGTGGGGTCACCGGCGTCCCCGTCGATGCGTCCCAGACCCGCGCCGTCCCGTCGAAGCTGGCGGTCACCACGCGGGTGCCATCGGCGCTGAATGCCGCATCGCTGACCTGGTCCCCATGTTCGAGCGGTGGGGTCACCGGGGTCCCCGTCGATGCGTTCCAGATTCGTGCAGTCTTGTCTTCGCTGGCCGTGACCACACGTGTCCCGTCGGGGCTGAACGCGGCGGCATAGACGAAGCCTTGGTGCTCGAGTAGCCGGGTCACCGGGATCCCCGTCGATGCGTCCCAGACCCGCGCCGTCTTGTCCTGGCTGGCCGTGACCACGCGCGTGCCATCTCGGCTGAACGCCGCCGTGTACAGGAAGCCCTCATGCTCGAGCGGCGGGGTCACCGGCTGCCCCTTCGACGCATCCCACAGCCGCACCGTCTTGTCCTCGCTGGCCGTGATCACACGCGTGCCGTCGTGGCTGAACCTCGCGGCGGAGACGTAGCCTTGATGCTCGAGCGGTAGGGTCACCGGCATCCCGGTCGATGCATCCCAGACCCGCGCCGTGTGGTCGTTACTTGCCGTCACCACGTGCGTGCTGTCCGAGCTGAAGGCCGCCATGGAGACATAGCCCCGATGCTGGAGCGGCGGGGTCACAGCCTTACCCGTTGCTGCGTCCCAGACCCGCGCCGTCTTGTCCTTGCTCGCGGTAACGATGCGCGTGCCGTCGGGGCTGAACGCCGCGGCCAGCACCCAGCCCTGGTGCCCGAGCGGCGGGGTCACCGGCTGCCCCGTCGATGCGTCCCAGACCCGCGCCGTATTGTCCTTGCTCGCGGTGACTACCCGCGTGCCGTCGGGGCTGAACGCCGCGGCAAGCACCCAGCCCTGATGTTCGAGCGACGGGATCAGCGGCGCCCCCGTCGCTGCATCCCACATACGTGCCGTATGGTCGTCGCTCGCGGTGACCACACGCGTGCCGTCTGGGCTGAACACCGCAGCGTAGACGATGTCCTGATGTTTGAGCGGCGGCGTCACCGGCTTTCCCGTCGATGCATCCCAGACCCGCGCCGTCTTGTCGGCGCTCGCGGTCACCACGCGCGTGCCGTCTGGGCTGAACTTCGCAGCATAAACGACGCCTTCATGCTCGAGCAGCGGGGTCACCGGCGTCCCCGTCGATACATCCCAGACCCGCGCCGTCTTGTCGTCGCTCGCGGTGACCACCCGCGTACC
>Ga0137459_1000176_pt1 | contig 23447 bp, 23 predicted proteins | sample EasRivERMGT700_2_FD_104908 | JGI IMG/M metagenome (GOLD analysis project Ga0137459, IMG submission 104908) | Soil microbial communities from meander-bound floodplain in the East River, Colorado, USA - East River MetaG ERMGT700_2 | ecosystem: Environmental > Terrestrial > Soil > Floodplain ...
CGTCGCCGCTGCCGCTCGAGACCGAGCTGACGCTGGAGGTCACGCCGCCCGGCGCGGCGGCGCCGATCGCGATCGCGGGGCGGGTCTCGTATCACGTGCCGTCGGGCGGCACCGGGCTGCGCTTCGTCAGCCGCGATGGTGACGGCGACCGGCGGCTCCGCGAGCTGATCCGCCGGCTCCGCGCGTCGTGAAGCGCCCGGGGCGCGAGGCGCGGACGGGGCGCCCGGCGCGGGTGTTCGGCACGCTGCCCGCGTCCGACGCGGTCGCCGCGGCGCTCGCGCTCCACGGCATCACCGATCAGGTGCGCGCCGGCCGGCTCATCACCGAGTGGAGCGACCTGGTGGGCCCCAAGATCGCCCAGCGCACCCGGCCGGATGGCGTCACCGATCGCCTGCTGTGGGTCGAGGTCGCGACCAGCGCGTGGCTGCACGAGCTCAACCTGCTTCGCCCGCAGCTGCTCAAGGGCCTGCTCGAGCGGCTCGGCGAGCCCCGCTTGTTCGACGATCTCAGGTTCCGCCTGGTCGGCCGCCACCGCCGCGAGCCGGTGGCGCTGCGCGCCGCCCGCAAGCCGCCCCCGCCGCCGCGCCCGATCCCGCCGCCGGCGTCCGGTGTCGCCCGCGAACGCATCGTGCGCGAAGCCGCCGTGGTCGACGACGACGAGCTCCGCGAGCTGATCGCCCGGGTCCGGATCACCCACGATCGCTAGCGCGCGATGGTCGATCGTGCCCCGCCGGCGTGCGCCGCCGGCTACTTCGACGCGCCGGCGATCGCCGAGCCACCCACGGTGAGCAGCGCGGCGAGATCCTCGTCGTTGAACCGCAGCATGCCGCCGAGGAAGACGTCGCGGCCGAACCGGAACGTATCGAACTGGATCGGCACGCTGGACGTGCCCTTGACGATCTGCAGCGTGTCGGGGCGGTTGAGCAGCTCGTCGACGCCGCCGAGCACGTAGAGGTGACGGAACACCTCGAACGCCGCCGTCAGCTTGATGCGCGGGTACTGGTCGAACGAGGCGTCGAACAGGTCGGCGGAGAACCGCAGATCGCGATCGAACCAGTTGAGGTCGGCGTCCGCGCCGATGCCGCCGGTCGACTCCTTGAGGCCGTAGCGCAGCGTCAGCCACGAGAACCGCTTCGCGAACTGGAACGTGAACCGGATCTTGTCCTCGATCACCGTCTTGCGGATCCAGTGGTTCGGATCGACGGTCGGATCGAAGCTCAGCGTGACGTCCGGGTACGCGCCGCGCGGGCCCTTCTCGAGCTCGATCAGGTAGAACTTGTCGGGCCGGGTGTGGAGCTCCACGGTGATGTAGTGGCGCGCCAGCCCGGCGAACACGTTGTATTCGCTGCGCAGCCCGACGTAGGCCTTGAGCCCGAACAGCGTGCCGAGGAAGCCCTTGGCGTCGTCGGTGATCTGCTCGACGTTGTCGGCGATCGCCGGATCGTTGACCAGCCGGCCGAGCGTGCCCTTGTCGTCGTTGATCTTCTGCGTGATCGACTCGGTGTTGCCGATCACGCCATCGAGCTTGTCGAGCTTGCCGCGCAGCGCGTCGCCGGTCTGCTTGAGCTCGTCGCGCGCGGTCGCCACCAGGTCCTTCGCCTCCGACGACGCATCGTCGAGGTTGTGCAGGATCTGATCGATCCGCGGATCGGCGCCCTTGGTGATCGAGCGCAGATCGCTCGCGATCTGCTCGATCTTCGCCATCGACCGATCGGCGCGCTCGATGATGTCGCCCACCGTGCCGGCCTCGCGCTGGACCAGGCCGTCGATCCGGGTCGCGACCGACTGCATCGGGCCGTTGACGATCCGGCGCACGTCCTCCGACAGATCGCGCACGCTCTCGAGCACACGATCGACGTTCGGCAGCGTCTGCTCGATCCGGTGCAGCAGCTGATCCGGCGTGGTCGCCTCGATCACGTTGACGATCTGCCGGCACACGTCGGACTTGCGGCGATCCTTGTCCTTGTAGGTCGCGCAGCTGGGCCCCAGCTTGGTGAACGACTGGCGGCTGCCGTCCGGCGCCTGCTTGATCTGCTCCCCCGGATCGATCTCGAGGTAATTGTCGCCGAGCAGCGAGCGCGCCTTCTTCACGATCACCGCGCTCGTCCACACCGTGATCTCGTCGTCGACCTTGAACGTGACCTTGGCGTAGCGGCCCTCGATCTCCAGCCCGATGACCTCGCCCTTGGGCAGGCCGGCGACGACGACCTTGGTGCCCTTGGGCAGGCCCGACGCATCGCGGAACTTCGCGAACAGCGTGTAGTTGTCCTTGCCCGCCGGGTTCTGCCCGAGGTTCTTCCAGACCAGGTAGGCGCCGACCGTGAGCAGCAGGAACAGGATCGCGACCCGGACGCCGGCCGAGACCGACTTCACCGGGGACCTCCCACATCCGCCGGCAGGGCGGAGCCGCGCGTCGCGCCGCCGCGCCCGTGGATCGTCCGATCCGCGATGCGAACAACCAGCCCGGCGTGACAGCTCACCGGGTGACCTTATACCGCCCGCCGCCGCCGAGCATCATGCCGGCCGCGCTCTCCGTGACGAGATCGACGCCGGTGTCAGCTCGTCGTACAGACGCCCCCGTGGCAAATCGCGTCCCGGGCCTGTGCCGGCCCGATCGGCCGCCCGCCGGGCCGCGTCAGCCCGGGGCGGTGCGAAACACCGCGAGGAGCACATCGGTCAGGAAGTAGTCGACGACGAGGGTCGAGACCGAGGCGATCACCACCGCGCGGGTCGTGCCCATCCCGACGCCGCGGCCACCGCCGGTCGCGTTGAACCCCTGGTAGCAGCCGACCAGCGCGACCAGGAAGCCGAAGAACACGCTCTTGATGAGGCCCTGGACCACGTCGAGCGGGTCGACCAGGTCGCGCAGGTTCGCCACCCACTGCCCCTGATCGACGTTGTTCAAGATCACGGCGACGAGCCAGGCGCCGCCCATGGCCACCACGAAGAACATCAGCGCGAGGATCGGCATGACCACCATCGCGGCGATCAGGCGCGGCAACACGAGGTACTGGACCGGGGACACCGCCATCGACTCGAGCGCGTCGATCTGCTCGGTGATCCGCATCGTGCCGAGCTCCGTCGCGATCCCCGCGCTGGCGCGCCCGGCGAGCATGAGCGAGGTCAGCACCGGCCCCAGCTCGATCGCGATCGCCTTGCCGGTCGCCCCGCCGGAGAACGACTCGAGGCCGAACTGACTGAACACGTACACCGACTGCAGGGACGTCACCATCCCGGTGAACCCACCGACCAGCAGCACGATCGGCAGGCTGCCGAACCCGATGTACTCGGCGGCCTCGAGGTAGTTCGCGATCCGGAACGGCCGGCGCGGCAACCAGGAGAGCGCGCGGCCGACCAGGATCAGGTGGGCGCCGACCGCCTCGAGGAAGCGCATGACCGGTGCCCCGGTCGCCTTGATGCCCTCGACGACCGCGCCGCCGACGGCCTTCGCCCCATGGCCGTCGCCGTCGCCGTCCTTCGGTCGCGCGACTGGCTCGCCGGGTGGCGCGGCTGATTCGCCGGCCGGGGCGCCCGGCTCGCTCACGGCGGATCTCCGACGTACGTGCGCGGCACGCGTTTGCTCATCCCGCAGGTCACTTCGTACTCGGAGAGCCCGGCCCACGCACCATACTCGGCGACCGAGATCGAGGCACCGCCCGACGCGCGCCCGAGCAGCACCGCGGCATCGCCGACCGCGACGTCCGGCAGCTCGGTGACGTCCGCGACGGCGATATCCATGCTGATGACGCCGACCAGCGGCACCCGCTGGCCGCGGATGGCGGCCTGCGCACGCCCGGTCGCCCCGCGCGGCAGCCCGTCCGCGTAGCCGAGCGGCAGGATCGCCAGCCGGCTCGCGCGTGCGGCCCGCCAGGCCGCGCCGTAGCCGACGCTGGTGCCCTCGGCGACCGTCCGCAGCTGGGCCACCTCGGTCACCAGCCGCATCGCCGACCGGGGCGGCGCGGCGGCGTCGCCCGCGGGCGTCAACAGCTTCGCCGGCCAGCGTCCGTTGCCGTAGATCGCGATTCCCGTCCGCACCAGATCCAACCTTGCCTCCGGAAACAGCAACGCGCCGCTGCTGTTGGCCGCGTGCCGCACGCGCAGCGGCGCACCGGCGGCGGTCACCGCACGGTCGACCTCACGGAACCGGCGCAGCTGGTCGCGTGTCATCGACTGCGGATCCGCGGGGTCGTCGGTATCCGCGCACGCGAAGTGCGTCATGAGCCCGACGACCGCGACGCCGGCGCGCGCCGCCTCGACCGCGAGCGCGGCGGCCTCCTCGACGGATACACCGAGCCGGCCCATGCCGGTATCGATCTTCAGGTGGGCGTCGATCGTCCGCGCGCGCCGCCTCGCGATCGCGGCCAGCGCCGCCAGATCCTCGGTGCACGCGATCACCGGTGTCAGCCCGGCCATCACCATGTCGTCCTCACCGCCGTGCTGGCTGGGCCCCATCACGAGCACCGGCGCCGTCACGCCGGCGTCGCGCAACGTCACGCCCTCCTCGACGAGGCTGACCCCGAACCCGGCCACCGCCCGTGCCGCGGTCAGCGCACGCGCCACCGCGATCGCGCCATGGCCGTAGCCGTCCGCCTTGACCACCGCGATCACGCCGGCGTTCGTCAGCGCGCCGACCGTGCGCGCATTGCCGACGATCGCGGTGAGGTCGACTTCGACGCGGGTGCGCCGGATCATCGTCGACGACGACTGCATGCGCCGCGCATCACGCGCCGGATCACCACGCATGTCAAGCCGAGTCGAGATCGATCCCCGCCGCGCGTGGACCCACCTCGACCGAGCGTCGTCGAGCTAGGCGGCCTTCTTCTTCTCGGAGCGCTCGATCAGCGCGGGCGTCACCACCAGCGAGCGGCCGCGCGGGATGATCAGGCCGTCGCGCGCGAGCTGGTTGAACGCGCGCGAGATCGTCTCGCGGCAGCTGCCGATCATGTTCGCGAGCTCCTGCTGCGTCGGGCGGCGGCGGACGACCAGCCCATCGGGGCCCGAGGCGCCTTCCTCGCGAGCGAGCCCGACCAGGCGGTGGATCAGGCGCTCGTTGACGTCGCACAGCGCGAGCTGCGCGATCGTCTCGTCGGCGCGGCGCAACCGGCGCGCCATCTCGCCGAGCAGGTTCATCGACGTCCGCGCATGCATCTGGATGTGACGCATGAGATCGTCGCGCGACAGCACCAGCAGCGTGGTCGGCTCGATCGCCAGGCAGTGCGCCGAGCGCGGCGCTTGATCGAACAGCGACATCTCGCCGAACGAATCTCCCGAGCGGAGCAGCGACAGCGTCACCTCACGGCCGCTCTCCCCGAAGATCACCACCTTCACGCGGCCCGACATGATGACGAACATCGCGTCTCCGGGCTCATCCTGCGCGACGACCGCCGCCCCCACCGGAACCTTGCGAACACTCACGCGCGCCGTCAGATCTTCGATCGCGGTGATCGGCAGCGCGGCAAACAGCGGGGCCCGGGCAATCGTGGCTCTGATCCGGGCTGGATCCTCGCCCCCGTTACGCGGGTCTAACGCCCGCAGGGTGGGGAGCGAGGCGGGGGACATGACCGGACGTGCGATTCCTAGCGTCATAAAAGAAAAACTCCTAGGGTGACGACCTACCGAGGTGCATTTCTCTACAAGGGGCGTGCCCGTGACGGGGATCGCGGGTCCGGAACGAGATTTCAGTCACTTGTCGGTTGTCCTACACACAGTCACTGTGACGGTTACTTCACAACAAGGTGTAGAACCACGGCGCTCATGTCGTGGTCCTTACATCTGGCGGGCTGCGTCAAGGGGTCTTGAGTAGTTCTGCCCTGGGGCAAGCCACCCCGGGGGTACGGTGGTAGTTTGGCCGCGATGTCGGTGCACCTTGACCTCGTCGTCAATGGACAGCCTCGTGTCGTGAACGAAGGGACGACGGTGGCAACCCTCATTCATGAGCTCGGCCTCACCGGCAGGCCGGTGGCCGTCGAGCGCAACCGCGAGGTCGTGCCGCGCGCGTTGCACGCGTCCACCGTGCTCGCCACCGGTGACCGCCTCGAGGTCGTCACCTTCGTCGGAGGCGGTTGAGATGAACGACACCTGGACGCTGGGCGCCAAGACCTTCCGCTCGCGCATCATTGTAGGCACCGGCAAGTACGCCTCGAACGACGAGACCCGCGACGCCCTCGCGGCCTCGGGCGCGGAGATCGTCACCGTCGCGCTCCGCCGCGTCGATCTCTCGAGCAAGCAGACCGTGCTCGACGCCATCGATCGCACCAGGTACCTGCTGCTCCCCAACACCGCCGGCTGCTACACCGCCGACGAAGCGATCCGCACCCTCCACCTCGCCCGCGAGCTCGGCATGGACGAGCTGGTCAAGCTCGAGATCATCGGCGACCCCAAGACGCTGTTCCCCGACAACACCGCCACCGTCGAGGCCGCCCATCGCCTGGTCAAGGACGGCTTCCAGGTCCTGCCCTACTGCTCCGACGACCTGGTCACCTGCAAGCGGCTCCAGGACGCCGGCTGCCTGGCCGTCATGCCGCTCGCAGCCCCCATCGGCTCGGGTCTCGGGGTGCGCAACCCCCACAACATTCGCCTCATCATCGAGAGCGTCACCGTGCCCGTCATTGTAGATGCCGGTGTGGGCACCGCCTCCGACGCCGCCGTCGCCATGGAGCTCGGCTGCACCGCCGTCCTCATGAACACCGGCATCGCGGGCGCCCGTAAGCCGGTCCTCATGGCCGAGGCCATGCGCCTGGCCGTCGACGCCGGCCGCAAGGCCTTCCTCGCGGGCCGCATGCCCCGCCGCGACCACGCCAACGCCTCGTCGCCGACCACGCAGCTGATCGAATAGATGCCGAGCGACCTGCGCGTCGTCGCGATCACCGATCGCCGCCTCATGGTCCCCGCCGACCTGCTCGCCGCCGGCGACTGGCCCGCCATCGCCCGCAGCTTCGGCGACGCCATCGCGCGCGCGCTCCACGGCTGCCCGCCCGGCAGCGTCGTCGTCCAGGTCCGCGAGAAGGACCTCGACGGCGGCCCGCTCCTCCAGCTGGTGCGCGCGGCGCAGCGCTTCGCGCCCGTGATCGTCAATGATCGCGTCGACGTCGCCCTCGCCGCCGGCGCCCACGGCATCCACCTCCCCGAGCGCGGCTTCGCGATCGCCGACGCCCGCGCGCTCGCCCCGTCGCTGCGGCTCGGCATCTCGCGCCACGCGGCCCCGCTCGAGACATCGGCCGACCTCATCCAGCTCGGCCCGATCTGGCCCACCCCGTCGAAGCCCGACGTCCCCGGCCTCGGCGAGGCCGCCCTCGCCTGGCCCCACGGCGCCGCGCTCCTCGTCGCCGTCGGCGGCATCGACTCACCCGCCCGCGCCGAGCTTGCCACCGCGGCGGGCGCCGACGCCATCGCCGTCATCCGCGCGGCCTGGACCGGGGCCTCCCTCGCGCCGTTCGTGGCCGCCGCCTCCGCCGGCCGGGCGCGCCGCTAAACCCAGCCGCCCGTCGGGATTCCCGGGTGGTGACTGCAGTCCCCAGCGCCACCGGCCCTGGCAGCCACACGGCTTCCCGGCCTGGCCACTTGCGCGATTCGCGTGTCTCAGGTACCAGTTACCCCCTCACCACGCCGCTGTAGCTCAGTGGTAGAGCAACGGTTTCGTAAACCGTAGGTCCCCGGATCATACCCGGGCAGCGGCTCGAAAACCCAGGGGATTCGGTTCGACAAGCAGCCCACAACCCACAAGTCGCCACCGCAAGCACGATCATCGAGGATCGCGCCTTACGCAGAGGATGCCGGTTGGTCGCCCAACGCCGACTTTCTCTGACCGCCTGCCATGATACGCTCGACCATGACGCCTCTGCTCGCGCACGCACCCATCGACGAAGTCATTGTGGGCTTCGTGTTGGATCGAGCCGCGGGGCCCGACGCGGTGGAGGCTGGGATCTACCTCGCCGAGAGGAAGGATCGATTCGTTCGACACGAGATCCACGAGCCGATCATCAGCGAAGTATCCCTCGGGGAGGCGGTGCTGATGCCGTTTCCGAGCCCAGCGCGAATCTGGCTCGTCAGCGCCGACGACATCTGGCTTGTGCAACTGCAGCAGGACCGGTTCCACGCAAATTGGCGCCGCCGCGGAGAGGCAACGTATCCTGGCTTCACTCGTACAGGTGGTGTGATGCAGTTCGTTCTCGATGAATTCGAACGCGTGCGCGAGTTCTGCAAGCGTCGCAAGGGTGATGCACCGAATCCGGCCAGCGTCGAGGTGTCGAAGATCGATCTTCTTATCCAAGGCAAGCACTGGGAGTCGATCGACGACGTCGCTGCGCTTCTGCCATCAATCGCAGCGGCGCCGAAGTCGATGGCGACGCCCGGACCGCACGTCGCTTTGCAACTGCAGGAAGATGTCGGCGGGATCACCCTGACGATCTCCATCTCGCCCGCGCGCCTGAAGGCGGATCCCACACGCGGCGTATTTCGGCTAGAGTTTCGTGCGAGGCAAGCGGCGAGCGGCGATCTGGCGGCGCAGTTGGTGCAGGTGAATGATGTACTCAACCGGGGGTTTGCTCGGCTGATCCCCGACGCAGAACGGAGATTTGCATGAGCTTCGACGGTGGAGGGAACGCGTCCACGCTCGACGATTACGACTTCAATTTCGGTTTCAAGTCACATCGGGCACCCCCGGTGCGGCGAGCCGCGCACGCTGACGCGGCGACTGTCGCCGCGGATCTTGTTCCGATGCTGCCCACGCGATCGATCGAGTCGACTCTGCAAGCGTTTCTCGCGTCCGGTCGCTCGTGCACGATCGACGGAGACTTCCTGCCGTTGCGGGACTGGCTCGTTCGCACGAAACGGGACGCCCTTGTCGAGTTCGTCGCGGCCGAGCTCTCCCGTCATATGGGTGGCGTTCCTGTGCGCGCCGCTCTCGAAACCGAGGAGGAAGAACCGGACGTGCAGCGGATCCTTCTCGTCGCTGCAGTGCGCGGGGAAGAATCAACCGACCTCGAGCGTTACTTTGAGTTCATCGCCTCGCCGTGGTGGCTCTCCGTCGTCCAACGGACCCATAACGCGATCGTCATCGACATCGAACACGCCCGCCCGTGAAGGACTGGGCAGGGTTCTTGGCCTTCGCCGAGCGTCTGTCGAAGGGAGATGGAGAAGCGGAACTCAGGTCCGCAGTGTCTCGTGCCTACTACTCGGCGTACAACGATGCTCGGAGATACGTGCGGGGCAAAGATCCAAGCTACCTGCCGGCTAATCGCAAGGACCCCGATCACTGGAAGGTCTGGAACTGGTTTTCTCAGGCACCAGGCAAGGCTCCGCAGATCGCCACGCTGGGCCAAGCGCTACGAACAAAGCGAACTGAAGCTGATTACGACGTGTACAACCAACTGGCCAATCTGAAGTACGAAGCGACAACCGCCGTCCAGAAGGCAGGCAAGATTCTCCAGTTACTCGCCACCTTTCGCGCCGCCGCGCCCTAGCACCGAAGATTTGGGCAGGCGGCAACGCCGATGGAGCCGAGTAGTGGCCCCGCTCGCATCACGGTGCTCCGCGAGTACGACGCCGCGGAAGAATGGGAGCTGCCGCGCGAAAGGTTCACCAGAATCTGATGGGAGCGTCAGAAGCACTCGCCTGGAATATGTAGGCGATTTTCGCTTATTGCTCGTGTCCATGTACCTCTCCCGTTTCCAGCGTGACGCGTGTCCGAGCCAGTGGGCCAATACGCGGTCCCGCCGCGACCTCGCCCGTGGATCGCGCATCACGGCGCCGTGGCGCTCCTGGCGTAGGAGCAGCGTCGCCATCTGCGCAGGTTCAACCCTCATCGCCGCGTTAGCGTGGCCGTTTCTTGCGACGGCGGCGGCGGTCTTCTCGGCGGGCGCGGCAAGCGCGCTCGGCGTTGCGATGACGCTCGAAAGCCTCCCGGTGGTGGCGTCCACGGACTCCGCCCGGATCGCCTTGGGGCAGTCGGGAAGTGTCTCGGGGTGGCGGCTGCTGCGCCGCTGCACGTCGGAGGTGCGCGCCTCGGTACCCTCCTGCGGGGCGTCCTCCGCGCCATGCGTTCGCCGCTCGTGGTCGGTGTTCATGGTCGCCTCGTGGTGGCGCGCTCGCTCAGAAACGCCACGGGGATGAACAGGGGCTGATCTGGCTCGATCGCGATCCGCAGCCGCAGCGCGGCCTGGAGGCGTGTGCAGATCGCTGCAAGCGCCGGCCAGTCGCCGCGAGCGGCGCCGTCGCGCAGAAAGCGAGACATCCCGGGTAGCTCACCCAATGCTCTGCATTTCGCACGGCGCTCGCAGGACGCGTTGCCGCATCGGCGCGCAGTCGCGGGCGTGTTCGTGCACCAGCGTCACGCACGTGCGCCATGCCGGGCGACGCGATCGCGCGTGAAGCCCGGTTAAGAGGGGGCGCTCGGCGCTTCGGGGAGCGCCCCGGTCAGCGCTCGCGCCCGTGCCTGCGGTACGAGCGGCTTCGTCAGGCGCACGGTGCTCCCGTACCAGTTGTAGAAGTTCTGGCGGGCGATGCCGAGGGCAATGGCCGCTTGCCGTCGCGAGAATCGTGCATGCACGATCGCGTCGAGCCGTACCGCTGTCTCGCGAAGCGCGTCGAGGTTCTCGCGCCATTTTCCGTTCTGGAGCGCCTCCTGGTTGGCCGGCGTCAGATCGGCGAAGCGCAGCGGGCTACCGCGCGCCGCGAGGTGCATATCGAGCAGACGACGGATGGCCGCCTTGCGGAGCGGCAACTCCGCGAGCGGGACGTGCATCATGGGACAGACGTACGCATGTCCGAGCGCCCGTCGCGCTTGATTCAGGGTCCTTGCGACGACGATCACCCGGATCTGGTAGGTCGGCGAGAACAGCGACGAGACGAACGCGGGATCGATTCGCTCGCGATGGGTGCCGAGGTTGAGCACGAGCGTGGCGTGTGCGGCCTTGTGCTTCAGGATCGCGCTCTGCGCCTTTCGATCGGCCGGCACGCTGCTGATAGTGAGATCGACCCGTTCCTCGTCTCGTCGTTTCGAGATCCGGTGAATGATCTGCGCCAGTTCCTCCTGCCCGCATCCGCGCTTGCCGGTGATGAGCATGTGCCCGGGTCCGGCGGCGGCCAGGATGAAGTTGCTCGGGGACGGCGTCTCGACGACCGACCCGGGGTGACGTCGCTCGTCCTCCCGGATCTCCTCCTCGGTGCCGAGGATCTCCGTCAGCACCTCGTAGCTCGCTCTCATGGCGTCGTCGAGACCGACGAACCGGTGGGGCTCTGCGCCGACGACGAACGTCATCCCGGCCTCGAGCACGAAGCCTTCCGTGGCTCGCTTGTCCTCGAACGATGGTTTGAGGCGTAGCCCGAGGTCGCGCTTGACCTCGTACGCGGTCCCGTTCTTGCTGTGCGCGTCCGTGATCACGACCCCGCGTGCTTTCCGCTCGGCGTCGAGGTGGTGCCCGGAGACACATGGCGACGGGAGCACGATGTCCTGGCCGATCGCCGCGCCGATCGTCTTGCCCCGCTGACTCCTCGGGAAGGGGTAGATCGTGTCCGTCCCGTAGTAGAGCAGCCAGGTCACGTCTTCGTCGCGCTCGTAGGTGCCGGCGCGTTGCTTGGCCGGCGCGGTCTGTGTTCGTCGTTGCTCGTTCACCAGGTGCATCGCTCCCGCCGTGTTGGTGGCACGTACCAAGCACGACCTCGGCGCCGGAGGCAACACATTCCCGCTTTTCGACGGAACCGTGCGGATGCGGGAATGGGAGCGCAGGGCCTTGAAGCTGCCGGCCGTTTGGGCAAAGTACGGGCGTGGCGTGGCGTGCACCCTGGTGCTCCGCGACGGCAATCCATGGCAGATGAGTTTCTATTTCCGTTCGCGATGCCCGCTGACCCGATGCTCGGTCAGCGGGTGGATCGACACTTCATCCTGAAGGCTCTCCTGGGCCGCGGCGGTCAAGGCGCCGTGTACCTCGCCGAGCATGAGGGGCTCGCGCACGTCAAGTGCGTGATCAAGCTGATGCTGCCGGAGGTCGCGCGCCTGCCCATCGCGATCAGCCGCTTTCGCCTCGAAACCGAGGCTGTCTCTCGGTTGAAGCACGACAACATCGTCAAGCTCCAGAACTTCGGCGTGCTCGACGACACCGCCGGGCCCGCCGCCGGTCAGATGTTCCAGCGCTTCGAGTTCATCGAGGGTCAATCGCTGGATGCCTACGTTCAGGCCCGGGGCGGCCGGCTATCTCTCCGTGAGGCCGCCTACCTGGTCTTCCAGGTGTGTGATGCGCTCGAGTACGCTCACGGTCGCGGCGTCGTCCATCGCGATCTCAAGCCGGAGAACCTGCTGATCGAGACGGACCCCACCGCGGGCGTGACCGACCGCGTGAAGGTCCTGGACTTCGGCGTCGCAAAGGTCATCACGCAGGGGGAGGTTCATACCGGCTCGGGCATGTCGATGGGCACGCCCCGCTACATGGCCCCCGAGCAGGTGGACAACGCCGTGGTTGCGACCGGGCGCGCGGATGTCTTCTCACTCGGCGTCATCATGTGGCAGCTGCTTACCGGCGAGCACCCCTGGGGCTACCTCGAGACTGCGGGCGTGCTCTACCACAAGCAACGCACCGAGATCCCCACGCCTCCGCCCGAGGACGTGATGCCCGGCGACGTGGCGACGCTCCTGCTGCGCTGCTTCTCGCTCAGGCCGGACCGACGCCCGTCGATGCACGAGCTCGCCGTCGCCCTCGCGTGCGCGATCCCGGACGAAGAAGGCCAGCCGACCGGCACCGAGATCCTGAAGGACGTCGTGCCCCGCTGGGTCGTGTCGGCGCCGCCGCACGCCCAGACGTTGCCCCGGCCTGCAGTCAGCGGTCGGGCGCTCGCACTACTCGAGCCGCAGCTCGTCTCGGGTGAGTCGCCGGCGCCCGTCGAGGCGCTCGCGGCGTCTTCCGAAGGTGGGGCCGGAGCGCTCTCACCCAGCGCACTTGCGCGACTGCTGCTGCAACCGGGGGCGGTGCCGGCCGTCGTTGAAGTCACGCCCCAGGCGCGACCGCGCGCGGCAGGCGCGTCGCCGCTCACCGCGACTCCGCAGACCGTGACCGCCCCGGACAGGCGCGGGCTACCGGCGGCGGTGATCGCCGCACTTCCCACCGGGCTCTCATCGCAAAAGTACGCCGCGGTCCAGGAGCCTGGTCCACGCGAGCCCTCGCGCGTGATCGCGGCCGAGATCGATCTCGCCGGGGGAACGCCGGGCCCCCGGCCTTACGCCCACAACGATCTGCCCGCCGTGCTCATCTCGACGACGCAGCTCTCCGGACCGCAGCCGCCGCCCACGGAGCCGCCGCCCATGGTTGTGTTGCCTGCGGATCCGCGCGCCCCTCTACGTGCGCGACGCCCAACGTTCGTGGTGCTCGGCGTCGCGTTGTTCGCGCTCGTCGCAGTCGCCAGCTTCTTCATGATCCGTCGGGGCGGGGGATCGCCCGTCACTCCGGGCGGTGAGGGCTCTGCCTTCAGGGGCGATCAGCCCCCCGGCGTCGTCGCTGCGGGATCGGCCACGGATCTGGAGGGGGCCCGGTCGTCAGAGCGGCCTATCGCCAACACGACACCGGAGCCACCCGGCGACGGTAGCAGCCGCCCAGCGGTACCGCGCCCGGCGGCTGGCGGAGACGCCTCATCGGCCGCACGCGAGCGGGTGACAACGGCGCCCGAAGCCGCCAGCATGCGTGATGCTCCCGCGGGCGCCCGAGGTCCGAGCGTTGTTGCCACGAGCCATGGCAACCCGGAACGCCCAGCCGTCAACGCACCCACTCCGAACGCTGCACCGCTATCGAACACCACGCCGGACGGCTCACGGCGAAAGACGACGCAACCTTCCATGCCCACGACAAAGCCCGGCCAGGCGCCGCCTGCAACGCGAACGGGCTCGAACAACAGAACTGGGAAGCTCAGCGTTCTCGTGACGCCTTGGGCGCTGGTGTGGCTCGACGGCAAGGAACTCGATCAAACGCCGGTCGTGCTGGACGATGTCCCGGCGGGCCGCCATCGCTTGCGGCTCAAGAATACCATTGCTGGGAAAGACGAAACGATGACGATCACGGTCGACCCCGATCACAAGACGACGATCGAGAGGGCCTGGTGAACGGCGCTAGTGCGGGCCGGTGGCGCATCGTCGTGCTCCTGGTTGCGACGGTCGTGGCAAGCCTGTTCGGAACGCACACCGCGGAGGCCGAGTCCGGCCTCGTGGTCGTTGGCGGCGGCGCAGCAGAGCACGATCGAGGCGTCGTCGGTGCGGCGATCGAGAAGGCCGTGCGCGGTGCAGGCTGGTCGCTGCCAACCAAACCGGTGTCCAGGAAGGACGCCGATGGGCTCCTGAATTGCCAGGACGCAAAATCGCCATGGACCTGCGTGCCGCAGACACTCAGCGGAAAAGGCGTCAAGCATATCCTTGTGATCTCCGTCGATGCGTCGCAAGCCGCGAACGGCGCCCCACTGATCGTCATCACCGGCCGGCTGATCGCGACGGAACCGCCGTCCTTCGCGTTCATGCAGCGCTATTGCGACCATTGCGCGGATGACAGGCTGAGCGACTCTGGCAGCGAGCTGGCCGGTCAGCTGATACAGGAACTGGCCGCGAGAGCGGGGCGGACCGTCGTCCACTTCCGATCGGAGCCGCCGGCGGCAGAGATCATCCTCGACGGCACGAAGCTCGGCGTGACCGAGGCGACGTACGACACGACGCCAGGCAAGCACACCGCGTTGCTTCAAAAGCCCGGCTACGTCTCCGAGGTGAGGGAGTTCATCGCTGAAGAAGGCAAGACGGCCGAGGTGTCCGCCATCCTGCGCCCGTCGGGTGTAGCCGTAGCGCCGCATCCCGTGGTCCCAAAGACGTCGCCCTCCTTGCTCGTGCCCGGCATTGCGATAGGTGCCGGCGGTGCCCTCGCGATATTCGGCGGCGCCCTGCTCTACCGCGGACAACAAGACGAGTCTGGTAAGTACGAGTACACGCGCGCCACGGCGATCGGCCTGACGTCGGGCCTGATCGGCCTCGGGGCGATCGGCACCGGCGTGTTCCTGATCTGGCGGGATCGCCGCTCGCCCGCTCCGACCGCCAGCATCGGGCCCAACCAGGTCGTTCTCCAGTGGACAGGGAGTTTCTAACAATGAAGCGCTTACATTACTCAGCTCTTGCCATCATTGCTCTGGTGTGGAGCGGCTGCAGCTTGCTTGACTCCCTCGGAGGTCGCAGGCTGAAACCCGAGTATTGCGCAGACCACCCCGAGGACCTGGACTGCCGAAAAGAGTTCCCAGACGCGAACAACAGCTGCCACTCAAATACGAGCTGCATGGCGCCCACCGCAGTTTGTGACCTGAGCGGCTCGAAGGCGTGCGTGCAATGCGTCGCTCCGGATCAGGTCTCCGCATGCGCTGGCGCGCAGCCTGTTTGCGGAGCTAGCCACGTCTGTCGTGCGTGTGGATCGCATGCCGAGTGCCCGCTATCAAACGCGTGCTTGCCTGATGGCTTCTGCGCCACCGTGGCGCAGGTGGCCTATGTTGACCCAGCGACGGGCACCGGTAGCGCATGCAGCCTCGCCGCACCATGCAAGAAGGTGTTGGATGCACTCGCGACCGCCCGGCCCTACGTGAAGCTCAAAGGTACGATCGATGAGGCGGTGACGATCAACAACCAGAATGTCACGGTACTCGCAGATCCGGGCGCGAAGCTGACCCGCACAAACCCAGGCGTGATCTTGAAGGTCGACGGAACCAGCACCGTCGAGATCGCGGATCTCGCGATCACCGACGGGCTCGGGGGCACCGGGATCGGGATCTCGCTTCCACCCGGGAACACTGCATCGCTCACGCTGCTGCGGTCGACGGTGTCGAACAACGCGGGCGGCGGGATCTCGGCGAGTGGCGGTACGCTCACGGTCACGCAGAGCACGATCAGCGGAAACACAGGCGGCGGAATTTCGGCGAGTGGCGGTACGCTCACGGTCACGCAGAGCACGATCAGCGGAAACACCGGCGGCGGAATTTCGATCTCCGGAGCGCAATTCGATCTGACAAACAACTTCATCGTGAGTAACGGCGGCCCGCTGGCCGTCTTCGGTGGCGCAAAAATCGACGGGATCGCGACGAGCACCGGCGCGCATCGCCTTGACTTCAATACGATCACCGCGAATCAGACCAGCGGCACGCTCACCGCGGGTGTGCTCTGCAGTGCGATCGCCGTGCCGCTGACGTTCGCGAGCAACATCGTGTTTCGGAACGGCTCGGGGATGCAGGTCGAGGGGAACGGCTGCGCATGGAACTACTCCGATATCGGCCAGGTGATCACGGGAACCGCGGATATCAACGCAGATCCGCTCTTCGTTAACGTTCCACAGGGTGACTTTCACATTCAGACGACCTCTCCCGCGAAGGATGCGGCGGACCCTGGCGCGACGAACAACGTCGACTTTGATGGCGATGCACGACCGCAAGGCATCCACAGCGACATGGGAGCGGACGAGGTCAAATGACGACTACGGCTAGCCATAACGCATTGCGAGCTGGCTGCCGCGTGCTCGGAATGCTGCTGGCCTCGACGTGGCTCACGCATGCGGAGGCCGCTCCTCGCACGACGACCATCGTGCTGGAGTCACATGTCGGCCAGCGCTCGGCCGATAGCGCCACCGCGATCGAGCCGGTCGTGGATGAACTGGAGCGGCTCGGCTTCGCTGCACGCCCCAACAGCATCGCGAAGTTGCTCCAGGGGCGCGCGCCCCGGCCTGGACGGCTCGACCAAGGAAAGTCCGTCGCGGACATCAAACAGCTCATCGCGCTGGGGCGTGGTGCCTTCGATAAGGGGAAGTTCAGCGACGCCGAGACTGCCCTGCGGCGCGCCGTTGAGCTGATCCGACGCAACCCCGCCTTGCTCGTGCTCGACACGAACAACGAGAAGGTTACCTATAGTGCGTTTGTTGCGCTGGCGCTCACGTTGTCAAAGCTCAAGCTCGCGGACGAGGCGACAGCGGTCATGCTGGAGCTGCTGCGCATGTCGAGCACGCCCATCCCGCAAGCCGACTACGGGCCGAAGGCCGAGGAGATCCACAGCAACGCCCAGAAGCAAGCCCAGGCGCTGGGACGAGGATCGCTCGCGATCGCCGTGAACGACGATCGGGCCATGGTGTTTGTGGACGGGCAATTCCGCGGGCTCGGCAAGGTCGCGCTCGGCGATCTGATCCCTGGTACACACCATGTGCTGGTACAAGTGCCTGGCACGGGCGGACTGCAGTACGTACGCACCGTACAGACGAACGAGCCGAGCAGGCTGGATGTCGATTGGCCGCTCGAGACGATGGTGCACATCGAAGATCCGTGGGCCGGCCTCATCTTCCCGACCGAGGCCGATCGCGCCAAGGAAGCAGTATACGCCGGCGAGCTCGCGCGACGCTTGCGGCGAGACGACCTCATCATCATCGGATTGACGCAGCTGAATGGTGTCTCGTACGTGGTCGGGACTCAGTATCCCGCCAACGGAGACCCTCCAATCGGAGCCTTCGCGCCGGTCAGCGGTGGCGAGGCGCTCCTCCGCTCGCTTGCGCGGTACCTGTATGACGGCACGATGGCCGCCGGTCTTCGCGTGCTCCCTCGGTCGTCCGTGGGCGTCTCGCCGGCCATCGCTTTACGGGACTCCGAGCCGCGGTCGCCCTCGACCTTGCTCCCCAAGGTCGTCGCAGGCGCTGGCGTGCTCACCGTCGCCGCAGGGGCCATCGCCTACAAGGTCAGCAGGGGCTACGACCCGGTGCACCCGTCCGGCGACAACGACGGCAAGAACCCTACAGTTTTCGCGATGCTCGGAGGATCAGCAGTGCTCGGCGGAGGGACGTACTTGTGGCTTCGTGAGTCAACCTTCGCCAGCCGGCTCAGCGCGGGCCTGTGGAGCATCGGCACCGCCGGCATGGTCGCCGGTGCCGTGTTGTATCTCGCGGACCAAGATCAAGAGCCGCACGAACCAAGGTACATTCGGGACACTGCCCCTGCGGGCGTGGTGATAGGTGCGTCGGGAGTTACCCTGACCGGGCTCGGGGTCTTCCTTCTCTATCGAGAGCGACACGAAAGCAGCACCGTGATCGGCAAGCGTCGAGACGTCCCATCGTGGACTCCAACGATCGCGCTCGGGCCATCAGGGGCGATCATGAGCTGCGCGGGCCGCTTCTAGTCCGCTTCCGGCACACGAACCTCAAGGTATCGTCGCGTCTGACTGGAGATGGGGCATGGACCGACAACGACAACACAACCCGGATACAGGAACATTGGTCGCCACGTCCGGGTCACCAGCCGACAGCACGCAAGGCAAGCGAACGCTGGTCGACGCGATTGCGGGCGGGTTCGGGGTTGGAGCGCGTGTGCACACCAAGCCGGCGGCGCCACACGTCGCTGAGCGCGAGCTGAACGCGGCGCTCAAGGTCGTTGCATTCGACGCGGACGGCAGCGTGATCCGCACATGGGGCGCGAAGGCTACCTGGGAGGGGCCGCTTCCGCAGCACTTTCACGGTGACCACCGCAGCGGTACGTGGCGCTGGGACGACGCAGCGTCCGCGCGCAGCGTCCGCGTCCATACGCAGGTGGATGGCACCGGTGGCGAATCGGTGGAATCGTGGGCTGCCAGACTTCACGCCACACGCGTCGAGATCTTCGCCGAGCCGATCGACGCCGTGACCGAGCGTGCCGCTCGGGCCGAGGTGGACGATCCGAGCGCGCCGGGGCATGCGGACGACGTGCACAACGCGCCGGGCCATGCAGGCGGCAAGGCGCACCACGCAGGGGGAGAGAGCGACCGCGTTCATCCCGGCGGACACGGGCCAGGTGTGGACACTTCGCACGGATCGCACAGTGCAACGCCGGCGTCGAACGCCACCGGCTCGACCCCATCCGATGCCGCCGAGCACGGCTCCAGTGCCACATCCGGCTCCAGCGCCACACCCGGTGACGCCGGGCCGGACGCACGGCTGGCCGATGTCACCGCGTTCGAACGCGAGCTCGGGCTCGAGCTGGCGCAGGACGAAGATGCCGGTGACGGCGATCGCGACGCGTCCCCCGCGCCACCTGGCAAGAACGGTTCCGGGGGCGCTGGCCACGAGGGAGGCGACCCCGCCGGACGCACCGGCAAGGACGCCTCGACGACGGGACAGGGCCCTGGCGGCGACACCGCCAAGGCCGGCGGTGACGACGAGGGCTCGACCTCTGCCGCGCGCGACGGCCAGGGCACCAAGACGGGCGACCGCGACGGGGAACGCCACGGTGCGCCGAACGGGCGCTACGCCGGGGAAGGACGCGACGGTGACGAGGGCGTGCGCGGTGCCGGGGCCATCTTCGGCGGCGTGATCGCGGTGCCCGCGGCGCTGCAGGGCGCAGTCGAAATCGCGCTGCTGATCGATGCGGGCGATATCACGGGCGCTGGCGCCGACCTCTTCAAGGCTGGCGTCGGAAAGGCGATGTCGGTCGCTGCGGCTCGGCGCCTCGTTGCCCGCGAGGCGCGCATCGCCGCCGAACACGAGATGCGCGCGGTCGTGAAGCAGCTTGCGAGCCGTAAGGCGTTCACGGCGCTCGCAAAGGCCGAGCAAGATCGTGTGCTGCGCATCGTCTACTGGCAAAAGCAACGCCAGTTCTTTCGCGCGTACCTCAATGCAGCGAGGCAGGAGCAGCGCGCCATACGGCAAGCACTGAAGAAGGCCAGGCCTGCAGAGCGAGTAGCACTCGATGCGCGCCAGGCCGCGGCCCACACCGGAGAGGAGATCGCCAAGGTCGAGCCGGTCGCCGGCCAACTGCCGCGGAACCACGCCTACGCAGGCCACGAGTTTCCACGCTCACAGTTGCCGCCGAAGTACCGGGAACGAGGACTGCGGTTCAAAGACACCGGCTATCCAGACTTTGAGCCGTACGCCATGGTGCTGCCGAACGGCCAGAAGAAGGTCAAAATCGCGCTGACGGGTTCCCGGAGCGCTGATGAAACGGCGGCGAATGCCGCCGTGAAGCTGAAGCGACAGCCGCGCGGTTACACCTGGCACCATAACGAAGACATGGAGACAATGTCACTTGTACCCACCGATCTTCACAATACAGTCAAGCATACTGGAGGTACGGCAGGATACAAACATCGAACGGGGATCGACTATGTCGATTGACTGGCCACCTATGAGTGAGCGTGGGCCTCAGATCACCGAAGCAGGTGTCGTGAGATTCGAGGAGCAGTTGGGCACAAGGCTGCCAGACGACTACCGCGCGTTCTTGCTGGAGGTGAATGGTGGGCAAACGGAGCTTAGTCATAGCCAGTTCATGATGATGACTCGAAAGGGGCGGAAGGACGGAACGCTCCTCAACAGCCTCAACAGCCTTGACGATCCCGACGATCGGTTCGACCTCGCGACGCGCTGGATGTGGTCCCAGCGTCAGTTCCCACCAGATTTCCCGGATCTCCCATCGGAGGTCCTCCCGATCGGGTACGACGGTTTCGGTGGGACAGTGGGGCTCGTGGTCGCGGGCCCGCGCCGCGGACAGGTTTGGTTCCTCGACGGAGTAAATCCTCGACCAGAAGGTTCGAACCCGCGGGTCGAATGGTTCGATCGGCGCGACGTCTCGAAGATCGCCGACTCGTTCCGCGAGTTCATGGCCGGACTCGGCCCGCCCCCGCCGCCCCCAGCCGAGCCAGTCACGTAACCCGTCGCATTGGGGTCGACTATGCTGACTGACTGGCCGCCAATGAGTGAGTGCGGGCCTCAGATCACCGAGGCAGCGGCCGAACGCGCGCTGGATGAGTCGCGCTGGCCCCCCGTCCGCCTCCCGCTCGTGTCCCCAGGACCGCCCGCCGCCTCACCTCGCCAGCGCGCTCGCGACCACAGCTCGCCCGCGGCGGCCACACAGCCCGCCTACTCGTCGAGCGCGCCCAGGAGAGCAACAGCGCACGCCTAAGTTGCACAGGATCGCGTCGGTTGAGCCAGCCCGCGCTGGCCTCGAGAAGTTTCAACGCCACCCGATCGGGCTCGTGTGCGAGGATGCGGGCGATCCCCGATGCCGAGCGCTTCCACGAGCTGATCGCCGGTGAGCTCATCCCCAAGGCCATGCCGAGCGGCGAGCATGGCAACGCGCAAGCGGGTGTTGTGGGCGCCGTCCAGCCCAGCTTCCAGCGCAAGCCTGGGGGCGGTGGTGGTCCCGGCGGCTGGTGGATCGCAACCGAGGTCGAGATCCTGCTCGAGACCGGGGACGTCGTCCGGCCGGACATTGTCGGCTGGCGCCGCGAGCGATCGCCGGACCGGCCCACCGGCATGCCGGTGACGCTGCGTCCCGATTGGATCTGCGAGGTCATCTCGCCCTCGAACGCGAGCAACGACACGATCGACAAGCTGCGGCTCTACGATCGCGTCGGAATCTCGTACTACTGGATCGCCGACCCGCGGGACGCCACGCTGACCGTCCTGCGCTGGAGTGCGGACGGCTATGTCACGCGCCTGCGCGCGGCGCGCAACGAGGTTGTCCGTTCCGAACCCTTCGAAGCCGTCGAGCTGGCGGTTGGCAGATTGTTCGGCGACGATCCGGTCGAAGGCTGACCCGTGAAGGTCACGTTGAGCTTGCCCCGCCGGGCAACCTACGCCGACTACCTGGCCGCAGAGCAGGACAGCGAGCGCCGCTACGAGCTCATCGACGGCGTGATCGTCGCGATACCCGGCGGATCGGTCGAGCACACCGCGCTCGCGGGGCGCCTCGCCGGTCTGTTCGGGGTGCGCGTGGCTCGCGGCTGTCTCGGCTACTCGCCCGGCCAACGATTCTGGATCGCGGCGACCGCACGCGCTCGCTACAGCGATGGCTCGATCACCTGCGGCAAGCCTGCGCATCCTACGCACGACGCTCAAGCGACGACGAATCCTGCGGTGGTCCTCGAGGTAATGTCTCCCAGCCGCGAGGGCGACGACGGCGGCGACAAGCGCCGGGATTTCCAGTCGCTCGCGTCGCTGCAGGCGTACGTGCTCGCGGCGCAAGATGCGCGGTGGGTGAAGGTCTATCGCCGCACCGAACGCGGCGAGTGGCGCGACGAACCAGACGTCTACCGCGGCGGCGACAGCTTCGATCTGCCCTGCCTGACGCGCCCGATCGCGGTCGACGAGGTCTACGACGATATCCTCGACGGCACCGGGCGTTCGCTGTTGCGCTGACCCGCTCGCAGTCCTCGAGGATTGCGGATTCATCGTGTTGATGGTCGCTAGTTCGCCGGTCAGCTTCGCCAAGAACCGCGGCGAGCAGGAAGACCAGTCGTGGATCTTTTCATCTTTCGATCCCAACCGGATCGTCCCCGGACACGATCCCATCATCTGGGAGCGACAGCCGTCGTGGATCATCGGCGGTGAGAAGAACCAGGTCGCCGAACTGAACCTCGCCAGCAACGAGAAGTCGCGCCGGGTAAAATAGGGCTCTCCATGAGGCCCTAGCGAAACAACTCGGTGCCCACGACGCGGTAGTGCTGGTCCGCCAGCGGCACGACGACGCCGACCCCGACGCTCGTGGCTTTCCGATCGAGGATCGCGGCGCGGTGTCCCGGGCTGCGCATGAGCCCCTGGTGCAGCTCTTCCGGCGAGCTCGACGTGCCGATGTTCTCGCTCAAGCGATTCGCGTCGATCCCCGCCTTCGCCACCCGATCGGCCGGGCTCCCGGTGGTCGGCGAGATGTGCGCGATGTAATCGTTGATCAGCATGTCGCTGCTGTGCGCGCGCGCCACGCGAGCCAGGGCGGGATCGAACGCGAGCGCGGGAAGGCCGGCGGTCGCGCGGGCCTTGTTGATCAGCGCGAACAGCTGGCGCTCGGCCTCGTCGGCGGCGATCCGCTCCGGGACGAACCCGCCGCGTCCCGGCAAGAAACCGGGCGCCTCGACCCCGCAGAACACCGTGAAGTTCGCGAGCACCCGCGGGCCGCTCGCATCCGAGCCGAACACCTCGACCTGGTAATGGCCGTCGCTGCGATCGCAAGCCACCGGCGCCCGAAACGCCATGCCATCGGTGCCCAGCGGGCGCTCGCTCGGGACGCCGTTCGGCACGGTCACGTACACCGTCGGACTCGAGAACGAACCTAGCAACGAACCCACGAGCTCGAACGCCGCGCCCGAAGGCTGCAAGCGCGCGACCGGGGCGAGGTCGAGGTGCTTCGCTTGCAGCGCGACCACGATCTTGTGCGGCGTCCTCGACGCATCGATGCCCACCCCGACGGTGACGACCCCGGCGCGCGGGAGCTTCGGTGACGCGAGCACGCGCGCGAGTTGTTGGTCGTAACCCTGCGGGTTGGCATCGAACAACAACAGCTCCGGGTACGGTTCGATGATGCCGTGAAATCCCAGCAAGAACTCCACCGTCTCGCTGCGCGGGTCTTCGCCGTCGTCGAGCGAGCGGGCCAGGTCGTCCATCGCGCGGTCGAGCCGTTCGTCCGGTACGACGGTGATCCCCGCCGCGGCCCCGGCGCGCTGATATCCCTGCACC
>Ga0137459_1000177_pt1 | contig 23314 bp, 16 predicted proteins | sample EasRivERMGT700_2_FD_104908 | JGI IMG/M metagenome (GOLD analysis project Ga0137459, IMG submission 104908) | Soil microbial communities from meander-bound floodplain in the East River, Colorado, USA - East River MetaG ERMGT700_2 | ecosystem: Environmental > Terrestrial > Soil > Floodplain ...
CCTTCTCGTAGCCGACCACCTTGCCGCTGCGATCGACCAGGAGCTCGACGTCGTCTCCATGCCGGATCCGGGTCGGCACCACCAGCGCCTTGAACGTGGGCCCCACGTCGCTGTCGACGGTGCGCACGTTGGTGACGTGGATGCCCATGGCTTCGGCCTTGGTGCGGGCTGCGGCCTCGGGCTGGTTGATGACGTCGAGGCTGGTCATCTGCGCCGCAGCCACCCCCGGGGCCGGCTGCCACAGCTTGCGCTCGACCACGGTCTTGCCGAACATGCTGGCGACGCTGAGCTGGGTCTTGGTGCTGCGGAACATCGACGCCACGTTGGCTTCTTTGGCGTAGGTCAGGCCGTGACGCGCCATGGTGACGTTGGCGCGGTCCTGCTTGGCCGCCGCCGCGTCCTGGGGTGGTGCCAGCTTGTCGAACAAGCCGCCGACCACCGAGCAGCACACCTTCTCGACCGCCTGCTTGAGCATCGGGATCACCGGCACGAACGACATCCAGTACTCCACGGTGGGGAAGGTGTGGACGTAGCGACGGTGGTGGAAGTTGCAGATCTGATAGACCCGGCCGTCCTTGATGCTGATGTCGGCCAGGTAGACCTTCTTGTCGCCGGGCTGCGGGCAGTTGACGAGCAAGTGCTCGCACACGCAGTCCTTCATGAACTGGGCGAAGCGCCCCAGGGCCTTCAGGAAGGCGACGATCGCCTTCCAGCGGTAGTTCTGCAGCGCCGCGAGGTCGATGGTCGACAGCCACGGCTGCTTCTCGTCGCCGGTCGCCGGCACCACGGTGATCGTGTTGCTCAGCCAGTTGAGGACGTAGAAGAAGTTGCCCTTGGCGTCGGTGGCCACCGACACCGGCCCGATCTGCAGCGGGTGGATGCCGTCCACGAGCTCCTTCTGGCCCGGCTGGTAGGCACGGCCGAGGTAGGTGTCCTCGTAGGTGATCATCGACCAGTTGCCGGCCGGGCTGTAGGCGACCCGGCTGGCCCAGCTTGCGCCCAGCTCGACCACGTTGGTCGGCGAGGCGCCGGCGGCGCCGGCCGCGGCGGTGTCGAGCGGGTTCCACACGACCAGGCGCTTGGTCTGGCCGCTGCCGTCGGCGATCGCACACAGCTCGTCGACCTTGTCGCTGATCGCCAGCGCCAGATCGTCGTGGGCGGTGCCGGCGGCGTTGTTGATGCCGGGTAGCTCGAAGCGCAGCAGCGCCGTCGGGCTGTTGACCGGGACGCCGAGGACGTGGGTGAAGGCCACCGGGTTGCTGGCGCTGGCGTGGGCGCCGGCGTAGAGCATGGTGGTGCCGTCGCGACCGGTCACCGCCAGGTGGCCGCTGGCCGAGAACCCCGACAGCTGGTCCGGAAGCTCCGACGGCTTGGCCAGGTCGAAGACGTAGATGCCCTTGCCGCGGGCGGTGGCGAAGACCTTGCCGGGCGAGCGGGCGTCGACGGCCAACGACACCAGCTTGAGGCTGCACTGCACCTGGTCGCCGGTCCACGTGATGGTGCCGTCGTCCTTGATGTTGCCGATCGCGAACACGCTGTCGACCTTGGCGTCGCCGATCCACGCGATGGCGTAGAGCTCGGTGCCGCTACCGGCGAAGGCGACGTCCTGGACCTCGGCGTTCGAGATCGGGAACGGCGTCGAGGCCAGGAACTTGGCGGCGGTGAGGTCGTAGACGTTGACGTGGTTGCCGCTGCCGCAGGTAAAGGCCATCGGCCGCTGCGGATGGACCCGGATGCGGGTGTGGTGATCGGTGCCGAAGATCGTCGTCGGCCGCGGCGCCTTCTCGGGCAGCCCGTTCCGGTACACGTCGTAGTCCGGGAACTTGATGTCGTCGAACATGGCGCAGAACGTCTTGCTCTGCAAAAGGCCCTTCAGGCCCTCGAAGAAGTCGCGCAGGAGCCCGTCCTCTTTCTCGAGGCTGCCGGGGTCCGCGGCGTCACCCGACAAGTAGATGTGCTTACCGCTGGTCTGGTTGATCAGCTGCCAGAACAGGTTGATCAGCGCGATCAGACGCTTGGCCCGTAGGTCCACCGGCGTGCTCGGGTCGCTGGCGAGTTGCTCCTTGAGGAACTCGACGACCTTGACCACGCAGTCGCTGTAGATGTCGACGAGGATCGTGCCCTCGAGCAGCTCGGTCCACGTTCGCTTGTGGTTGGGATCGTAGGGCTCGACGTGGAGGCGCTTCTCGACCGGCCCGCCACCCTTGTCGATCCACAGGCTGACCGACGTGTCCGGGAGCTTCTTGTTGGCGCCCTTCACCGCCACGCCGTCGTCGATGATCAGCTGGACCAGATCGATCGGGGTGTAGCCGGCGTTGTCCTTGGCATGGACCCGGATGTCGGCGCCGGTGGGGTGGATGGCGTAGCCGTCGCGCAGAAACACCCACTCGCGCGGGTCCTCGCAGTGCTCGGGATCGAAGTCCTTGGTCGGACACTGCACCTGGAGGCCGCACACCACGCCCCAGCCGTGCAGGTGCTGGTTGTGGAACTCGAGGTCGCGGTCCTGGCACAGGTCCTCGAGCGCCTCCTGGACGTTGGTCCAGCCGCGGTCGCACGGGTCGGGCTCGACGCACACGTCCTTGGCGCAGATATGGGTCAGCGGCGGGAACTGCGCGCGGCAGTCGTGCAGCACCTTCATCGAGGTACCGTTCCAGTCGACCACCGCGAGCGCCGCTCGCGCCGGCACGGCGTCGTGGCTCGGCTGATCGATGGGCAGTCCGTCGAGATCGCGCGGCCACTCGACATCGCCGGGCAAGGTGCGCGCCGGGATCAGCCAGTGATCGCCGGTGGCATAGGCGCCGTCGGCGAAACGCACCTCGACGCCGTCCTCGAGCGCGAGGTAGCCGTCGTTGGTCGCCGGCCGGGTGATCGCGAGGGCGGCGGCGCCGGCGTGATCCCAGCGCCGCACCCGCGGGTGGAACGGAAAGTCGGCGATCGCGGTGGTGCCGGTGGCGGTGCCGGGCTTGAGCTTGACGGCGGTGCCCTCGACGGTATCGATCTGCACCAGGGTGCCGGGGGTGCGGCCGAGCTCGCGTTGATCGTCGGTGAGCTCGAGCCAGTTGCCCGAGGCCAGGCCGAGATTGGTGTCGCGGCCGGCGGTGGCCAGGGTCAGCTCGGTGGCGGTCGATGCCACCCACGGCATCACCACCGAGGCGTTCTCGCGGCTCCACTTGAAGGTGATGCCGGCGTCGACGCCGAGGGTGCCGCCCTGGTGGATCTCGACCCGGTAGAGCTGGTTCTCGAGGCGGCGGTACTGCGCCGACGGCTCGATGATGCAGGGATTGGTGCCGGTGGCCGGGCGCCTGGCACGGGCTCGCACCGTGCCGCCGGTGATCGGCGCGGGCAGGACCTGGTCGCAGGTGCTGGCCGTGCCGGAGGCACCGATCGAACGCAGCCGCACCTGCCACGCCGTGCGCTCGCGCGAGGCGCCGTCGACACCGCCGAGCGCGACCTCGCGCTGCAGCGGATCCGAGATGCTGCTGACGTGGTGCGCGAACACCTCGAGGTAGGCGCCGTAGAGCCCGGGCGCGGTGGTCAACGCCGGCAACGCCGGTGCCGCCGGCCACGTGGTGTCGGCGGGGCGTGGCCAGTGGGGCTGGATCACGTACGACGAGATGCGGCGGGCGGTCGCGCCGGCGATGCCGAGCGGCGTGGTGTCGGGCGCCGGCCCGACGTCGTTGGCGCCGACCGTGACCCGGCGGTTGGCGGCGTCGATCGCGGTGATCTGGAAGCGGTGGGTGGCGGCGCCGGGCGCGGCGACCTCGAGCCACTCGCCGGCGATGAGCGGGCGGCCGTCGAGGGTGAGCGCGGGCAGCGCGATCACGTTGCCGGCGGGGAAGCTCACCGCCACCGCGTGGCTGTCGCCCTCGACCAGACGGCCGTCGACGTAGTAGCGGCCGGGACGGATCAACAGATCCTTGCCGCCCGGGCTGACCACCAGCGCGAAGCCGTCGCCGTTGGGCGTGCCGGTCTTGCCGATCACGTCGAGCGCGGTGATCTGATCGCGGTGGATCTGGATCTGCGCTTGCTCGTTGAGCTCGGCCTCGGTGAGGGCGTGGCCTTGAGGGAACACCACCCGGGCAAAGTGTTGCTCGGGGCGGAAGCTATCGCGGGTGAGGTCGGCCTTCATGGTGACTCCTGCATCGATCAGGTGACGAAGACCAGGCCGGCCTCGAGGCCGAAGCGCAGGTACTCGTCGAGGCCTTGGCGGAGGTTGGCCTCGCGCTGCGGCTGGTGGAGGTGGAAGTGGGCGCCCATCTCGCTGCCGTCGCTGCCGCCGGTGCGGAGCTCGGGTGGACAGGTGGTGGCGAGCTGGAGGTAGGCGGCATCGCCGAACCGGGTCGTGGTGAAGGCCGGCTGGATGCGGGCGGTGATGGCGTCGGCGTCGGCGCCGGGCGCAGCCAGGGCCAGCGCCGGCTGGCAGCGATAGGTGCGCGGCACCTTGGAGCCCACCGGCACGAACGAGTAGCGCACGCAGCCGTGCTGGGTCCGCGCGACGGTCACGCGGTGCGAGAACAAGGTGTCGGTGGCCTCGAGCGAGCGCACCACGATGGCGCCGAGCACGGTGCAGCGCGCGATGGTGAGATCGTGGGCGCGCAGGGCCTCGGCCGGATCGCTGGCGTCGTCGATCACGCTGTCGCTGATGTGGACGTCGCTGACGAAGCCGGGAGCCCCTGGGGTCACGTCGACGCGGCCGACGGTCGAGCGATCGATCACCACGCGCAGCGCGCCGGTCGAGGTCGCGTCGCTGACCAGCACGACGGCGCCAGGCGCGGTGGTGGTCCCGGCGGCGTCCTGATCCAGGCCGGGCACCACGGTGGCATGGCGCAGCTCGAAGCTGGCGGTGTCGCCGCCGCCCGCCAGCACCTTCACCGACAGCGTGCCGCCGGCAAACATCAGGCCGTCGAGCGTCAGGGTGGCACCGGCCTGGAGCGTGATCGGCCACGACGCCCCCAGCGCCACCACCGGGCGATGGCCACCGGCGCCGCGGAGCACCAGCTTGACCCCGGCGGGCACGATCACCGCGGGCGGCGCGGCGTAGCGGCCGCTGTCGCGGAGCTCGATGATGCGCGACGGACGGCCGGCGGCGTCCCACGCCGTGATGGCGTTGCCCAGCGCCGGTGACCTGGACACCGCCCAGTCGGCGACGCCGATCACCGAGTCGGCGGCGGTGGTGTGGTCGCGCGGATCGTGGGCGGCGCCGATCATGGCGGCGGTGCCGTAGTGGTAGGTGACGCGCACCGCAGCCGGCACCGCGCCCAGGAACGCAAAGCGGCCGGTCCGCGGATCGACCGCGACCCGGGTGGTGAACGTCGAGGTGTCGGGCCGGGTCACCGTGATCGGCGGCGGCAAGGTCGCCCAGTCGTCGAGGGTGCAGATCTGGATCAGCTCGGGCGGGATGGCGGCGGCCTCGCCGACCGGGGTCAACGTGAAGATCTCCTGGCCGGGTTCGAAGTGGCGCAGGCGCGGCGGCATACCGGCGGCGATCGCGGTCCGCACGTCGTTGAGCTCGGCGAACAGCGGGCGGCGGCGGGCCGGACCGGGGAGGTCGGGCTCGGCAACCGAGCGCGCCAGATCGTCGAGAGTGCGGGCGGGGCCGAACAGCGCGCGGTCGACGCCCAGCGGATCGAAGCGGAAGCGGCCGGGTCCGGCGGCGGTGTCGGCGACCGCGGCGGTGTGGTTGGCCTCGAGCGCGGTCAGGCGCCACAGGAACAGCGACACGTTGGCGACGTTGGGGCGGGGGTGGCCGTCGACGTTGTGGACGTCGATCAGGCGGCGGCTGCTGTCGAACGGCCCGTCGAGGCGCTCGAGGTCGGCGGCGCGGCGCAGGCTGATGGTGGCGTGGGCGGCGCGGCGGAGGTGGTTGACGTGCTGGGTGGTCGCGACCCGGGTGAACATCTCGACGGCGCGGCACGGCCAGCCGGTGACCGCCAGCGCCAGATCCTCGAGCATCGAGGCGGTGCCCTTGCGGCGGCGGAAGTTGAGCGTGTTTGCGACGAACGCCCGCAGGCTCATGGCGCCGTCGCCGAACGCGTAGTGGCCGCGCGCCGACAGCAGCTCGCCGAGGTACGGAACCACCCAGTCGCGGCAGGTCTCGATGAACCAGTCGTCGTAGAGATCGTCGAGGTCATCGGCGAGGCGATCGGCCTCGCCCTGCACCACCTCGAACAGGGCCTGGAGCGTGGCGCCGCTGTTGCCGTCGCGCAGGCGATGGATCGCCGGCAACAGCTCGTACAGGTTCTGCGCAGTCATGGCGTCACCGTGGTCAGGCGGAGGTTGGCGGGGACCATCGTGAGCAGCTCGGCCGGAGCCACGGTGCGGGTGGCGGGGTCCCAGCGGGCGTCGGAGGCGGCGATCACCGCCTGGGCGGCGACCGGCTGATCGAGTCGGTGCAGGCGGGTGACCCGCACCGCGATCACGCCGGCGACCGCCGTCAGCCGCTTCATCACGTCGGCCTCGGTGATCGGTGCGGCGAGGTCGCGTCCGGAGAAGCCGTAGGCGGTGATGAGCGCGGTCTCGGCGGCGGCGAGCACATCGGCGGCGCGGTAGTCGCGCCGCACCGTCACCGTGGCCTCGAGGGCAAAGGCGCGCGGAGTGTGGCTGTCGACCACCACCCGCTCGATGCCGTCGCCGATGCGGGTGATGGCTCCGACCAGGTTCGTGTACAGCTTCGAGCTCGGAGGCACCGTCGCGCCGTCGAAGCCGGCGATGGTGAGGTGGACCAGGCGGCCGTGGCCGTCCCACACCGACACGCCGCGGGCCTTGGCGATGCCGGCGAAGCCGCGAGCGAAGTCCTGATAGTCGGACAAGGACACGATGCGATCGAGGGTGCGCACGGCCAGCGGCGCGTTGACGCGAGCCTGCTCGACCGGCTCGGGATCCTCGGCCCCGGTGGACGCCGCCGGGTTGACGGTGCCACGCAGGCCGAGCGGCCGCGATGCCAGGAGTGTCAGCTTGCCGGCGGCGATGTTGCCGGCCAGGCCCATGCCGGTGCGGTACGAGGCGCTGAGGTTGTCGCGTCCGGTCGGCGGACGGGCGCCGTGGGTGCCGTCGCCGAACGTGATCGTCGTCTTGCCGTCGTCGCCGGTGCGGGTCTGGAACACCCGATCGGCGGGGCCGGCGTCGAGCAGGGTTGGGACTTCTTCCCAGGCCACGCCTGCGACCCGCACCGTCAGGGTCGAGGCGGTGCCGGCAGCGGTCGGCGCCGACACCAGGGTCAGCGGCGGGCGCTTGAGGGTCCGCGACTGGTGGGCGGTGCCGTCGGCGCTGCCCATCGGCTCCTCGGGCACGGTCTCGCCGTGGGTGGCGGGCGCGAGGTTGGCGCACACCGCGAAGCTGGCGCGGGTGTAGACCGTGGTCAGCGGCGCCTCGAGGTAGAGGAGCGAGCGCCCGCTCGAGTGCTCGACCCGATCGAGCACGGCGAGCTCGCTGCGCGGGCCGAGTGGGTTACCGTCCTCGTCGAGGGCGTCACCGCTCACCGCCACCACCTGGCCGGCGCGCAGGCCGAGGATCATGCGATCGGCGACCACGCGGTTCACCCCGGCGCCGCCGACCGCCGACATCATCGGGGCCGAGCCTACCGGCAGCGGCTGCGACAGGAGGCGGATGGTGGTGGTGCGGAACGTCCATGCCGCGCCTTCGCTTCCGGTCTTGTACGCCTCGGTGAGCGCGGTGCCATCGGGCCAGCCTAGGGCCAGGCCGGTGACCTTGCCCGAGGTCGCGAAGTCGGCGAGCGAGCGCTCGACCACGCGGGTGATCTCGAACAGCACCGGCGTGACCCCGGGGCGGCTCAACATCGCCCAGCCACCAGGGACCACACCGTCGACCACGCGATCGAGGAACAGGTCGATGCCGGCGAGGTTGTCGTTGGTGCTGTGGAGCACGTGATCCGAGCGCATCCACACGCTGGGACGGGTGCCGGCGGCGTCCCAGTCGTACGTGTAGATCGCCTTGGCTTCCTTGGTCAGCGTGGCGTAGGGCGGCGCCACCGCGCCGAACGCTGCCGCGGTCTGGCGCAGCACCGACACCGTGGCCGGCGGCGGCGCGGCGGCGAGCACGGCGCCGACCTGCGTGGTCAGGCGGTCCTCGTCCCAGCGCTGGGCCGCGATCTGCGCCGCCAGCTCGGGTTCGCTCCAGGTCTTCTCGATGATCTGGGTGCGCACGTTGCTCGCGGTCAACGACAGCGGCGTGGTGCTGACGGTGCCGGCGCTGCGGATCGGCAGCTCGGGGGCCGGTGGCACGGTGTCGCCGGTCTGCAGCAGGCGCACCCTGGTACGGCCGGCGTCGTTGTCGACGTCGACGGCGCCGACCCGGACCGCGGTCACGCCGTGGGTACAAAGCGCCGACACCGGATCGCCGGGCGCAACGTTGGCGCTGCGCACCGCGACCACCAGCCAGTCGCTTGGCGCCAGGTTGGAGGAGGTGGTGGCCAGCCAGATCCAGCGTGCCGCGGCCGGCGTGGCGTTGCCGAGCTCCCGCCAGGTCACGAGCCCGCCGTCGACGCCGAGTTGCTGGCGGCGGGTCTGGCGGGCGCGGATGGTGTTCCACGCCACCCGCGCGGTGATCGCCTCGGTGGTCTCGAAGGTCTGGGGCAGCTCGCCGGCGCCCGGGGTGCTCTGCACCTTGGTGCCCGACGGCACCGGCACCATCGGCGGGCTGGTCATCGACAGCGGCGGGGTCGCGCCCGGCGTGATGCTCGGCACCACCACCGGTGCCTCGATGGTGAAGGCGAGGAAGGCGCTGGCGGCGACGCCGGGCTTGACCTGGTACCCGATCATCGACGCCAGCTCGTGGAGGGAGCGGCGCTCGGTGCTGGTGCCGAGGAAGCCCTCGTTGGCGATGCGTTCCTGGTAGAAGGTCAGGATGTCGCCGAGCACCGCCCAGCAGTCGAGCACCGCGATCGACGGATCGCCGGGCTCGCGGGTGGTGAGGCGCGACAGCGCATGCTGGCCCGGCAGCCGCGCCAGCATGCGGTGGAAGAACCCGGCGTGGGTGTCGATGCGGTAGCGCAGGCTGGGGGCGCCAGGCGGGTTGTAGACCGCCGGCGACTCGATGGCGGCGCAGCAGCCGCAGGCGTCGTGCTGGTCGGCGCTCATGGTGCCCTCATGTCAGCGTCCACCTTCGAGGTCGAAGCCGAGCCGACCGTGCTCGGGCAGGCTCGGCGAGTTCTCGAGGCGCGCGATCTCCGTCGGCCCCATCGCGATCGCCTGGTTGGCGAGCTCGCCGGCGGCGGCCAGGCTGAAACGCTGGAAACGCACCCGCGCATCGCGGGTGTCGACCCACTCCACGCCCGGCACCTCCATGGCGGCGGCGACCACGCGGCTGAGGTGCACCGGCTGGCCGAAGCTGAACCGATCGGGATCAAAGAAGCCGGGGCTGCCGTCGCGGCGATCGCCGGCGGTGAAGGTGTCGTACAGGCTGCGGCGCACGTCGGCGCGGAAGAAGCCGGGCTTGACGCAGATCACCAGGTTGAGATCGAGCGACACGTACACCGGATCGGCGAGCTCGAGGTCGAACCCGGCGAGCCGGAACCGGCCGAGGTAGCGCAGGAGGCCGTCGCGGAACTCGGGATCGAGCAGCCGGCCACCTTTGCGATCGACGACGACCAGGATGGTGTACCAGCTGCCGGTCCAGCGCCGCACCGCCACCGCCCGCTGCACGTCGGGGTAGGTCTCGGCCCACGCCGCGTAGTCGGCCTCGCTGACCGCGCGCTGGTTCTTGCGGAAGGCCTGGGGCGCGTAGAGCTTGACCTCGCGCACCGGCTCGGGGTCGGTGCCGCCGGCCGCGGCCAGCGGGTTGCGCACCGCGGTGATCGGCGACGAGCCGGTGGCGGTGCCGGTCAGGATCACGCGGGCGATGCTGTCGCGGCCGACGTTGCCGGCGGTGCCGCGGCCGACGCGGTACGTGGCGGCGAGGCCGGCGATGGGCAGGCGGCCGAGGCGGCCGTCGCCGAAGCGCAAGCTCGCCACGCCGTCGTCGTCGACTTCGGCGACGAAGTCATTGCCGGTCGGGCTTGACTCCAGCAGATCGCGACGCGCGGTCCACGGCCCGTCAGGGCCGTCGAGGCGGATGGCGGCGACGGCGTGGCGGGCGTCGCCGCACGCCGCGCTGCGTGCCGAGCCGGCGACCGCGGTCGGGTGCTGGTACGGCACCGCGTGGGCCAGATCGCGGCGGGCCAGGCGCGGGCGGTAGCGGCGCTGTCCCGCCGGATCGGGCAGCGGTTCGCCGGTGACGCTGGCGCCGTGCTCGACCAGGACGACGTTGCCGTAGGCGACGCTGGCGTTGGTCACCGCGCTACCGTCGTCGCGCCGGGCCGACAGGCACAGCGGGAACGGCAAGGCGTCGTCGAGGTGCCAGGTGACATCGACCACCGCGAAGTCGTTGAACGGATCGACCCGCGGCGTGATCGAGGTCAGGCGCACCGCGTGGCGCCGCATCGGGTCGGCGTCGGCGGCAGTCCAGGTCGGCCGGCCGAGCGCTTCCTCGAGGATCAAGACGTCGCCGACCGCCAGCGCCGGCGCCGGCGTGCCCGCCAGCAGGGTGGCGCTGGTGGCGCCGCGCGGCAGACAGCAGTCCTGATCGCCCCAGGTGTAGAACGCGATGCGGTTGTTGCCGATGCGCAGGGTCGCCGGGTGCAGTGGCTCGAACACCAGCGGGGCCACCGGGAGCTCGGCGGCCTCGGCGGCGGCGATGATTGCGGTGTCGCCGCGGGCGGCGAGGAAGCGTGCGCCGCCCAGCGGGATGTTCAGATCGGTGTCGACCAACACCGTGATCCAGGCCCGGGCGCACGCGCCCTCGTGCATGCGGTAGTCGAGCAGGCGGGCGTGGCGGCGAACCGAGATGCGGCGGCGCGCGGTGGCGAGGTAGGCCTCGGTGGCGACCGCGTCCTGCTGGTAGCTGAGGTGATCGCCGGCGTAGGCCAGCACCTCGACCACGGTCATCATCGGATCGGCGGGGCTGCGATCGCGCCACGTCGGCGCGGTCACCGACAGGCGATCGAGCAGGACCCGGCGAAAGCTCTGGTAATCCTTGGCCAGGTAGTCGATCGGCGGATCGATGCCGGTCGGCGGCGGGCATGGCGGCTCGCCGTCGCAGTCGAAGTCGCTGGGGCATTCGACCTTGAAGCCAAAGTCGATCCGCGACAGCACCGGATCGAACCCCGGCGGCGCTGCCTCGCTGCCGGCGCCGGCGACCAGGGCCAGCGTGTAGCCGGCGAAGTCGCCCTCGACGTCGGTGCGGACCACCAGCACGCGGGTGGCGTCGGCGAGCCCGGCGTAATACGCCGCCTCGGCGGCCGAGACCCCGGGCGCGACCACGGCGTCGGCGCGCTCGATCCAACTCGCCGCCACCGCCCGCACCCGCACGCCGCCAGTGACGCGCACGTTCGACGGCTCCAACGTGGTGGGCGCGTCGCGGAACAGGTGGACCAGCAGTGTGCGCTGGCGCGGCATGCCGGCCAGCGGCACCTCGTCGATGACCTCGAGGTAGTCCATGCCGTTGAGCACCGCGCCGCTGGGCGGAGTCAGGATGCCCTCGCGTCGCTTGTCGCTGCCGCAGCGGTAGACCGTCGCCACCTCACACCCCCCGTACGAAGTTTTCGATGCGCCGCTCGCGATCGGCGCGGATCACGTACTGCACCGTGACGTTGAGCGTCGACTCGACGTGCTCGACCGCAACCGCCTCGACCTCGATCAGCTCGCCCAGCCACTGCTGCAGCGACGACTGCACCAGCATCTGCGCCGTGGCCGAGACCTCGTCGCTCGACGGCCCGAACACCGCCTGCAACAGGCCGCTACCGAAGGTCGGCCGGTTGACCCGCTCGCCTGGCGAGGTGAACAGCACCAGCTCGATCAGATCGCGGACGTGGCGACCGCGATCGATCAGCGCGGTGCGCCCGTCGTCGCCGATGCCCCACGGGAACGCGACCATGGTCATTGGCCGATCACCCGGGTCTGGGTCACCGCGATGGTGGGCGGGCCCTGCGGTGCCTGGTCGGGGGCGAGGCCGAGCCCGGTCGAGCTCTGCAGGATCGCCGGCTGGCCGTTGATCAACACCCGCGTCGCCGGGGTCAACCACTGGACCTTGACGCACGGGTGCGGCGCCGATGCGACCATGAACGGGCAGCCGGCGACCACGAACTGATCGCTGACGGTGGCGACCGGCATGCCGCTGACCAGCACGCGGGTGTTGCTCGAGATGGTCTGGACCTGGCCCGCGTGCGAGCACATCGCGGTGGCACCGACGTGGAACAAAGGTCCGGGCATGGTCGTCCTCGCGCCTCAGGTGATGGTCAACGCGCCGGCGTTGATGGTGACGGTGGGCCCGACCATCGTGATCATGGCGCCCTTGCCGTTGGACAGCGTGATGCCGGTGTCGTTGATCATCAGCATCGCGCCAGTGGTGGTCTTGAACAGCAGGCCGCCGGTCGGCCCCGGCACGTCGGAGATCACGAGCGTGGTCTGGGCCAGCAGCGAGACCACGAAGCGCTGCACGCCGGGCGGACCGGCCAGCGCCAGCGCCGGGATCTCGCCGGCGTTGGCCCAGAAGCCGCCGACCCAGATCGGATAGTCGGCGTCGCCGCCCTCGAATTCGACCCACACCGCCGAGCCGATGGGCGGGAAGTAGAAGACGCCGGTCTGGATGCCGGCGAACGGCACGCAGGGCAACGCCCAGGTCGAGATCGACGGTCCCAGCACCTCCGGCACCTGGATCTGGATGCGGTTGGTCTGCATGGGATCAACGTTATTGATCACCATGCCGCGGTACTTGCCGTAGTAGCGGGGCTTGTCAGTCATACCGTCACCCTCGACGAGAGCGGCACGGTGCCCTCGCGGACCAAGGAGAAGTTCTGCTTGTACTCACCGCGCTTGATCGAGTGGGTCACGCTCTTCACGTAGTAGGTGCCGTCGTAGGCGCGGCCGGCGCCGCGCACGTCGACCGGCGAGCGGCTCTTGAGGATGCGGCCGTAGCGCAGGACGTTGAGCGAGCCCTGGCCGGTGACGCAGTCGGCTGCCTCGGCTGCCTTGGCCAACGAGATGCCGGCGGAGCGGATGGGCCCCAGGCGATGGCTGTCGGGCAGCAGCTCGAGCTTGAATGGGATCGGCTGGCGCGACACCAGCGGCGGGCGCAACACGCCGACGTTGGGCACCGGGATCGGGATCGAGACGCTGGTGTTGGGCACCTGCACCATGAAGGCGAACAACTTGGCCTGGGTGCCGTCGTAGCTGAACGACAACGAGTCGACGTTGGTGTGGGCGTCGGAGTTGATGGTCAACGCCGGCTGGACCTCGCCCCAGCGGATCTCCGGCCCCCAGTAGGCGTGATTGAGCCCCAGCGTGTTGGTGGGTGCGATGTAGAAGACGTAGCCGACCTGCGACGCGAGGTATTTGATGTAGCCGAGGCAGGTGCCGATGTGCATCCCGTAGCGATCGAGCGGGTTGGGCAGGTCGACGAAGACGCTGGGGATGATCTCGGGGATCAAGCCCAGCGCCAGGAATGGCGCCAGGTTGAGCGCCACCCGGCCCTCGAACGTGAGCGCCGGGTAGGGAATGCCGGTGAGCTCGACCAGGTTCATCGCCAGGCTGAGATCCTCGCCGGTGATGGTCAGCGTGCTGGCGCCCGGATCGCTCGACGGGCCCAGCTCCTGGCGCGCGATCAGGCCGTCGAACAGCACGTTCTGCTGGCCGCTGATGGTCACCACCAGCTGAACCCGGGTGGTGATCGGATCGAAGAACCCCGACGGCAGGTACTCGGTGAGGATGCGCGACCGCTTGGCGGTCGACAGCTGCATCTGGAAGCCGCTGGTCTGGCCGGCGGCCTGGGTGATCGACAGCGAGATGATCGCGTCGATGACCTCGCGCGGCGCCGGCGAGCCGTTGAAGTACACGGTCAGGTAGAAGCCTTTAAGCATCGCGTGGTCCCGCGATGCCCTCGGGCAAGGTGATGCGGATCGACTCGCCCAGCTCATCCGTCAGCTCGGTCGGACGGATCGCGCGGTTGGCGTCGCACAGGCGCCAGAACTGTTCCGGATCGTCGAGGTACGCGGCGGTGAGGTTGTCGAGGCGCTCACCCTCGGTCACCGGGTGCTCGAGCAAGGTCTCGAAGCGCGACGGATCGGGCACGAAGCGGCGGCGCAGGTACGCCACGCCGGTGCCGCCGCCACGCACCAGCACCGCGGTCTCGACCGCGGTGTATCGGCTCGACGCCGGCAGCCCGTTCTTCACGGCAACCTCGTCAGGCCGAGGCTGATGAGGGCGCCATTCTGGGCCTGGGCCCAGCGCTCCTTGCGTTGGTACTGGGTCATGAACAAGCTGCCCCCGCGGTTGTCGAACAGCAGGTCGTTGACGCCGAGCACGCGCATGCCGAGCGAGACCTTGGCCCGCATCGGCGCCAGCTCGGGCGTGAACGCCTCCTCGGTCACCGTCATCTCGGTGATGCGCACCGGCAGGGCGCGGTGCTTGCCGAACACGAAGATCTGCAGCGGCGCGGCCAGCGGCAGGATCTCCATGACCCCGGCCATGGCCTGGGTCCGGTTGGCCTGCACCTGCGAAGACGGCGGGTAGACGATGGTCTCGATCGCCGCCAGCTCGGGCAGGATGCCGTAGGTGACGGTGTCGGGGTTCTCGCGCGGGAACTCGAGCTTGTCGGTGGCGTCGAGCTCGGCGTCGAGCTTGATGGTCTCGACCGGCGGACCCTTGAGCCGCAGGGCCTCGAGGTGATCGGCGGCCTCGCCGCTGGCGCCCTGGACCTGCAGGGTGCGCGTCATGGTATCGGGGTTGTACTGGAGCACCACGACGCGCTGGATCTGCGAGGTGTAGAGATCGACCAGCACCAGGCCGCCGCGCAGCAGCCGAGGAGATCGTGGGAAGGCGGTGCTGGTCATGGGTAGGGCTCAGCGCAGGGCCACGGCGATGGCCCGGCCGATCGGTGGTCCGGGCGGGGTGGTGGCGGCGGCCGGCTCGAGCGGCGCGGCCAGGTGATCGATGGTGGCGCCATCGATGGCCCACGCGCCGAGCCCGTGGTCGGCCAGTGCCGGCTCGAGGGCGGCGACCAGCTGGGCGGCGATGGCCTCGCGGTGCGTGGCCGGGACGTCGTGTAGCACCAGCTCCTCGATGTGGAGCTCGATATCGAGTGGGTAGCGGGTCATGCGCTCCAGCCTCCTAGCTCGGCCTCGGTGGCGGTACGCTCGAGCTTCAGCAGCTCGAGGCTGGCGGCCTGACGCAGGTGATCCATGCGCACCGGCGAGCCGGCATCGGCGGCGAGGAAGGCGGCGCCGAGCGCGATGTTGCGGATGATGCCGCCGGTGACGTTGAGCCCTGCGAGGCGAGCGAGGTCGATGCCGTCGAGCGGCACGTCGCTGGGGAACACCCGGGCCCAGATCGCGGTCCGCTCCTCGATGCCGGGAAACGGAAACTCGACGATGAAGCGGAGCCGGCGGGTGAATGCGACGTCGAGCGACGAGCGCATGTTCGAGGTCAGAATGGCGAGGCCGCGGTAGGACTCCATGCGCTGCAGCAGGTAGCTGATCTCGAGGTTGGCGTAGCGGTCGTGGCTGTCCTTGACCTCGCTGCGCTTGCCGAACAGCGCGTCGGCCTCGTCGAACAGGAGGATGGCGCCGCCCTCCTCGGCCGCGTCGAAGATGCGGCGCAGGTTCTTCTCGGTCTCGCCGATGTACTTGCTGACCACCTGGCTGAGGTCGATGCGATAGAGGTCGAGGTCGAGCTCGGTGGCCAGGACCTCGGCCGCCAGGGTCTTGCCCGTGCCGCTGGCGCCCGAGAACAGCGCGGTGATGCCGAGACCGCGCCCATCCTTGCGCCCGAAACCCCAGCGTTCGTACACGACCGAGCGCTGGCGGACGTGGGCGGCGATGCTGCGCAGCATCTTGGCCTCGTCGGGCGGGAGCACCAGCTCGTCGAAGCCGGCGTTGGGCGCGATGCGCTGCGCCAGATCGTCGAGGCGCGGCCGGGCCTGGCGCCGACACGCCGTCCAGGTCGCGCCGGCCAGGGTGGCGGGATCGGAGGTGTCACCGGCGTCGGCGAGCTGCTCGGTGACATCGGCGACCACCGCGCGCATGGCGATCGGCCCCAGCTGGAAGTGGCTGGCCAGCTCGGTGACCGCGCCGTCGAGGCGTTCGGCCATGGGCCCGAGGTGGGCCCGCCACAACCCCTCCTGCTCGCGGGTGGTGGCGGCGGCGAGCTCGACGCGGACCGCGGTGCGCCTGCGCAGCCGCAGCGGATCCCGCGAGCTGATCACCACCGCCCCGCGCAGGCGCTCGATCAAGGCGGCGATGGCGCGCAGGATCTCGGCGTGCTCGACATCGTCGACGTCGATCATGAGGGCGGCGGCACACAGCGCGCTCTCGCGCAACCACAAGCGGGCCAGGGCATCGCGTTCCAGCGCACCGGCCGGAACGTCGCCGCTGCGTAGCGCCAGCAGCGTCAAGCCGGCATGTCGGCAGGCCTCCGACACCACCAGCTCGCGGGTGCCGGCGTCGGTGCCCGAGACCTGGATCGCGGCCCACGAGTCGGCGGGCTGACCGCGCCACCGCGCCCACATGCCGGCGATCCGTTCGGCGGCGGCGCGGTGACCGTCGACCAGCGACAGATCCGGGGTGGCGGGCAGGCACTCGAGCAGGCCCTGGAGCCGCTGGTCGAGCCACGGCACGCCGGCGACGTAGTGGAGGATGCGCTCGTCGATGCGCAGGCGGCCGAGCGACAAGCCATCGGTGGGATCGATCTCGAGGATCCGGAAGAAGCGCAGCGGTCCCGCCGGAGTGATCGCGCTCCAGTGCCCGTTGGGGAATGCGGCCATCGCCAGCCCGAAGGTGGGATAGGGCCGCCGCGGATCGCTGGCGGCGGCGCAGGCCGGAGCCACCGTGCCGTCCAGCTCGAAGGCGGCGCACAGGAGCAACACGTCGCGCTCGAAGCGCGACAGCCCGAACGCGTTGATCAGCGAGGCCAGCCCGCTGGGGCCGCCGGTGGCCTCGACAGCGGCGTCGGCGGCGGCCAGGCGATCGGGAGCGGCGGCGGTGCCCCGAGCGTGGGCCTCGAGCCGCCCTCGCACGTGCTCGATCGACGCGATCACCAGATCGCGGTTGCGTTCGAGCCACGGGGTGGTGGCCGGGCTCACTGCACCTCCAGGGTCTGGCCAGGATCGAAGGCCAGCGGTGTCGCGGTGTAGTCGACCACCAGGCTGTCGACGCCGTCGACGCGCAGGCGGATGGCGTAGGTCGCCGGGCCGGCCGGCAGCTGGGCCAGGTCGAAGATCACATCGGCGGTCTTGGTGGTGCGCGGCCGGGCGATGATCTCGACGTCGCCGAGGAGCAGCGACGCCCGCTGCGCGGGCCAGATCTGCGGGCTGGTCGCCACGGTGATCGTGACCTTGCCCTGGCCGTCGCGTACCGCCGGGCTCGGCGTGATGCTGCGGATGCGCGGCGCGATTGCCAGGGCGGCGGCGTTGGAGGTGCGATCGCCCGCGGGGTCCGGCCCCTGGCTGGCGATCACCGTGACCGCGTAGGCGCCGACCGGCATGTCCTCTTGATCGTCGGGCAGGATGAGGCCGACCGAGCGGTCGGTCGCGGCCGAGGCCGGGAACAGCAGGGGCGACGGCAGCAGGCGATGGGTGAGCGACACGAACAGCGCGGTGCCGACGAAGTCGTGGCCGATGACGGTGACGGCGTCGCCGGCTACCGGCGCCGGCGCCAGGCTGTGAGGCAGGCGCGCCGCCGGTTGCGACGGCGCGCCCAGCTCGATGCGCTCGATGGTCGGGAACGCCGGCGTCACGCCGGGCGTCGAGCCGACGCCACGCTCGAGCACCGGCAGCGGCGCGCGGGTGCGGCGGGCGCTGTCGATCAGCACCACCGACGCCTGGTAGGTCGCCGAGATCCGATACGGCGCCTGGAACACCGCCCACAACTTGGACAGCTCCTCGGTGGTCAACGGATGCGGCGTGATCCGCACCCGCTCGATCTGGCGGTGCAGATCGTTGCCCTTGAGCGACTTCTCGAGGTCGGCGGGCAGGAGCACGGCGCGATCGTGGAGCAGCGACATCGCGCGCCCGAGCAGGCGGTGCGACAGGACCTCGTCGAAGCCCTTACCGTACGCGGTGACGACGTAGTCGAGCTTGACAGCCAGTGGCGGCGGCGCGGTCTCACCAGGGCGGACCTGGCCGGGGATGTCGGCGTTGCGCAGCTGGGGATGGATCGAGGTCTGGTAGAGGAACAGGTTGAGCTGGTTGGCGCCTTCGGCGGTGCGGGCCTTGTCCGGCGGCTTGGTGGTGCAGGTGGCGTCGTTGAGCTCGGGATCGGGATTGGGATCGAACGGCAGCCGCTGCGACACCAGGCTGAGGATGTCGCGCAGCGTGGCGGTGACCGCAGCGATGGCCAGCGAGTTGCTCATCGCGAGCCACCGGGTGGCTGGTCGCGGCGCCGCAGGTACTCGTCGAGCCCGAGGGGCTGGTGCCGGACCGGCGCGGGGCGCACCGGTGACGCCGGCGCCGGCGTGCCGCGCACGTCGATGCGACCGATCGTCACGCGCACCACCGGGCGAGGCTCGGCGGTCTCCCCGCCGGCCGCGGCGGGCTGGTTGCGGTCGCGGCGATCACCGCCGCGTGGGGTCCGCGCAGGCGGCCGCGAGCGCGGCACCGGACCGAGCAGCGGGGCGTCGTCGGCGAGCACGAGGTCGTCGGCGGCGATCCGTGGATCGTCGATGCGCTGCTCGGGGGCCCGCTCCTCCGCGTGTACGCCGCGGGCCGGCGCGGTTGCGTCGGCGGCGGCTTCGTGCCTGCGCGGGCTGGCCGGCCGGGCTGCCACGATGCGCTGCTCGGGGGCGGCCACGTCCACCAGCGCGCCGGTGGACGTGGCCCGTTCCTCCGCGTGTACGCCGCCGGCCGGCGCGGTCGCGTCGGCGGTCGCTTCGTGCCGGTGCGGGCTGGCCGGGCGGGCTGCCACCGGCGCGGTCTCGAGGCGGTTGCGTACGACCAGCACGCCGTCCTCGGCCTCGGCCGGCGCGGACCCCGACTCGGCTGCCTCGGGGGACGCTGCGCCGACGAGGGTTGCCGCTGACTGGCGGTCGGCGGCGACGGTCCCCGCCTGTTGCGACGACCAGCGGGGTTCGCGATCGCTGCGTTGCTCGTCGCGCTCACGGTGCGAACCCCGGGCGGCGGCCAGCGCGGCGGCGCTTGCCGGGCCGCGCGCAGTTACCGGCGCACCGCCGAGCTCGGCGGTCACGTCCGCCGCCACCGCCGGCGCCTCGGCCTCGAACGGCGTCGGCACCAGCAGCCGCGCCGCGCCGATGTCGCCGCCACGGGCCTTACGCGCCAGCCGGGTGAACAACCCGCTCACGCGTGCTCCTGGTAATACCGTCGGCGCGCCGGCGGCAACGTCAGCACCACGTCCTCGGTCCACCCGTAGGCGCGGCCGAGCTCGACCACCGCGTCCATCGCCCGGCGGGCCGCCAGCTCGGCCGCCGTCCACACCACGTCGCCGATGTCGAAGGGCGCCGACCACGCCATCGCGCACCCGGGGCAAGTCACGCCCAACAAGATCTCCGCGGGCGGCGTCATCTCGCCGAGGGCATCCTCGATGCGGGCGATCACGTCGCCATCGAGCTCGTCGGGTGCCAGCTCGACCTCCCCGGCACGTGCGCTGATCACCGCCGCGCGGATCAACCCGGTGCGGGCTGCGGTCTCGTCCTCGGCGAGCGCCGCCGCGGCCAGGTCACGGCTGGTCGGCTGCCGGCAGTGCACCGCCACGCCGGCGTGCTCGACCACGATCTCGCGCGGCGCGACCGCGTCGCACCGCGAACACAGATCGTCGACCGACACCGCCAGCTCGGTCGCCTCGCCGCACGACGGACAGCGGACGATCGCCGCGATGCCGGCGCCGGCCAGGGTGCGGTACAGCGCGAACAGGCGGCGGTCGCGCTCGCCGAGCGGCAGCTCGGCCAGGGCACCGCGCCCCACGCCCGACCCGAGCGACAAAGCCGACAGCGCCCGATCGATGGGGTGCTGGGTCTCAGCTACCGCCCACAGCTCGAGCAGGTCGTATTCGGAGAGGCGCATCCACGAGCCGGATCAAGGAGGGTTGGTGAACGTGGGCTCGGTGGGCTCGCCGACCTCCTGGTCGCGTTCCCAGCCCTCGTTCTCGAGCTTGAGGTGCTGGATCAACACCGCGTTGGCGTTGGCGTCGAGGTCGGCGGCGGCCTGGAATTCCGAAACCCAGCAGCGGTAGATCTTGTACGCGATCGCGAGCTGGCCTGCCTCGTTGTAGATCTCGAGGATCAGGTCCTTGCGGAAGTCGCGCAGCGAGCTCTCGGCGCCGAGGCCGGCGCCGTAGTTCCAGACCTTGTTGGCCCAGCGCTCGAACTCGAGATCATGGGTGACCCCGCGATCGAACGTGATGGCTTCGTACTCGGTGCGGCCCGGCGACTTGCGCGAGCTCGAGGGGTCACCGCCTTCGCGGTGCTTGACCACCTCGGTGGTACGCTTGAGCATCGTGACCTTGCTGACCCCAAGGACGTATTTGTTGTCCCACTTGACCCGAAACTTGAAGTTCTTGTAGGGATCGAAGCGGTAGCCGTTGACCGGGAATTGCGCCATGACGTGCTCCTGACAGCGAGGAAGTTCGAGGGGATCAGGTCGCCAGCTGGCCGGCCATCTGCTGGAGACGGATGACCACGAACTCGGCAGGCTTGAGCGGGGCGAAGCCGACGATGACGTTGACCACGCCTCGGTCGACGTCAGCCTGCGTCGTGCTCTCCTTGTCGCACTTGACGAAGTAGGCATCGCGCGGCGAGGTGCCCTGGAACGCACCCTGGCGGAACAGGCCATGCATGAAGGATCCGACGTTGAGCCGGATCTGAGCCCACAGCGGCTCGTCGTTGGGCTCGAACACCACCCAGTGCAACGCCCGGTACAGCGTCTCCTCGATGAACAGCGCGGTGCGTCGCACCGGCACGAACTTCCACTCGTCGGCGAGCTTGTCGTCGCCGCGGGTGGTGCGCGCGCCCCACACGATGCGGCCGGCGGCCGGCAGGGTGCGTAGGCAGTTGATGCCCAGCGGGTTGAGCTCTCCGTTCTCGCCGTCGGTGAGCGGCACGCTCAGCGCCGTGACGCCGCGCAGCGTGGCGTCGAGGCCCGCGGGCGCCTTCCACACCCCGCGCTCGGAGTCGGTGCGGGCCATGACGCCGGCGACGGCGCCGCTCGCCGCGAACTCCTCGAGTTGGCCGTCGCGCAGCGGATTGGCCATCTTGAGGCGCGGGAAGTACAACGCCGCGTTCTTGTCGGCGATGGCGAGATTGGTGAGCCCCGTCTTGGCCTGGTCCTTGGTACGCCAGGTGCTCGGCGCGTCGATGATGAGCAGGGCGCGCCGCTTCTGGCAAAACACCGCCGCCGCCGACCACACGTTCTGCGGGATGTCGTTGGCGGCGTTGGGACCGTCGACCTGGAGGCGGTGCGGCGGCAGCACCAGCAGGTTGAACAGATCGGCGTCGGCGAGCGCGTAGAGGCCAGTCTTGGCGGCCTCGTTGCCGAGGTAGTCGTTGGCGTCGAGCACCACGCCGTCGGAGGCCTGGGTGGTGATGGCCATCGAAGAGGCGGCGCCAAATGGATCGCCGCCCGCGGGGATAGCCCCCGAGGCCGTGGGCTTGTCCGTCGACGGCGTACCGGCAACGCGCAGCAGCCGCGACTCCAACTGCAGCACCTTGTCGATGCGGCGCGTGGCGGCGGCCGCGCTCGATACGTTGCGGAAGACCTCGATCTCGCCGGTACTCGGGTCCTTGACAGAGAGGTTGTAGAGCGTAGCGTCGCCGGGCTTGACGTCGTAGTCGATGCGGATTCGCAGCGCATTGCCCCACGAACCTTCGTAGGCCGCGTCGAGCAGCAGCGCGGTGCCGGCTGTCGCCACGCTGAAGCGTGCCTTGGTCACCGGCGCGGCACCGGGAACAGCGGCGTTGGCCGCGGCCTGCACCGCGGCGACGGTGGCGGTGGCGCCAATGGGCGCGGCGGCGGCCTTGATCGCCGCCAGCACGGTCTGCGCCGCGGCGTTGCGCACCGGCACGCTGGTATTGGTGGCGGCCTCGGCCACCTGGGTTGCGGCGTCGACTGCGGCCTGCACGTTGGCCCCGGCGACCGCACCGGCGACGGCGGCGGCGGCGGCGGCGGCATCGGCACGCTCGGCGTCGCTGGCGAACGTGGGGTGGAACAGGCGCACGATCACGCCAGCGCTGCCGCCGTTCTGGTAGAAGTCGCGGACCGAGTAACTCATCGGTCCGTCGAGCCACAGCGGTCCGAACGCGCGTTCGAAATCGCCATAACTGGTGATGGTGACTGGCGTATTGACCGGGCCGCGGCGTGACCGTCCCACGAAGGCAGTCACCGACGTGGCGACACCGATGATGGTGCGAACGCCACTAGGAATCTCTTCGACATACACCCCAGGATACGTGGTCTGGACCGGCATCTCATCTCCTCGCTCGAGACGGCGCACGCGTGTCCTATCCACGCGTGCATACGCTCGGCACCCCAAAAGATCGATATAAGCAACTACGTTGGTCTTGGGGGAGCGTCAAGATCTTCTTGAAAGAAAGCTGAATCCGGAGGAAATGCGACAATGCAGCTAGATTAATATGCGATATCGCAACTGCCGATGTTCTGAACATGGCAACCGTTGGCACGGTATGAGTGTGGAGACTAGGGCCGATCGTCGAGAATCACGTGCACCAGGCCGGGCGTGCGGCCCGCGGTCACCGACCAGCGCTGCCACGGCCGTCCCAGCTGCGCCGCCATCGCCGTCATCGTCTCGACACCGGGCGGTCGTTGCTGTCGCGACACGATCACGTCGAGACGTCCGTCGGGCAAGCGGGCCGCCGACAACCGCAGGCCCTCGCTGGTGGTGACCGCGCTGCCCGGGCTCAACGATAGGTGGCCGATGTGGTCGGCGATCTCGGTGACGTGCCACGGCCCGGTCAGCCACAGTCGGTCGAAGGCGCCGGCGCGGCGGCCGACGACCAGGGTGAGGGTCGCGGCCGCGGTCGCCGTCGCGGCACCGATCGTCCACCACGCTGGGTGCCAGGCCGCCGCGCCGGCGGTGGAGGCCAGCGCGGTCCACTGCGCCTCCGACGCACCGCCGAGCAGCGGGCGGGCGGCGTCGCCACGCCACAACTCGAGCAGGTAGCGTCCGGCGCCGTACCCCGCGGTGTAGACACAGGCGGCGGCGCCGGGCGGCGCGCCGCCAAGCCAGCGCCAGGTGGCGAGCCCGACCATGGTCGCGGACAGCGCCGAATCGGCCAGCTGTAGCGGCATCAGGCGCACCCCTACC
>Ga0137459_1000178_pt1 | contig 23300 bp, 24 predicted proteins | sample EasRivERMGT700_2_FD_104908 | JGI IMG/M metagenome (GOLD analysis project Ga0137459, IMG submission 104908) | Soil microbial communities from meander-bound floodplain in the East River, Colorado, USA - East River MetaG ERMGT700_2 | ecosystem: Environmental > Terrestrial > Soil > Floodplain ...
GACGTACCACGCGAACCGGCCGCGCTCGAGGCCCTCGATCAGGTGCATCTCCCACGGCGGCCGGTGGAAGTCGACGTGGTGGCCGTGCAGCCGCGAGACCAGGATGCCCAGCTCGCGCTCGTCGCCCGGCGACGGCAGCGCCGACCGCCGCACGTGATACTCGAGATCGACGGTGGGCTCCTCGACCCACGACTGCAGCGGGTTCCACAGCAGATCAGGCGTCCGCAGCTTGAGGTTCCACGGCGGGTGCACCGTGGCCCCGGCGCGCAGCTCGTTCATCAGCTCGCGCAGCTGGTCCGGCGAGCTATCCGGCGCCGGGGTGAACGGCATCATGCCTGCGACGTGCATCATCTGCTCGCGCGACTCGCCGTACAGGAACATCGAATCGCTCGGCGTCAGGCGCTTGACCACGGCGCGATCCTACAGGACGGTCCGGCTCCCCGCAGGCGCGACCGCCGCGTTCGCGCCGGCGGACGGCGCGTGCGGCCTGGCGCGCTGTACGCCGCCGGACTGGACGAGGCCGGGCGCGCCGCCTACCGTGTCGCATGCTCGCGTGTCGGCCCGGCTGCGGTGCGTGCTGCATCGCGCCGTCGATCTCGGCATCGCTGCCCGCGCTGCCGCACGGCAAGCCGGCCGGCGAACGCTGCCCGCACCTGACCGCGGAGATCACGTGCGCGCTGTTCGGCTCGCCCGATCGGCCCGCCGTGTGCTCGAGCCTGCGGCCCTCGCCGGAGATGTGCGGTGACTCGCCGGCGGCGGCGATGGCGTTCCTGGTCCGCCTCGAGGCGCTGACCGCCCCCAGGTAACGCGACGCGGTCGATCTCGCCCCGGCGAACGCAGCGTCGCGGGCCGTCCTGGGCTTGCCTGGAACTTGCCTGGAACTTGCCTGGAGCTTGCCTGGAACTTGCCTGGAACTTGTAGACCGCGACGTAGCGAAACGCGACCGTCACGTTGTTCGCGCGCAGGCCCACAAACGAATTGCCCTGCGAGCTGACGTTGTTGGTCTGGCGATGCTCGTCGGCGTTTTTCGGGATCACGCAGGTCTCGCTGTTGCCATCGACCACGAACTGGATCCGATACGGACCCGACGGCACCGGCGTATCGGTGAATCGATGTTGAGACCAACGAACTGCGGGTTGCGCTGCGCGTCGTACGTGAACAGCTCGCGGCTCCTGCCGTCGGTCTGGTTGTCGAACCGCATCCCGCAGCCGAAGAACTGGCGGATGTCGGACTTCATGTCGGCGAGCCCGGTCAAGAACTGCAGGCCCGAGCCGCCCGCGGACATGACATCGACCCCGATCTCGATCGCGTGGCGCTGCGATCCGGAATCGAAGGTCGCGATCCGGGTCGCGTTGTCGGCGGCGATGGTCAACACGTCGCTGCCGCGCTTCCAGTCGGTCGGTATCCCGCCGCCCCTGGATTGCCAGCCCACCGGGAGGTTGCCGGTACCCGCGAACGGCTCGAACTTCACGAGCATGTCCCCGGGCGCGCCGGGGTGAGGATCGCAGGCGTCGGCGATGCCGTCGCCGTCGCCGTCGGCCGTCGCGTTCGCGACCTGCGGACACGGATCGCACGCATCGCCGACCTTGTCGCCGTCCTCGTCGTGCTGGTCGGCGTTGGGGGCCGACACGCAGTTATCGACCAGATCGTCGATGCCATCGCCGTCGGAGTCGTTGATCCCGCCACCCTTGCCGGCGTCGCTACCCGGCCCGGTGCTGGCATCCTCGGTGCCCTGCACCCGTGCTGTGAAGTCGCAGGCGCCCAGGCCTGCGAGGACGATCTCCCGCGTCGCCCGGCGCGCGACGGGCGCCGCCGGCCTGGAGATCCGCCCGCTGACGCTCATCTTCGGCCGCAACAGCAGCGGCAAGAGCGCGCTCATCAAGCTGATCCGGCTGGCGCTGCGCGCGATCGCCGAGCCCACGACCGATCGCCGCGATCTCGACCGCGACCCGAGCCCCGGCTCGAGGCACCTGCCCCTGCGCATCGACAAGCTCAAGCTCGCGCCGCGCTTCATCGATCTTCGAGCCGCGGACGTAGGTCGTCCGGATTGTGGACATGTCCGGCCGCCCCCCACGCACCGAGGATGACTTCGCTAGATGAGTCCAATTTACACACTAGGCGATACCTTCGTTGCGGTCGAGGCGTTCCTCGATGCCGCGAATGAAAGCCTTACCGTCGACGACAAACTCATGCTTGGTATCGTAGCGGGTGGCAGAACTTACGTAATGGGAGAGCGAGACATCTACCCCTATATGCCCCTGACCCGCCCGTGAATGCCTGGAACCTGGCAGCGCAACACTTTCGCACCATCAAGACGTTGGCCGAGCAGATCCGCAGCGAACTCAAGAACGCGCAGCAGAACCTATCGTCGATTAGGGTCTCGGATTTCGGGGCTGGCGAGATCGCCGCCATCGAGGCGTCCAACCTGTCAATCGGTACGATGCGTGCCCAACTCGACGCCGAGCTTCAGTACTACATGGGCTGGTACGACGGGCTTCTCGGGAGGGGAGCTACGCAGCCTCCAAATCCGTGACATGACATCGGTCAAGAGCTGCTAATTGCGCGACAAGCGCGGCCCCCGGCGTGGTGGCCGGCGGTGCGTCACGCCGGTCGACGATCGCCAGCCCGATGAGATCGGAAAGATCGTCGAGAGAGGCGTGCTCGAATGGCCTATGCTCGTGGCGTGTTCGCCACGACGTTCCTCGGCCATCAAGGCTGGCTGGTCCGCACCGATCGCGCGTGCGTCCTGATCGATCCGCTGCTGCGCGAAGAGTTCGGCGACCTCCATGCCCTCGAGTACCGGGTGTTCCCGCCGCGCGTGATCACCGCCGAGGCGTTCCCGCCGGTCGACGCCCTGCTGCTCAGCCACGAGCACGACGATCACTTCGACATCCCGTCGCTCGCCAGGCTTGATCGCAAGATCCCGATCCACCTGTCGGCGCGGTCGTCGAGCGCCGCGCGCGACCTGCTCGCGACGATGGGCTTCACCGTCCACCCGTGGGTGCCCGGCGTGCCGGCCCGGATCGGCGATCTCGAGGCGCTGCCGTTCGCCGGCGATCACGTCACGGTCAACTGCGGCGACGAGTGGGACACCCTGCCGTACCTCGTCCGCAGCACCGAGGGCCACGGCAGCCTGTTCTCGATGGTCGACATCCCGATCACGCAGCAGCACGTCGAGTGGGCCGCCGAGAAGGCCGCGCGCCCGGGCCTGGTGACCTGGACCAACAACGCGCTCGACTGGAGCCACATGGCCGACTACCTGCGCGATCGCACCGAGGGCACCCAGCAGGCGTTCCTCGGCATGGGCACCGGCCACAAGCTGATCACCACGCTGTGGGGCACGCCGGCGGCGATGCTGACCTGCGCCGGCGGCTTCGCGTTCCACGGCGACAAGGCCTGGCTGAACGAGCGGGTGTTCTGCGTCGACACCGAGGCGGTCTGCGCGATGATGGCCAAGGTCTACAAGAAGGAGAAGTTCGTCTCGGCGATCCCGGGCCAGACCTTCGTCATGCAGGCCGGAAAGCTCAAGGCGATCGAGCCGAGCACGCCGTTCCTCACCACCGCGCCGCGCGACACCTGGCCCTCGCGCGACCGGCTCAGCACAGGGGCCGCGCCCGACTACGCCCCCGCCACCGGGCAGCGCGCGCTGGCCGCCGGAGAGCTCGGCCGGCTGGCCGCCCGGCTCGACGAGCTCGCCGCGTCGCTCGTCGGCGGCACGCTGTTCAAGAGCCTGTGCTCGCTGCTCGCCAGCGAGCTGCCCGATCGCGCGCCGACCTTCGCGATCGTCGTGCGCAGCGGCGACGACCGGCACGTGTTCGCGTACGCGCCGACGCGCTGCGCGTTCGAGCGGAGCACCGCCGACGGCGCTGCCGATCGCGCGGCGGCGAGCTACCTCGCCGGGTTCACGTGCTGGGCGAGCGATCTGCTCGCCGTGCTCGACGGCGCGCTCGGGCCGATCGCGCTGACCTACGGCCGCGCGCGGCTATGGAACGCGCTGCCGAAGCGGTTCAACTTCGATCTGTTCGGCGAGCTGTATCGCGTCAGCCACCCACTGCGCCTCCCGGCCGCGTACGCACGAACCTACGACCGCGCGTGGCGCGCCGTCGCCGCGACGGTCCCGTCGATCCAGGCGGCGGCGCGGTGACCGATCGCGCCATGGCAACAAGCATGTCTGTGACACTGATCAGGCCGCGCGTCGCCGCGCTGTCATGGCTCACCGCGATCGCCGCGATCGCCGCCAGGTTCAAGAAGCAGCAGCCGGTGTTCGCCGTCGAACGCTGGTGCTTCCGCAAGGCCGACGACGTGAACGAGGCCTACTCGGACGTGATCGCGAAGATGAAGAAGGCCGGCGTCACGTTCTGCAAGTAGCGCCGGACGCTACGGGACGTTCGGCGCCTTCGGCGTCAAGGTCGTGGTGATCACGAAGTCGGCGTTGTTGGTGTCGTTGTCGTTGCCGTCGAACAGCTGCCGCGATGCGCTCTTCCCGTTGGCCATTGGCATCGTCGAGCTGCCTTCGATGAACGTGTTTGCGGCAACTACCCCGCCGTATGCGACCGAGTCCTTGAGCGGTCCAACGTCCTTGGGGCCAGCACGCAGCCCGACCGCACCGTCGGTTTGCTGGAGCGTGCCCGACCACTTGTTGAGGTCATCGTCGGTGGGGCCCGGGTAGCCGGTGGCCGAATACAACCGATACGTGCCCGGGTCCATCGACCCCGTGAGCGTCGCCAGCGCAGGGCTTTGGTCCGACAGACCGGCGGTACCGGCGGATCGGTAGATCAAGGTCCAGGTGGCGACGTCGATCGCGGTCGTGCACGGGTTGTAGATCTCGATCCACTCGTTGGACGCCAATGCCGCGGTCCCGGTGGTCAGCTCGTTGATCACCGGATGGCAGACGACGGCCGTCACGGTCGCCTTCACCGTCCCCGGGATCGCGTTGCCCAGGCTGGCGGTGATCGTTGCGGTCCCGGCCGTCGAGCCGCCGTCGATCAGGCCCGCCCCGCCGCTCGTCGCGATCGCCGTGGCGTCGGACATGAGCGTCGCGCTCGCGGTGACGTCCTGCGTGGTCTTGTCCTCGTGGACGAGGATGACGTGCGTCCGCACCCGCTGGCCCTGCGCGAGATTGAAGTCGGCGAGGCTGAACGTCAGCTGATCCGTCGAGGCTGTCGTGACATCCGGGGGGGGCCCGACATCGCTGCCATTGCCGGCATCGTCAGCCGGCTTCGGGTTCTCGATTCCAAGCACCGACGAGCAGCCGCCAAGGAGGACCATCACGAGGAAAGCGGGGGCGCGCACGGGCCGAGCCTACCAGAGAAGCGTGCGCCCGGAGGCACCAACAACCTGCGTCAGAGCCATGTGTGATAGTCGCAACACAACGTCACCGATTGGAGATCGCCATGAAGGCACGATGGTTGGTCGCCAGGTACATGCCCGATCTTCGCAGGCGAGAGCCCGACAACGTGGGCGTCATCCTGCTCATGGAGGGCCGAGCACATCTTCGCTTCCTCGGCCAGCGCGATGGCCGTGTCGACGGGCGGTCCGTCCGGTGGGCTGGCTCCGTCAAGAACTACAAGGCCTGGGTCGACTACTGGACCTACGCGGCCGAGAACACCCCGCTCGAAGCGCTCCCCGAGAAGCTCACCGCCCACGTCGGCGACGCGAACTACGTCGTCGAGGTCGGTGGAGAACGGATCTTCGGAGATCGCGCCTCCCCCGAGGAGCTCCTCGACCAGCTGTACACGACGCTGATCGAACCGAGCTCCGATCGACGCTCGTGCAGCGTGGGGAGGCTGTCGGAGAACGTGTTCGGGCGGCTCTCGATCCGCGAGCAAGTCCAGAAGGACTTCAAGCTCGATATCGACGAGGACACGATCCATTTCGACTACCGCTACGACAACGGCCAGATGAACCTCATGCAGGGCGTATCGCTGGTCAACGCCGACGATCGCTCCTGGGACAACGTGCATCGTGTCGCCTATGAATTCGCCAAGAGCGCCCGGTCGACGGCGCAGCACCAGGGACGGTGGTAGATGCCTCGAACGAGGTCCTCGCGGCCGAGTACCTTCGAGAGCTGCTTCACCTCGCTCCTGGCGCGTAGCCGGCGGAGCTACTTCTTGCCCGACCAGAGCTGCTGCGCGGCGTTCGACGCGAACCCGCCGCCCCAGCCGACGGCGGCGCCGATCGGCCCGCCGACCTGGCTGCCGATCGTCGAGTCCTGGCCGCGGATCGCCTTGTAGGCGGCGTCGAACCCGCTGCCGAGGGTCTGGCCGGCCTCGCGCCCCGGGCCCGCCCCGGCGTTGCCGGCCTGGACGGCCTGGCCGAAGTCGAAGCCGCCGGTCACCGTCGAGAGCTCGACGAGGTCGACGGTCGGAAGGGTGGTGTCAACGATGGCGATGTGGTGCATGGCGTGGCTCCCGGCTGGATCTGGTTGAAGTGGAAAGATGCTGGCCACCACAGCAACCGGCGTTCCACGCGCGTGCGCCGGGGTAACCGCCGGGAATCATGGCAGCTCGCCCACGTGACGGCGCACCCCGGCGAGCCCCGCGATAGACAGCCTGTCAACTCGACGCGGCACCGCCGGGGCACCGCGCCCGCCGGCCGTGAAGCAGCGCCACGTGAACCCCCGGCTACACTGGCGGCATCTCCGACGGTCGCCGGCATGCGATCTGCTGTGCACGACGTTCGTGCATCGACTCCTCGCCCTGATCCCCATGTTCGCGCTCGGGTGCGTCGCACCCGTCGAGCACTCCGACGTTCCCTATGACCCGCGGTTCGGAGACGCCGGCAAGATGGATCTGTACCTGCCCGACGGCGATCCGGGCCGGGATGGCGAGCGAGACCCCGGAGGCGTGGATCGCGATCGAGGACTTCCTGTTCCGCACCGTCGCGGCGGATGGAGGTGCGCGATGAAGGCGCTCGTGATCGCCGCCGTCCTCCTCGGATCGGCCGCCGCCCACGCCGAGCCCGATGCGCGGCCCCTACCTCGGCTTCCACGCCAGCGCCGGCTACACGCGGCTGACCGACGACGTGATGGGCTACGCCGGCTCGTCCACCGGGCTGACCCAGCGGCTCGACCTCGGCTGGCGGTTCGTCGTGCACCGCCACCTGACGATCACGCCATCGCTCGGCCTCGGGTGCCGCGAGGACATCGATCTGCGCGGCCGGCTCGCGACCACCACGCGCGGCATGGTCGCCCTCGGCCTGGAGATCGGCTGGATGCGCTAGCGGCGCTTCTCCAACTTCCGCGCTGACTACAGCGCTGGCTCCGGCCCTGTGCGCCATGGCTAACTGCGCGTCGCCCCTGCACCCACACACTCCGGACCACGCAACCCCTTGCGTGATCGCGCAACCTGCCAGTGCCACAAGGTCGTACCGATCGGCGGGCCTGCGCGCATTGATTCGCGGTGAGCACGGCCGTAGCCTGCCCCCCCATGAGCGTGCTCTCGGATCTGGTTGCCGCCATCTCCACCGGCGCTGTCGAGGTCATCGATCTGACCGCGCCGCTGTCCGCCAAGACGCCGATCCTCAAGCTGCCGGAGCCGCTCGGGCAAACGTGGCGCTTCGGCCTCAGCGAGATCAGCCGCTACAACGAGGCCGGCCCGGCCTGGTACTGGAACAACATCACCACCGGCGAGCATACCGGCACGCACCTCGACGCGCCGATCCACTGGATCACCGGCCGCGACGGCGCCGACGTCTCCCAGCTCGCCGCGCGGCGCCTGATCGCGCCCGCGGTGGTCCTCGACTTTGCCGCGCAGAGCGCCGCGGACCCGAACTTCCTGCTCGAGAAGAAGCACGTGATGGCCTGGCAGGACCAGCACGGCCCGCTGCCGGACGGCGGCTGGCTGCTGTACCGCACCGGGTGGGCGGCCCGCTCGCACGACGAGGACGCGTTCCTCAACGGCGGCCAGACCCCGGGGATCTCCGCCGAGTGCGCGCAGTGGCTCGCCGAGACGGCGCCGGTCCAGGGCGTCGGCGTCGAGACCGTCGGCACCGATGCCGGCGCGGCCCACTCGTTCAGCCCGGCGTTCCCGTGTCACTCCTTCCTGCTCGGTCACGACAAGTACGGGCTGACCCAGCTGCAGAACCTGGCCACGCTGCCGCCGGTCGGGGCGGTGCTGTTCGTCGGTCCCCTGCCGATCGTCGGCGGATCCGGAAGCCCGTGCCGCGCCCTCGCGCTCGTCGAACGCCGATGAACGTCGCCGAAGTAGTGGCTCGCAGCCTCGCCGCGCACGGCGTGGACTGCGTGTTCGGCGTCGTCGGCAGCGGCAACTTCCACGTCACCAATGCGCTCGTCGCGGCGGGCGCCCGGTTCGTCGCCGCGGCGCACGAGGGCGGCGCCGCCAGCATGGCCGATGGCTACGCCCGCGTGTCCGGACGCCTGACCGCGCTGTCCGTGCACCAGGGGCCGGGCGTCACCAATGCCTTGACCGGGATCGTCGAGGCCGCCAAGAGCCGCACCCCGATCGTGGTGCTCGCGCCCGAGGTCACCAGCGAGCGCTCGAACTTCTTCATCAACCTCGCCGGCATCGCGGCCTCCATCGGGGCGGGGTTTCGCCGCGTCGATCCGGACCGGGTCGCGGCGGACGTCGCGGAGGCGTGCCGGTGCGCCGTCACCGGGGCCGGGCAGACCGTCGTGCTCGCGCTGCCGCTCGACGTGCAGTCGATGCCCGCGGGTCCATCCGCGCACGTGGCGTTCGTCGACAACGACCTCACCACCAGGTCGCTGCCCGAGCTCGGCCGGCTGATCGCCGCGCTCGCCACCGCCCGCCGTCCCGTGTTCATCGCCGGCCGTGGCGCGACCCGCGGCGCGGCCCAGGCGCGGGCGGCGCTCACCGCGCTCGCGGACCGCTGCGGCGCGCTGCTCGCGGTGTCGGCCGCCGCCAAGGGCTTGTTCGCCGGCGACCCCTGGTACATCGACGTGTCCGGCGGGTTCGCCACGCCGCTCGCCGCCGAGCTCATCAGCGAGGCCGATCTGATCGTCGCCTGGGGCTGCACCCTCAACATGTGGACCACGCGCCACGGCCGGCTGATCTCGCCCGGCACCATCGTGGCGCAGGTCGATCTGGACCCGTCCGCGCTCGGCGTCAACCCCCGGGTCGAGCTCGCGATCTGCGGCGATCTCACCACCGTGGCGTCCGCCTGCTCTCTCGCGCTGGCGCGGAGCGACGCCCCCCCGGCGCAGGGCTGGCGCACCCCCGAGGTGCGCGCGCGCATCGCCGCCGAAGGGCGCTGGCGCGACGTCCCGTACGTCGACGAGGGCGGCGCCGGCCGCATCGATCCGCGCACGCTCACGATCGCGCTCGACGACCTCTTGCCGGCGCAGCGCACGGTGGTGATCGACTCGGGCAACTTCATGGGCTACCCGTCGATGTTCCTGAGCGTCCCCGACTCCGCCGGCTTCTGCTTCACGCAGGCGTACCAGTCGATCGGCCTGGGCCTGTCGAGCGCGCTCGGCGCCGCGATCGCCCGGCCCGATCGGCTGACCGTGGCCGCGCTCGGCGACGGCGGCTTCCTCATGTCGGTCTCCGAGCTGACCACCGCCGCCCGCGTCGGGCTGCCGCTCATGATCGTCGTGTACGACGACGCCGCGTACGGCGCCGAGGTCCACCACTTCGGCCCCCACGGCCACCCGCTCGATAACGTGACCTTCCCGGACACCGATCTCGCCGCCATCGCCCGCGGCTTCGGCTGCACCGGCGTCACCGTGCACACCCTCGATGATCTCGCCGCGGTCCGCGCCTGGATCGACGGTCCCCGCGACTGTCCGCTCGTCATCGACGCCAAGGTCGTGTCATCGCGCGCGTCGTGGTGGCTCGAAGAGGCGTTCCGCGGTCACTGAAGGCTTCGCGGCGGACGCGATCAGGTAGCTCGCCGCGCCGTCCGGCGCCTCGCGCTCGCTCGCGAGCCTGCTCCAGTATAGCCCGACAGCCACGGCTCGGCACGACATCTCGCAGTCCGCGATCTCCCGGCAGGCCGGCTCTCCGAAAAAGGCCAGTAGCACAGCGCGCCAGAGACTATCCTCTTGTCCCTCGTGCGCTCAGCGGATCCCGATCTCACCCGCAGCCTCAGAGGCGACTCGCGCGGGTTCGGCCATAACTAGATCATGCGTATCACACTGATCGTCACACTCATCGTCATGGCGTGCGTCGCCGCGTGTATTGTCAACACTCCGCCCCCGCAGGGTCCGAGTGGCAGACACGAGCCACTCGCCACGCTCGAACGCACCCCTTGCTTCGGGTTCTGCCCGGTCTACAAGGTGACCATCTTCCGCGATGGCATCGTGGAGTACGAGGGCGTCCGGTTCGTCAAGACCGTCGGCACGGCGACCGGTCGCATCAGCGCCCGGCGGCTTGCCCGGGTCCGTGCGCTGTTCGAGCGCAACGGCTACTTCCAGTTTGCAGACTCTTATCAGAACTACAGCGTGACCGACCTGCCCTCCGCCATCACCTCGTACTCACCGGGCGGCGGCCGGTTCAAGACGGTCAACCACTACCTGGGCGACCGGAGCGCGCCCAGGGCCCTCACCGAGATCGAGGACGGCATCGACCGGATCGTCGATATCGAGCAGTGGATCGGCGCCCCGGGGGAGCGCCCGCACACCTGAGCCCAGCCCGCGTTGCTGCGCTGCGCGTTGTCGCCAGCGCGGTCCCCGGCCTCTCCGCAGCGCAACCGGTCAGATGCTCTGTGGCGGGTACCAGCAAGGCCGCGCGGAGCCAGGTCACGGCATGAATCCGGAGATCACCAAGCCCGCCACGTGGTCCGACACCATCGGTGCGAGCGTCACGCGTTCCTGGTTCTTGCGCTGCGAGTAGCCCAGCCAGTACAGCGTCGCGCCGGCCGCCACCAGCACGGTGCCGCCGACCATCCCGGCGATCGCCACCTTGTTCGCGCGATCGCCCGAATCGACCTTGTCCTTGCTGTAGGTCGCGCCCGGCTGCGACAGATCGTTGGACAGCGAGCGCGCGTGGATGCCGAAGCCCACGCCCACGATCAGCGACGCCGCGCCGGCCGCGCCGGTCGCGATCCCGGTCAGCCGCAAGGGGCGACCCGGCGCTCGAGCGGCCTCCTCCTGCGCGGCCACCGCGTCCGCCGCGCGGTTCTGCTCGGCCACGCGTGTCGCCTCGAGCCGCGCCTCGTCCGCCTTGCGCGTGGCGTCGGCCTTGCGGGCCTCGTCCGCCTTGCGGGCCTCGTCCGCCTTGCGCGCTTCTTCGGCCTTGCGCGCATCTTCGAGCTTTTTGGCCTCCGCGGCCTTCTGCGCTTCGATCTCGGCGACGATGTCGCGCACCGTCTGGGCTTGCGCGCCGTTCGGGTCCTGCTCGAGGTACTTCGCATAGAGCGAGAGCGCCTTGTCGTTGCGGCCGGCGAGCCGGTGCGCCTGCGCGATGTTGAAGATCAGCAGCGGGTGTGGCACCAGCTGGAACGCCTTCGAATAGAAGGTGATCGCCGTGTCGTAGTCGCCGCTGTTCTGCGCCGCGAGGCCGGCATCGACATACTGCTTCGCTACCGCCTTCGCATTGTTGACGGCGGGCGCGGGCGCCGGCTGCGCGAGCCCGCGGGCGGGACCCACCATCGTGACGACCGAACCCAGCAACACCGAACGTAGGAGCAAGCGCATGATCCTCCTCAATTACCAAACGGGTTCACGCTCTGATCGCGCTTCGTCTTGCGCGTCCGCGCCGGGGCAGGCGCCGGCGCCGACGTCGACCGCACAAGCTTGATGGTCTCGGTCACCGCGTGATCGGCGCGAACGGCCACGCTCTTGTCGGCGTAGCCCGCGAGTCGAACCACCAGCGTGACGTCGCCATTGCGGCGCGGCAGCGTGCCGTGAAACGGCGTCTTGCCGAGGACGGTACCGGCCAGCAGGACCTGGGCGCCGGCGGGAATGCTGTCGACCGCCACGTCGATGGTGGCAGCGGTCGCGGGCGGCGCGGCCGGTTCGACCCGCGGACGCTGCGGCGCAGGGGTAACCGGCGGCTGCGGCGTGGTGACAGATCTTGGCGGCGGCGCGACAGGGTCGGTGTGGGAAGGCGGCGTGACAGGCTCAGACTTCGCGGCCTTGGGTTTCGCCGGCTCGGCGGGAGACGGCACCGCGGGCCGTTCGACGGAAGGCGTCGCAGGCGCGGCAGCAGCGGGCGCGGCAGGTTCGCCGGCAGGCGTTACCGGCTTCGACGGAGTCGCGGGGTCCGGCGACGCCGCGGCCTCGGGGTGCGCGACCGACTCGTACGACACGCGCTTGGTGGCCCCGTCCCCACCGCCCCGCGCCACCGCGACCACCAGCACGACGGCCACCAGCACCGTTGCCGCGGACGCGGCCGCGACCCAGCGGCGCCTGCTAGCGCCCGGTTGCGTCGGCATCGGCCCCGTCGTACTTGCGGCCCCGGACAGCGTCGTGACCGACGGCGCGCTGGTCACTTGCCGCGGCAAGCGCGCGCTCAGCCCCACCGAGGAAGCCCGCTCGGTGGTGATCGCATCGATCGCCCGGATCACCGCCTCGGCGCTCGGCGTGCGCTGCGCCGGCGACTTGGTCAGCAGGTGATGGACCAGCTCCTCGACCGCGCGCGGGACCTCGATGCGCAGCGAGGCGAGCGACGGCGCCGGCACATGGATGTGGGCCGCGAGAACGTCGCCGGTGCCCTCGCCGACGAACGGAGGGCGCCCGCTGCACAGCTCGAACACGATGCAGCCGAGCGCGTAGAGATCCACGCGATGATCCACCGCCACACCACGGCACTGTTCGGGCGCCATGTACGTCGGCGTCCCCATGACCGCGCCGGTCTTCGTCATGCTCACCGACGTCGATGTGTCTCCCGCGAGCTTGGCGATGCCGAAGTCGAGCAGCTTGATCCGCTCGCCGCCCGGGACCTCGGGATCGAGGACCATGAAGATGTTGTCGGGCTTCAGGTCGCGGTGGACGATGCCCTTGCCGTGCGCCGCGGCCAGGGCACCGGCGATCTGGCGGGCGACCGACAGCGCGGCTTGCCAGCGGAACCGCGCGCGCTCCGACCGCCGCGACAGCGTCTCGCCCTGGAGGTGCTCCATGACGATGAACGCCGCGCCGTCGGGGGTCCAGCCGAAGTCGTAGATCTCGATGATCCCCGGGTGACGGATCGCGGTCGCCGCACGCGCTTCATTGAAGAACCGCATGACCACGTCTTGCTTCTGCGACAGGTCCGGCAAGAGGACCTTGATCGCCGCCGGCCGGCCGAGCAGTGCATGCTCCGCGGCATACACGGCCCCCATGCCGCCCTGCCCGATCAGGCCAGTCACGCGGTACTGGCCAATGGTCGCTCCGTTCATCTGGATGACCGGATAGTACAGCAGCGCTCCGTCGCAACAACATAGGTGACCGTGAGGTCTTGGTGTCGGGAAAGCTCGGGCGCCGGCGCTGCCGCCCGGTCCACCGGCACCTGTCCTCCCGATCTCCGCGGCCCCGCCGGCCGCTCACGAAGCGGGGGGAGCGAGCATCAGCGACGCGATCGCGCCGTACGCCTCGGCCCACGCACCCTGTAGCTCCGGCGTCCACTGGGGCCCGGCGACCTCCGCCAGGGTCGCCAGCAACGAGGCGCCGACCCAGTCGTACATCTCGGTCGTCACGCCGTAGCCGACGTGCTTGGCGCCGAGCGCGCCGAGCGTGGTCTGTAGCCACGGCGCATCCTCGAGGTGATCGAGCACGGCGACCAGCGCGCCGGTGAGCATCTCGGCCTGCCGTGCCTGGCCGCCGGCCGGGAACATCCCTTGCGTCCGGGGATAGCGCTCGAACAAGATCTCGTAGAACCGCGAGATGAACTTGGGGTTTGCGGTCGCAACCACCTCGAAGCTGTCGCGCAGGAGCTTGACGTTGAGTGCCATGGAACCTCCATCGGACAAGATCACCGAAACGTGGGTGGCGGCGCTACCTCTGCGCAACACCATCGTTCGCGCACAAACCACGGTAGCTTGAGACATGGCCGATACGCACGTGGATGTGGTGACGATGTTAAATGCCGCCCGGGGCGGATTCGAGGTCGCGATGGGCCTCACATTCACGCGGGCGACGCCGGATGAGGTCGCGTGCGAGGTCCCGGTCGGCCCGCACCTCGCGCAGCCGTACGGGCTGGTCCACGGCGGCGTGTACTCCTCGATCGTCGAGACCCTGGCGAGCGTTGGCGCCGCGCTGTTCGCGATGCCCAAGGGCCAGACCACCGTCGGGCTCGAGAACACGACGACGTTCCTGCGCGCGGTGCGGACCGGCAAGCTCACCGGGATCGCACGGCCCCTGCATCGCGGCCGCGCGACCCAGGTCTGGGAGGTCGAGATCCGCGGCGACGACGGCAAGCTCGCGTCGACCGGCCGCGTCCGCCTGCTGTGCCTCGAGCCGGGCGCTGCGATCGCGGGCGAGACGGTGGGGTTGAAGGTCGGCTGACCTGATGGGGACGGTGTCTCATTTGTCTCGGGCTCGGACAGCCCGGACAACGCGTCGCGCCGCGCGCCCACACCGCGCTACCTTCGTCGCGCGCGAGCTCCGAGGCTCCATTGCCGGACGTTCAGTCCGCATGTTACAGCCACGGGACACTGGAGGGCCGGCTCGCCCGAGCCGGCCCGCGTAGCCACCAGGAGCCCCCATGCAGCTCGCCAGACTCACGACGATCGTGCTCGGCGTCGGATTCGCCGCCGGATGCGGCGATAACTTCGAGGCACCCAACTTCCCCACCACGGATTGCACCAGCGCCACCACGGCGCACTGCCTCGAGATCCACGGCGGCGACAGCGCGGGGCTGGTCACCGCGGCCAACTCGATCGAGGCCGGCACGACGATCGTGCTCGGCGCCGGCACGTTCGAGATGACCGGCCAGCTGACGCTCCGCACCCCCGGCGCGCACCTGATCGGCCAGGGCATCGATGTCACGACGCTCGACTTCGGCGCGACGACGACGCAGGGCAACGGCGTCGACGCGATCGGCAACGACTTCCTGATCCAGGACCTCACCGTGCTCGACGCCCCGAAAGACGGGATCCGGGTCGAGGCGAGCACCGGCGTCGTGTTCCGGCGGATCCGCGCGACGTGGAGCCAGGCGTCGAGCTCGAGCAACGGCGCGTACGGCATCTACCCGGTGAAGTCGCAGAACGTGCTGGTCGAGAACAGCCGCGCCGAGAACGCGTCGGACGCCGGCCTCTACGTCGGCCAGTGCCAGCACGTGATCGTCCGCAACAACACCGTGACCGGCAACGTCGCGGGGCTCGAGATCGAGAATACCCAGTATGCCGACGTCTACGGCAACACCGCCGAGGACAACACCGGCGGCATCGTCGTGTTCGATCTGCCCGGCAACCCGATCGTCGGCCGTGACGTGCGGCTGCGTAACAACCTCATCCGCAACAACAACCACGTGAACTTCGCCTCGGGCGGCACGGTCGGCAACATCGCGGTCGGCACCGGGACGTTCGCGCTGGCGTCGCGCCGCGTCGAGATCACCGGCAACACCTACCAGGGCAACAACACCGTCGACATCGCCGTGCTCAGCGGGCTCGCGATCGAGCAAGACGTCACGAAGTGGACGTTGCCGACCGCGACGCTCAGCGGCAGCTACGCGGATCTCGGGCTGCTCCCGGGCGGCCCGGCCGGCACGATCATGAACTTCCGCGGCGAGAACATCGTCATCGCCGGCAACAAGCACACCGGCTCGGGCACCCGGGCCGATGCCGGCGATCCGCTGATGCTCGGCCTCTTGCTGCTGCTCGCCTACAACGGGCAGGCGGTCGACAGCGTGCTGTACGACGCGATCGGCGAGCCGGCGTTCCACTCGACCGACGCGGCGCTGAACAGCAACGCCAACCACCTGTGCATCGGCGGCAACACCGGCGGCACGTTCGCCAGCATGTCGCTCGAGCGCCAGTCGCCGACGGTGCAGATCCCGTTCTTCCGCCCGGCGGCGCCGTTCAGGCCGTTCGATTGCACCGCGCTCGCCGGCGGCCCCGTCGCCGACGTCGTCCTGCCGTAGGTCCGCGATGCCCGGCAGGACGCAGGCCACGCTGCTGCTCGCCGCCACCTGGCTGTCGTCCGCGGGGTGCGGCGGCGGCGGGGATGATGACGATGGCCCCGGTCCGCGCGGCCCGTCCGGTCCGGTGACCGTGGATCTCGACGCGCCGCCGCCGGTCCTGCTGTCGGCGTACCACCTGTTCACCTGGGATCCGGCCGCCGGGTTCGCGTTCAACGATCGCGTGGTTCCGTACGACGTGAACACGGCGCTGTTCTCGGACTATGCGCTCAAGCAACGCGCGCTCTACCTCCCGGACGGCACCACCGCGCGCTTCGATCCGGACCGGCCGCTGGACCTGCCGGTCGATCTACCGGTCGGTGCGGTCGTGATGAAGACGTTCTACCTGCCCGCCGACCTCCGGGCCCCGGGCGACGCCGTCCGGCTGATCGAGACGCGGCTGCTCGTGCGCCACGCCGATGGCTGGCACCCCCTGCCGTACATCTGGGACGCCGAGCAGCACGACGCGGTGCTGACCCCCGCCGGAGAGGTCCGCGCGATCTCGTTCGTCGACGCCGCCGGCGCGGTGCAGGTCGCGAGCTACCTGATCCCGCAGCGCAACGAGTGCCAGAGCTGCCACGCCGAGCAGGACACCGCGACCTCGCCGATCGAGCTGGTGCTCATCGGGCTCAAGGCGCGCCACCTGAATCGCGCCCATGACTACGGCGGCAGCATCGGCGCGCGCAACCAGCTCGACCGGCTCACCGAGCTGGGCATGCTGAGCGGGGCGCCCGCGGCGGCCTCGCTGCCGGCGGCGTACGACTTCCGGCCGATCGAGGTGAGCGGCCCGGCCGGGCTCGCGCCGGCCGCGCTCGACGACGCCGCGCGCAGCTACCTCGACATCAACTGCGCCCACTGCCACAACCCGCGTGGCGTGCAGGGCATGACCTCGCAGCTGTTCCTCGACCACGCCAGCACCGACCTGTTCCACCTCGGCGTGTGCAAGCGCCCGGGCAGCGCGGGCTCCGGCAACGGCGGGCTCACGTTCGACATCGTCCCCGGCGATCCGGACATGTCGATCTTGTACTTCCGCACCGCCACGGCGAAGGTGGGTGCGATGATGCCGCTGCTCGGCCGCTCGCTCACCCACGGCCGCGGCGCCGAGCTGGTCCGCGCGTGGATCGCGGCGATGCCCGCGGACGACTGCGTCACTGTGCCCTGAGAGCCCTGACGGACGGCGGACGTGAGGCCGCCAGGAGTTGGCCGGCAGCTCTGCACGCCCGCCGGCAGTTCGCTAGAATGACGCATGCCGCCACCTGGTCCATCGGACCTCACGCTGTACGCCGAATCGACCTGGACGTCGCCCTGGGTGTTTCACGCCATGGTGGCGCTCGAAGAGAAGCAGCTCCCGTACAAGCTCGAGCTCATGCGGCTGCCGATCCCGAGCGACACGCGGGCCACGCTCCAGGCCAGGGCGCTGATCGCCAAGGTCCCGATCCTGGTCCACGGGGACACCTGGATCTCCGAGTCGCTCGCGATCTCGGAGTACCTGGCCGAGACCTTCCCGGTGCCCGCGCACCCGCGGCTGTTCCCGGCCAACCTGGGCGACCGTGCACGAGCTCGCCAGATCATGATGGTCCTGCGCACCAGCCTGTCCGCGCTGTGGGACGCCCGCCCGGCCGCGGCGGTGTTCGGCCGGCCGATGACCAAGCCGATGTCCGACAAGGCCCGGGAAGACGCCGCCGAGCTCGAGCGGATCGCGCTCTCCGTGATCACCGGCGATCGCACGACGATGTTCGCCGAGTGGTGCATCGCGGACTGCGACCTGGCGCTCGCGCTGATGCGCCTCGTTGCGAGCCAGGACCCGCTCGACCGCCGGCTGGTCAGCTACGCGATGGCGCAGTTCGATCGCAAGAGCGTGCGCCGGTTCGTCGCGCACCTGCCGACGAACCGCTGATCTTCGGGCGCCGGCGCCGGCTACCGGGCGTCCCCGGCGCAGCGGAACCCGACGCGCACGTCGCGCGCGGTCTTCACCCGCTGGTCCACCGACCCGCCGCGGCCGACGCCCGCAAAGTCATTCCACGCCGAGCCCTTGACGATCATCGCGCCGCCGTCGCCGGGCGTCGCCGTCCACTGCAGCACGTTGCCCGCCATGTCGAGCACGCCGTACGGGCTCGCGCCGGCCGTGTAGGTCCCGACCGGCGTCGTGTCCCCCGGACCCTTGACCGCGCTGTTGAGCTTCTCGGGGTCGTAGACATCGCCCCACGGATACGCCATGCCGCCGTCGCCGCGCGTGGCCTTCTCGAGCTCGTCGGCCGTCGGCAGCCGTCGCTGGTCGCCGCGCAGCGTGCCCCGCCACGCGCAGTAGCGGCCGGCATCGCTCCACGACACCAGGACGATGGGGTGATCCTCGCGACCGCCGGGTGGCTTGCCGTCGCGCCACACGAACCGGGCGACCTGGGTCGCGAAGTCCTGCGAGAACCCCTGCGCCCGCCAGCCCGCCTCGTCGATCGAGGGCCCGGCCATGTGCTCCGCGGCGGTGAGCTCGGCGAACTGGGCCTGGGTCACCGGCATCAGATCGATGCGGAACGCGGGCAGCGTGGCGACGTGGCGATCGACCTCCCGATCGAACCACTGGTGGGTCCGTGCGTCATCGCGGCCCGCGGTCGCCAGGTAGTTGTCGTAGGCGGTGGCGCGCTCCTCGGGCGTCGAGCCCGCGATGTAGCGGCCGCCGGGGATGACGATCATGCGCTCCTCGGCGGCCAGCGACAGCGGGGCGTATGCGGCGCGGCTGGTGGTTGCCTGCTGGGCCGGGGTCGGGGTCGCCGAGCACGCGGCCAGGACGATCACGAGGCGGTTCACGGCGCGGCCTCGCGCTGCTGCTGGATCGCTCGGGTCATGATGCGTGCCAGCTCGGGAAGGTACTCCTGATTGCCGTGCAGCGCCGCGACATCGAGCGGGGTCGCCGTCACCGCGGGCGTCAGCCGGACGATCGCGCCGACGCGATCTTCGAGGATCCGCGCGATCGGCGGCGCCTCGCGGAGATCGACGTGGATGACCGAGGAGAACACGACCTGGCCCTCGGCGCCGCGCAGCACCGACGTCGCGAGCACGAACCGGCCGTCGCGCGACCACACCGGGCCGCTCTCGTCGGTGAGCGGCAGATCGACCAGCGGCGCGATCGCCCCCGTCGCGCGCACCATCAGCCAGAGCTCGGAGTCGGGCTTGCCGTCGTGGAGCTGCGGGCGCGCGAACACCAGCCGCGCGCCGTCGGGGGACAGCGCGGGTGACGAATCCGCCGGCCCGCTGGTCAGCGCCCGGATCGTGCCGTCCGGGGCCCGCTCCTCGAGGTGGGTCTCGATCTCGCGGCGCGCCGCGTCCGGGGTCACCGAGGCGTAGGGGATCGTCCCATCGGCCGCGACCGTCGGGGTGACCTCGTGGCCGGCGCCGTGGGTGAGCTGCGTGAGCGCCCCCGGCGTGCCGCCGCGCATCGCGAGCCGCCACAGATCGAAGTCGCCGCCGTCGCGGGTCGACGCGAACACGATCGCGCCGCCATTGGGAGCCCACGCCGGGTGGCTGTCGATCGCCGGGCCGTCGGTCAGCCGGCGCGGCGGCATCGCGATCCCGCTGGCGGCGATCCACAGGCTGGTCTGGTCGAGCGCGCGGCCGCGGCTCGACACGAAGACGATCCACGCGCCGTCCGGCGACACCGTGGGGTTGGTATCGCGCACCACGGCGGTCGCCGGCTGCACGACCTCGAACTGGCGGTCGCCATGCTCGTCGATCGCCACCAGCCGCGCCCCCTGCGGCCCGCGCTCGGACGCGACGATCACGATCCGATCGCGTGCCGGCGGGGTGGCGACGGTCCGCGCGCCGCAGGCGGCGACCATGACCAGCGGCAGCGCCGGGACCAGGAGGTCCAGGTGGTTCAGACGGTTCAGGCGGGCGCCGGCCAGCACCGCGAGCCGATCCAGCGCGGCGGCACCGCGCCGCACGCTACTGCTTGGGCTCGACCGGCGCCGGCGCCGGCGTGTCCGGCTTGGGGGCCTCGGCCGGGACCGCATCGACCTTCGGCGCGGCCGCCGCGGGGCGCCTCTTCGTCAGGTTGGACATGTTCATGTCCTTCGTGATGTCCTTCGTCTCCGGCGTGATTACCAGGTACAGCACGACCGCCACGATCGTGACGAACACGGAGCTGGCCAGGCTGACCCCCCACGCCGTCGAGTTCGACGCCGCGCCGCGGCGTTCGAACGGGGCGAACGCGTGCTCCTGGTCCGCCGGCCAGGACGTCACGAGCGGGCGATTCGAAAAGATCGCGCTGATCGCCATCAAGATCCCCATGCCGAACAGCGTCAACCCCGCGACGATCAGGAGGATGAGCAGGAAGACCGCAGCAATCGTGTCGATTCCGGTCGTGGCCGTTTCCATCAGAATCCTCCCAGGAGTCGATCTGTAAGGGGAAATCGAGGGCGTTGCAATTGTCGGATGGTTTCGTTGTCTCGTGCGTTGAAACCAGGAGCCATGGCTCGAGCAGCCCTGATCGGCGGTATGACACCATCCCCCGCAATGCGTTCCGGATTTGTGCGTCCGCTGGCAGCTTTGACGATCTATTCAATGATCCTGGTTGGTTGCGGCAAGCGGACCGAGGCAAAACCCGCGGGCCCTGCCCCGGCCCCGCGACCTTCCGCCCACGACGCTCCGGTGGCCGCGGTGCCGGCGCCGGCGCCGGAGACCTGCCTGGGGGTCGCCGACAAGGGCATCTGGCCCGATCTCGACGACAAGATCCAGCTCGCCCTGCCCGACACAATCACCGCCGACCATGTCGGCGCGCGGCTCGACGACAAGCACCACGTGCTGGTGCTGTCGATCGACGGCGTGCCGCGCAAGGCGTACCCCCTCGGCGGGCCCGCGAAGCTCGTGGTCGGCGACCACACCCTGGACGTCCGGCCCGGCGACCGCGCCGAGCTGGCGAAGCTGGTGGTCGCCGAGCGGCTCACCACCGGTGGCCCCGGCCATGACCGCGACGGCGACGGCCTGCCCGATCCGCTCGACCTGCTGATCGGCGCCAAGAAGACGGTCGCCAACGCCGACGCGTACACGCCGGAGGCCGAGGGCTACATCTCGATGAAGTATCCGATGGGCGACGTGCCGCGCACGATCGGCGTGTGCACCGACGTGATCATCCGCGCGGTCCGCAACGCCGGCATCGATATCCAGAAGGAGCTCCACGACGACATCCGGCGCGCCCGCGCGGCGTATCCGATGGTGAAGGGCGCCGGCGATCCGAGCATCGACCAGCGCCGGGTCGGCACCTTGCTGCCCTACTTCAAGCGCCACTGGGAGCTCCACACCGCCAGGCTCGACGATCCCGCCGATCCCCTGCGGCCGGGCGACATCATCCTCATGGACACGTTTCCGAGCCGGTCCGGGCCCGATCACATCGGCATCCTGTCCGATCGGCTCGATGACCAGGGCCTGCCGCTGGTGATCAACAACTGGACGGACGGGACCGTGACCGCAGAGATGGACCTGCTCACGTTCGTGCCCGTGCTGTACCGGTTCCGCCTGCCGTCCTAGAGGGCCAAGGAGAGGATCCAGGTGATGAGCGTGCCCAGCGCGCCGAGCAGGACCACGATCAGCGCGATGCCGCGCGCGACCTTGCGCTTGTCGACCGACGAGGTGATCTCGCGCAGCTCCATCATCCGGCGATCCGCGATGCCGAGCTCGACGTCGATCTCGTCGACCGGCGCGAGCTGGCCGGTGAGGTGGTCGGGGCGATCGACGCAGAGCCGCTCGCCGAGCTGGAACAAGATCTTGTCGCGCAGCGCCTCGGCATCGGCCGTCGCGCGATCGACGACCTTGCGCTTGGCGCCGATCGCGGTGAGCAGCTCCTCGGCGCGGCGCTGATCCTCCTGCTCGCCGGTCACGAGCTCGGCGCGCTTGCGCTGGGCCTCGGTACGCGCGGCCTCGAGCGCGGCGACCCGCGGGTTCAGCGCATCGAGCTGTCCGGCGATCGCCGGCTCGTCGCGCTGGATCGCCCTGCGATCGGCCTTGAGCGACGCGATCTCGGCCTGGACCCCGGCGCGATCGAGCTTGTCGGCCTTGACCGACTGGAGGCTCGCCTCGGCCGCCGCGATCTTGCCGTCGATCTGGCGCAGCACGTCGCGCAGATCGGCGGCGCGCTTCTTGATCCCGCCGGCCTCCTTGTCGAGCGGCTCGAGCCGCTTGGCGAGGCTCGCCAGCTCGGCGTCGAGCGCGGTGAGATCGATGAGGTACTGCGTCGCCTTGGCCTCGCGATCGCGGCGCACCCGGGTCAGCTCGGCGTCCGCGGCGATGACATGCCCGGCGTGCTGCGCGCGCTCGTCCTCGACGCCCGCCAGCTGCGCGCGCGCCGGGCCGAGCGCGGGGTGCTCCGCGCTGCTCGATCCAGCGGCGGTGCGCTCCTCGCCGCGCTGCGGACCGGCGTTGAGCCATTCGGGCAAGGCCACCGCCGTGCGGCCGAGCGTCACCAGGTGATGCCGCCGCGACTGCTGCCGGGTCGCCTGGCGGGCCGCGAGCACGGCCAGCTCGCGGTTCGCCTCGCGCACGCCGAACACCACGGTCGCGACGTAGCGCATGTCGCCCGCGAGCCCGCGCTTGCGGGGCAGCGCCGCCGCGTTGCGCAGGGTGCCCGCCGGTGCATGGCCGAGCGCCGGGGTCGACAGCGCCGTCGCGTCGCCGCGCTCGTCGCCGAGCGTCGGATCGCCGCGCCCGTCGCCGAGCGTCGGATCGCCGCGCTCGAACCGCCCGGTCGACGACCCCGAGGTGTCGTTGAACGTCGCGTCGCCGCGCAGCTGCGCCGCGTTCTCCTCGATCAGCACGTCGCCCGGCGTGCCGGCCGCAGCCGGCTTGCCGAACAGCGGCGCCGGCTCGGCCGGCCCGAGGAGGGCGCTCGCCGCATCGCGCTTGATCGTCGCCTGGCCGTAAGCGGCCCGCAGCTCGTCCTGCTCGAGGCTCGCCTGGCCGTGATCGAGCTCGCCGAGCGGCACGGCGCGCGGTCCCCCCGGTGGCTCCCGCCTGGCGGCCGTACCGGGGAGGTCCTGGAGGCCGTCCTCGACGATGACCGGCGGTGGCGCCGGGGCGTCCGCACGCGCCGGCGGCAGAGCCGGCGGTAGATCAACACGCGGCGGGACCTTGTCCCCCAGCGCGCCGGGCTTGGGCGTTCCCCGGGCCGTCGCGGTTTGACCGGTGCCTGTGGTCCTGAGCCCGGCCCCGGAGGGCGAGGCGGCCGGCCCGGCGCCGGGCATGCTCCCGGTGGGTAGCCGAGCGTCGGCCCGGTCGCTCGCGAGCGCGCCCTTCTGCCCCGCC
>Ga0137459_1000179_pt1 | contig 23226 bp, 24 predicted proteins | sample EasRivERMGT700_2_FD_104908 | JGI IMG/M metagenome (GOLD analysis project Ga0137459, IMG submission 104908) | Soil microbial communities from meander-bound floodplain in the East River, Colorado, USA - East River MetaG ERMGT700_2 | ecosystem: Environmental > Terrestrial > Soil > Floodplain ...
GACCGAGCGCGGTCGCTTCGAGCGCGCTCCGCACCACGCCGCGCGGCCCGCGGAGCAGCGCCCATCCGGCGCCCACCGGAGACAGCATCACGAGGTTCTGCAGGAGATCGCGGTCCACGGTCAGCTGGCCGTGCGAGCCTCGGTAATAGAGCCGCCAGTCGATCCGCGCCAGGCTCGCCGTGGCGAGCTCGAACCGGAACGGCCACAGCGTCGCCGCGAGCGCGCCGGCGAGGCCCGACAGCATGATCGCGAGGCCCACGCGCCTGCGCAACGACTCGTCGCGCAGGCGAGCAAGACCAACCATGCCTACATGGACCCCCGGCCCGCGGGTTCTATTCGGCGATCCGGAGAACCCGTGGCGTTCTCGGCCGTTCTCGGTGATCGGGCGCCGGCCTATCGCATGCTGAGCCGTGCGTCGAGCTGCTCGAGCAGCTCGATGATCTGGATCATCTTGTTGGCGAGCAACGTGTCGCCGGCGCGTTGCTCGACGGCGGCGCCGATCACCGGGACCAGCGACTGCTCGATCCGGCGGATCTGGCCGAGCAGTTGCTGGGCGTCGATCACGCTCCCGCTCACGGCGCCGGTCGCCGGGCCGCCGCCTGGGCCACCGCCACGCGCGGCCTGCGCGGCCACGTGGGCAGCCTGCGCGGCCACGTGGGCGGCCGACGTGCGCAGGCTGTCGGCCAGCGCGTCGAGCCGCGGGCCGAGCCAGGCCGCCGGATCGCGCTGCGCGGCATCGGCGGAGGTCCGCATCACGGCGCGTAGCATCGCCTCGCGCAGCGCGCGCAGCTCGTCGGTCAGCTCCGCCGGGTTCGCCGTGCCGAGCGCGCCGCGGATCGCGCCGAGCTCGACGCCGAGGCCCGACAGCGTACCGACCAGGCGGGTGACCGGATCGTCGGCGGCGCCGCCCATCCGGCGCTGCCGCACGTGCTCGGCCTTGATGTCGGCCCAGCGCTGGGCCCGCTCGGGCGTGAGCCGGCCGCGCAGCTCGGCGAGCTTGAGCAGGTTGTGCTCGGCAGCGGTGGTCAGCGTCTGCGACTCGCCCTGATAGTGATCGTCGACCACGGCCTCGAGCTCGGCGGCGGTCATCGCCGCGACGACCTTCTCGGCGATCTTGTTCATGTTGCGGTAGCTGCCCTGCAGCTTGAAGGTCGGCTCGGTGCGGAACGCGTCGGACTGGCCCGCCGACCGGATGTACTCCTGGTTGACGCGAAGCAGCGTCTCCTGCGCGGCGAACAGGTGCCGGATCACGGCCAGGATCTCGCCGAGCTCGCCGCCCGCGTAGCCGTGCGACAGCTCGGTGGTCGGGACCGGCTCGCCGCGCGCCATGCGGAGGATCTTGTGGACGTCGCCGAGGTCGCGGGTCGCGAGCGGGGCCAGCGTCGGGCTCGAGGTCAGCGCGTTCTCGAGGAACGACAGCGCGAACGCGTCGGCCTTGCCGGTGAGCACGTCGCCGAGGTTGTAGACGTCGGCGCGGTTGGCGAGCATGTCGGGGATGCGGAACTGCTCGCCGCTCTCGGTGTACGGGTTACCGGCCATCACGACGCACAGCTTCTTGCCGCGCAGGTCGTAGGTCCGCGCCCGGCCCCGCCACACGCCCTCGATCTTGCGCTGGGCGTCGCACAGCGAGATGAACTTCTGGAGCAGCTCGGGCGACGTGTGCTGGATATCGTCGAGGTAGAGCATCACGTTGGTGCCCATCTCGAGCGCCAGGCTGACCTTCTCGATCTCCTGGCGCGCGGTCGCGTTCGGCGCGTCCGCGGGATCGAGCGACGTGACCTTGTGTCCGAGCGCCGGACCGTTGACCTTGACGAACGCCAGGCCGAGCCGCGCGGCGACGTACTCCATCAGCGTGGTCTTGCCGTAGCCGGGCGGCGAGATCAGCAGCAGCATGCCCATCTGATCGGTGCGCTTGGCCGCGCCCGCCGCGCCGATCTGCTTGGCGAGGTTCGCGCCGATCAGCGGCAGGTAGACCTGATCGATCAGCCGGTTGCGCACGAACGACGAGATCACGCGGGGCGTCAGCTCGTCGAGCCGCAGCCGCTTGCGCTCGCGCTCGGCGATCGCGCCGCGCAGCGCGCGGTGGGCGCGAAACTCCGGCACCTCCACCGTGCGGAACCGCTCGAGCCGCGCGGTCAGCTCGTCGAACCGCACGGCGAGCGCGCCGCCGGCGATCCGAGGATGGCGGCCGAGCAGCCCGGTGACCGTCGCCTCGACCGTGGCGCTCGACGTCGTGCGCGCGAGCATGGGGGTGGCGAGCAGCGCGGCCGCCTCGAGCGCGGCGGCGCCGAGCGCGGGCTTCCTGGCGACGACACCGTCGACCCACGCGCGCGCGAGCGCGAACGCGGCGCCCGGCGCGAGGGCGAGCGCCGCGAGATCGTCGTCGAACGCGAGCCGCGCCGCGCGCGCCGCGAGCTCGTCGTGGAGCACGGCGACGATGGCGACCGCAGCGCCGCTGACCACGAACCGCGGATCGGGCGCGGCCAGCTCGTGCACCAGGTACGCCGCCGCTGTGCCCGCTGTGCCCGCGTCGAGCCCCGAGACCGCCTCGCGCTCGGCGAACTGCGCGATCGCACGCGCGATCTCTGCCGCCAGCTGGCGCCGTCCGCCGCGATCACCGAGCACGTCGGCGAGCCGCGCGAGGCTCTGCGCTGTTCGCTGCCACCGGGCACGCGCCTCGCCCTCCGCTGCACCGGGCACGCTGGCCGCACCGACCATGCTGGACACAGGCACGCCGGGGGCGCCGGGCGGGGCCGCCGGGGCGCTGCCCCAGTACAGCACCGCGAGCGCGCGCGCGGCCGCCGGATAGGCGAGCAGCCCCGCGCCCTCGCGCATCGCGAGCAGGCGCTCGAGCAGCTTCGCGGCGTCGTGATCGTGCACGCCGCGCTCGTAGCCCTCGTCGTAGCGCTCCTGGGCGATCGCCTGGACCAGCGGCTCGAGCGCGCCGGCGCGCATCGCATCGGTGAGCTGCGCGAGTGTGGGCCCGGCCGCGCCGGCCTCGGCCTCGGCGAGCACGCTGGCCGCCAGGTACTCGCCGCGATAGACCTCGGGCGACTCGCTCGGCAGATCCTGCCCCCACAGCCGGCGCGCGGCGGCCAGGCGCTCGTCGTCGATCGGCTCGTAGAAGTCGGTCCCGGTCAGGTGGACGGCGAGCCCATCGCCGTGCGGCACGATCATCAGCTCGAGCGGCTGCGCGTTGACCGCGAACCGGTGGTCGCCGAACCGGATCAGCTCACCCGCGCCCTCGAACAGATCGGCGCGGTCGCGCTGGCCGCGCAGCGCCTCCTGGCGCGCCGCCTTGAGCCGCGCGTCGAGCTCGTCGGCCTTGACGCCGTCGCCGAGCTGGCCGAGCTCGCGGCCGATGTCGCGCAGCTTGCCGACCATCGCGTCGGCGGCAAAGTACGCGTTGACCTCGTCGGCGGTGGCCAGCTGCGCGGCGCGCCGGGCGACGCCCTCGAGGATCCGCTGCGCCGCCTTCTGGAGGTTGGCCGCGCGGCGCTGGCGCTCCGCCGCGAGCAGCTGCTTGCGCGCGCCGACTGCCTCGACGATGTCCTCGCGCTTGGCCGCGAGCTCGACGGTCAGCTCGTCGATGTCGGCGAACCGGCCCTCGAGCTCCTCGAGCTGGACCAGGAGGCGGGTGAGCTCCTGATCGCAGCGCTCGGGCGTATCGCACTGCGCGAGCGACGACGCCACGCTCTGGGTGAGGAGCTTCACCTGCGCGCCGAACTCGGCGCGGCCTTCCTTGGCCGCGAGCTCGCGGTAGCGGCCCTCGATCGTCGCGCGCGCCCGGTTGACCCGGCCGAACGCGTCGGTGATGTTCTCGAGGATCGAGGTGCGCTGCGTGGTGTCGTCGATCTTGAGCGCGCCGATCACGTTGCCGAGCAGGTCGACGCCGGTGGCGACCTTGTCGATCTGCTCGCGCACCGCCTTGACCAGGATCGCGGTCGCCAGCTCGCCGACCTGCGCCGCGAGCGCGTCCGCGCGGGTCACCAGCTCGCCGAACGCGTTGCCCCGGGCGAGGAACCGGGCGCAGTCGATCGTCACGCGATCGAACGCGGCGGCGACCTCGGCCTCGAGCGCGGCGAGCCGCGCGGTGTCGATGAACCGGGTGTCGGCCTTGGTGATCAGCTCGCCGCGCAGCGCGCGCAGGCCGGTCAGCGCGTCGAGGAACAGCTCGATCCGCTCTGCGCCCTCCGAGCGGGTCGCGCGCAGCCGCTCGGCGACCACCGCCTCGGCCTCGGCGAGCACGCGCCGCGCCTCGGCCTTCCGGGCGACGACCTTGTCGTACTCGTCGAGGATCAGCTTCGCGGTGGCCTTGAGCTCGGCGATCGCGGCCTTGAGATCACCGGCGTCGGCGTGGCCGAGCCAGTAGTACTGGTCGGTCGCGCGGGTCGCGAGCGCGAGGATGTCGTCGAACGTCGTCCGCACCGGCGCGTCGGCGCCGGCGAGCCGCGCGATCGACAGCGCGTCGGACAGCCCGCGCACCAGATCGGCGTTGCCGACCTTGGCGAGGTAGCTGCCGTTGGTCGGCGCGCTCGCGGCGTGCTCGGCCGAGGTGAACGGCGTGCGCCAGACCTGCATCGGGTGGACGCGGGTCGGCTCGACCGAGGCGCGCATCACGACCATGCGGCCGTCGGCGAACAGCGAGTAGCCGTGGCACGAGATCGGCGCCGCGACCGCCTTGTCGATCAGGTTATACGAGTACAGGAGGTACGTACCGTCGCTGCCGCGGACGTAGACGTAGAGCACGTCCTCGCCGTTGGGCGACCGGAGCTCGCGCTCGAGCACGAAGTCGCTCGAGTCGCCGTCGAACGTCTTGTAGGCGCCGCCGACCAGCACGTAGCCGCCGGGGAAGATCACGCCGTGGTCCTCGGGCAGGCTGCGGCAGCCCTGGCCGATGCCGTCGGCGCGGATCACCTTCTGCGACCGCGTGTCGAACACCAGGTAGCGCCACGTGGTCTCGCGGAACGGCAGGATCTTGAGCAGCACGAGCCCGCCGCCCCGGCCCGACGCGAACCCGGCGCCGATCGGCGCGAAAAATACCTTGGCGTCGTCGAGCGACTGGTTGGCATCGTCGACCGGCTCGGCGTAGATGCCCTGGCCGGTCTCGGTGTTGTCCTCGACCTTGATCGTCAGGTCGCCGTGGACGCACTCGACGAACAGCGTGTCGAGCAGGTTGTAGTGCGGGTGCTTGCCGGCGACCTGGTGGTCGCGCGTGACCTCGGTCCACTCGAAGTCGTACGCCGCCGGGAACAGCGCCGCGTGGTCGCGATCGCCGCGATCGTCGACGTAGATCACCCGGCCGTCGGGCTCGATCCGCCAGCGCAGCACCTTGCGATCGCGCCAGGTCGCGCCGGCCTGGAACACCGCGAGCAGCTGGGTGTCGCGCTTGACCAGCTGGATCAGCCGCGCGTCGCGGTAGTAGCGGTAGAGGTTCGCGAAGTCGCGCTCGAGCTCGGGGCCGCGCAGCACGCCGCCGAGCGTGGCGGCCACGTCGGGGGCATCGGGCGCGACCGCCGACGTGTCGAAGCCGTCGGCGCCCTCGGGGCCCGCGCCGGCCTGCGGCTCGAACCGGTGCAGCGCGAGCACATCGTCGATCCTGGTCTCGGACTTGAGCCCGAGGAACACGTTGAAGCCGAGCAGCAGGTGACCGCCGACGCCGACGATATCGACCGGCGCGCAGTTATGCTCGGTGCGCACGCGCTCGGTCGCGATCAGCTGCGGCTCGGTGGTGCCGAACAGCGCCTTGCGGCGGGCGTTGAGCGCGTCGGCGCGGCGCGCCAGCTCCTGGCCGCTGGTCGCCAGCCGCGACCGCAAGACCTCGTAGTTGCCGCCGGTCAAGGCGGTGTCGACATCTGCCATGACGCGGGGCTCAGCTCACCTTGTCGTCGTGGACCCCGAGCTGGCGCGCCTGGTCGAGCAGCGCCTTGAGCTTGGTCCGCGTCGCGTCGTCGGCCTTGACCATGAGGTTGCCGAGCACCGCCGCGAGCGTCGCCTCCGGTGACTTGCCCAGGGCCGGCAAGCGCTCGCCGACCGTCTTCCTCACGATGTCCGAGGCATCGAACACGCCGTCGATCGAGCTCCCGAGCGAGACCGCCTTGACGAAGCGGTCGAAGAACTGGCCGTCGCCGCCGACGATCTTGATGTCGGCGTTGCCCATCGCCTCGGCCATGACCTTGGCCTGCTGCTCGGCCATCTGGACGCGCGCCTTGATCTGCTCGATCGCGATCGCGCGGTCGGCCTCGAGCCGGAGCCGGAACTCCTCGTGCTCGCGGGCGCCGCCCTCGAGCGCCTGCATCGCCTTGGCCTTCTCCGCGATGCCCTTGGCCTCGGCCAGCATGCGCTTCTCGATCGCGCCGGCCTCGGCCTCCTTCGCGATGACCTCGGCGAGCAGCTTCTCGCGCACGCCGACCGCGGTGGCGATGCCGGTCTTCTCGATCGCCGCCGCCTCGGCCTCGCGGCCCGCGGCCTCGGCCATCGCCTTGCGCCGCACGTTCTCGGCGATGATCGTGCCCTCGCGGTCGATGACCTGGATCTGGGCATCGCGGATGCGCGACTGCGCCAGGCCGACCTTCTCGATCGCGATCGCGTCGGCCTCCTTGACGCGGACCTGCGCGAGGCCCGCGGCCGCCGCCTCGGCCTGGGTGCCCTCGGAGCGCCGGATCGCGGCGCGCGCTTCCTTGTCGCTCGCCTCCATCGCCGCGTCGGCGAGGATCAGCTGCTTCTTGGCGTGGGCCTGCGCGACCTGCTGCTCGGCCTCCGCCTTCTTGATGTCCTTGATGAAGACCTCCTGCGCCGAGGCCTCGGCGTGGACGATCGCCACCGCCTTGTGACGCTTGGCCTCGCTGTCGGTGCGCAGGTCCTTGATCGCCTCCTCCTCGACGGCGACCGTCTTGTCGACCGCGATGCGCGCGCGGATGATGTCCGCGATCGAGCGCTTCTCGGTCTCGACCTGCTTGTTCATCTCGATCGAGCCGAGCTCGACCTCGCGCTTGCGGCCGACCTCCTCGAGATCGAACGCCTTGGCGACCCGCACCTTCTCGACCTCGACCTCGCGGATCCGGCCCTGCTCGGAGACCTGCACGGCGCGCAGCTTGGCCTGCTCCGCCATCTGGATCGCCTCGTCGGCGCGCTGGCGCTCGACGTGGGTGCGCTTCTCCTCCTCGAGCCGGAACCGGTTCGCCTCGTTCTCCTCGCGCGCGTTGGCGATCGCGATCTCCTTGTTCTTCTTCGCCTCGGCCTCGGCGCGCTGCTGCTCGAACCGGAAGATCGCCTCGTCGCCGGTCAGGTTCTGCTTGCCGAGCTCCATGCGCTCGCGCTGCTTGAGCTGGTTGGTGTCGATGTTCGCCAGCGTCGTGATCGACGTGATCTTCTTGATGCCGAGCGAGTCGAGCACGTTGTTCGGATCGAGCACCTCGATCGGGGTCTGCTCGAGGTAGTCGATCGCGGTGTCGTTCAGCACGTAGCCGTGGAGGTCGGTGCCGATGACCTCGATGATCCGGTCCTTGAACACGTTGCGCTGCGTGTAGAGCTGCTCGAACTCCATCTGCTTGCCGACCGTCTTGAGCGCCTCGGAGAACTTCGCGGAGAACAGCTCCTCGAGCGTCGATTGCTGCGACGCGCGGATGCAGCCGATCTGCTGCGCGACCCGGAGCACGTCATCGGCGGTCTTGTTGACGCGCACGAAGAACGTGACGTTGATGTCGGCGCGGATGTTGTCCATGCAGATCAGGCCATCCTTGCCGCGCCGCGCGACGTGGATCGTCTTCACCGATAGATCCATGACCTCCATCTTGTTGACGATCGGCAGCACGATCGCTCCGGTGAACGTCACCTTGGGCTCGTTGCCCATCTTGTTGACGATCATCGCGCGGCCCTGATCGACCTGGCGCCACGTGCGCGCGACGAGCACGAGGATTCCGAGCACCAAGACGGCGCCTATCCCGACGAGAACGAGTGCCAGTTGTTGTCCCATGTGAGCTCCTCGGCCGGTCCTCGACCGGCTCGCTACGCACCGCATCGTGACGAAAGAAGTTGCGAAAGCAATCGCGAAGCAAGCTAGGTCTGCTCGGTCCCGGTCGAACCGTCGGAAGCTGCCAGCATATCGGCGGATGACTCCACGATGTAGGCCTGGCGCGCCTGATCGAACTCGATGATCAGCGCCTTGTCGCCGCGCGCGAGCTTGCCGCGCTCGCTGCGCACCTGGATCACCAGGACGGTGCCGCCGTCCTCGACGGTGGCCTGGCCGAAATGGTCATCGACGCTGCCGGTCGAGATCGTGCAGATGTGACCGACATAGTCGGCGTTGGACTTGCCCTCCTTGACCGCGAACACCGGGGCGAGCGGCCTGACCAGCAGCGCGGCGATCGGCAGCGCGAGGATGATCGCGATGACCAGCACGACCGCGCGCTGCCACCCGGCGGTGCCGGCGATGTAGTGCATCACCAGCAGCGAGGCACACCAGCTGATCATCACGATCAGCGACACCGAGATCGTCACCGGGACGTCGCCAAGCCCCAGCCCGTGCCACACCCCACCACCGCCGCCGTCGGCATCCGCGTCGCCGCCCGCATCGACGTCGCCGCCGGCGTCGGCGTGAAACGCCTCGGCGCCGCCCTTGGCGCCGCCGGTCAGCACCTCGCCGATGCCCTTGGCCGCGCCCGAGACATCGACGTCGACGTCGCCGCCGAACAGGTCGATGTCGAGCGCGCCGAGCAAGACGAACAGCCAGTACACGACCACGATGCCGAGGACGATCGTGAACACGACCGTCGGGAACTGCAGTGAGGCTTCCACCAGCTCGTTCACATCAACCTCCCGTGCCCGAGTGTTTCATTCTCATGTAGGTCGTCCCGACGCGCAGCGGAAGCGACAATCGGACGAACCACGGTACGTTGACAACGCTGGTGACGATGCCACTTGGGTGCGCGCGCTGCACGCTTCGTTGCAACGATTCGCGAACCCGGTGAGACCTCACGGAGACCGCCGGCCGTTCTGGAGCGAGCCCGCGTGCCAGCGCACCGGCGCGACAGGCACCGCGCATCACTCTCGCGGGTCCCGTGCTTGCCACGCGGGTGCCGAATGCCTACGGTTTCGCTACATGGCCGATCCTGCCGGTGCCCCGGGTGTTCGACCGAACGAGCTCGTCACCCTCCTGCCGATCGCGCTGGGCCTGCTCGCCGCCGAAGGCACGGAGTACGCCTCGCTCAAGCAGGATCTCCGGCGCTGGGCCAAGGACGATCCGATCGATGCGCTGGTCGCGACCGTGCTCGGCGGCGGGCTCGCGTTCTACCTCGCCGAGCGCGACGGCAACCCGGCCTGCTCGACCCCGTGGGACGGGATCCTCTATGCCGCGACCTGCCTGTCGGTCGGCTACGACAACCTGTTTCCGACCACGCCGACCGGCCACGCCATCGCGTCGTTGATCCAGACGTTCGGGCCGGCGCTCGCGGGCATGGCGTTCGACGCGCCCGCCGCCGAGACCCGCGCGGAAGCCGACGCCGCCGCCGAGGTCAACCGCGCGATCCTCGCCCGGCTCGACGACATCGTCCGGCTGCTCGGCGAGGCCAAGCATTGAGCTCGGGCGACGCGGCGGCGAGCTTCGAGCGCTGTCACGTCAGTACGCCGACCGCGCCCGCAACCGTCACCGCCAAGGAGAACTGCTCAGTCACGAGGTCGGCTCGCTCCTGCGCTACGAACGCGGAGGGGTTGTCGCTGTGGATCTTCGTCAGCAGCTCGGCCATGCGTTGGGCAACACGACGATTCGCCCAGTTGACGGTGTCGTCCAAGAACCGTTTCGCAGACCGTACATCTGGTTCCGTCGGGCTAAGGATCTTTGGTGCATCCACGTTCCCCTTCACGAGTAGGCTGAGCTTCGCGGCGTCGGACCGGGTGATGACGGAGATATTGTGCGTGATGACATGCCGCAACTGAAAGAGCGTATCTGCCGTGTTGGCGCGCCAGCCGTCGGGACCAGTCGGCTGGCCAAAGAGCTTGAAGCTTCCCTGATCGAAAGGATCGGCAAGCAAGCGACGAAAGCGCTTGTCGATCTCGTCGCAGTCGAGCCAGGTCTGACCCTCGCACAAGGCCTTGCCGATGGAGCGATCCGCGAAATGGCCGGCTATCCCACTCGGCTTGAGCGTGAACTCCTTGAACCGATCTCGGTCGTCGAGCACCAATGGAGCGATGTGGTCGACGCACACGGCGGCCACCTCCTTCAGGTATCGCTCGAATGACTCGATGATGCTCAGGAGGACCATGCTCCGCAGACGCGTCGCATGACGCTCGTACGCGGTTTGATAGATGTTCGCCCGCTGGACGTTGCGTGCGAAGTATTGCCAGAGGTTCCAGGCGTCGTTGGCGCCGCGACGGTAGTGCTCGATCGGGCGAGCAGACTCTGGCGGCAACGCGTCCGTGTGTTGCGGAATCGCAGCCACGAGCTGCGCGAGACTTGGGAGCGTGGGCGGCACGTTCAGCGAGATGCAGCGGCTGCGGGCCCTATGCCTACATCCTCGGCCACATCCTCGGCCACCACCCAGCGATGATCCGGTTCCGACTTCCAAGCGAGCTGGAACACACGCGCCCCATGCTCGTCCTTCACAGCGAGTACGCCGGGATCGCTCTCGCTTGTCCCAAGCGAACCATGATGGGGGGCGAGCACCAGTAGCTGGCCACCGTGCTTGCGAACAGCGGTTGCGAGGTCGCTTCCAGTGCACGGTAGGTCAAGCTGCGCCTCCAGAGTGTTCTCACCATCCACGGTCCACAACACCTCGGCGGCGTCCTTGGCGAGCCAAGTCGCCAAGGCATTGGCGTCGATGACGACGTGCTCCGACATGCCCTCAATTGTACCACGGCTCCCATCGACGACACCTCGGTAACATCAGCCACTTCTCGATGGGATCACATCCGGCGCTGCGCCAACCGTGCCGCCGTCGGTGCGAATGGCAGCCCCGCCGCGACTGTCCCAAGCGCGCGCAAGGTGTGATACCAACGTCGATGATGGAGCGGTCGGCGGGCGCGGTGGGAGGTCGGGCGAGGGAGCGGCCCGCGCGCGACCAGTTCGCGGCGGTCGGCTGGTGCACCGCGCCGTGTGGCCTCATGAGCGAGCCGGGTGGCTCGACAACCATGCGAGGGGGGTTATGGCGAAGGGCACGACGAGGCTGACGAAGGCGACCCGCACGACGGTCGGAGACTGTCACGTCGACGATGCGCCACGGATGTCCCGCCGGGTCGACGAACCGCAGCGATCCTCGACCACCGATCCGGGCCTCTTCCGGCGGTGTCTCGCGTGCGCGTCGGGCATGGCGTGCCCCGCTCACAGTGATACGTCGGGAGCCACGCAGGGGTGGATCGTCGAAGACGATGTGTCACCAGCACCGTGGCAGATGCGCGAGTCAGAGTTTCTGGGGGAAGCCCGCGCTCGTCTCAACTACGCCGGACAGGCGCTCCTCGCTCGAGAACTATCCAAGGAGCTGCTCACCGATACGGATCCGGGGCTCGGTGACCTCTACGTCGAGGGCATCCTGACGCGTCGCGAGCGGACCGGGCGCTCGCTCGAGGACCTCGTCAGCGACACCGTCAAGATGAGCTGCGCGTCAGCGGAAGGTTGCCTCGCCGGCCTCGACGCCGCCGTGCTGGCGGCGCAAGAGCGCGAGCGCGCGACGCTTGCACAGATGTTCGCGAGCGCGCAGGTCGAGTGGGGTCGCGTGCAGCAGCAACTCGAGGAGCTCCGGGACGACGATCTCGACTGGCGCGTCGACGAGGGATACGCAGGAGAACAGCCGTCCGGTGCGCCCGCGAGCCCGTCCGAGGGCGAGCTCCGCAACGAGTTTCCCGAGATGCAATCGCCGGTGGTCGCCGGGCTCACCGGCATCCCCGGATCGATCTGGGGCTTCCTGAAGCCCATGCTCCAGGGAACCATCTTCCACGCGATCATCTCGGCGGGTTACGTCGCCGGGAGCCCTCCGCCATCGCACCTGGTCGCGGAGGTCAACCGCGGCGGTAGCGGGCTTGGTCGGCGTCGGACGGATCTGCGCGATCCCGATACCGGCGCAGTCATCGAGATCAAGCCCGAAGGGGACGTCGGCGGTCAGGCTCAGCTCGCCGCCTACGTCGCCGGCCTGCAGCCAGCGGGCTTCTGGCACGCGGAGCGCGACGTCCCCAGCGAAGCGTGGCCTCCGACCGGGGGCACCGCGCGCTACACGCTCAATCCGTTCGGGATCAACTTCACGCTCGAGGCGTGCAGAGGCCCTGTTCGGCCGCCGCACCGAGGTCCGGGATGCGCACGATCGCTACGCGAACCTCGAGACCGCGTACCTGCTCCTGCGCCTCGAGCAGCACCCCGTGCTCGCCACGAACCTGAAGCGCAACCTCGACTCCGCGTTCCTGCGCCGGTTGCACTTCGTGATCGACTTCGCGATGCCACACCCCGTCATCGCCACCGCGCGCGAGCTACGCAAGGCCGGCCGGCTCGCGCAGCCGCGCGATTTCGGCGAGTGGGGCGGCGAGGTCGTCGCGCACCTCGTCAGCGACGCGCCGCCATCGTAACCACCAGATAAGGACTCGGTCGGCGGCGCGAGGTAGAGCGCGTCGTCTGGCTTCACGCCGAACACGAAGGTCTTCCCGTGATGCCAGTGATCGCGAAGTTACTCAACCGTATACGACAGATGATGGCGTCGGCGTCGAGTCGAGCTGCGATGTCGCCGCGTGGAACGCGTCGGCGATGTCGGAGAGATCGGCGCGGCGGGTCGAGCGCGGCGTACGGAACGCGGCGACGAGCGCGGCGTGGAGTTGCGTTCGGCGCGCGGTCACCGTGAGCGGGTTCATCGCCGCGAACGCGAACGCCGTCGGGCCGGGGAGCGTGACGGTCGTGGACGAGGGTAGGAGCGCCTGGATCGCAGCGGCCCATGCGGTGGTGAAGTCGGTCGCCGCGTCCTCGGCGGTCGCGTTGTCGAGTGACAGAGCGGTGAAGAACGCGGCCTCGACGGACGTGAACGCGAGCGAGCTCGCCGTCGGTGTCAGGACGGGCGTGAGGTCGACCATGTCGCTAGCGTAGACGAACAACGCGTGGGCCCAGCGATGGCGCGCGTCGTCGCGGCTGCGCGGCCAGGCCTCGAAGACGGGGGCGGCCGGGTCAGCGAAGCGCTGGAGCTCGGTGAGCAGCGTGGTCTGTGCCAACACCTTATCTACATAGTCCGGAAATCCGAGAAATAACATCCTTGTGTCGAATACCCACGCAAGGCTCTTTCGCGCGCAAGCGGCGCTGTGTTTATATTCACGCGGAGGGGATGTGGCGAGTTGGGAGCTGATCGAGAGCACCGGGCGTACCTTGGTTCGCGTGCTGCAGGGGCACGTGGATCACGTGCTGCCGCTCGCGGGCGTGAACGTGCAGCTCGCGACGACGAAGCTGTTCAAGTCGCTCGAGACGACGACCCGGCCGACGATCACGGTGTTCCTCTACCGCGCGCTGGAGAACCCCGAGCTGCGCAACGCGCCGCGCCGCACGCTCTCCGACGGTACGACGGCCCGCGCGCTGTTGCCACTCGAGCTGTGTTACCTGGTGACGCCGTGGGGCGTGCGGCGCGACGATACACCGCTGGCGGACCAGCAGGCGGCGCAGGAGGAGCACCGACTGCTCGGAGTCGCGCTTCAGGCGTACTACGACCACGCCGAGCTGGCGCGCGCCGAGCTGCTCGAAGAGCCGGGCCAGGTGATCTGGGATCCGGTCGACAGTGTTCAGGTGATCCGAGGGCGTCCTGCGCACGGTGTGCCGCTGGCTCGACCAGCACCGGCTGATCACGACGGAGGTCTACGTCGTGCCGGCGCAGTACGTGCGCATCTTCGATCTCGAGGTGACGATCGTCCCGACGCCGGGCTGGTCCGCGTCCGACGTGCGCGCGACGGTCTCGGCGCGGCTCGAGACGTACTTCTCGTACACCGTCGACCAGCTCGGGCTCCAGCAGCTGTTCGACGCGCGCGCGGCCGGCATCGCGCAGATCGTGATCAGCGGCAAGGCAACCGTCCTCGTCACCGAGAGCGGCACCGTGAAGGTGACCTCCGAGGTCCAGGTCACGACGCAGTCGACCGTGGGTACGAGCACCGGCGCCACGAACGGATGCTTCGACGAGCTGATCCCGTTCGGCCTCATGGCCGATCCCGCGCACGGCGCCCAGGACATGAAGCTCCTCCTGCTCGCGGCGATCTATTCGTACTTCACCGACGTCACGCAGAAGTCCGGCGGCGCGTGGACAGCGCAGCGCCTCGCCGCGTCGCGGTTGTACGCAGCCGCGTGGCTGCTCCTCGGCGTGAACGTCAACGCGCAGAACGCCACCGACGCGCAGAAGCAGGAGCTCGCACGGATCCTCGCAAATCTATTCCAGTGCTGGTGCGACGCGATGCTCTACCCGGGCCCGCGCTGCGAGAGCGAGCACCACGGCGTATACCTCGGGTGCGCGACGGTGAATCGTACCGGACAGATCCTCACGTTCGACATGTGGGAGGGGCGGCGGCAGGTCCTGACCGGGCCTCTGCTCGAACACTGGCTCGGGGTGTTCGGCATCGCGGCACCCGACGTGATCGCGGCGCGGCTCGCGCAGGCGATCTGCTGCGCCGCCGGGCTTCCGCTGCCAACGCTGCCGCCCGGCCGCGGGACCGCCGGCGGCGGTGACAACGGCGGGACCATCCTCCTCGGCCGCGGCGCCGTCAGCGTACGTACAGCGACGACACCGGCCACCGCGGGACCGGCGTCGGCCGTCGAGTTGCCCGAGCTGATCGCGCGTATGGTCGGCGCGCTCGTCGCGGACGACGCGGCACCGCTCGCGCGATTCACGACGCAGCTCGCGAGCGGCGCGGTCGTCGAGGTGTCGGCGCCGAGCGCGACCGCACCGTCGGCCGGGCGCGACGCGAGCCTGCTCGCCGCGCCGATCGCAGCGGTCCTCGCTCGAGCGGACCCGAAACTGTCGCCGCTCGCAGGCGTCGCAGCACGCGTGGCGATCACCGAGGTCGCGCACGACATCGCGCCGGCGGCACTGCCAAACCTGACCGGCCCGGCCGCTGCGCTCGCGAAGCAGCTCGGGCTCTCGCTCGCCGGCCTCGTTGCGGCCGGGCCCGAGGGCCTGCTCTCTGCCGCGACCACCGCGGACCCCGCGACCGTCGATGAGCTCGCGATGCGCGCGGCCGACGCGTTCACGGGGCTCGGCGAGGGTGTCGTGACGGCCATACGCAAGGCGAAGGTCGGCAAGCCGTCGGTCGTGCTGAAGGATGCGGCGGTGCGCAAGGCCGTCGCCGCGGACCTCGGCAAGAAGTTCGCCGGCCTCACGCCGGGCGCGGTCGATGCGGCGCTCGATCGCGGCGCCGCGAACGCGCCGTGACCAGCTCGGTCGGCAGGGTCCGCGTGCGCCTGCGGATCGCCGAGCGCGACGCCGCCCACGCGCGCACGCTGCAGGCCACCGTCGAGCAGCACCTCCTGCGCGGCGTGCTCGACGCGCTCGAGGCGGCGATCCACGCGCGGCTCGGCCCCGAGGCGATCGTGCGCGTCCGCCGGCTCCCGCTGCGCTGGCAGCTCGGCCACCTCGAGCTCGGTGACGGCGCGATCCACCGCCAGCTCGGCACCGAGCTCGCCGAGGGGCTCCTCGCAGAAGCATCGCCCGCGCTGCCGCCCGCCGGTGCGAGCGCCGAACGCCGCGCCGCGGCCCGTGAGCTGCGGCCCGCCGCCGCTGCGTCGATCGTCGCATTCGTCGACGACGCGCACGCGATCGCCGTCGCGCTCGCCGAGCGCGGCGAAGGCAGCGAGGCGGCGTTCTATCACCCCGCGCGCACCGTGCCGGATCTCTGGCGCCTCGTCGTCGAGGGCGGACCGGCTCGCATCGCCGTGGTCTCGGAGCTGCTGCGCGGCTACGGCGCGACGGCCGCTCTCGCTGGTGCGGCCGTCGGTACGCTGGATCCACGCGCGGCGCGCATGCCTGTTGTGGCCACGACGTTCGCCGCTGCGACCGCGCAGACCGCGACGTGCGGCGAGGCTGCGGTTACGGTCGCGGATACGGACGCCACGATCTCTGCCGCCGTCACGGTGACAGACTCGCTCACGCGCGGACGCGTCGAGGTCGACACCGATGCCGCGACGGCAACGCGCATCGGCGGCGCGTTCTTCCTGCTCGGCCGGGTCATGGAGCTCGAGCTCGCCGAGCACCTCTGGTGCGCCGGCATCGCAGAGGGCGATCACGTCGCGCGCGCGCTCGCGCTGCTCGTTCCCCCCGAGCACACCGCCGATCCGGCGCTCGCGATGATCGCCGACGCCGCAGACTTTGCCATCGCGCCCGCGCCCGAGCTCACCGCGTGAGCCGCCGCCGAGATCGCCGGCAAGACTCGCCACGCGCTCGGCCTCTGGCTCGCCTGCCGTGGCGTGGGCCTCGCCGCCGACGCGCTCGCCGAGTCCCTTGCCGCGCTCGCCGCCGAGCTGGATCCGGCGGACTCAACGTCCAGCATTGCCGCCTCGGCCGCCGCACTGTGCGCCGTCGTGTGCGAGCGCCTCGGTGTGCCATGGCAAGCCGCCACCGTGCGCGCTCTCACCGCCCGCGACGGCGCGATCACCGTCACCGCCGACGAGATCCGCGTCGAGCTCGCGCTCGCAACCGTCGAGGTCGACGTCCGCCGCGCTGGCCTCGACTTCGACCCGGGCTGGATCCCGTGGCTCGCGCGCACCGTGCGCATCGTCTTCGCCGCGCGTGCGGCCGACGTAGCCTGACTACGCCGCGGTCGCGAGCACGGACTACGATCGTGCCGCTCTACGAACAGCGCGACGGAGCCGCACACCAATCACTCTCCGACAGCTACCGACGCCGAACCCCGGAGCACACCTCCACCACGGTGTCATCACGTCCGCCATGCTGGCGTGTTCACCCCGCGTCGAGTTACCGGACCCAGCTCCGCCGCCTCGTTTCCGGCCGTCGCACCGTCGTCACGCTCGTCACCGACCCTGCACGTGTAGGCTCCATCCTCGACAACCTCGGCTTGCCGCCCAAATCACTGAAGGCGCCAACGCCAGCTTTCAGGCTCCCACGCTGCATCCAGATCTCCCGCGAGCACGGGATCCAGGAACCGGCGAGCCGCCGTGGTGACTTCGTCGAGGGTCGGCCATGCAAGCTGGTCCTCGCGCGCCATCGCCGCATAGGGCGTCCCCCACGCAGGCAGTGGTTCCGGCAGCGTCGCAGGCAGCGCGTGCGTCTTGCGGAAGTGGAAGGTCTGCTCGAGCGCCGCTCTCAGGCGCGCGGCATCGAAGGTCTGCGCCGTCGCGAGCAGCGCGAGGTCCGGCAGGTCCTTCACGCGAGAGTTCGGGCGCAGCCGCGGCAAGGTATACGCGTGGAGCTTCTCCGCGACGTGCGTCTCGATCGGATAGAGCCGGAGCGCCGGCGGCGCGATGCCGGCGAAGCCCAGGACGTCCCGGGCGACGACGACGCTGGGCTCGCCCAGGATCGGATCGCCGAAGGCGACGTCGACGCCGAAACGTTGCCCGTAGAGCTTTCCCGCGAGCTTGCACTCGGCACGGAAGCGGAGCCCGTCGTACTGCATCCCATCGACTTGAATCTCGGGATGGTCCTCGTCGGGGCCGACCTCGAACGACATGAAGTCGCCGAGGTCGCGGCGCCCAGCCTCCTGGAGGTTCGAGAGAACGCTGTCCGGAGAGCCCACCATGCGGAGGTCGACGTCCTTGGTGGTGCGTGCACGTTCGATCCGGAGCTCGAGCACGAGGCCGCCCTTGAGGATCGCGGCGTCGCCGAACACGGCGAAGATCCGCGCGAGGAAGCGATCGAACACGAGGAGTTGCCGCTTGCGCGCGAACCCAGCGCCGGTCTTCGCAGCACTGCGGAGCCGCTGATCGAGGGCCTGCTTGAACGCCTCGGGAGACGAGTACGTGCGAACCGTCATGCAGCGAACCCTCCGAACGGCTCGAGCGCGTGTTCGACATCACCGAGCTCGGCCCTCGCGACCAGGCCGCGGCGAACCGCTTGCCGGGCCGCTTGTTGCAGTAGCTCGGGCGACAGTCCCGCACGCGCACAGTCGTTCAGCGAGCGCCGCGCGTTGGTCGTGGGCACCGCGCCGAACCAGGCGCGATCCTCCGGCGGAACATCCGCGTGGTGCAGCATCACACCGGCGGGCACCCGGAAGCGTCGCCTCCGCCAAGCACTGGGAAGCGTGAGATGCACGTGCGCGGGCAGTACATCCGACAGCTCGTGGAGCGCGAGCGCGGTCTGATGCGAAACAACGCCGGCTTGCTCGGACCAGAGCCAGGCGGCAACAAGCTCCTCATGCTCGCCTGCGGGGAAGTGCACGAGCCGGTAGATCCCGCGATGGACACGCACGACACGCCCGCCGTGGACGTGGTGCACGAGGAGCTGCGGTGAGTATCCTGCCTCGGCAGCCTGCTGGGTGGTGAACAGCCCCGCCTGCCCCGCCGCCGTTTCGAAGAGGCGGTTCCAGTCCGGATGGCCTGGCGTTGGCTCCACCATGCACGTAACATAAGCCATACTTTACTTTTATGCATCTCCTCGATGGATCGATCGCACAAACCTGAAGTAAAATTTCGGCTTGTTGAGAGCTTGCGAGGCCACGGGAAGCTACGGCACCGAACCTGGCCGGCCGTCGATCGTGGCGTGGAACCAGCGGACCGCCGATTCGAGCTCGCCGAACACCAGCTCGTCGGTCGCGCCCGCGGTGAGGCCGCGCTGGATCTGTTCGCAGACCCACAGGTCCTCGCGCTGAAACACCCCGTTCTCGATCAGCGTCAGCTCTTGTCCTGGTGCTCGGTCTGGCCAAGATTCTGCGCTTCCTCGTGGGCCTCGCCGGCAAGGGCAAGCTACCCAAGCCAATGCGCGCCGTGCGCGTGCAGCTCAATGGCTGCCCCGGCTTCGTGCTGCGCACCGCGGAGGGCGTCGAGACGATCGCGCTCGAGATCTCGGGCGATCGGATCGTCACCCTGTACGGCGTGCGCAACCCCGACAAGCTACGCCACTGACCTAGCCAGCGCTGCATGGAGCGGGCACCGGGTGCGAAGACCCCGGCTATGCTTGGACATCATCCTGTCGAAGCTGCCAGTCGGGCGGATCCGCCGCGAGCGGATACGATGAGCGACCGGCAGCAGGCGCCTACCCGGCGGTATCGACCGAACGTGCTGTCGCGTACCAAGCGTCGACGATCGCTGCAATGCCTGATACGCTTTGTCGGATGGCTGGCGCACGTGTTTTACACTGGAACGGCAAGGACATCCCGGATGAGCTTGCCGGCCTTCCAGCAGGCCGGTACATGGTCGAACCGGTCGACGACGACGCCCCGGAGCTGTCGCAGCAAGACGAGGATGGGCTTCGACAAGCGCTCGCATCCCTGCGTGCCGGCAAAGGTCGAACGCTCGAGCAGGTTCGTCAGACGATCGACGCCGCTCTCCGCCGGTGACGATCTATTTTTCACCCGAGGCAGAAGCAGACTTTGCTACGGTCGTCGGATACCTCGCCGAGCGAAATCCGACCGCGGCAGCCGAGCTCGGCCAGCGGATCTTCGCGATGCTCGACCAGCTTGCCGCCGGAGAATTCGAGGGAACCGAACAAACGCTCGTGACCGGTGAGCTGGTTCGAAGCTGGGCCGTCCCACCGGTGCGCCTCTACTACCAACGTCACGCAGACGGGCTCTGGGTCGTCCGCATCTATCACCACGCGCGGGCACCCATTGCGCGGTGACTGCATGGCAAGCTCACGGCTTGCGCCGCGCGGACGAGCCGGCACCCGAGCTCGCAGTACTGTCGGCGATGGCCCCGAGCTCGCGATCCGCGGCGTCCGCAGCAAGCGCTCTGATCCGCCGCGAGCGGATACAAGGTGATCACCGACGTGAAGTCGGGATGCATGATGACGGTCGTCGCCGGAAACAACAGGTAACTCGGCGTCGCGAGCGCGCGCAGATCGGCCGTCGCATCGAGCGAAGCCGGGGCGTCCCGCAGCTGGCGGCGCCCGGTGATCGCGCGAACATGCAACTCCACCGCCGAGGTCAACCGCGCGATCCTTGCCCGGCTCGACGACATCGTCCGGCTGCTCGGCGAGGCCAAGCAGTGAGCTCGCGCGTCCCGACGAGCTACGGCACCTGGTTCGTGTCGGTCGTCGGTCGACGCGCGCGAGTCGATGCCGCTCGCCGACCCGACGCCCGAGGTGTTCGCGCAGGTCCAGGCCGAAGCTGCGACGACGTGGCGATCTCCGGCGATCGCGACCACGTCCGTGCGTGGCAACGAGCGCCTCCGTGTGTTGAACACCAGGTGTTCAAATGCTAGCTTATTCTAGTGATCGTGAGCTTTGCGGACGCCGGCACCGAAGACATCTTCAACGGCAGAAACACCAAGGCAGCACGGAGCATCCCGAAGGAGCTGTGGCAGATTGCGGCACGAAAGCTATCGGCGCTCGACTACGCGAAGGACCTTCGGGATCTGTCGAGCCCCGGCAACAACTTGGAGAAGCTCAAGGGTGCGTTGAGCGGCAAGCACAGCATCCGCATCAACGACCAGTTCCGCATCGTGTTCAACTTCGACCGTGGCGAAGCTAGCAACGTCGTGATCACGGACTACCACTGAGGAAAGAGCCATGAGACTGCCGACGCACCGAACCCCCACCTCGCCCGGAGAGATCCTCCTGGAGGAATGGCTCAAGCCGACGAAGCTGACTCAGCTGGCTCTCGCAAAGAAGATGGGCGTGGACGTCCAGCTCGTGAACGGGATCGTCAACGGTCGTCGCTCCGTCACCGCCAAGACCGCTCTCCTTCTGGCCAAGGTGTTGAAGACCACGCCCGAGTTCTGGCTCAACGCGCAAATGGCGGTGGACCTTTGGCATGCGCAGGAAGAGCTGAAGGGCCAACGCCCCTTTCGACGCGAGAGCGCGTGAACTTACGCTTCTACGGCGCGTACCTGCCGACCTGCGACGTCAAGCTCGAGGATCAGCCCGACCTCACCACCGCGTTCGCGGCGCTGGCCACGCTTCGTGCGCAACCCCGACGAGCTACGCTACCAGCTCGGGCCCCAACCTGGCGTCGATCGTGGCGTGGAACCAGCGCACGGCTGACTCGAGCTCGCCGAACAACAGCTCGTCGGTCGCGCCCGCGGTGAGCCCGCGCTGGATCTGTTCGCAGACCCACAGGTCCTCGCGCTGAAACACCCCTTCTTCGATCAGCATCCAGCTCTTGTCCCAGTGCTCGGTCTCGCCGGCGCGGTCGGCTGGCACGAACATCAGGTGCTCGTAGTCGGTGCGATCGGGGGCGAGCGGAACGAGGTTTATCAGCGAGACGAAGTCCGGGTGCGCGATCACCGTCGTGGCCGGGAACAGCAGGTAGCTCGGCGTGGCGAGCGCGCGCAGATCGACAGCCGCGTCGAGCACGGCGGGAGCGTCCCGCAGGGCGCGGCGCCCGGTGACCGCGCGGACGTGCGGGCCCACGGGCTCGGCTGCAGACGCCGCGTCGAGGAAGAACCGGTAGACCGAGTCGCGGTGCAGGACGCGGATGTGGTAGCCGTCGAGGAACGCCTCGGTGATGAGCTTCCAGTTGCAGCGGGGCGTCGCCCGGTGCGATCGCCACACGACCGCGCGATCGAGCCCGAGCGCCGCGAGATCGCTGTCGAGCCCGCCGAGGTAGCCGGAGATGTCCGCGCCGAGCCAGACCAGCCCGTGGCGCTCGGCGACCGGCAGCGCGTGTAGATCGCGGCGATCGTCGGGCGCGAACGTCTCGGCGTGTGGCGCATGGATCAGCGCGCCGCGCAGATCGTAGGTCCAGCCGTGATACGGGCAGACCAGCGCCCTGGGCGCGCACGGCGCGTCGATCAGGCGGGTCGCGCGGTGGCGGCAGGCGTTGGCGAACCCGCGGACCACGCCATCGGGGCCGCGCGTCACGACCAACGACGCGCCCGGCACGTCGACCGGCACGCACGCGCCGGCCGCGATCGACGCCGATGCGGCGATCACGCGCGGCGGACCGACCCACGTTCCCCCGCGCAGCGCCCCGAACAGTCCGTCGCGCTCGCGCTCGTGGTCGGCCGCGCTGCGGTAGCGGTCGGCGGGCACGCGAAACGCCGGTGCGGCGCGGCCCGGCGCGGGTGAGGCCGCCAGCTCGGCCCGCAGCTGCTCGATCAGGCGCTGGTGCGTGGCGCGCTCCATGGACTTCATCTCGTGTACGAGATCATTATCTCGCATGCAAGATGAAAAGCTGCGCGCGTCGCTGGGCAACGCGACCGTGCGGCTGTTCCGCCTGGTCAACCGCGTGCACAACCGCGCGCTCGACGCCTGCGGCGTCTCGGCCGAGCAGGCGCACATCCTGTCGGTGCTGTGGACCGTCGGGCCGACGACCATGGGCCAGTTGCAGCGCCAGGTGGCGCTATCGAGCGGGACCTTGACCGGCGCGATCGATCGCATGGAGGCCCAGGCCATGGTGCGCCGCGCACCTTCGCCCGACGATCACCGCGCGGTCGTGCTCGAGCCACGGGTGCCGCCGAAGAAGCGCGCACAGATCGAGGCCGCGCTCGACGACACCGAGCGCCGGGTGTGGAGCGGCTTGTCCGCCGCCGAGCGCAAGGAGCTGCTGCGCCTGATGGACAAGGCGATCGCCGCGCTCGAGCCGGTCGCCACCGCGAAGTGAGACTCGCGGCGAACATGCCGGCACCGTGAGCGCCCCCAGCGATCGAGCAACGGCTCAACCGGTCATGCAGGAGCTGCCGCGCTCGGCGTTACGGCGCGGGACACATCGGCCCGATGCACGGCGGACACAGCACTCCGACGCATGAGGTGGACGAGAACGTGGCCATTACCCCGATATCCGAGGTAACCGTGACGGTGCACGTCCCGGTGCCGTTGCAACCAACAAGCCCCGAGCCGATGGAGACCGCCCCATCGCTCCAGCCGACGAAGGTCGAGCCCGTCGCCGGCTTCGCGGTGAGCGTTATCATGGTGCCGTGACTGACCACCTCCGAGCAGTCGGTGCCGCAGCTGATGACCGCCGGCGACGAGGTCACGCTGCCGGCGCCGCTGCCGCCCCTGGTGACCGAGAGCACGTACGTGTTGAGCGTGAACGTGGCCGTCACCGACGTCGCCGCGGTCATCGTGACGATACACGTGCTACTGACGCCGCAGCCGCCACCGCTCCAGCCGGTGAAGGTCGAGTCGGTCCCTGATGTCGCCGTCAGCGTCACGGGAGTCCCATGATCGTAGCTGGCCGAGC
>Ga0137459_1000180_pt1 | contig 23218 bp, 20 predicted proteins | sample EasRivERMGT700_2_FD_104908 | JGI IMG/M metagenome (GOLD analysis project Ga0137459, IMG submission 104908) | Soil microbial communities from meander-bound floodplain in the East River, Colorado, USA - East River MetaG ERMGT700_2 | ecosystem: Environmental > Terrestrial > Soil > Floodplain ...
AACGACCGGGATCGGGTTCGCCGGAGCCGGGTCCGGCGCGGTGTCGAGGCCGCAGCCGTACACGCTCAACGAGCCCATGATCGGCAAAACGATCCAGAGCAAATTCGATACTCGCATATTCATGATTCACTCCCTCAGCCCTGCTGTCGCCTTCGATGTCGATACGGCGATCACGAGCAGGGGTTACGTATAGTTCAGCGGACGGCGGTTGTCGTGATCGCCGCGATGAAAAGGCGTGCGGCAAATATTCGCATCGTGATGCGGATTTTCAATGACCATTGGCAGTCCTATAAACTTGAATCTGATGACTTCACACGCTGACTCTGCGATCCGCGGCGACGGTGTAAGAATCCGATTCTGCCAGCAAAGGCGCACTGTTATGGCCGTCGACGGGGCACCGGATGTGAGCTGGCCTACGTTAAGGGCCGCGCCGGGGCCTCAGTTTTGTGAGACAAGCGCTTCGAACGTACTCTGTTTTTTGTCGGGCTTTTTTGGCGCATTTGACGGCATGCATCGAAACGCTGCACCGCATACTATTCAGTAGTTGCCGAGGCTTCCTCGTAACAGGTGCGCTCGCCGGCTTCCGCCACGGGGCGCGGCGTCCGTTCCGGCAAGGGAACGGACCTGAACAGATGCACCCATCTCGGGCGCTCATCCGGGGCATCGCGCCGCAAGTTGTGACCAGTTTCACACAAAAAACAGCAACCAGGCCGACAGCGCAACACTCTGTTACTTCAGGACCGAGATCCGGCGGCAACACTCTGTTGTTTCATGGCAGGGACAGGTAGCAACACTCTGTTGCTTGTTATCCAACGAGGCGGCACGGATATCGATGCGAGATTTCCGCCGCCGCTACGCCGCCGCTGCTGCGTGATCTGCACGTTCTCGTTGCAGTACCCCAGCCCGACGTCGAGCAGGAACGCCGGGTCGAACGGCCTCGAGGCCATGAGGTGCGCGACGATCTGAGACCACGGGCGCGAGCTGGCCCGACGGCGCGGGCCGAGCAGCGGGCCGCCCACGACTGCGCAGCCGCGTGGCGGCACTGGACCCGCGTGGTCAGGTAGTCCGCCTTGCCGGCGCCGAGGCTATCGCCCGAGAGGTCGATGGCGTCATCGGTGGGCCCGTCGAGCCCCGCCCCGTAGTCGTGGACGCCGTCGGGATCCGGAGTGTCCGAGCGGTAGATGTGGACGTGGTGACTACCCGCGGGAACTTGACCGTGATCCTGTCGACCTCCACGGGCGTCGGTTGTCGAGCTTGAGCTCGTGGCAGTCATCAGATCTCGTTGTTTGGCATCTGGTGCCACGACAGTGTGTGCGACAACGTGGAGGTGTTTTCCGTCGCCATGTCCATCTGGCATGCAGCAGAAACCAGCACTACGCCGACGAGGCCCAGGCTGGGCTTCATGGCCGGCCGACCCAGCAAGTTGTGCACCAGGTTCCACCTTGGGGGCAGCGCCCCACGCTGCGTTCACCGCAATTCCTCGTCGGGAAATCGCGTTCATTGCGTGCGATATGGAGCGCTGTTCATGGCAATTCGTAGGATGTGACATCACTGCTGTTTTCCCCTGCCGTCCCACAGCGGTAGTCAGTGCACCCTCAAGAATCTGCGACGAGTATCAGAAAACTGTAACGTCTTCGACGAGAGCGCGACGAGATCACTCCGTGAATCGAACAGACTGTCCACCGCACTCCCCCGCGAATCGAACACACTGTCCACGGCATCCTGCTGAATCGAACACACCGTCCACTGACTGTCCCACTGCAATGAATGATACCGCTTCGATTCACAGGGGGCACTCCTACTGCGTGTTTGGCTCGCCCTACCGTCGGCGAGACGATCTCTGATTCGAAGGCGACATCGCAGGTGGCACCGCGAAATGAGAAATAATCTTCATTGCTCTGTGATCAGGTTAACCGTGCGACGCGCACATCGCATCCGCTGTAAGCCGCCGCTGATCATGGAAAACTGAGGATGAGACGCCCCCGTTTCAGCCACAGCTCTCGTGTAAGGCGGCCGGGATCGCGCAGCCTTGCGCACGCGACGCATCGCTGACCCTCCGACGAGGAACCGGCCGGTGGCCGGCCATTTGCCGCGAGCAAGATAGCCAACGCTAGATCATTGGCTCGGAGTGTCGGTTCACAAGAAGTGTAAGTCTACACGGTGGCACGTGACCTGCTTCTGCAGGCCGGATGTCCACACCCCCCCAGCACATCACATCGGTACGCGACAGACGTGGCCTCGGACCGACCGAAGATCTGGCCCGCGGGCCCGACGGCGTTCCCCACGACGTGGTGGGGCTATCGGCCTTGTTTTCGGTCCTGTTCGCGGCGGTGGTGCTGGGGATGTGGCTGAGCGGGCCCACGGGGCGGGTCGCCGCGGTGGTGATCTGCATGGTCGGCGTTCCGATGCTCGTCTCGAACTTGGGGCAGCGCTCGGGGCGTGCACGCGACCATCACGACTCGTCGCGCTAGGCGCTGCTGGTCCGCCTCGTGATTGCGAGTTGCATAGCGCTACAGAGATAAGACGCTGTCCGTAGTCTCTGGCGCGACGCCTTGCAGGGGTGTCGATCGTGGCGTGGACCGAGCGTGCTCGTTCATGCGCAACGTACGGGGCCCGTCCGGCGTGCTGGTCGCGCCGATGAATCACGATCCTGCCGCCCAGGGCCGCACACGCGGCCGGCTCGCAGGTATGCTGCCGCTTCATCCAGGAGTGCCTATGAGTAGCGAACGAGATCTCCCCGACGCCGACCCGCACGCGATGCCACCCGAGGACATGTCCCCCGAGGGAGTCTCCAGACGTAAGCTGCTCAAGCTCGGGGTCGGGGCGCTCGGGTGTGGGCTGGCGGTGGTGCCCATCGTGCCGGCGCTCGGTTACCTGGTGCATCCGCTGCGCATGGGGCAGGGCGAGGCAGGGGCGATGCTGGCGGCCGGCAAGCGCAAGGCCTTCGGGTCGGTGCCGGTACGCGTGGACCTGTACGCGGACCGGCGCGACGCGTGGAATCGGGAGTCGAACGTGAAGCTGGGCTCGTGCTGGGTGGTCGAGCGCGATGGCGCGCTGCAGGCGTTATCGACCGTGTGTCCGCACCTGGGCTGCTCGGTCGACTTCGACGCGGGCGAGGGCCAGTTCAAGTGTCCGTGTCACCGCTCGGCGTTCGATCTGGCGGGCAAGGTGAAGGGCGGGCCCTCGCCGCGGGCGATGGACAGCCTGGAGCTCAAGGACACCAACGGCCTGGTGTCGATCCGCTTCCAGCGGTTTCGCCAGGGCGGGCCGACGAAGGAGCCGGTCTGATGAAGCGGGTACTCGAATGGGTAAAAGCGCGCACGGGGCTGGATGTGGCGATCGCAGGCGCGCTCGAGGAGCCGGTGCCGGGCGGGGCGCGCTGGCAGTATGTGTTCGGCTCGGTGCTGACCTTCCTGTTCATGCAACAGGTGGTGCTCGGGATCTTGCTCGCGTTCTATTACAGCCCGTCGGCCTCTGACGCATGGGCCAGCACGGCCTACCTGAACGATCAGGTCGCGGCGGGCTGGTTCTTGCGCGGGCTGCATCATCACAGCTCGTCGGCGATGGTGATCGTCGTGGTGCTGCACCTGCTGCAGGTGGTGTGGGCCGGGGCCTATCGCGCGCCGCGCGAGGTCAACTGGTGGACGGGCCTGGCGATGGGCGGGCTGGTGCTGGCCTTCGCGTTGACCGGCTACCTGCTGCCGTGGGACCAGAAGGGCTACTGGGCGACGCAGGTGGCGACGGGGATCATGGGCACGGTGCCCGGCGGCGAGCCGCTGCGGCAGATCATCCAGGGCGGGCCGGAGTACGGCAACCTCACGGTCACCCGGTTCTTCGCGCTGCATGTGTTCGTGCTGCCGCTCGTGCTCGGGGGCCTGCTGGTCGCCCACATCGCGCTGTTTCGCCGTCACGGGGTCACGCCGCCGGCCAACCTCGATGCCGCGGAGCTGAAGCGCAAGACCCAGCCGTTCTGGCCGAACCAGCTGTTCCTCGACGTGGCGGCGATGACGATCTGCGCCGTGGCGCTGATCGTGCTGACGTTCAAGACCCACGGGGCCGAGCTGTTCGCGCCCGCCGACGCGGCGAGCAACTTCGTGGCCCGGCCCGAGTGGTACTTCCTGTTCCTGTACCAGCTGCTCAAGTACTTCGAGGGCCCGCTGCAGATCGTGGCGACGGTGCTGCTGCCCGGCGCGGTGGCGACGATGCTGTTCGCGTTGCCGTGGCTGGATCGCGTGGCCAGCCGCAGCCCGGGCGCCAGGTGGCGGGCGCTGAGCATGGTCGGCGTGCTGATGGCCGCCGTGACCGCGCTGACCGCCCTGGCGATCGTTGAGGACGCGCACAACGAGAGCTACCAGCACGGCCTCGTCGTCGCCGAGAAGGAGTCGCACCGTGCCCGCACCCTCGCGCTCGAGGGCGTCCTGCCGGCCGGCGGCATCGCGGTGTTCGACAACGACCCGAAGCAGAAGACCCGCAAGCTGTTCAAGGAGCACTGCTCGACCTGCCACACCATCGAGGGCCAGGGCGGCGAGGAGGCCCCGAACTTCGACGGCTACGGCAGCCGCGAGTGGCTGACCGCGCTGATCCGGGACCCGGGCTCGAAGCGGTTCTACGGCGGGACCAAGGGGCACACGACGATGAAGGCGGTGCCGGCCACGGCGGCCGGCGTGACCAAGGACACCGCCGGGGCAGCGGTCGCCGACGAGCAGCTGCGCGCGGTGGTCGAGTACCTCCTGAGCCTCGCGGGGCCCGAGGTGGGCGCGACCGACGCGGCGCTGGCGGCGACCGGCAAGGCGTTGTGGAACGGCACGGTCGAGTGCAGCGGCTGCCACGAGGTCGAGGCCGGAAAGTCGGACACGGGACCAACGATGGCGGGTCGCGGCACCCCGGCGTGGATCGCCCGGGTGATCCGCAACTCGGGGGAGCCGGACCTGTACGGCGAGAACGCCGAGATGCCGAAGTTCGGCGACAAGCTCAGCCCGGACGAGATCAAGGCGCTCGCGGAATTCATCAGCTCGCAGCGAGAGGTCAAGCCGGACGCGCACTGATCCGGCGAGCGCTTGCCCGGCGAGCGACGGCGACGGCGACAGCGTCACGGTGACGGCGTCAGGCGATCGATCGCGCCCGCGCCGCGCTGGAGCCGCAGGAGCTCGCTGGAGAACCAGCCGTCCGTGAGGGCGTCCAGCTCGGCCGTGGTCTCGGCGGCACGTGCCGCGACGCGATCATCGTCGGCACCGAGCGCGACCCCGGCGGCGCGGCGCCACGCGAAGTACGACCGGATGACCCGGGTCGCGAGGCGGCCGCGTTCGCGCCGGCGCGCCGCTTCGATCGCGGAGACCTGCAGCTCGTGGCTGTCGAACACCAGGCGGTCGAGCCGCCAGGTCGCGCGGACCTCGAGGCTGGTGCCGTGGCCGACCTCGGCGTGTTCGTCTTGCCAGCTGGTATCGCGCGCGGTCCGCACGGTGATCCACGGGACCAGGCCGGCGAGCCGCGTGCGCAGGGCCCAGCTGCCTGCCGGATCGTGATCGAGGCCGGCGGTCGCGTAGGCCGCCGACAACACGGTGCCGATCGGCGGACCGATGACCGGGACGCGAGCTCCGGACCGCTCGCCGTCGTCCGGGTCGGCGTTGCCTGCGTGCGCCGTTGCGGGCGCAGGCGCGGCTGTCGCGATCGATCGAACGATGATCAGGACCAGCGTGATGGCGGTGGTGCGCATCACCGCCTCCACGTCGCGACGAGCCAGACTTCCTCGGAATGATGCGGCCGATCGTGCAGCGGCTCGCTCCAGCGGCTCCGCCACGCCAGGCCGAGATCCAGGCGCCCCCAGCGCGACGGCGTGCGGTGGCGCATCCACGCCTCGTAGCGCTCGGCCGCCCCGGCCGGCGAGGCCGCCACGTGCGCGTCGTCGCTCGCGATCGCCCCACCGGGCGCTTGCTCGGCCTCGAGCATCGCGAGCTGGCCGGCGTCGCCGTCGCCCCGGTCGCCGACGGCCGTGTCCTCGCCAGCGCCCGCCGCATCGGCGTCGGGCTCGCCGTCGCTGGCCAGCGTGACATCGGCCACGCTGGCGTCGTCCGTCTCGGCGTCTGCTTCCCCCGGCTCGCCGGCCGCGCCGGCCTCGGTCGCTCGCTCGCCGGCCGCGCCGAGCGCTGGGGCGCCTGGGTCGTCTGGGTCGTCGGCGCCGGTCAGGGCGTCCGCAAAGCGGACCGCCTGCGCGATCGAAGCAATGTCGGGTGCGGCGTCGGGTGCAGCGTCGGGTGCGGCGTCGACCCGAGCGGCCAGGGCGGCGAGCACGAGCAGGATCAGGAGCAGGAGCCAGGCGAGCCCCCGTCGAGGTCGGTTGCGCGACCACGCGGCGGATCGTACGGTTCGGACGTGCTGGCGACGCTCACCGACAACGCCCTTGCGGTGCTTCGCGCTCGCTACCTGGTGCGGGACCACGGGGTCGTTGTCGAGACTCCGGATCAACTGTTTCGGCGCGTCGCCGGGCATGTCAGCGCCGCCGAGGCCGGGATGGGCTACCCCCCGGACGAGGTCGCCGCCGCCCGGCACAGCTTCGAGCGGATGATGTCGGCGCTCGAGTTCCTCCCCAACTCGCCGACCCTCATGAACGCCGGCCGCCCGCTCGGCCAGCTGGCGGCGTGCTTCGTGGTCCCCGTCGAGGACTCCACGACCGGTGTGTTCGAGGCCGTGCGGTGGGCCGCCGAGATCCAGAAGACGGGCGGCGGCACCGGGTTCTCGTTCTCCCGGCTGCGCCCGGCCGGCGATCTCGTCGCCTCGACCGGCGGGACCGCGTCGGGTCCCGTGTCGCTGATGCAGGTGTTCGACGTGGCGACCGAGGCGATCAAGCAAGGCGGCACCCGGCGCGGCGCCAACATGGGCATGCTGCGCGTCGACCACCCGGACATCCTCGAGTTCATCGCGGCGAAGCTCGATCCGTCGCGGATGCGGAACTTCAACCTGTCGGTCGCGGTGACCGACCAGTTCATGGCCGCGGTCCGCACCGGCCGGACCTACGAGCTGGTCAATCCGCGGACCGGCCACACCACCGGCGCGCTCGACGCACGCCGCGTGCTCGACGCGATCGCGAACGCCGCCTGGGCCTGCGGCGATCCGGGCATGGTGTTCATCGATCGGATCAACGACGTCCATCCAACACCCGGGCTCGGGCAGATCGAGGCGACCAATCCGTGCGGTGAGCAGCCGCTCCTGCCGTTCGAGTCGTGCACGCTCGGATCGATCGACGTCGGGCGGTTCGTCGCCGGCGGCGAGCTCGACTGGGTGCGGCTCCGGACCATCATCCACGACGCGGTCCGCTTCCTCGATGATGTCATCGATGCCAACCGCTACCCGCTCCCCGAGATCGAGCGGGCGACCCGGGCGACCCGGAAGATCGGCCTCGGCATCATGGGTTGGGCGGACGCGCTCGCCGCCCTGGGGATCGCCTACGATTCCCGGGACGCGCTCGCGCTCGCCGATCGCGTCGCGCGGTTCCTCGAACGCGAGTCGCTGGCAGCCTCGGTCGCGCTCGCCGAGCGGCGTGGCCCGTTCCCGGCCTGGCGTGGCTCGCGGTGGCAGGACGCCGGGCACGGTGCGCTCCGCAACTCGACCACCACGACGATCGCCCCCACGGGGACGATCAGCATCATCGCCGGATGCGCGAGCGGGATCGAGCCGCTGTACGCGCTCGCATATCGCCGCAACGTGCTCGACGGCGCCGAGCTCACCGAGCTGAACCCGCGGTTCCAGCGGATCGCCGCCGAGCGCGGGTTCGCGTCCGAGGCGCTGTTCGCCGAGGTCGCCGATCGCGGCGGGGTCCGCGGGCGCAGCGACGTCCCCGACGACGTTCAGCGGGCGTTCCCCACCGCGCACGAGATCGACGTCGCCGCGCACGTCGGCATGCAGGCCGCGTTTCAGCGCCACGTCCACGCCGCGGTCAGCAAGACCATCAACCTCCGCCGCAACGCGACGGCGGTCGACGTGAAAGCCGCGTACCAGCTCGCGTACGAGCTCGGTTGCAAGGGAATCACGGTCTATCGGGACGGTAGTCGCGAGGGCCAGGTGCTCGTGACCGGCGCCCGCAGCGCGCTGGTCGCTGCCTCGTCGAGCTGCCCCGAGTGCGGCGCCGTGCTGGTGGTTCAGAGTGGTTGTCGGTTGTGCCGGCATTGCGGCTGGTCGGTCTGTGGTTGACATCGCGTGCACGCCACAGCAAGCGCGAGGCCGCCGCCCACGCGCGTGATTCAGCGCGGTTACATGCGACGACTGTCCGGCTGCCGGACACGCGTCCGAGATCCGGCCGGACACCGGACAGCGCCGGGAGCCGAAAGGGCACCGAAACGAAAACAAGCCCGGCAGTGCCGAGCTTGTTGATGGCCTGGTGACCCCTGGTGACCCGAAACCGCGGGGCCACGCAGGTAGGCGCAGGCAGGGCTAGCGGCGGCGGCGGCGGCGCGCCGGGCGCGGTGCGACCGCTGCAGCCTCGAGCTCCTCGAGGTGCTCGAGCATGCTGATCATCGTGTGGCGAGTCGCAGCGTGCGGCTCGTTCGTGATCGCGCGACCGAGGCTGATGCGCAGCTCTGCGCGGAGCTCCGACTCGATCAAGCGATAGGTGCGAAGCGCCTCCTCCGGATCGTAGTGGCCGAGATCAGCCTCGCAACCGGTGGCGGCAATCCAGACGGCGGCGAGGGCAGCAGCGCGGCGACCCGGCTGCGAGATGGCAAACTCCTTGACCGAGCTCCGGAGCCGCTGGCGGACCAGCGGTACCGGGGGCAGGGCAACCAGACCGTCGTTATCGTCGTCGGGCCGCCGTAGGACAGGGCGTGTCATTGACTTGTCGGTTTCCATGGATTTTTGTCCTGATATCGCAGCGGGAACCCTGGTTTCCCCCCCAGTGGCAGCCCTACGATGGACCGCGACCTTGCCTGATCACGTCGAGAAATGCGATGAAATTCCGCGCGAATCCCGACAAAAAAACGGCGTCTGGCGAGGCCTGGGCCGAACCAACCTCAGCTCATGACACCGCTCAGGCCGCGGGCGAGAAATCTGCGTCTCACTGAGATCTGACGCAACGTTCCTCGGTCGGATCATGGGGCTTCTGAGCCCACGCCGCCGGTCTCCCTGAGACCGTCGATCCGTCGTGCGAGGAAGTCACGAACCGTGAAGTTCACGAGGTTAGGGTGCTCGATCGGGGCTGTGTGGGATGCGTTGGGGATCTCCAGGAGCTCGGCGTTCGGCACCGCGGCAGCGATCGCGCGCGACCGATCGGGCGGCGTGAAGCCATCGCGGCCCCCGGCGACCACCAGTGTGGGCACGGTCACCCTGGGGAGCAGGTCGTCCGCGCTGTGGCTTCCAGCAGCCGACAGCATCGCGACAAACAGCCGCGCATCGATTCGCGCCATGCCCTCCAGGTACGGCATGAAATCGCCCGGCTCGATGAGCTCACGGCGAATCTCGAGGCGGCTGGCCACCTCGTACGCGAGCCGCGTGGGCAACACCGCGCGCGTGACGCGGTTGATCACGCCGGGAACCCGGTGAATCCACTTCTGGATCGTCGGCAGCAAGCTCTCGAGCGCCGCGGAGCCGCGAAACGTGCGGAGGGGGTGTGACGGAGCGCCGCATACGAGCACGAGCCCGGCGACGCGGTCGACGTGGCGGCGGTAGGTCTCGAGCGCGACCTGAACGCCCATCGAATGGCCGATCACCACGGCTCGCTCGACGATCGCGTCATCGAGCACGCAAGCGACGTCGTCGGCGAGGTCTTCGATCGTCACGCGCGCGGGATCGCTCGGCGGTGCCGTGCGCCCGTGCCCACGGTAATGAGGATGGATACAGTAGCGCTCACCCAGGTCGTCACGGAGATGACGCCAGACGTACCCATCGCAACCGATGCCGTCGCACAAGAGCACCGGCGTCGTATGGCCTCGCTCTCCCCACGACTCGTAAAACAAGGGGCTGCCATCGCTGGGAGCGACGGCGTACCCCCACGCCATCGACATCCTCTCGCCTCGCCTACGCGATCTCTTTCTCGTCTTCCTCGCCGGGGAACTCGTTGACCGACGGGTATTTCATGATCTCCTTCCGCGCGATCTTCCAAGCTTTCTGGACGATCCACGACAGGGACCGATCCTGCCGGGTCGCTTCGTCTTGGATTTCTTTGAGCATGTCTTCAGGAAAGTACAGGGACTGCTTGCGTTTATCCGAGCCGGCCATACGCAAGCTAGTTTCGAGGACCGCCTACACGGTGTCAAGACATCCGCCGGTGTAAGGAGGGCCGATCTTCCAGATACGGAAGTAACTCTTCGGTCTTGCGCCTCGGGATCTCTTGCCCGAAAGCGCGCCCTCGGTTTCATGAGATGCTTCCTGGACGACCTTGGGGGTTGTCAGCCCGGCACTCTGACACTATTCTATTGCGCTTTTCAAACAACCCTTCGGCATTTGGCTGTAGATGGGGGGCGAAAACCCATGAGCACCACGACTGCGACGCAATCCAAGCAGCTCACCAAGAGGGAGCTGAAGAAGTTTCAGGAACTCCTCGAAGAGAAGCGGAAGGCGGTTCTCGATCGCGCGCGCCAGATGTTGTCGGTCGAGAACATGGCGCTCGACACCAACGATCTCCCGGACGAGATGGACCTCGCGTCGAGCGAGTACCTCCAGTCCTTCGAATTTCGGCTGCGTGGCCGCGAGAAGAGCTTGCTCTCCAAGCTCGACCTCGCGCTCAAGAAAATCACCGATGGAACATTTGGCATCTGCGAGATCTGCGAGGAGCCGATCGGCAAGAAGCGCCTCGAGGCCCGGCCGGAAACGACGCTCTGTATCAAGTGCAAGGAAGACCAGGAGCGCGAAGAGCGCACGATGGGCTAGCGACGGTCGTTGCTCGGACATCCTCTGCCGGGCCGGTTCTACGGAGGCCCTCCGAGACCCCGCGGGTCGGCTCCTGCCTGCTGACCTCGCACGCGCCATCCGACCCGGCCAGACGCGGCTGGGAGCATCGGTTACGCTGCGGGGCCCATGCCGACGTTCGTGTTTCAGGAAATCTTCGAAGCGGGACACCACGCCGAGACGCCGTATCGCAAGCTGACGGCCGACCTCGTGCAGCCGTTCGAGGCCGCCGGCCGCCGCTTCCTCGAGGTCGCGCCCGAGGCGCTGACCTTGCTCACGAAGACCGCGATGCGCGACATCGCGCACCTGCTCAGGCCCGGCCACCTCGCGCAGCTGCGGGCGATCCTCGATGACAAGGAAGCCTCGCCCAACGATCACTTCGTCGCCCTGGAGCTGCTCAAGAACGCCAACATCGCCGCCGGCGGCATCTTGCCCGGCTGCCAGGACACCGGCACCGCGCTCGTGATGGGCAAGCGTGGCCAGCACGTGCTCACCCGGGGCAACGACGAGGCCGCGATCGCGCGCGGCGTGTTCGACACCTACGTCGAGACCAACCTGCGGTACTCGCAGGTCGCGCCGCTCGACATGTTCGAGGAGAACAACACCGGCAACAACCTCCCGGCGCAGATCGAGCTCTACGCGATCGACGGCGACGAGTACCACTTCCTGTTCATGGCCAAGGGCGGCGGCTCGGCGAACAAGAGCCTGCTGTTCCAGGAGACCAAGGCGCTGCTCAACCCGGCGAGCCTCGCGGCGTTCCTCGATGCCAAGCTGCGTTCGCTCGGCACCGCGGCGTGCCCGCCGTACCACCTCGCGATCGTGATCGGCGGGACCTCTGCCGAGCTCGCGCTCAAGACCGCCAAGCTCGCCTCGGCGCGCTACCTCGACGAGCTGCCGACCACCGGCAACGCGCTCGGCCGGGCGTTTCGCGACGTCGCGTGGGAGCACAAGGTGCTCGAGATCGCGCGCGGCACCGGCATCGGCGCGCAGTTCGGCGGCAAGTACTTCTGCCACGACGCCCGCGTGATCCGGCTGCCGCGGCACGGCGCGAGCTGCCCGGTCGCGATCGCGGTGTCGTGCTCGGCCGACCGCCAGGTGCTCGGCAAGATCACGCGCGACGGCGTGTTCGTCGAGCAGCTCGAGCAAGATCCGGCGAAGTACCTGCCCGACACCACGCACGACGAGGTCGCCGGCGAGGAGGTCAGGATCGATCTGACGCGGCCCATGTCCGAGATCCGCCAGGCGCTGTCGCGCTACCCGATCAAGACCCGGCTCGTGCTGAGCGGCCCGATGATCGTCGCCCGCGACATCGCGCACGCCAAGCTCAAGGAGCGCGTCGATCGCGGCGATGGCCTGCCGCAGTACATGAAGGATCATTGCGTGTACTACGCGGGCCCGGCCAAGACCCCCACCGGCTACGCGTCGGGCTCGTTCGGGCCGACGACGGCGGGCCGCATGGACAGCTACGTCGACCTGTTCCAGTCGCACGGCGGCAGCATGGTGATGCTCGCGAAGGGCAACCGCTCGCCGCAGGTGACCGCCGCCTGCCAGGCACACGGCGGGTTCTACCTGGGCTCGATCGGTGGGCCGGCGGCGCGGCTGGCGAAGGACTGCATCAAGCGGGTCGAGGTCCTCGAGTACGCCGAGCTCGGGATGGAGGCGGTGTGGAAGATCGACGTCGTCGACTTCCCGGCGTTCATCGTGGTCGACGACAAGGGCAACGACTTCTTCGCCGGGATCACGGGGGGCGCCGCGGCCGCCAAGCTCAAGACGTTGGGGTGATCGGGACCCCGCGCATCGCCGGGCTACGGCAGGGTCGGCGTGGAGCTCGGCAGCTCGCCGCTGGCGAGCGTGTGCTGGATCCGTGATACGAGCGCGCGGCCCGGGGCGGTCGACACGCCGGTCACCTGCATGACCAGCCGGCGATCACCGACGTCGAGCACGAGGAAGCGGCGCGGCCGGAGCCGGCGCCAGATCACGAGGCCCAGGCCGATCGCGGCCGTGGTCACGCCGGCGATGAGGCCCTCGCTCGCCGCCCAGATCGCGCCCAGCCCGACGAGCACTACGCCGCCGCGGCTCCACGCCAGGTGAAGCCAGCGGGCGTCGCGCACGTCGTGGACGGTGGTCGCGATGTTCTCGGCGACCCGCTGGGCGCCGCGCTGCGCCCGCCACATCAGGGTGTCGCCTGCGAGCTCGAGCGTGGCGCGCCGGCCGTACGCATGACCCGTGATCACGATTGGCGCATCCGACACGGCGACGAGCTTGGTCCGCGAGCCCGGTCTCGAGGCGGGAAGCCCGCTCATCCGGAGTAGCTCCCACAGGATAGGGAGAACAGGGCAGCTAGTAAAGCGAAATGCAGATCGCCGATAAGGACGCCATGGGCTTCGTCGGGATCGACTTCGGAACCACCAACTCGGCGGTCGCGGTCGCCGATGACGACGGGACGGTCCAGCTGGTGCCGCTCACCGGCGCGCCGCACTGGCGCACGGTCCTGTACTTCGAGCCGGGCGGGGCGTTGACCGCCGGCGGTCCGGCGATCGCGCGCTACCTCGAGACCGAGGGCGAGGGCCGGCTGATCCAGTCGATCAAGTCGCACCTGGCGAGCGCGACGTTCTCGCGGACGACGATCTTCGGACGGCGCTGGCAGCTCGAGGACATGATCGCGGCGTACCTGCGCCAGGTCCGCGCCGCGGCGCCGATCGAGCTCGGGACCCGCGCGGTGGTCGGCCGGCCGGTCCGCTACTGGGGCGCCGAGTCGGCCGCCGACGACGCGCGCGCGGTGGCGCGGATGCGCGACGCGCTCGGCAAGGCCGGGTTCGACGAGGTCGTGTTCGAGTACGAGCCGGTCGGCGCGGCGGCGCGCTATGCCGCGCGGCTCGATCGCGAGGAGCAGATCGTCGTGGCGGATTTCGGCGGCGGCACCACCGACTTCAGCGTGGTCCGCGTGCCGAGCGGGACCGTGCTCGCGACCGGTGGCATCGGCGTGTCGGGCGATGCGTTCGACGCGCGCGTGATCGATGCGATCGTCGCGCCGGCGCTCGGCCGCGGCACCCGGTATCGCGACGAGATGGGCGGCGAGGCCCCGGTGCCGGCGTGGCTCTACGGTCACCTGCGGCGCTGGCACTACCTGTCGTTCTTGAAGGAGGCGTCGACCTTGCGGCTGCTCGACCGCGTGGCCCAGGGCGCGATCGAGCCGGCGCGGATCAAGCGGCTCGTGCGGGTGGTCGACGAAGATCTCGGGATGGGGCTGCACCGCGCGGTCGAGGGCGCGAAGGTCCGGCTGTCGACGCGCGACGACGACCGCGTGGCGCTCGCCGCGATCGAGCTCGATCTCGCGGTCACCCGCACGGGCTTCGAGGGCTGGCTCGCCGATGATCTCGCGGCCATCGATCGCGTGCTCGATGACGTGCTCGCGCGCGCCGGCGTGGTCGCGGGCGACATCGATCGCGTGTTCGCGACCGGCGGCACCTCGCTGGTCCCCGTGGTGCGCGATCGGCTCGCCGGGCGGTTCGGCGCCGACAAGCTGGTCGGCGGCGAGGAGCTGACCTCCGTCGCGTGGGGGCTCGCGGCGCGCGCGCGGCAGGTGTTCGACCGATAGGGCTCGCGCGAGCGGGCCAGGGCTTCGGCACCAGGGCTTCGGCACCAGGGCTTCGCTGGATGATCGTCGAGGAACTTGTCGATCAGCTTGAAGAACGCGTCGGGGTCGTCGTACATCACGAAGTGGTGGGTGCGCGGCAGCACGACCATCTCGTGGTCCGGGATGGTCTCGATCTGGGTGCGGATCCGTTGCTGGTAACCGCCGTCGGCGGCGATCACCAGGACCGGCGCGGTGATGTCCTTGACGTGATCGGTGAGATCGGTCGTCACCATCTCGAAGATCGCGTCGCCGATCGCGCGGCGGTTCGAGCGGGTGACCGCCTCGATCACCGGCGCCATCTTCCTGGGGGCGCTGGTCATCGCGGTGAACGCCGCGCGCATGCCGCCGGTGAACTCGTCGTCGCTGGCGTTCTTCCAGCGCGCGCGCAGCGCCTTGGCCTCGTCGAGATCGCCCGATAGCGCGGGGCCGGCGTCGACGACGATCACCGGGCCGACCAGCTCGGGGTGGTACGACGCGATCCAGTACGCGATGAAGCCGCCCATGCTGTGGCCGACGATGATCGGATCGCGGAGGTGGCGCGAGCGGATGTAGCGGGTGAGATCGCGCCGCACGGCCGCGGACAGCGGCTCGCCGATCGCGTCCCGGCCGGCGAACCCGGCGAGCGTCAGGACGTGGGTCTCGTAGTCGTCACCGAGGTGGGCCACTGTCTCGTCCCACACCTCGCCGGGGCAGCCCAGGCCCGGGATGAAGATCACCGGGCGCCCTTGACCCTTGACCTCGACGCCGAACGCCACGGGCTTGAAGTTCGCCGCCGCCGCGAACGGCTCGCGGTCGCGGCCCGCGTGACCGGGGTCCTCCGGAATGCGTTCGGAAGGCTTGCTGGCGCCGCACGCCCAGAGCGGGACGGCGAGCAGGACCGCGAGGCGCAGGTACATCGGCCACACGGTATCCCACGGGGATCTGCGTCACGCCAGGACGCGCGGGACCGTCCCCGCGGTCGATGGTCAGTCGGCGAACAGCGGGAGGATCTGGCCGAGATCGGCGCGCGCCGTGAAGGTCGGCTTGCCGTCCTCGATCGCGCAGCACTGCGCGGTGCGAAACTGCGGGAACGCGGGGAGGCCGAGGACGAACGCCCCGATCGCGGAGATCGCCGGCTCGTGGCTGACGACGATCACGCGGGCGCCGGCCGACTGGATGGCCAGCGCGGCGACCCGCGGTTGCGCGGCGGGCTCGAGGCAGCGCAGCGAGGTGACGGTGCCCAGGTAGTCGAGGCTCGCGGCCACCAGCTCGGCGGTCTGCACGGCGCGGGGCAGCGGCGAGCACAGGATCATGTCGGGGACGACGGCCTGCTCGCGCAACAGCCGGCCGAGCACCCGGCTGATCTCGCGGCCGTGCGGCGACAGCCAGCGATCGCGATCGCTGCCGGCATCCTCTTCGGGGACGGCGTCGCCGTGACGGACGAGGTAGATGCGCACGCCGCCATCATAGCGGAACCGGCCTACTGCGGTGAGGTCACGGGCCCCGAGCTCGAGCCCGTACCGTCTTCCGGCGGCAGCGGCTCGTCGCCGGAGCCCGCCGCTTCGACGGTCGGCGGGGCCTGCTTGCACAGCGGTGCGGCGGCGAGCGACAGCACGTCGAGCGCGATCCCGGACCTGTCCTCGAGCCGCATCGCCTCGCGGCCGGTGGTCGCGTCCCACAGCCGGATCGCGCCGTCGCCGTCCTCGTAGGCGAGCACGGCGGCGTCGAGCCAGCGCGTCGGGAACCGGCTCTTCGCGGACAGCAGGTGCTTGTACGTCCCGGTCCTGGCGTCGGTGACATAGAGCGACGGCGCCGCGCCCTTGGCACAGGGATCGACGGCGGTCGCGAACGCGACGTGCGCGCCGCCCGGCGACACCACGATCGAGTGCTGCGACGCCACGCCCGACTCGGGGATCTGGATCGGCTTGCCGGCCGCCGTCTTGAGGCTGGCGGTCACCGGCGGATCGCCGGTCCAGGCGGCGACCACGCCGTCCGGGATCCGGACGACGTGGCCCTCGTCGGGCGAGACCATCACGCGCAGCGCGGCCGGCGCGGCCGCGACCTTGGTGAGCTTGCCGGTGGTGCGGTCGACCGACGAGCTCACGGGCTCTGCCACGGTCCACCGTCCGGTGGCCTGCGCTGTCGACACCAGCAGCTGGTCGCCCGCGCCGTAGCCGACCGTGACCTCGCGGGCCGACGGCAGGTTGATCCGCGGCGTGGCGGGCCGCCACTCGGCGGTGTCGTAGATCTGGACCCACGCGCGTGCGAACAGCGGCGGGGCCTCGGCGCCGGTGGTGTCGGCCTCGGCCTCCGACTTCGCGGCTGACTTCGCGTCCGATTTCGCGTCCGGCTTCGGCCGATCGATCTTGTCGAACCCGAGGATCGCGACCTCGCTGCCCGACGCCGGGCGCACGAAGCCGACGACCTGGTGATCGGTGTGGGTGAGCCGGAAGAAGTGCCTGGTCTCGCGATCGAACGCATACAGCTCGCCGCGGCTCGTCGCGGCCTGCACGCCCAGGTCCTTCGGCCACTTGAACGGGCTGCGGCGCCCGACGACCCAGAGCGCGCTCGCGATCCGCCTTCCGTACTCGTCGTGGATCTTGGCGGTCAGCGCCTTGACCGACTGACCGTGCGGCGACGCCAGGAAGCTCTTGAGATCGTCGTCGGCGAGCGTCGGCGCGTACTGCAGGTAGTCCGCCGCGACCGCGGTCACCAGGTGATCGACCGCCGCCGCCGGCTCGCCGGTCTGCGCCAGCGCCGCCGCGAGCAAGCGGTGCGCGCCGAGGTGCATCGGATCCTTGGCGAGCGCCGCCTCGGCTTGCGTGCGCACCGCCGCCCAGTCCTTCTTGCGATACGCGGCGGCGGCCTTGTCATACGCGGGCTGGCCGGCGTCGTGGATGAAGTTGAAGCGCTTGATCTGATCGACGCCGAGCGGCGGCATCGCCAGCGGCGCCGCCGCGGGGCCCGCCGCCGCGTCGTCCTTGGCCTTCACTGGTGTCTCGGATTTATTCCCACAACCGATCAGCGCGAGTACGAGGACGGATGAGATCGAAGTGGCGATCAGGATCGGTCGATGCATGGCTCCCTGGATCTAACGCAGCGGCGATGAGAGATCGCGTGACGGTGCAGTTTTGTGTGGCACGATGCGCCGCATGAAGACCACGACCCTCCTCCTCGTCGTTGCGGCGGCCATCGGCTGCAGCCACGATAAGCCGAAAGTCGTCCAGCCCACGTCACCGGTGCCCCAGAAGCCGGAGGCCAAGACCGACCAGCCTCCGCCGGTCGTCGACAAGGACACCCAGGTCAGCCCGGGCCTCGCGCTATCGGGCGATCTCGCCGCGATGTGCAACATCAAGCCGACGACGACGAGCAGGACCAGCCCGCAGTTCGACTACGACAAGGACGAGCTGACGCCCGATGATCGCGTGGTGCTCGACCAGCTCGCGACGTGCCTCACGACCGGCGCGCTCAAGGGCAAGGCGGTCGCGCTGATCGGCCGCGCCGATCCGCGCGGCACCGAGGAGTACAACCTCGGGCTTGGCTCGCGGCGCGCCTCCTCGGTCAGCCAGTACCTGGGCCGGCTCGGCGTGACCGATCCGCAGATGGCGGTGACGACGCGCGGCGCGCTCGAGGCCACGGGTACCGACGAGTCCGGCTGGAAGCAAGATCGCCGGGTCGACATCCAGCTCAAGATCAACTGAGCGCTGGCGCTCGGTGGGGCGCCGTCGCTCGGCGCTGTGCTGGCGCTCGGCGCTGCGCTGGCGCTCGGCGGGGGCGCCGTCGCTGCTCGTGCTCCCGTGGAGAGCACGAACACGCGCGCTCACGGCGATGGAGGGCCTCGTCTCGCGGGAGACAGCGTACGGCCGGATCATGCAGCGCCCGCCGGCGCAACACTCACCTACCTGTGCCCCGCAGCCAGCGGCGTGGAAGCTACCGCTCACCGAGGCCCCCATCGCCTACCGCGCGCGTTGACGAGTCGAGGAACCGCCTCGCCCGCGGTGACCTCGAGCCACCACCACGAGCCGCGACCACGTGTTGCTGCGTTCTCCCGGCGCCAGCCTCCCGGCTCCGCCGATGAAAGGCCGTCCGTTCGCGCGTGTGCCGTCGAAGCTTGGTAGGCTGCGACGGTGAGTCGTCAGCCGCTCCAGGATACGTTGACCTTGCCCGCGGTCGGGCGGCGCGAGGTGCGCGCGGCATGCGATCCGTCGCGCCCGCTCATTCCGGAAGAGCAGCCGCTTCTGCACGAGGATCTATCGATCGTGCAAGGTGGAGATCGAATCGCGCAGGTCTCGAAGCGGATCCGCGACGCGTGGGCGGATTCGTATGTGCGGGAGCTGGTCACCGGACACGCCGGCTGCGGCAAGTCCACCGAGTTGCTTCGCCTTGCTAGCGAGCTGCGCAAGCCCCAGGAAGGGCGCGCTTACCATGTCGTCTACGTCGACGCCTATGAGTACCTGAACCCATTCGAGGTGCGGCTGCCTCAGCTCGTGGTGTCGCTGATGGCGGCGCTGTCCGAGGCGCCGCGCGTCGACTTGCAAGGCACGCGTAGCGGGCCAAAGCTGTGGGGCCAGATTCGCGGGATCCTCACAGCGGCAGGACGCGAGATTGGGAACGACCTGGTGAAGGAGCTTCCTGTCCTCAAGTCGCTGTTGCGTGTCGATCTGCACTTCGTCCGTAACTTCCGCAAGCAATCCGACGACCACATTCAGCAGCTGCTCTCGCTGTTTCGCGATCTCGTGCTGGAGGTGCGCACGCAGCTTCCCCCGGACCAGAGCGAGATCGTGTTCGTGATCGACAACCTCGAGAAGATTCCCGACGGCGAGGCCGAGAACAAGGTATCGCTGCACGAGACGCTGTTCCTGCGCGAGTTGCCGCTCCTGGACGTGCCCGCGCACCTCGTCCTGACGTATCCGATCTCGCTCAACTACTCGTCGGTCGCGCTCAGGCAGCTGTTTCGCAACGCGCGACAGACCACCATCCCGATGGTAGGGATTCGCCAGAAGCCGGGTACAGACGTGCGTGGTGACGACGACGCCGGCATCGCCGCGCTCCAACGCCTGATCGGACGGAGAGTGCGGCTCGACAAGGTGTTTGGCGGCTCGCACGCGCCCACTCGGCGCGTGGGGACATCTCGAAAGCGGAGGTGGCGTTCGACGCTGCTTACGATGAATATGCTCGCGCCGGCACGGCCGAGAATCGCGTAGCCCTTTTACTTCGGCGCTGCGTCATCGAGCGGAGTCATGGAAGTTTCGACGCCGCGACAGAATGCCTCGATCGCGCACGACGAGAGGCCGCTCTATCGGAGGCGCTGACCCCGCAAGTCCCGCAAGTAGCAGCGGATTTGACGTCGGAGAGTGCATCCATTGCATTCGATCGGGGTGATCTCGATACGGCTGAGAGCGAACTCCAGCGCGCTGTTGCGGCGTTCCGATCACTCGGAGACTACCGAAGGGAGGCGCTCTTCGTTGCCATGCAAGCGATGGTCGCATTCCGGCGCGGCGACACGCAGCAGTTCCAGACGCTGCTCGATCAGTGGTGTGGGCTTGTATCATCGCGAGGGAAGTTCTCAAAGAGATATCAACATATTGATAGTATTGGCGATTCAAAGTCTGCTGGCCGGTCGTAGCGACGATGCAGAGCGACTCGGTGTCACCGCCGTCGATCGCGCCGAAGCGAGTGGTTCCGCAGACACGGTGGCGTTTGCCAGAGCCACCTTGGGACGCATCGCCCTCGCCAACAATCATTGGGAACTGGGGGAACTTGCCGCTGAGAGCCTCGTCCACGACGATACCGCGTCCGACCTGGGCGGCCACGCGGAGCTCATCGAGGTTCGCGGGCGACTGGCGCTTCGCCGTGGCGAGCAGACGAGCGCAGTGGGATACCTACAGGCTGCACAAGCAGTGTACCGGCGCCGTGGCAGGGTGTGGCGCGTGGTCGACGTCTCGCTAGAGCTCGGCAAGCTCGGACGAAGCACGCGCAACTGGACGCTGGCGCGCACCAGCTTCGAGACCGCGGCGACCCTCGGAGATTCCCGACAGCGCGCGCACGCCGCGCTTGGGCTCGCGGAGCTGGCCTTCGACCAAGGCGAGCGAACCTCCGTGCTCGCTGGTCAGCTCGCCGACGCGACGCAGATGCTCGTTGCCGCCGGTGATGCCACGCTGGCCGACATCGCACGCGAGCGCCGCGGCGTCGTGCTCATGTCGCTCGATCGCGACGCGGAAGCACGCAAGGAGCTGGAGCTCGCACGTTCGGGCTTTGAAAACCGCGGCCAGGCGGAGAGTGTCGCGCGGGTGCAGGACGTGCTCGCGCAGCTCGAGCGTCGCGGCGAGATCACGTGAACCTCGTCAGGCGCGGACGCAGCATGAGTGTCGTACGGAGCTCGTGGGTTGTAGCTCACGGCGCGGCGGCCATGTCTCGGCAACGCGTAGCGCAGCAACGCGGGCTGGGTCCCGGGCGAGATAAATTGCACGGCCGGGTTGTGGAACGTCGGTCGGTCGTGGAGATGGCGCTGCCCTCCATGCTCGATTCGGTGGTTAACGGACGAGCACCGGGACCCAGACCCGCGTTGCTAGCAAGCGTGCACGTGGTCTCCCCCACGCTGGCGGCAGGGCTCAGGGCCCGTGTCGCCAGCAAGCGTGTGCGTGATCTCGCCAGCGCCGGCGCCAACACCAGCGCGAGTCAGGCGCCGGCCGCGCGTTCGCTGGCCGCGCGTTCAGCGACGGGGGCACCGACGAAGCTGACGAGTTGCTCGATCGCGTCGACCGCCAGGCCGGCCGCCTGGCCGTGCGTGATGTAGCTCTGCATCCCGGTGCGCGTCTGCTCGGACAGCTTGGTGAAGTGCACGCGCAGGTAGGTCTCGAGATCGAGCGGGACGATCCGGCGCGCCAGCCGCAGCACGATACCGACCACGAAGGGGCGCGCGGCGAGCCGGAGCCGCCACGGCACGCGGCGCGCGAGCTGCTTGCCCGCGATCGCCAGCGCCTGCGCGGCCCCGCGCCCGGCGAGTTGCAGGCGATCGCCGCGGCGCAGCTCGGCGAACGACCAGCCCGCGCCCTCGATCGCGGCGAGGTAGGCGTAGAGCATCGCGGACTGGAACGGCGCGGTCGCGGTGACGTCGCGGATCCGCCTGGCCGGCAGCTTGCCCCGGCGTAGCGCGGCGACCACGTCGGCTGCACGCGCGCCGCTGAACGGGCTCGGGGCCGGCGGAAACCAGTAGGCGAGGCCGGGCTCGGCGAACCGGGTCTCGCCGGGCAGCAACGCGTGATAGGCGAGGAACGCGATCATACCGTCGACGATGCGCCCCGGGTCGACGATCGAGGTGAGGAACGCGCGATCGTCGAGGTTCGGCTGGAGGAACACGATCGCGGCGTCACCGGTGGCGGCGGCCAGCTCGGCCAGCCAGCTGCCGGCCCGCAGCGCGGTCGACGACACCGTGAGGTAGATGTGGTCCCAGCGTACGCCCGCGGCCTCGCCGGGCGCCGTGATCACGCCGAAGCCGGTGAACCGCTGAGCGAGCGGCGGCTTGCGACCGAGGGCGCCGAGGGCACCGAGGGCGCCGAGGGCGCCGAGGGCATAGATCGTGAAGCCGCGGCGGCAGTCGTCGGCGTACTTCGGCTTGACCAGGAACGTGACCTCGGCGCCGCCCCGCGCGAGGTGGTGGCCGAACACCTGTCCGACAGCTCCGGCTCCGACGATCAGCACGCGCATCGGGGCGAGTATGGCACCGCGCCGGGGTGCCCGGTGCCGAACGCGACGAGCCCCATGCTAGGCTGGCCGGTGATGGCGCTCGAGCACGTCGCGCAGGGGCAGACCCGGTTCTTCACGCCGGGCGTCGCGCCCGATCCGCGCGGGATCCTGCTCGGCCGCTACGGCTTGATGACGTTCCCGACGCTCGAGGGCGCGGTGTCGTGGTTCCGGCTGTACTCCTCGGAGGCCGCGCTCGACGAGCTGCTCTCGAACCTGGTGATCACCAAGTGCCGGACCGCGCTCGGCAGCCGCGAGATCGTCGTCCAGATCCCCGCGGTGTCGTCGTACGCGGCCGACCGCGCGGCGCGGCTGTGCCGGCTGGTCGGCGGCGCGATCTACACCGGGACGGCGAAGCACTTCGTCAAGTACCGCGACGATCGCTCACCCTACGGCTACGACGCGGTCGACATCGGCACGATGCCCGCGACGACCGACTTCATGGTGCACGGCGACGAGTTCGCCCAGGGCTATCTCCGGGAGGGCGACCTGCCGTTCGCGCGGCTGTTGTTCCGGCTGTCGATCCGCAAGCTGCCGGGCGGCGAGCACCTCGACGCCGAGGATCGCGGCGATCTGTTCCTCGCGGTCGCGCGCGGCCTCTCGGAGGGCATCATCCGCTACCTGTGGCGCAACCGCGTCGAGGCGCAGGCCGGCCTGTTCACGCCGGGCTCGTCGAGCGCGTTCGATGATCACGCGCGCGATCGCGGCTACATGCTGATCCGGGTCCGCGCGCTGCCGGAGCGGATCCTCGCGCTGTTCCTCGGCACGCCGGGCATCGACGTGTTTCGTCCGGTGGGCGCGAACGCGGCGGTCGCGGTCGGCTACCAGCACCCGATCGATCTGGCGTCGTGCTCGTCGGTGTTTCCCGCCGACACGTTCCACGTGTTCTGGCCCGGCGATCGGGTCGACGTGCTGCCCGGTCCGATCGAGCTCAGCGACATCGCCGATCTGACGCGGGTCGATCTCGAGCTCGATCGTCCGAAGGCC
>Ga0137459_1000181_pt1 | contig 22794 bp, 21 predicted proteins | sample EasRivERMGT700_2_FD_104908 | JGI IMG/M metagenome (GOLD analysis project Ga0137459, IMG submission 104908) | Soil microbial communities from meander-bound floodplain in the East River, Colorado, USA - East River MetaG ERMGT700_2 | ecosystem: Environmental > Terrestrial > Soil > Floodplain ...
CACGACGGCCGACAGCAGGTGGAACACCCACATGATGACGGCCCCGAAGAACAGCACGTTCGAGTAGGCGAGCGCGGCGTCGAGCTCCGCGCCGGACGCGCCGATCGCGCTGTACAGCATGCGCCCGAACCCGACGAACACGAGGATGAACAGCGCCGCCATGCCGGCCGCGACCACGAGCGCTTGTCCGGCCGCGCTGTCCAGCTCGCCTTGATTACCGGCGCCGCGGGCGCGCGCGACCGCGGCCGCCACGCCGCCGCCCATGCCGCCCGCGGCCATGGTCTGCATGAGCATCATCATCGGGAATGTGATCGACACGCCGGCGAGCGCGTCGAGGCCGAGTCGGCCCACGAAGAAGATGTCGATCATGCTGACCGCCGCCAGCGTGACCATCACGACCCAGTTGGGCGCCGCGAGGCGCAGCAGCGTGGACACGATGGGCTTGCCGAGCACCACGCGCGCGGCGGCCGGGGGTTCGGCGCGGCCGCCGCTCACGATCCGTCGCCCGCCGGGGCCAGCGCCTTCGCGGGGCGCGCGATCGCGACGAACGTCGTGCGGCCTCCGAGGTGCGGCTGCGCGGGCAACGCCAGGCGCGCGACGATCTCGCCGCCGATCAGGTGCTTCTCGACGATCTCGGGGATGTCGTCCGGCGTGACCCGGCCGTACCAGACCTGCTCGGGGTAGACCACGAGGGACACGCCGTGCTGGCACTGATCGAGGCAGCCGGTGTTGTTGGCGCGAATCACCTTGGAGAGACCGCGTGCGGCGAGCTCGGCCTTGAGCCGATCGCGTACCTCGGCGCCACCCCGGAGCTTGCAGCAGCCCTTGGGGGCGTTGGGGCCGCGCTCGTTGGTACACACAAACACGTGGCGCTGGAGGCTTGGCATCCAACGATACAATAGCATCTCGACCAAGTGAGTCCAGGCTGGTGGTGCACAATGACGTGGCTCGCCGCAATCCTCATGTGGCAGGCGATTCGAGAGTGAGTGTCGTTTTCGTGCAGGATTGCCGGGCCGACCGCGTCTTGCAGGTGGGAGCAGCGATGGACTGCGCCTGGTAGTCGCTCGATTCGTCACATGCGGGAAGTATATGGTGGCCAAGCCTCGCACGTTGTTCGCGAAGATCTGGGATAGCCACGTGGTGGTATCGCCCGAGGACGCGCCGGAGGTGCTCTACATCGATCTGCACCTCCTGCACGAGGTGACCACGCCGCAGGCGTTCGCCGGCCTCGGGGCCCGCGGGCTGCGGGTCCGTCGCCCGGACAAGACGGTCGCGACGATGGACCACTCGACGCCGACCCGGCCGGGCGGCCTCGCGCTCGCCGACGACCAGGCGCGCGCCCAGCTGGCCCGGCTCGAGGCCAACTGCGCGGAGTACGGGATCGCGCTCCATGCGCTCGGCTCGCCCACCAACGGGATCGTGCACGTGATCGGCCCCGAGCTGGGCTTGACCCAGCCCGGCATGACGATCGTGTGTGGCGACTCGCACACCGCGACCCACGGTGCGTTCGGCGCGCTCGCGTTCGGCATCGGCACCAGCGAGGTCGAGCACGTGCTCGCGACGCAGTGCCTGCTGCAGCGCCGGCCCCGGACGCTGCGCGTGACGTTCGATGGCCGGCCGCCGCCGGGGGTGACCGCCAAGGATCTGATCCTCGCGATGATCGCCAAGATCGGGATCGGCGGCGCGACCGGCCACGTGATCGAGTACGCGGGCGAGGCGATCCGGGCGCTCGACATGGAGGGCCGGATGACGGTGTGCAACATGTCGATCGAGGCGGGCGCGCGCGCCGGGATGATCGCGCCCGACGACACGACGTTCGCGTACCTCGCCGGCCGCGCCCACGCGCCGCGCGGCGAGGGCTTCGAGCGCGCGGTGCGCACGTGGCGGGCGCTGGCGACCGAGGATGGCGCGGTGTTCGATCGCGAGCTCGCCATGGACGCCGCCGCGACCGAGCCGATGATCACCTGGGGGACCAACCCCGGGCACGGCGTCGGGATCACCCAGCGCGTCCCCGATCCGTCGCAGATCACCGACCCCGGGGCGCGCGCGTCGCTCGAGACCGCGCTGCGCTACACCCGGGTCGAGCCCGGCCAGACGCTGCTCGGCGTGGCGGTCGACGTGGTGTTCGTCGGCTCGTGCACCAACTCGCGGATCGGCGATCTGCGCGCCGCCGCGCAGGTCCTGCAGGGCCGGCGCATCGCGGCCGGCCTGCGCATGCTGGTGGTCCCCGGCAGCGCGGCGGTCAAGGCCGAGGCCGAGGCCGAGGGGCTCGATCGCGTGTTCCGCGACGCGGGCGCGGAGTGGCGCGAGCCCGGCTGTTCGATGTGCATCGCGATGAACGGCGACCAGCTGCGGCCTGGCCAGCTCGCGGTGTCGACGTCGAACCGCAACTTCGAGGGCCGCCAGGGCCCCGGCGGCCGCACGCTGCTGGCCTCGCCGGCGACCGCGGCGGCGGCGGCGGTCGCCGGTCACATCACCGATCCACGGACCTTCACGTCTTCCCCGGCGCCTCCGGCGCCTCCGGCCGCCGCGCCCGGCGCCAAGCCGCGCGGCTCGCGCTCGACGAGGTCGCGGTGACCGCGCCGCGCTTCACCCGGCTCACGTCGCGCGCCGTCGTGGTGCCCGACCACGACATCGACACCGATCAGATCGCCCCGGCGCGGTTCCTCAAGATCACCGACAAGGCCGGGCTCGGCGACGCGCTGTTCGCCGACTGGCGCGCCCGTCCCGGGTTTCCGATCGGCGCGCCCGAGGGCGCCGGTGCCCAGATCCTGATCGCCGGCGGCAACTTCGGGTGCGGCTCGTCGCGCGAGCACGCACCATGGGCGCTGGTCGCCGGTGGGTTCCGCGCGATCGTGTCGACCTCGTTCGCCGACATCTTCCGGGGCAACGCACTCAAGAACGGCCTGGTCCCGGTGGTGGTGCCGCCCGAGGTCCATGCTCGGCTCGTCGCGGCGCGCGCCGCCGCGCCGGCGCTCGAGGTGACGATCGATCTCGAGGCGCAGGTGTTGCGCGCCCGCGGCGTGCCCGACACCGCGTTCACCGTCGACGGGTTCGCCCGCCGCTGCCTGCTCGACGGCATCGACGAGGTCAGCTTCCTGCTACGCTACCTGCCCGAGATCGAGCGCCACGAGGCCCGGCCATGAAGGCCACCATCGTCTTGCTGCCGGGCGACGGCATCGGCCCCGAGGTCGTCCTGGAGGCGCGCCGCGTGCTCGAGGCGGTCGCCGAGCAGTTCGGCCATGACCTTGCGTTCGACGAGCACCTGATCGGCGGCGCGTCGATCGACGCGCATGGCATCGCGCTGACCGATCGCGCGCTCGCCGCGTGTCGCGCCGCGGACGCGATCCTGCTCGGCGCGGTCGGCGGTCCGGCGTGGAGCGATCCGGGCGCGAAGGTCCGGCCCGAGCAGGGCCTGCTCGGGCTGCGCGGCGCCCTCGGCCTGTGGGCGAACCTGCGGCCCGTGCGGCCGTTTCCCGAGCTCGCCGCGTGCTCGCCGCTGCGGCCCGAGCGGCTGATCGGCGTCGACCTCCTCGTGCTGCGCGAGCTCACCGGCGGCCTGTACTTCGGTCCGCGCGTGCGCGACGAGGCCGGCGGTCGCCGCCGCGCGATCGATACGCTGGAGTACACCGATCACGAGATCGCACGCGTGGTCACGCTCGCGTTCGAGCTGGCGCGCGTCCGCCGCGGCCAGGTGACCTCGATCGACAAGGCCAACGTGCTCGAGTCGTCGCGGTTGTGGCGCCAGGTGGCCAACGAGGTCGCGGCCGGCTATCCCGACATCCCGCTCGATCACCAGCTCGTCGACTCCGCGGCGATGCGCCTGGTCTCCGCGCCGGCGTCGTTCGACGTGATCGTCACCGAGAACATGTTCGGCGACATCCTGTCCGATGAAGCCGCGGTGCTCGCCGGGTCGCTGGGCCTGTGCCCGAGCGCCTCGATCGGCGACGGCCGGTGCGGCGTGTACGAGCCGATCCACGGCTCGGCGCCCGACCTCGCAGGGCGCGGGATCGCCAACCCGATCGGCACGGTGCTCAGCGCCGCGATGCTGCTGCGCCACTCGCTCCGGCTCGAGCTCGAGGCCCAGGCGATCGAGCGCGCGGTCGCGCGGGTCATCGCGTCCGGCATCCGGACCGCCGACATCGCGCTGCCCGGCGGCGACACCGCATCGACCGCGCGGATGGGCGCCGCGATCCGCGAGCAGCTCGACGGCTGCCGTGTCGTACACGACATGTTCGATTACCTGGTAATCACAAGCCCTCCTGAAGATTGGTGAATTCGGCCTGACGGCGGATAACGCGATTGCCAGAGCGACGAGCCGTGTTGGCTCGTGCTAATTACGTATATCTGCATGGCCGATCGCGAAGACCTGACCACGCGCTTCCTCGCACACGCCGGCCAGGAAGCGCGTGATCTCGGGGAGCTCGGCGCGGTGTTGCAGCACGCCGTCGACGAGGCCCGGCGCGCCTGGCCCACGATCGATCTATCGAGTGAGCAGTTCGTCGATCACCTGGCCGCGCGGGTGCGGCCGGACGAAGACGTCATCGCGTTGCTGCGCCAGCTGAAGATTGCCGATCTCTACCTGGCCTGTGCCGCCGAGCATCGCCGTCCGGGCGCGGTGACCGCGTTCGAACAGGCGTTCATTCGCCGGGTCGGACAGTTCGTCCGCGGGATCGACGGCGAGACCACGTTTGTGGCCGACGTCACCCAGGCGATCCGGATCAAGCTGTTTGTCGGCAGCCACGGATATGGTAAATTGTCACGCTACTCCGGGCGCGGTGCGCTCGAGAGCTGGGTGCGCGCGGTGGCGATTCGTACTGCCTACGACCTGCGGCGCACCAAAGACCACAAGCGGCGCGAGGATGAGGGTGCGCTCGATCTGGTCGCCGCGAGCGACGATCCGGAGTTCGAGCTGTTGTGGCAGCGCTATCACGGCGAGGTCCGCGTGGTGCTCGAAGCCGGGCTGGCCGGGCTCGAGGCGCGCGATCGCACGTTGTTACGGTTGTATGTCATCGAACGCCTGCCGGCGCTCCAGATCGGCAAGCTGTACCGCGTGCACGAGACGACGGTGCTGCGCTGGATCGAACGGGCGCGCGCGACCCTGGTCGTCCGGGTGCGCGCGACCCTGCTGCGGACGCTCCGGCTCTCGGCCGGGGAGCTCGACGAGCTGCTGGCGATGATGCGCAGCCGGCTCGACATCAGCATCCGCCGCCTGCTCGACACCCAGCACTGAGTAGGTCTGTATCGTGAAATGTCGGTCGGGATTACGAGGGCGCTGAATTTTTCTCACGTCGGGTGCAGGATCCCCGGAGCCGCGCCGTCTCCTCCACGTGACCCGTGGAGATGAGTCAGATGACAAAGCGGCGACGTCCGAGACGGCCATGTTCGCTCCGCAGGACTGGGACAATGGCCATTGGGGCATCCAGACCTGGCTGGAGCGGACGGCGTGGCGCACCCTCAAGCATACGTCCTATGGCCGCTCACCGGCCCAGGACGACGCGCCGCACCCGGCGCTGTTCGAGGACCCCCTCCTCCAGCAAGTCTATCTGATGGACATCGCGCTGTTCATCGGCGCCGAGCACACCTCGTATCATGCAGTGTCCGGGATGATGCGGTGTGCGCCCGACGAGCTCGCGGAGATGCAGCTCGGCACCCAGGTGCTCGACGAGTGCAGGCACTACGAGGTGTTCTGCAAGCGGATGGCGGACATGGGCGTCACGCCCGAGAAGCGCAAGAAGCTCATCGATCGCTACACCACGCCGGCGCTCCGCTCGTTCTACGACCTGATCCTCGAGCAGGTCGACAAGAAGGACTTCTACGCCGCGTCGATCGCGCAGAACCTGATCATGGAGGGGATGGCGTATCCGGTGTACCGGTACGAGATCCGGTACTGGTCGCGGATCGATCCCGGCCTCAGCCGGACGATCCAGGGCGCGTTCGCCGACGAGGCGCACCACGTCGGCTTCGGCGAGGCGGTCAACAAGGCGCACTTCCAGAAGGTCGGCTCCGAGGAGCGCAACCGGATCCTCAAGCTCACCCATCAGTTCGGTTTGCTGATGCGGCAGACCTTCGAGGAGATCATCCATCGCTACATCGGCCTGTATCAGGAGTGCGCGAATCAGTACATGGACGTCATGGGCGGCGTCGAGATCTTCCGGGGACGCAAGATGGCCGACATGACCGAGGAAGATCAGGCGCGCACCGTCCTGTTCGAGATCCAGGACGAGCACCGCGCGCGCCTCGAACGCCTCGGCCTGGCCTGAACCGATCATCGACCCACCACCGCGATTCCCGCCTGCAAAGAACCTGGGTATGGCAAATCAAGAGAGCCCGCGCTTGGATGTGGATGGGGTCCAGCTCGACGAGGCGGGCAAGCACGCGTTCAGCCGCACGATGAAGCCGCGGCTGATGGAGATGCTCGCCGCGATCCGGCTCGACATCGTCTACCACCGCGGCGAGGGCGACTACCTCTATCACCACGGCGCGAACGGGGAAGAGATCGAGGTCCTCGATCTGCTCGGCGGCTTCGGCGCCTCGCTGTTCGGCCACAACCACCCCGACCTCGTCGCCGCGGCGCGCCGCGTGCTCGACGAGAAGCGCCCGTTCAACGCGCAGGCGAGCGCGCGCGGCCGCGCGGGGCTGCTCGCGGACAGGCTGTCCGACCTGGTCGGGCGGGTCACCGGCCGGTCCTACGTGACGACGCTCGCGAGCTCCGGCGCCGAGGCCGTCGAGGCCGCGATGAAGCACGCCGAGCTCGAGGCCTGGGATCGCAAGCAAGCGGCGATCAAGCGGGCGGTCGAGGCGGTCGCGCGGATCCGCGCCGGCGTGCGGGCGGGCAAGGTCGTGCTCCCCGACGAGGTCCGCGAGGACGCGGCGATCCGCCTGGGGCTCGCCGGGGACGCGAGCTTCGACGCGATCGCCGGCGCGCTCGAGACCAGGACCAGGCAGGCGTTCGAGCGCCCGGCGCTGACGCTGGCGGTCGTCGGGGCGTTCCACGGCAAGACCAGCGGCGCGCTCAAGCTGACGCACAACGTCGAGTACCGCTACGCTTGGGCGCGCTGGGGCAGCGCCGTGTTCCTGCCGCGGGGCGACGTCGCCGAGCTCCGCATGCGGATGGAGCAAGCCCGCGTCGAGTACGTCGAGCTCACCATCGCCGTCGATCGGCGGGTCGAGATCGAGCCGCGGTTCCACCACAACATCGCGGCGTGCATCGTCGAGCCGATCCAGGGCGAGGGCGGCATCAACGAGCTGTCCGCGGACTACCTCGCCGAGCTGCGGCGGGCCGCCGACGACGGGGGGTTCCCGCTGATCATCGACGAGATCCAGAGCGGGATGGGGCGGACCGGCGAGTTCCTCGCGTCGGCGCCGAGCGGCGTCCGCGGCGACTACTACCTGTTCTCGAAGGCGCTCGGCGGCGGGCTGTCCAAGGTGTCGGCGCTGCTGGTCGACCGCGAGCGCTACCTCAAGGACTTCGGCTACCTTCACACGTCGACGTTCGCGGAGGACGACTTCTCCGCGACGATCGCGCTCGCGGCGCTCGATCTCGTCGAGCGCGACGGCGGCGCGCTGCTCCGCCGCTGCCGCGACAAGGGCGATCACCTGCTCGCGAGGCTGCGCGAGCTGAAGGCGCGCTATCCCGGCCAGCTACGCGACGTCCGCGGCCGGGGCCTGCTCGTCGGCATCGAGCTGCAGCCCCAGCTGCGGTCGCCGTCACCGTTCCTGCGCGTGCTGTCGGAGCAGCGGCTGCTCAGCTTCTTCATCGCGGGGTTCCTGCTCAACGAGGAGCACATCCGCGTCCTGCCGGCGCTGTCGTCGCACAGCACGATCCGGATCGAGCCGTCCGCCGAGATCAGCGTGGCCGAGCTCGATCGCGCGTGCGCCGCCATCGAGCGCGTGCTGATCGCGATCCGCGACGCCGACGTCCACACCCTGTGTGGGTTCGCCGTGCGGCGCGGCCCCGCGATCACCGGCGCCCGCGACCCCGGCGAGCGCCTGCAGGCGCAAAAACAGCCCCGCCCGGCGGACGCCGAGCCGATCGCGTTCCTCGTCCACTACATGCTCCCCGAGGACCTGCACGTGTTCGATCCCGCGTTCCGCGGGTTCGACGCCGAGGAGTGCGCCGACTTCATCGACCGCACGAAGGGCCTGATCAAGCCGTTCATCGCCGACCGCCAGATCATTCGCTCGGTCACCGGCGCCTCGGTCGATCTCTCGATCATCGGGGTGCCGTTCAGCGCCAAGCAGGCCGTGACCGCGATGCGCAATCGCTCCGCGGACTGGGCGCTGCGGATGGTCAAGGACGCGGTCGCGTTCGTCCGCGACCTGGGCTGCACCAACGTCGGGCTCGGCGGCTACACGTCGATCGTGGCCGACAGCTGCCGCTCGATCGCGGCGGACAACATCGCGGTGACGAGCGGAAACTCGCTGACCGTCGCCGCGGCGATCGACGCGCTGCTCGCCGCGGCCGCGCGGATGGCGGTCCCGCGCAGGCGGCTCGGCGTGGTCGGCGCGACCGGCAACATCGGCGCGATGATCGCCGAGGTCGCCGCCGATTCGGTCGACGAGCTGGTCCTGGTCGGCCGGCCCGGGGCGGTGGGCCGCCTCGAGCGGATCGCGCAGCGGGTCGCGATCCCCACCCAGATCACGACCGACCTGGCGTCGCTCGCCGACTGCCCGCTCATCGTCTCCGCGACCAACTCGCACCACCCGATCATCCTGCCGGAGCACGTCGGGCATGGCCCCGTCGTGCTGTGCGATGTCGCGGTGCCGGGTGACGTCGATCCCCGGGTGCCCCGCGAGCGGCCCGAGGCCCTGGTGCTCCGCGGCGGCCGGTTCCGCCTGCCGCTCGACCAGGACATCGGCCGCTATCGGATCAGCCGCAGTAACCCCTACGGCGTGACGTTCGCGTGCGCCGCGGAGACCATCGTGCTCGGCTTCGAGAAGAACCAACAGCACTTCTCCTATGGCGCGCTGTCGGTCGACAAGATCCGGCTGATTCGCGATCAGGCGCGGAAGCACGGCTTGACGATGGTGGAGTGTACGGCGCCAACCCTCGAGCCGATCTGACATGATGCGCCATGAAGGACATCCTCATCACCTCGGCGCTCGCGGAGCTCACGTTCGCCGTGGTCCTCGGCTGGCCGCTCCACATGTTCCGCTCGGGGCGGAACACCGTGGGTCCGTTCCACAGCATGCGGCGCCTGCTCCAGGCGCACCTGGACTTTATCTTCATGGCGTTTGCCCAGATGGGCGTGGCGACCGTCCACCCCGCGATCCCGCTCGGCGCGGGCTGGCTGCTCGTCGTCGGGTCGTGGACCAACCCGACGCTGTTCCTGCTGGGCGGCATCCTGCCGGCCGAGCAGCAGCACAAGCCGAGCTCGGTCGCGCTGACGATGACGAGCTTTGCGTTGCTGACGGTCGCCTACCCCTGGCTCCTGTACGCGTGGCTCACACGATGAGAAAGGCCGCTGTTTCATGATCAAGGACGCGCATCGCCTCCGGCATATCGGCATCTTCGACACGACGCTCCGCGATGGCGAGCAGGCACCCGGATACAGCCTGACCATCGATCAGAAGGTCCAGCTCGCGCTCAAGCTGGAGGCGCTCGGCGTCAATACGATCGAGTGTGGATTCCCCATGTCGTCGCCGGTCGACTTCGAGGCGACGCGCGAGATGTGCCGGCTGTTCAAGCGCGCCCGGCCGTGTGGCTTCGCCCGCGCGCTGCCCGCGGACGTCGAGGCGTGCGCGAGGGCGATGAAGGACGCGACCAACCCGCAGATCGAGATCGCGTCGGTCGGCTCGGACATCCATATCCTGTACAAGCGCGAGACGACGCGCGAGCGCGTGGTGACCGAGGCGATCGCCGCGATCGACTGCGCCAGGGCCCACGGCTTCACCGACATCTCGATCGCCGCGGAGGACGCGACGCGCAGCGACCTCGAGTTCCTCAAGCGCCTGCTCGGCGCGTGCATCGAGCGCGGCGTCACGACGATCGCGATCCCCGACACGGTCGGCGCGTGTATCCCCGAGGAGTTCTTCGGGCTGATCCGCGACCTGCGCGCGTTCATCGGCGACATCCGGATCTCGGTGCACTGCCACAACGACATGGGGCTGGCGGTCGCCAACAGCCTGGCCGGCATCCAGGCGGGCGCGGACGAGGTCCAGACCACCCTGTGCGGCATCGGCGAGCGCGCCGGCAACACCAGCCTCGAGGAGCTGATCGTCGTCCTCAACTCGAAGGTCGACACACTGCACCGCGTCCACGACGTCATCCACCACCGGCTCTACGACACCTGCATGATGCTCGCGCGGTTCCTCGACCTCGACGTGCCCGCGCACAAGCCGATCCTCGGCGAGAACTCGTTCTCGAGCGAGGCGGGCATGCACCAGCAGGGGCTGATCAAGCACCGCTTCACCTACGAGCACCTGCGCGCCGAGGACTACGGCACGGTGCCGCGGATGGTGCTCGGCCGCCACAGCGGGCGCAACCTGATCCGCCAGCGGCTCCGCGAGGACGGGATCCGCGACGTCCAGGACAAGCTGGTCGACAAGCTCTACGAGCAGATGATCCATGACGCCGATCATCGCCGGTACAGCCAGCCCGGCACGCTGGGCGCGATGTACGGGGTGCTGGCGAGCCCGCCGGCGAGCCCGGGCCCGGCCGCGAGCCCGCCTGCCGCTGCGGGGACCGCGAAGCACCACGTCGAGCAGGCCCGCCTCGCGGTCAACGAGTGAGGGGAGGCGCGGATGACGGCGCACCATCGCATCGACCCCGGCGGCGGGTACGGCGAGACCAAGTACTGGACCGACGACGAGGTCACGCGGGCCGTCGACGCCCTGCAGGCCGGCGGGCTGGTGCTGCTGAAGGGCGACATCGGCTACGGGCTGTTCGGCACGACCGACCGCGCGCTTCGCAAGATGTACGAGCTCAAGGGCCGGCCGCACTCCAATCCGTCCATCGTGATCGGCAACATGGCGATCCTGCGCGACATCGCGGTCGCGCCGGACCCGCGGATCTGGGCCTGGATCGAGCGCGCGATCACGTGGACCACGATCGCGGTCGTCTTGCCGATCAACCCGGCCAGCCGCCTGCTCGCGGCGCTGCCGCCGTGGCTGTACGGCCAGACGGTGACCAACGGCACCGTGGCGGCGTTCCTGCGCACCGGCCCGTACCTCGACGTGGTGGTCCAGACGGCCTTCGAGCGCGACGTCATGTTCGTGGGCTCGTCGGCCAATCCATCGTTCCAGGGCAACCTGTACACGTTCGCGGACCTCCCCGGAGAGTTCGTCCGGGGGGCCGATTTCTATATCAATCACGGCAGCTGCAAGTACGCAAACCCGCAGCGGCTCGCGACCACGATCGTCAACTTCGCGAATCGCTCGATCAAGCGGCGCGGCGTCAATGCCGAGCAGATCGAGCGCGACTTCGCCGCCCTCACGGGCGAGCTCGCATGAGGAGGATGTGATGGACTTCGACTTCAAGCAGATCGACGCCGATTCGCACGTGCAAGAGACCGGCGGCAGCTGGGAGCTCTACCTGGCCGAGGAATACAAAGATCGGCGCCCGGCGGTGATCGAGAATCCCTATGTCTCGGGCCGGCCGCTGCGCGACAAGACCTGGTACATTGACGGCCGCCTGGTCCCCAAGAACCAGGGCAACGGCGCGGTCGTGATGAGCACGCCGGCGGAGATGACGTTCGCCAAGCGCAAGCCGGTCGCCGTGGCCGTCCAGGCGTGCACCGATCCGCTCGAGCGCGTCGAGTACATGAAGCGCGCCAACGTCCACAAGACCGTGATGTTCTCGACCCTGTTCCTCGAGACCGTCACCGACGACCTCGCGTACGAGGCCGCGCTGATGCGGGCGTGGAACACCTGGGCGTCCGACGCGTGCGGCAAGTCGCCCGCGCACCTCGCGTTCGGCGCGGTCGTGCCGGTGCGCGATCCGGGGCTGGCGATCGGCGAGCTGCGCCGCGCCAAGGAGCTCGGCGCGTCGACCGTGATGGTGCTGCCGACCGCCGGGCGCCACCTGCTGCACGAGCGGTTCCTCGATCCGTTCTGGGCCGAGGCGCAGCACCTCGACATGCCGGTGTCGGTCCACATCGGGTGGCCCAACCCCGATGTCACCCACGACTGCACCAGCCCGTGTGCCGTGTTCCTGGGCGCGTTCGAGACCTCGATGTGGTGGGCGTACCTGAGCGTGTTCTCGGGCGGCATCCTCGATCGGTTCCCGAGGCTGCGGGTCGGGTTCTTCGAGAACGACTGCCGGTGGTTCGAGCTGTTCGTCGCCCGCGCGATGCACTGGCAGCCGACCACCGCCGCGCAGCCGTGGCCGGCCCGGCGCACGGTGAAGGACTACCTCGCCGAGGCGCAGGTGGTGTTCTCGTACGAGGGCGACTTCGCCGCGCTGCCGCGGTTCATGGACCTGGTCGGCGACGACAAGGTCATGGCGGCGATGGACTTCCCGCACACCCACTACGGCACGGCGAACCTGAGCGAGGCGCTCGACTTCGTGCGCAACCACGAGCACCTCACGCCGCTGCGCAAGCGCAAGCTCTTGCGCGACAACGCGCTCCGGTTCTTCGGCTTCAAGGACGAGTGAGCCGATGGCAGCCACCTCGCGTGCCCACGAGACGATCCGGACGTGCCAGGACTTGATCCGGCACAAGCGGAATGCCCGACACCCGTTCTTCCACGATCTGTCCCGGCCGCTGCCGACGCAGCAGCTGCGCGCGTGGGCGGAGCAGAAGTATCATCAGGTCTACCTGCAGAATCCGATCTTCGGCACGCTCCACGGCAAGACCCAGTTCGAGGACGTGCGGGCGTGGATGGTCGAACAGCTGATCGCCGAGGAGACCGCGCTGACCTGCGGCAGCGACAGCCACTACAACCTGATGCGGCGGTTCGCCGAGGCGTGCGGCGCGCCGGCGGCCAGCTTCGCGCCCGAGGCCGCGCATCCGGAGGTCCGGGCGTACGTCGACCTGCTGCTGTCGACCATGCGCGACGAGAGCTTCGTGCTCGGCCTGCTCGCGATCTACGCGATCGAGGCGCAGAGCGGCGAGAGCGTCGGCAAGCTGCTGGGCTGGCTGCGGCAGAACTATCGGTTTGCCGAGCGCGAGCTCGAGTGGTTCACCGTCCACGCGGCGGACGACGACGACCACGCGTCCACGGGCCTCGGCCTCGTGCTCAAGTACGCGCACCTCGTCGACGACTTCCCGGTCTCGGCGCCGCGGGTCGTCGGCGCGATCTGCGACGCGTGGCTGACCCTGCACGATCACTATCGCCGCCTGGTCACCGAGGCTACGCCATCATGAGCGATACGCTGGAACATGCGCTGCATCACTTCCGGGAGCTGGTCAACGCGCACCCGCGGATGAAGACGCTGCTGAAGGGCTGGGATCGCGCCGCCGTGGTCGCGACCGAGGACGCGGGCGAGACGTTCACGGTCCAGTTCAAGGATTGCCAGATCGTCAGTGTCCAGCCCGGGATCACGGCGGACAACGCGGCGATCAAGCTGAAGGGCTCGCAGCGCACGCTGACCGACATCTTCCGCGGCGACCTCAACCCCGCCTCCGAGTTCCTCGATGGCAGGCTGCAGGTGACCGCGAGCGACAAGGACCAGGTCAAGCTCGACGCGATCACCTTGCTGCTGTGGGACTAGCGCCCGAAGGAATGGCCATGACGGAAGGACTCCAGTTCGATCGGTGGGCGGAGCTGTACAGCCGCGTCCGCCCGACCTACCCCGCGCGGGTGTATCGCGTGCTGCTCGACGCGCTCGGCGCCGCGCGGGTCGCCGTCGCGGTCGACCTCGGCGCCGGTTCGGGGCAGTCCGTCGCGGGGCTGCTGCCGATCGCGGACCGGGTGATCGGCGTCGAGCCGTCGGACGCGCTGCGCGCCGAGGCCCAGGCCGGCTATCCGCAGGCGACGTTCCTGCCGGGCTCCGGCGAGGCGATCCCGCTCCCCCCCGCGTCGGCCAGCGTCGTGACCGTCGCGAACGCGTTCTACTGGATGGACATGCCCGCGACGCTGCGCGAGATCGACCGCGTCCTCGTCCGGCCCGGCGCGTTCATGACGTACAAGTACGATTTTCCCCGGATCCACGATCCCGCGCCGGACCGCGTGCTGCGCGGCCACCTCGGCCAGCACTGGGACGCGCACCGGTCGCGGCGCCTGACCGACCACGATCCGACCGCCGAGCTGATGCGCGCGTCGGGCTACTTCTCGGCGGTCACCACGCCGGTCGTGCCGTACACCCTGGACTACGACGCCCGCGGCTTCGCGAGCTTCATGTCGTCGACGTCGTACGTCAGCGGCTTCCTCGACACCGTGCCCGATCGCGGCGCCTACCTCGAGCGCTTCGCGGCCGAGCTCGGCGACGCTGCGCGCGGCGAGCGGCTCGTCGTCACGCTCGTGCTGTTCCTGAACGTGGGCGTGAAGCGATGAGCGCGCTGCCGCTGGAGATGCGCCTCGACCAGATCGTCCGGCTGCGCGCCCAGACCGACCCCGACGCCGCCGCGGTGATCTACGCGCGCGCGCCGTTCGCCGGCACGACCGTGCGCTGGGCCGAGCTCGATCGCTGGACCGACGCGTTCGCCGCCACCTTGCACCGCGCGGGCGTACAGCCCGGCGATCGCGTCGCGGTGGTCTTGAAGGACGATCCGGCGTGCATCGCCGCGATCTACGGGATCTGGCGCGCCGGCGCCGTCGTGATCCCGATCGACGCCACGTGGGGGATCTCGGCGATCTCGCGGATCCTGCAGCACGCCGACCTTCATGGCCTCGTCGCCCACAGCGCGGCCGAGGCGTTCGACCAGCTCGGCCTCGAGCGGATCTACGAGCCCGGCTTCGTCGCGTTCTGCGCGTCGCCGGTCGGGCCCGTCAAGCGGGCACCCGTGGTCGGCTCGGCCGACGACCTCGCGATGATCGCGTTCACGTCGGGAACGACCTCGGGCCCCAAGGGCGTCACGTTGCGGCACCGTCACCTGCAGGCGGCCTATGCGTCGTGCACGCAGTGCCTCGACCTGACCGGCGTGCGGACGTTCGGATGCACGCTGCGGCTGTCGGGCCTGGGGGTCCTGGGCACGGGCTACTTGCTCGCGCACTACTGCGGGGCCACCGCGGTCGTGCTGCCCGAGCTGACGCTCGAGACCGCGCGCGAGTTCTGGACCACGTCCGCGCGCCACCAGATCGACTTCCTCTACCTCGTGCCGGCGCTGGTCCAGCTGATGAACAAGCTGAGCTTGCCGCTGCCCCCCGGCGGCCACATGCCGCTCGTGATGGTCGGGGCCGCGCCGATCACACCCGAGGCGCACGACGGGTTCCAGACCCGGTTCGGCGCGCGCATGTTCAACTGCTACGGCCTCACCGAGGCGTCGTTTGCCGTGTTCTTCGGCCAGCAGCGGCCGGACGGGTTCGGCACGACCTCGATCGGCAAGGCGCGCGGGGTCGAGGCGCGGCTGCTCGACCCGGACGGCCACGTGATCGAGACCGCCGCCGGCGCGGGCCTCCTGCAGTTCCGCGGCCCCATGGTCTCGGACGGCTACTGGCGCCACCCCGAGGCGACGCGCGAGATGTTCAGCGGCGGCTGGCTGGTCACCGGCGACCTCGCCGAGCGCGACGCGGACGGCCACTACTTCATCCGCGGGCGGCAGAAGGACGTGGTGATCCGCGGCGGCTTCAACATCCACCTGCAGGAGGTCGACGAAGCGCTGCTCAGCCACCCGGCCGTGCTCGGCGCGTGCTCGGTGGGCGCGCCGGACCGGATCTCGGGCGAAGAGGTCTATGCGCTGGTCAAGCTCAAGGACGACGGCACGCTCCGCGAGGCCGAGCTGCTCGCGTGGTGCAAGCAGCGCCTCGGCGATGGCCGCGCGCCGCGCCGGATCGTCTACTCGGCCGTGGAGCTCCCCCGCAACGGCGCCGGCAAGCTGATCCGGCGCGACGCGCTGGCGAGGATCGCCGATCACCTGCACCTGAAGCTATGAGCCGGTCAGGCCGCGAGCGCCCGGCGCAGGAAGCCGCCCGCGCCTCGAACCCCGAGCTCGTCGAGCTCGTGCCGTCCGCCGTCGCGGATCAGGCACTCGACGTGCGCGCCGCGGCCGCCGAGCGCGGCCCGGGCCGCGTGCATCGACTCGATCCGCACCATGCGATCGAGCGTGCCCTGCACGAGCAGCACCCTCGGCCGCGCGCCGCTCGGCGCGAGCTCGTCCGCGCCGGTCAACACCCCGGCGAACGAGACGATGGCGCCGATCGCCGGCCGGCGCCGCGGCCCCAGGTAGAGCGCCATGACCGCGCCCTGCGAGAACCCGGCGAGCGCCAGCCGCTCGGGGCCGAGCCCGTGCCGGGCCAGCACGTCGTCGATGAACGCCTCGATCAGCGGCGCCGTGGCCGCGGCGCGCGCGTGCAGCGCGCCCGCCAGGTTGGTCAGCGCGAACCACTCGCGGCCCTGCGGCTGCAGCGCGCACGGGGCAGGACCGTGCAGCGCGACCAGCTCGGCGTCGGGCAGGTCGTCGGCCCAGCGCCGCAGCACCGGCACGAACTGGCCGGCGTCGGCGCCGTAGCCGTGCAGCGCGAGCACGACCTGGCGGGCGGGGCCGCCCGAGGCGGGCGGAATCGAGATCGCAGCGAGTCGCTCCATGGAGCCTATCTATGCTCCAGGATATGCATTTGGGGAATATGATTTTATGACACCCACGATCACCGCGCTCGATTACTACGTCGGACACCTCGAGCCGCTCGAGTCGCTCGCGAACACACCGGAGGAGGAAGACGCGATCAACACGCTGACGTCGATCGGGCTCCGCACGTACAGCCGATCGGACCTCCGGGTCGCCGACATGGCCGCCGCGGCGATGCGCAAGACGATCGAGCGGTCCGGCGTCGCGCCGGCCGACGTCCAGGCGGTCGTGTTCGCCACCGAGAGCCAGTGGGACTACGAGCCGCCGACCGTGCGCCGCCGCGACAACTCCCGCAAGTTCAGGCAGGACATCTACAAGGCGATCTGGGAGGTCGGGCTGACCAACGCCTATCCGTTCGGCGTGATGTTCTCCGGCTGCGGCAACCTGGTCAGCGCGGTGGCCATGGCCTCGAACATGGTCCGGACCCAGGGCCTCGAGAACGTGCTCGTGGTGGTCTCCGATCGCCAGGCCGAGGGCACGACGCGCGTGATGTTCCCCGCCGTCGGCGTGGTGAGCGACGCGGCGGCGAGCTGCCTGGTAACCTCGCGCCCGGTGGCGGGGTTCATCATCGATGACGTGGTGCTGCACTCGAACCTCGGGCTGTGAAAGGCCGACCTCGAGGGCGACTTCGGGCGGTTCCTCGTCGAGATGGCCCGCGGCCTCAAGGAGATGGGGCACAAGATGGTCGCCGCGAGCGGCCGCCGGCCGCCCGACTACAAATACTTCCTGCCCAATAACTACTCGCGCTCGACGCTGCGGGTGTTCTGCCACCAGCTCGGCTACCGTCAGGACCAGCTGTTCCTCGACAGCGTCCCGCGCGTCAGCCACACCTACGCGGCCGACGTCCTCATCAACCTGTTCGAGCTCGACGCCAAGGGCGCGCTCGCGGCCGGCGACCGCGTGATGGCGCTGACGAGCGGCCCGGTCACGTGGGGCATGATCGGCCTGACGAAGCAACCGCCGCGGTGATCGCGGCGCGCGCCGACAAGCGGCTTCCCGGATGGCAGCATCACGTCATCGACATCGAGAGTAGACCCCATGAGGGAGCTCGACACACTTGGTAATCCTGCGCTGGCTCGCCGTGTCCGGGTCCGGATCGATCACCCGATCATCGATTCCGGCGTTCACCTCATCGGTTGTCGTACCGTCGACGAGTGCGTGCAGAATCGTCACGATGGATGAGTGCCTCTCGGAGAACCAGATCGCGGCACTCGTGTCCGGTATCGTCATCGGCAATCGCGGGCCGCTCGAGGCGCACCTCGATCACTGCCCGACCTGCCTCGCGATCGTCGCCGCCGCGCTCAAGGCCGAGGCGCCCGCGTCGTACACGCGGTTCTCGATCGTCCGCCGCCTCGGCTCCGGGGGCATGGGCACCGTCTACGAAGCGTTCGACCGCGAGCGCAACGCGCGCGTGGCCCTCAAGATCCTGCGCCACGTCGGCCCCGACACCATCCTGCGGTTCAAGCGCGAGTTCCGCGCGCTGCACAGCCTGCTCCACCCGAACCTCGTGCGGCGAGGCGAGCTGGTGGCCGAGGACGACCGCTGGTGCTTCACGATGGAGCTGCTCGACGGCGTCCGCTTCCTCGACTACGTCCGGCCCGCCGAGCCGACCGGGCCCGACGGGCTCGGCTTCGACGACACGCGGCTGCGCGACGCGGTTCGCCAGCTGGTGCACGGCCTCGCCGCGCTGCACGCGGCCGGCAAGGTCCACCGCGACGTCAAGCCGTCGAACGTGCTGGTCACCGGCCAGGGCCGCGTCGTGCTGATCGATCTGGGGCTGGTGTTCGATCAGCGCGGCGACAGCGACTCGAGCGGCGGCAACGCCCTCGGCACCATCGCGTACATGGCGCCGGAGCAGGCGCTGGGCCGGCGGGTCGGCCCCGAGGCCGACTGGTACGCCGTCGGCGTCCTCCTGTACCAGGCGCTCACCGGGCAGCTGCCGTTCGACGGCGACGCGCTCGCGATCACCGACCACAAGCAGCGCGGGCAGGTCGCGGCGCCGCGCGCGCTCGCGCCGGCGATCCACGCCAGCTTGAACGACCTGTGCCTCGCGCTACTCCATGCCACCCCCGCCGCGCGGCCGACCGCGGCCGAGATCCTGCGCGCGCTCGACGCCGATGCGGCCGAGGCGCCCGCGCCCCTCGCGGCTCATGGCACCACGCCGTTCGTCGGCCGCGCCGACGAGCTTCGGGCCCTGGCGCGCGCGCTCGACGACACCCGGCGCGGCCGGCCCGTCGTCGTGATCCTGTCCGGCGAAGCGGGGATCGGCAAGACCGCGCTGGTCCAGCGCTTCGCCGACGCCTGCCGGGGCACCGGTACCGTGGTCCTGGCCGGCCGCTGCTACGAGCACGAGTCGGTGCCGTTCAAGGCGGTCGACGGCATCGTCGATGCGCTCAGCCGCTACCTGACCCGGCTGCCTGCCGTCGAGGCCGCGGCCGTGCTGCCGCGCGAGGCCGCGCTGCTCGCGCGCGCGTTTCCGGTCCTGGCGCGCGTTCCGGCGATCGCGGACGCGCCGCACCGGCTGGACGCGTGCGATCCGCAGGCGCCGCGCGCGGCCGTGGTCGGCGCCCTGCGCGAGCTGCTCGCGCGGCTGGCCGATCGCCGCCCGATCCTGCTCGTCGTCGACGACGTGCACTGGGCCGACGCAGACTCGTGCGCGGTCCTGGCCGACCTGGTCCGTCCGCCCGACGCGCCCGCGCTGCTCCTCGTGGTCACCGGCCGCGGATGCGCCCGCACCACGGAGCGCACCCACCTCGCCGCGGCGCGCTCGGCGCTCGGCACCGGCGTACGCGAGCTGCGGCTGTCGCGCCTGGCCGCCGCCGACGCCCGCGCGCTGGCCGCGCTGTGGATCGCGCCGGACCGCGGCGATCTGGATCCCGCCGCGATCGCCCACGAGGCCCGCGGCCACCCGCTGTTCATCGACGAGCTCGTCCGCTACGGCCACGCCGGCGCGCCGCCGCCGCTCCGGCTCGATGATGCGCTGTGGCACCGCATCGCCCAGCTCGAGCCGGCGACCCGCGCGATCCTCCAGCGGGCGGCACTGTCGGGCCGGCTGACCCGACGGACCGCGGCGCGGGCCGCTGGGCTCGACGGCGCCGCCTTCGATGGCCACCTGAGCGTCCTGTGCGCGGCCAACCTGATGCGCACCAGCGGCATGTCGCCGGCAGGCGCTCTCGAGCCCTATCACGATCGCGTCCGCGCGGCCGTGCTCGGACGCACCGGCGACGACGAGTCCCGCGCGCTCCATCGCGAGCTGGCCGAGGCGCTCGAAGTCGAGGCGCCTCCCCGGCGCGCGGCGCGCCGCCGCCGGCAGCGCGGACCCCGCGGACCGCGCGGACCCCGCGGGCGTGCCGCGATGGTCTCGATGATCTCGATGTCTCGACCTCGCTACGCGTCGGGGTCCCCGACGACGCGATGGCCGCGGCGCGCCTGACCGTGTGCTCTCATGGCGGAGCCTCTCATACCTTGATCCACATCCCCCGCGCTGCATGTGCGGGGAGCTCGGTAGCGAGCCTGCGAAAGGTGGTTGTAAAGTCGGACGTCAGACGCGCCTTTAAAGGAGACCCATGTCAGGAAACGTCCAATCCGGACCCATCGCAGCAACTGACGCACCGCCCAAGGCGAAGCAGACCAACTACCCCGAGCCCTTTGCCACCAAGATGAACGGCCGGCTCAAGCGCCCGCTGGGCGACTTCTTCGGGCTGAAAAACTTCGGCGTCAACCACACGCGGCTCGCGCCGGGCGCGGTGACCGCGCTCAGGCACCACCACAGCCGCCAGGACGAGTTCATCTACGTGATCTCGGGTACCCCCACCCTCGTCACGGAGACCGACGCGCGCCTGGTGGAGCCCGGCATGTGCGTGGGCTTCAGGGCGGGCGAGCCCAGCTCCCACCACCTGGTGAACAATACCGACCAGGAGGTCATGTTGCTCGAGGTGGGAGACCGGACGGCCGGCGATTCGGTGACCTACCCGTACGACGACATCCAGGCCACCCTCGTCGATGGCCGCTGGGCCTTCACGCACAAAGACGGCAAGCCGTACTGAGCCCCGGCGAACAACAATCGCCGGGTTGTTCGAGGCCAGGACCTGGCCACAGAGGTTTTTGATCGGTTGCGCCGGCAGTGCGGGCCATGAGCTCCAGAGACTCCTAGCAGGACCTTCGCAGCTCGGATGAGCGCAACCGAATTCTATGCAGAGAGTTCGGCCAATGCTTGCATTCTAAGCTCATCATCGTCTACATGATGGATAGTGCACTTTTTCGAGCGCAAAATGGGCGAGCGTCGTTACCGAATGGTGGCTCAGTCCGTGTGGGATCCTGTGAAAGGACGGTCGGTTGCACGGCAGGTGGTCTTGGGGCCGGCAGATCCGCCGCCGAAGGCCAACCTGGGGGAGACCCGTACGGTGGGGACGCAGGCAGTGGGAGACGTGGGCGCGCTGCTCTGGGTTGCCGAGCAAATCAACCTCGTGGAGCACATCGACCGAGCTTGTGCAGGGCACGTACCCAATAACGGACCTTCGGTGGGCGAGATGGTACTTGCGGTGGCTCTCCAGCGGGTATGTGCGGCTGGGCCGAAGCGAGACCTGGCGCAATTCCTCGAGGACAGCCTGCCGCGAGCTTCGTGTCTGCCCGCATCGAAATTCACGGGGCAAGCGTTCCATCGTATCGGCCAGCACGTGACGGACAACGACCTGGAAGCGGCGCAGGTTGCGCTCGCACAGGCTGCGGTCGGGCGCTTCAAGCTCTCGACCAACGTGCTGGCGTTCGACACCACAAATTTCGACACGCATATCGCGACGACCACGGCGGGAGAACTGGCGCGGCGTGGCCATGCCAAGAGCAAACGCAGCGACCTACGGGTGGTGGGGTTGGGGGTGCTGGTCAGCGAAACCGGTCATGTACCACTGCTCTACCGCACCTATGCCGGGAATGGATCCGATCAAGAAGTCCTCGAGAACTGTCTCGACGGGCTCGGCAAGCTGCACGATGCGCTCGATGCGGGCGAAGAACGCCAGCGCCCGGCCACGCGTACGCTGGTGCGCGACGGTGGATTCTGGAGCCCCCGGTTGGAACTGAGCTTGGAGGTCGCCGGCTACTACAGCCTCATCTCGCTACCGCTCAGCCACGCGGCTGCCGAGTCGGCGCTCGCGTTTGCTGCGAAGCGCGGGGCGATGAAGCAGCTTACGGGCAAGCTGTCCGAGGTTCGTGCCGCCCGGACACGGGCTACCGTCAATGACGTAGATCGAACGCTGATCGTCGTCGAGAGCAAAGAGTTGCTCGAAGGCCAGAAGCGGGGCATCGCTGCCCGACTCGTGAAGGCGCTCGCTGAGCTGGAGAAGCTCAAGCGGCATGTGGACGCCGGGCGGATCCGTCGAGCGAGCCTTGATGAGCGCGTCAAGAAGGTCGTGCAGCGCGAACCCCTCTCGGAGTTCGTGATGGTCGACGTCGGCGGCACCGAGAAGGCCCCAACGCTCACCTGGCACGTCGACGAGCAACGCCGCAAGCATCTCGAACAGACACGACTGGGTCGGCGCGTGCTCTGCACCGACCAGCACAGCTGGACCACCGAGCGCGTCGTGAGCGCCTTCCGAGGCCAATGGAACGTCGAAGAGCTGTTCCGCCGCGCCAAGATGGGCGGCATCGCCCCGTGGGGGCCATCGTTTCAGCACGCCGACGGTTCGCTACGTCTTCACACCTTCGCGACCGTCATCGGGTTGATGCTGGTCAGCTTGGCGAAGATCGCGCTTGGTACGGCCGACTCCGTACGCAGCATGATGGACTCGCTCGCGGAGATCCGTGCAACGCTGGTGCGCACGACAACTGGAGCGACGGGGCGTCGTCCCACGATCGCGATTCCGCCCGAGCTGACGGCCGAGCAGCGGCGTGCCGTCAAGGTCTTCGAGCTGGAGAGGTGGCTCCCATCACTACGATTCCCGACGAGGTCGCTGCTGGAAGATGCGAAAGTAGAAAAGTAGAGTCGAGAACGCGGACACGCGCGCTCGCCCTCTGTGCCAACGTCACTTGAGACAGTCCCACCCCGATATCTCAGTAGCGATGGGCGGAGAATGGTTCCCCAAGCGTGCCCAAGCCACCCCAAGTTCCAGGTCGAGAAGGCGCCCCCGCA
>Ga0137459_1000182_pt1 | contig 22776 bp, 15 predicted proteins | sample EasRivERMGT700_2_FD_104908 | JGI IMG/M metagenome (GOLD analysis project Ga0137459, IMG submission 104908) | Soil microbial communities from meander-bound floodplain in the East River, Colorado, USA - East River MetaG ERMGT700_2 | ecosystem: Environmental > Terrestrial > Soil > Floodplain ...
GGCTTAGGCGGGTAGTCGTGTGCCTAGGAATTTCGCCGCTCGTCGACGCCCAAGTGATCGAAATCAGCCGATCCCGGGGTCCGCGTGTGCCCGAAAAGGGCTCCGCCGTTTCAAAGTCGGGCGTGAGGGCCCCCGATCACCTCGGCGTCGCCCTGGGCTCCGAGCGAAATATTGAAGGGCGGTTAAGATGTAAAAGAACGTCTCTTGTGGCCAGTATCAAATATGCCGCATATTACAAACATGCATGGCAGTGACCATGATATGCGTGCATTGTATCGACAAATCAACGACTGCATCGCCAGGAGACCTAATGAGAGATTTTTCAGTAGCGACAGGGCCAGGTACTGCCCAGCTCAGAGGCCATCCGCCCGGAACTCAGCAGCAGCGCCTTGGACCGGCCGTTGCGGACCGAATCGTCGATGTTGGCGTCGGTTGCCACATCATGCGAATCGTCGAACGTTTGATTAGAATCATCGTGCTTGGACAAATTGAAATGAAATACAGTATACGATTCCTGAGCAAAGGTGCTGCGCTTCTTGGCATCATTCTAGTCATCTTGTGGAGCGCTTGCGATTCGACGCCTACGCCTACGCCTACGCCACCTTCCGAGGTGCCTGATGCAGGTGAGAATACCCAAACCGCCCAGGAGACGATCCGGTGGTACGGCGGAGGTGAAGTGCGTGAGACCTCGTACGAGGTGATTGATGATCAGGTAATCGTGGAAGGCGACATTAGCCTCGGCACGATGGCGGAAGCGCTCGAGGAACAGCGCCGGATTGATGCGGAGGGCCGGCGCTCCTTGATCGTGACCCAGGATCGACATCGCTGGAACTCTCATACGATTCGATTTCGCATCGACAGTGACTTTACGGCGGAAGAGAAGACGGCGATTCGTGCGGCCACGGCTGCATGGAATACCGTGTCGGATATTTCGCAGATCACGCTCGCCGAAGACTCGCGCCTGAACGTGCGTGAATCCGGGATCTACTTCGACAAGAGCAAGCACGGTTGCTCGTCCCAGATCGGGCGCCACACGTTCAGGACGTCCGTTCATCTCGGGGTGGGCTGCAGGGATTCGATGATCGCGCAACACGAGATCGGCCATGCCATTGGCCTCCTCCATGAGGCCACACGGACCGACCGCGATAGCAACGTACTCTTCAACGATGCGTTCACGGATCGGGAGGATGCGAATTTCCGCATAGATCACCATCGTAGCGATAGGGTTGGACCGTACGATATGGCCTCGATCATGCAATACGAGACCGGCTCGTTCGCTGTGAAGCTGGATGGCGTCGCCCTGCCGAACATCGTGTCGAGGCAAACATTCGGATTGATGAGCTTCCAGCCTACGACCCCGCCGAATCCCCCGGCAGTCGCGTTCCAACAGCGTTGGAACAACACGACGCGGCTCTTCGGGAAGTTCCAGGATCCTGACAGCATGCGCGTCATGGACGTCGACCACGATAGCACGGATGACATCGTGGTGCAGGTTGCGCAGGGATTGTTCTGGTCAAAAAACGGACGGGATGGATGGTCCGCGCTCGGCGAGCGGCCGAATTCGCCGATCATCGCAGATGTCGACGATGTGCTCACCGGACAGTTCGACGCGCACAACGGCTACGACGTGCTCGTCGTCCACGGCACGAGTTGGGTCCTCTACTCGAGTGCGGGAACACGCCCGCAGTCGATCATGAGAGCAACGGCCACTCGTGACGTCGAGGTGCTGCAGCGCTCGAACATCGCGGATGACGTGCTCATCGTGGAGAGCGACGGTACCTGGAACACCGTTCACAGCCGAGCGATTCTCGGCGCGAAGTTCCCGTTTGCCAAGCGCGATATGGGCGTTAGCGACGTGACGATCGTGCCGTTCAGGCCGTCGAAAGTGGACGTCGTCGCGTTCGTGGGTGGCCGCCTGAAGGTGAGCCACGAAGGCGCTCCATGGACTGATGTCTTCGCGGGCGCCAGTCCGTTGCCGTCGGGTCGTGATTCTCTCGACGAAGTCTGGTTCGGTCACCTCAATGGGTCCGGTGGCCCGAGCGACAGGCTCGACTTGCTGACCTTCGAGCGACGTACGTACCGCGACGAAGGCGTGATCCGCGAAGTCCTCTACTGGCCGGCCGCTGTCATGGACATCGAAATGGGTGCGACGAGCGCTCGTTTTCAGCGGCTCGTCTTCTCGGAGACGATGTATCCGAACATGCATCACGATCCATTGATCGGCCGCTTCAATGGCGACAACATGTTGACGGTGGCATGGTTCGACACGATCCTGCACCAGGACCAATGGGCGAATCGAAGCGGCGCTCCAGTTGGGATTACACCGGCCGACGCTGCGGCCATCGCACTCTACGAGTTCGGCACAGGGGCGACGTGGCTGACGAACAAGTATCCGCTCGGCGGCGATGACACGCCCGACATCCACACGAGCGATGGGTTCGTGGCTCGCGTCGGCGCGCGCTTCGAGCTCTCTGGAACCTTCATGTCCGCGACGCAGGTCGACTCCGCGACGGTGCGAGTCTTCAAGCTCATGGGCGCGGAGTTCGTGGAGCGCACCGACTTTCGTCGCGAGATCACATTCCAGCCGAACCTCGAGGTCGTGATTCTCGATCACACGTTCGTCGCGCCCGAGAGCGGCAACTGGCGCGTCACGATGCAGCCATCCAACGCAACCAGCGCTCGCGAAACAGCCGTCTGGGATTTTCAGGTGGCTGGCAACGTCTGTGGGAACGGTCGAGTCGACACGAGCGAGATGTGCGACGACGGAAATATGGTGAATACCGACACCTGCCGAAATACCTGCGTGCCACCCGTGTGTGGCGACGGAATCGTTGACTCCAACGAAACCTGCGACGACGGAAATATCCTGGACGGCGACTCCTGTCCGTCCAGTTGTTCGACGGCAGTGTGCGGTAATGGCATCCGAGAAGCGTGGGAGCAGTGCGACCAAGGTGCTGGCAACCTACCGGGCTGCGCAGGTTCTGGCTCGTGCGTAGAATGCTTTTTCTGCCTTGAGTAGTGTCCTTCCAGGCTCTCGTCAGCGGATGCGGGTTCCGTGTTGTGGGCCCAGTGCCCGCTGTGAGCCGCCCTTCTCGACGAGTTGGTCCCGTTCCTGATGGCCCGGTCCGGTCAAGCGCTCGATGCATTCAGCCGCTGGGTGGCGTCGCTCCAGTTGCTCGGCGGCATCCGGACCGGGCGGCATCCGGACCGGGTTGATGCGCCGCCATCAGATCCCGTAACTGTTCGTCAAGCTGACGCGCTCGCTGCCGCATTGCGCCAGCGTACCGGGATTGCGCCGTCACCACGATCGTGCTGGTGGCTCACCGCGTCCCGTGAGCGCGCCATCACCGGTTGCACGAGGGCGCCGGGAAGGTCGAGGCGGCCGGGCTCGGTGGCATCGCGGACGCCGTACGCTGGCAGCTCCAGCACGTCCTCGGCCACGGTGCCGATGCTGGCTCTCCCTGGCAAATGCGCCGTCGTTCAGCCCGATCGCCTGGCGCGCTACCGGTGTACTGAGCAGATTGCGCAGGCTGAGCAGTCTGCGCAGCGCAACGCGCGCGCGAGGCGGCTGCGACAATCGAGCCTGCGCGGACCTCGGGGGCATCGGTGCCCCGTGATGCGCGGCCCGCTGGCTGCATAACAATCATGCATATGTGGAACAGACTCCTGGCCTGCCGTGGCGCATCGCCGCCCGTTCGGAGTCAGCTACTCGACCGAGCACGTTGGAATACCCCGGCCACGCCAGGCCAGTCGGATTGATATGATCCAGATGGGGACGGTCCTGGCGGGCAAGTACCGCGTCGATCGCGTCCTCGGCCAGGGCGGCATGGGGGTCGTGGTGCAGGCGATGCACCTCCAGCTCCACCAGCCGGTGGCGATGAAGTTCCTGCTCCCGGAGGTGCTGACCGACCCCCAGGTGGTGCAGCGGTTCCTGCGGGAGGCCCAGGCCGTGGCACGCCTCAAGAGCGAGCACATCGCGCGCGTGATCGATGTCGGCTCGCTCGACGACGGCGCGCCGTACATGGTGCTCGAGTACCTCGACGGCAGCGACCTCGCGGACTTCTCGCGCCAGCAGCTGACGATCGGACAGATCGTCGATCTGATGATGCAGGCGTGCGAGGCGCTCGCGGAGGCGCACTCGATCGGGATCGTTCACCGCGACATCAAGCCCGCAAACTTCTTCATCACGCGGCGCTCCGACGGCTCGCGCCTGCTCAAGGTGCTCGACTTCGGAATCTCGAAGCTTCAGCAGACGGCGCTCGAGGGCAACCTGACCGCAACGTCGACGGTGATGGGCACGCCGTCGTACATGTCTCCCGAGCAGATGAAGTCGACGCGCGACGTCGATAACCGGAGCGACATCTGGGCGCTCGGCGTCGTGCTCTACGAGCTGCTTGAGGGCGTGCCGCCGTTCGTCGCGGAGACTTTCGGGGCGATGGTGATCAAGGTCGCGACCGAGCCGTTGCCTCCGCTCTCCGGACGGCTGCCTCACGGCCTTGCCGAGGTCGTGTACCGCTGCCTCGAGAAGGACCCGGCGCGCCGGTTCCAGAATGTCGCCGAGCTCGCGCACGTGCTCGCCCCGTATGCGCAGGCGACCGCCCAGGCCGTGGTGTCGGTCGAGCGAATGAACCGCGTGCTTGGCACCGACCCGTCGCATCTGTCGACGCTGACGTCGTCCGCCGGCGCGATCACGCAACCGCCGCGCTCGGCGCACCGCTTGCCATTGATCGCCGGAGCGGGTGTGCTCGGGGTGATCGTTGCGATCGGGTTTGCGGTGTCGCGCGGCAGCGACGAGGCCACCCATCCAGATCCGTCGACGAGCGCGGGCGCATCGCCACCCACTCCGCCGGCCCCGCCGGCCCGCGAGGCTGTGAGAGCTCCCGCGCCGCCCGTCGCCGCCGTGGCGACCGCGCCGCCCGATGCCGCCGTGGCGACCGCGCCGCCCGACGCTGCCGTGGTGGCCGCGCCGCCCGACGCACCGCCGGCGATCATCGCGCCGAGTCGGCCGCCGGCGACCATGTCGAAGAAGCCGCCCGGATCGCCCAGACCGCCGAAGCCCACCGGCCTCATCGACCTGGACGGAGACGGCATCCCCGATACCCGTACTCGATAGCCGAAAGGAGCTCCTTGCCGCGCCCCGCCTGGATCCTGTGTCTCGCAGCAATGACGGCCAGCCCGTCCAGCGCGTCCGCGCAATCGAAGCCCGCGCAGGCCGATGTGCTGTTCCGTTGGGGAAAAGATCTGATGAAGCAACAGAAGTTCGCCGAAGCATGTGCCGCCTTCGATGGCAGCTACAAGCTCGATCCGGACGTCTCGACCCTGCTCAACCACGCCGCTTGCCGCGCGAAGAACGTGCAGCTCGCGACGGCGTGGCGGCTCTTCACCGAGGCTCAGCGCCAGACCAGCGACCAGCCCGATGCGGCCTCGATGCAGCTCAACGCGGTCGCCGTGACGCGCGCCGGCGAGCTCCAGCCGCGGCTGTCGAAGCTCTCGATCGATGTCGCGCCGGACTCCCGGCTCGATGGGCTCGAGGTCCTGCGCGACGCGGACCGCGTCGACCCCGGCGCGTGGAGCCAGTTGCTGCCGATCGATGGCGGCACCTACAAGATCATGGCGCGCGCCCCGGGCCACACCACGTGGTCAACGACGGTGGTCGTGAAACCAGAGCGCGACATCCAGAACGTCGCCGTCCCGAAGCTCGATTCCCTCACCGCCGCCAAGCCGAAGCCGGACGAGCGCCCACCTGCCCCCACCAACGCGCCGCCGGTCCGCACGCCGCCAGCCGACGTGGCGCCGACCCGCACGCCGCTAACCGATGCGAAGCCGATCCCTGCGGCGCCGATCCGCACGCCCCAAACCGATGCGAAGCCGACCCGCGTGCCGCCAACCGATGCGAAGCCGACCCCTGCGCCGCCGACCCGCGTGACGTCGATCAGCGCGCCGCCGGTCCGCACGCCGCCAGCCGACGTGGCGCCGACCCGCGTGCCGCCAACCGATGCGAAGCCGACTCCTGCGCCGCCAACCGGTACGAAGCCGACTCCTGCGCCGCCAACCGATGCGAAGCCGGCCCGCGTGCCGCCAACCAGCGCGCGGACGACGCCCGAGCAGCCGCAGGCCCCGCTCTCGCTGGACGAGCCGCGCAGCGAGAACCTCGCGCTCACGCTGTCGCTCGGTGGCACGCTCGTGTCGTGGGGCCTCTTGATCGCCGCCGGCGGCGGATTCGATAACACCACGATCGTGCTCCGCACCGTCGGCGGGTTCGGCGTCGCGCTTGCGCCCAGCTTCGGTCACTGGTACGCGGGCAAGTACTTCCCACGAGGGATGTGGTTTCGGCTGGCGAGCCCGCTGGTCTTGACCGCCGGGGTCGGCTTGGTGGTGAACTCCTACTTCCAGGACAGCAGCGCGGGGAAAACGGTAGGGGCGGTGCTCGCCCTCACCGGCGCTGGGCTATTCGTCTACGGCACGATCGACGACATCGTGACCGCGCGGAGCCGCGTACGGCAGCGGAACCGAGGACGCGACTTCGCGATCGCGCCGGTCGTGACCTCGAACGCCGCCGGCCTCACTCTCGGCGGCCGGTTCTGAACGATGTCCCGTGACGCACGGCCCACCGGCTGCATAGACGCTGCCTGCATGCGGAACCTGTGTTGCCGGTCAAGCCAGCGGGCGATGCGTCGCTCGAGCGTGGCTGTCCGGGGCGCACCGGCGGCCCTTCCGTGCCGGTGTGGGGCAGGGGAGGCGGGTAGGGTGAGCGCGGTGAGCGCGACGGTTCGACCGACGCGCTTGCCGTGCAGTTGGGGAAGCGGGACGTACAGGACAGCAAGGTCACTACCCGTGTCCCAGCTTGAGCTGCCATGCCCCGTCGAGCATGTGAGGCCCGGTGTTGAGCGCTGGTTCGTAGGTCTTGGTAATGCGACGCTTCAATCGATTCGAGCGAGGGTTGCGTTGCAGCTGCGAGATCCTCGCGGCCGGTGCGCTGAGCAAGTTGCGCAGGCTGAGCAGGTTGCGCGGCGCAACGTACCCGCGCTGCGGTCGCGAGGCAGCCGCAGCGTTCGAGTCTGCGTGGATTGTGCGTCCCGTGACTCTCGGCCCGATGACTGCATTGCATGGGCTCGCGAGCGCTACCGCCGGCACCTCGCTTGCTCCTCCCGTCCTGAAAAAACATGCCGAAAGCCTTCCCCTCGTTCCTCCCCGCCCGCGCGAAGCTATGGATTGCGAGCCTCGACAAGCCCGAGCTCGGGCTCCAGGCGCAGTACAACCCCAAGGAGCTGCAGGTCGACAAGCAGATCCAGTGGTCCAATCACCAGCAGAGCGGCAACCGCACTGAAGCGGAGAGGATGGATCCGTCGATGCAGTACCATCTCGAGTTCCTTGGCGTCGGGGAACGCACGATACAGGTCGAGCTCCTGTTCGATGGCTACGAGAAGGGTGTATCGGTCGAGCTGGACGTCGAGCGGCTCAAGGCGCTGTCCACGGTGCACAATCCCGAGGGATCCGAGGAGGAGAGCCGACCCCATCACTGCCTCGTCGGATGGGGCGCCCAGCTGGCCGGGATGCGCCCGTTCCCTTGCGTGATCGAGTCGCTGTCGACGAAGTACACGATGTGGGACACGAACGGCAAGCCGTTGCGCGCGATCTGCACGGTCAAGCTGAAGGAGGCCGATCGGGTGTCGCGCACACCGCGCACGCTGCCGTCGAACGACGTGACGGCGGGCGGATCGAACCGGAGCGCTAGCGAGCCGTGAGCGCTAGCTCCTCGAGCACCGGCCCAGCCCTCGTCGGGCGGCCCAGAGGCCATCACACCATGTCGCAGCCCAGCACTCCACGCACCATCCACGATGACTTCGAAACCATCGAGGCCTACGTGGTCGCGACGTCCGTCCGCTACGAGCGCGTGCTGGTCGCGACGATCCCGACGCTCGAGGAGCCGCGCGTCGTCGATCCGGACCTCGCGCTCAAGCGGCTCCGCTGCCTCACCGAGACGCTCGCCGGCTTTGCGGTCGGAGCCGCCGTCGGCGCAGCCGGCAGGGTCGCGCGCTACAGCTTCGGCGAGGAGGTGCGCGATCGCGTCAACCTCCTGCTCGGCCGGATCGTCCGCGATGGCTCGACGGCAGCTGCCGTGAGCGAGCTCGAGGCACCCGTGCGCTTCCTGCGTGGCCCGGACCGGCCGCTGCTCGACACCCTCGGCTCGCGGCTGCTCACGCGGCTCTACCGATCGATCCCAGAAGTGCGCATGCACGTCTCGGCCATCCACGCCGAGATCATGCGCACGGCGCCCGCGCGACTCCCCGAGTTCGCCGGCGCGCTCGCTCGGCTCGCCGAGGACGACGCTCCGGCGCTCGCGTTCTCCGATCGGCTCGTGTCGGGGTGGCAGCACTACGTGGCTGCGGTGAGCGATCGCCAGCTTGCTCGGCCGGCCGAGGGAAAGGAAGCGAGCGAGAAGGAGGTGTGGCGGGTGTGGACGCGCCGGCTCCACGGACGCGCCGCGCCGGACGCGCCGACACGGGACGACGTCATGGCGCGTGGCTTTCTGCTGCAGATTACGTGAACGCAACCGGATCTCCTGGCCACTTCGAGCGCGGGGGCGTCGTGCTGATCCCGACGCTCGGGGAACCGCGCGTCGCCACTCTCGATCTCGCGCTCGAGCGACTCCGCTTCCTCGTCGAGGCGCTCGCGGGTCGCCGTCGGAGCTGGCGTGGGGTGCCGTCGCCAGGACCGCGCGCCACGGCTTCGGCGAGGCGTGCGGGAACACGTCGGCCTCTTGCTCGACCGCGCCGTTCCCCGATCGCCGGGCTCACACCTAGCGCTCCTCTCGGTGCGCTGCGCAGATTGCGCAGGCTGAGCAGATTGCACGGCGCAACGGCCTCCCGCCCGCGCCGCAAGGCTGCCACGGCGCTCGAGCCTGCACGGACCTGGCCCGCGATCGCGCCGACGCCGGGCGTCCGGTGACCTTCGGCCCGGTGGCTGCATTGTAATGACTCGCATGCAGGACAGTCACATGAGGAACTATCGAGTCGTGTCGTGCATACGTGAGGGTGGGATAGGGGCGGTGTATCGCGCGATGGGTAGCGAGCGATGAGGATGGCCTCCTCACCGGGTGCTGGCATGCCGACGACGATCCATTCGAGTCAGCTCCAGCTCACCCGCGATGGGCGCACCCTGGTCGTCGCCGAGGCGGACGCCGTCACGCTCGTCGAGCTTCATGGCGAGGGGCGCCGCCGGATCGCGATCTCGGGCGTGCAAGCGGTCGCTGCCTTCGCAGACCAGGTCTGGGTAGCGACTCGCACCGGCGCCCTGATCCGCCTCACCAGGGATGGTCGTCAACTCGACGAGCATGCGCTTCCGGTCGACCCGGACGGGGTGTTGATTCCTACGACGATCGGGGCCCCGGCAGCCCTGTGGACCGCACGCGAGCCGGTGATGCTGGTCGACGATCTCGGTTCACTCGCGTTCATTCCCACCCACGTCAATGCGGTGATCCCGATCTCGGGTCGCCGGTTCGCATCCTATGCGGGCCTGCGCTTGACCCTCCCAGCAGGTCTGTCGACGACGCTGGCACTCGGGGGCCGGATCACCGGGGGCGGTGTCGTGTTCGAGGGGACCTCGCTCGCGCTGATCGCCGATCACATCCGTGTGCGCGACATCGTCGTCCTCGCGCTCGCCAGCGGGCGCGTCCTCCAGACGATCACCGTCCTGCCGGGCACGGTCCGGTTTGCGGCGCGTCGCGGCCTTGCCGTGATCCACGACGCTGCACGCCGGCTGGCCGTCCTTGATCTCCGGTTCGCCCGTCATCTCGGCGCCATCGTGACCGATGGAGAGGTGAGCGACTTCGCCGTCGATCCCGACGGTAAAGTCCTGGCGATCCGCCTCGCCAGCGGCGATCTCGAGCTCGCTCCGATCGTCGAGCGCATGGGCGCGGCCACCTGCTTGTCCGCCCCGCTCCGAGACGCCGATGGTCCTGATGTGGATTCGCCGATGCAGCCGTCCGAGTGCCAATCTCCGGAGATCCCATCACCGGACGAGTCGCCTTTCGAGGTTCGACCCTCCGAGCCCGAAGGATCCGGAATCCCGATGCCCGCCGCCCGGCCGGTCGAGCCTCTGCCGCCCGTGATTGTCGATGCGCTCGAGCCGCGGCCGCCTCGGGCCCGTTTGTCTCGGGCGGAAGCGCTGGTCGAGCTCGATCGCGAGATCCGGTCGGTGATGTTGTGGGCACTGCATGCCATTTCGAGCGCATGGGATACGCGGCGGCTCGGCTATGGCAACGAGGGCCATCATCCGTACGAGCACGAGGTCGCGGCGCTCATCGGCAAGAACGCCGGGCACGCACCCGACCACGTCGAGGCCGCGCGGGATGCGCTCGCGGAGCACGAGGCCGCCCTCGCCGCGGATCCACAGCATCGCAGCTCGTCGACGCCGATTGCCGAGCTGGCCGACGAGCTCGGGCTGTCGCCGACCGCGATCGACGTGCTGCTCGTGATCGCGGCGCCGTCCCTCCACGGCGACGTCGCGCGGCTGTACGGCATCCTCGGCAACGACCCGGGCCGGGCGCTGGTCGACGAATCGCTCGTCCAGCGCGTCCTCGGCGATCGGGTGAGTCACCACGACGTCGCGGCGGAGTTGCATGCGCGGGCCCCGCTCGTGCGCCTGGGGATCGTTGGCATGAAGAAGTCACGGCCGCCGCCGTTCGCCGCGCTCGAGGTCGATCCCGTCGTGCTGTCGCGGTTGCGCGGCGAACCGCCCGAGCTCGGCGCCGCACCCATCGTGCGTCACGCCGACCGCGCGCTCGACGCACTCGAGCTCGCACCCGGCGTGCTCGCGCCGGCGATCGAGGCGCTGGCACGTGCGGCGCGGCCTGCACGGATCGCGGTCCGCGGTCGCGCGGGCGCCGGGCGCCGCACCCTGCTCGCCGCGTTCGCCCACCAGGCGGGCCGCTCGCTCGGAGTGATCGATGCGACCGTGTTGCCACGCGATGCGGAGCGGTTCGTCGATGCCCTGCAGATCGCGCTGCGACGCGCCCAGCTCGCCGGCCTGATCCCGGCGATCCACGGGCTCGAAGCCGCATTGTTCGGCGAGCGCAGCGGCGCCGAGCTCGCTCGCGACACCTTCGCCGCGCACCCCGGACCGCTGGCGGTGATCTCCCCGCCGGGCGCGAGCTCGCCACTGCCGGTCGGCCACGTCGTCATCGATCTGCCGGCGATATCCGAGACCGAACGCCTCGGCGTGTGGCAGCGCGCGCTCGACGAAACTGGCCTCTGGCTCCGCGATGCGGCGGGACTCGCATCACGCTATCGCGTCGGCCCTGGCATCATCCATCGCGCGGTCGCCGCGGCGGCGGGCCACGCTCCGATGACGCCCTGTGACGACCGGATCGATGCGTTCCTGCGCCAGAGCCGTGATATCCGCCTTGCCAATCACGCGCGTCGCGTCGACCGCCTCGCGAGCTGGGCCGACCTCGTGCTCCCGTTCGACATCATGGACAGCCTGCGCGAGCTGGTGGGCCGCGTGCGTCATCGCCGGACGGTATTCGAGGACTGGGGCATGGGGCGCACGATGGCGACGTCGCGCGGGCTCACCGCGCTGTTCCAGGGCCAGCCCGGCACCGGCAAGACGCTGGTCGCCGGAGTGATCGCGCGCGAGCTCGGGCTCGACCTCTATCAGGTCGATCTCTCCAAGGTGATGTCAAAGTGGATCGGCGAGACCGAGCGCAACCTCGCGACGATCTTCGACGCCGCCGAGGACGGCCAGGCCATCTTGCTGTTCGACGAAGCCGACTCGCTGTTCGCGAAGCGCACCGAGGTCCGCTCAAGCAATGACCGCTACGCGAACCTCGAGGTCAACTACCTACTACAGCGCCTCGATTCGTTCGAAGGCATCGCGATCCTGACCACCAACAGCGGCGGCTCGATCGACCCCGCCTTCAAGCGCCGTCTCTCGTTCCAGCTGTCGTTCCCGTTTCCCGACGAGGACACCCGCGCCGAGCTGTGGCGCGCCCACCTGCCGCGCGAGCTGCCGCGCGCCGGCGAGCTCACCTTCGACGTGCTCGCCCACAAGTACCAGCTGTCCGGCGGCTACATCCGCAACGCCTGCCTGCGCGCGGCGTTCCTCGCGGCGCAGGAAGAGACCTCGCTACACCAGCACCACCTCGAGCGCGCCGTCGCCCTCGAGTTCGCCGAGCTCGGCAAGCTTTCGACCACCGGCACGATCGCATAGGAGAAGCCATGAACCACGAGCATGAACAGAGTCGCACGGGCTCGACGTCCGCGGAATTCGCGCACTTCCACGACGACACGGTCGAGCCCGGCCAATCGAGTCGCAGCGCCGGCCTGCACAAGCCCGAGCATGCGATCAGGTCGGGTCTCTTGCAGCGCGAGGACGCGGGCAGCGGCTCGATGGAGCAAGACAAGTGGGACCACAGGCTCGCTGGACTCCGCAATGCGTCCGATCTCGCTCAGCTCCGCGCGCGCTGGACCGCGCTGCTTCCCGCACTCGCGTCTCTCGGCGATGACGCCTCCGAGCGAGCGCGTGCGACCGGGCAGGCCGCCGGCGATCGTTTATGGCAACTCGCGCGTGATCGCATGCAGCGCACCGCGGCCGATCCGAACGAACGCGTGCGCGATTTTGACGCGCACTTCGATCCGCTGCACCAGATGAGCCACGACGCCGGCATTGCGGGCGGGCCTGGGATGGCTATTGCGATCGAGGCGTTCGAGCAGGCCGGGCGCGGCATGTCGTCAATCAACTGGGATCGCCCCGGTCCCGACGGCGGGCACGCGCATCGCGTCCTGATCACCGGCTTCGATCCGTTCGCGTCGCCTGGCCAACCACCGGCCCCCAGAAGCTGGAACCCATCGGGCGCCGCGGCGATGCGCCTCGACGGCGAGGAGTTGACCGAGACCGGCCAGCGGGTCGCGATCGAGGGCATCGTGTATCCGGTCAGCTTCGAGCAGTTCGATCAAGGCATCGTCGAACGCGTGGTCAGCGGCCAGGCCGACGCCGACGCGATCATCACCGTCAGCCTCGATTCCGACATCGGCACCGACGCCCCGGTGCACATCGAGCAGTACGCCGTCGGCATGCACAATCGTATGACGATCTCGCCGCACGCGACTCGCCGGGAGGTCGCGCACCTCGAGGGCGAGGAGCGCATCCCCCTCGCAGGGCGTGGGCCTGAGGCCAGACCCGTGACCGCCGCGCCAGGAGTCACCGGCATCGGGGAGGAGGAGGGGGACCGAGCGGACGTCTTCGGCGACATGTACGTCCGCTTCTGCCCAGGAGACGTCCAACGCGCCATCAGCACCATCGGCGCCATCGACGACGAGGACGCCACGCGCTACGGCCCCTGCGTCCTGCACGTCACTCAGCCCGACGTGACCGCCGCGATCGCGGGTGGGTCCTATATCGAAGGTGCCGACTCGCGCGACACCCATATGCGCTTCACCGCGAATGGCGAGACCTTCGTTGCCGAGATCGTCAGCGGCCCAGGCGGATCATTCCTGTCGAACGAGGTCGCGTATCGCACGCAGCGCCAGCTCGCCGCGAGCGACTCGTCGGCGACCTCGTTCCACGTTCACACGCCGGGCCAGGACGCCGACCTGAACGAGCTGGTCGACACCCTGCGCTCGATCGTCCGCTCCGTGATCCGGCGGCGCTTGCTGCAGCGCGCCGTGGCCGGCGGCGGGCTCGACCTATCCGATGACGACGCCCAGGCGGTCGCGGCACATGGTGTCGTCGGCGCCGGCCGCCCGCTGCCGCACCTCGATTGCATCCAGCGCGCGTTCGGGCGCCACGACGTCCACCACGCGACCGCGCATGTCGGCGGCGCCGCCGCGGTTGCGAGCAAGGCGCTCGGCGCCCGCGCGTACGCGACCGGCGATCGGATCGCGTTCCGCGCCGAGCCTGATCTCCACCTCGCCGCGCACGAGGCCGCCCATGTGGTGCAGCAGGCCGGCGGCGTGCAACTCGCCGCCGGGGTCGGGAGCGACGGGGACGAGCACGAGCGCCACGCCGATGCCGTCGCGGATCACGTGGTCGCGGGGAGGTCGGCCGAGGAGTTGCTCGATCGCTACACCGGTGACCACCATGGCGGAGCGCAGGGAGAGTCGCGGGTGCAGCGCTCGCCCGATGACGAGGCGCACGATCGGCCCCAGGCCGGCAGGCGGCACGGTCGACCCCAGTCCGGCAGGCGGCTCGTGATCACCTTCATCATGGGGCCGAACAGCGATGAGATGTACCGCGATGCCGCCGGCTACTGGCAGCAGCGCGGCCGGGCCGACAGCGTGGTGCGGTCGGCGCGCAACCTGGCCGCGATCCTCGACTACCTGAGAGCGACCCCGCCGTCCAACGACCAGCCGTGGGGTGAGATCAACATCGTCGTCCACGCGAACGCGGCCGGCGGAATGGGGATCGGCGTGGACGCGGTCGACAGCGACGGCAGCACCGGCTACACCGATAATGCGGAGATCCGCGACGCCATGGGCCCCAGCGGGCCGATCCGCGCGCTATCGAACAATATCGTCGACCACGCGACGAACGTGAACGTGCATGGCTGCGATATCGGCCGCAGCGCGCCCGGAACTAGCACCCCGCCGCCGATCCTGCAGACGTTGAGCGAGGCCTTTGGCGGCATCGACGACGAAGCGCCCACCGTCTATGCGCCTACGCACCTTCAATTCTACGGCCACCACGGGAGACAGCCGTACGAGGCGCTCGCCGATGAGATCGTCACCTTGCCGCTCGCCGCCCCGAGCGACGCCGAGATCATCACGGCGCTCCGTGCTCGCCACGGTGACGCGCCACCGGGCGGTGGCACCTGGGACGACGTATTGGGCACGGCTGTGCGGCACACCAATCGTTATCCGGACTGGTACACCTGGACCGACTACAAATTCCTCCCCAGGCGCGGAACGATTGGGACTCTGCTCCCGCCCACCGAGGCGGTCGAGCACCGCGCGCTCATCGCGTCGTTCGGGCTGACGCCGGCGACGTGGCGCCATCTCACTGTGGTATCCTGGACGACATCGTTGCTCGGAACGGGCAATGAGCGCCGGGACCGCCACGTGATCGTGTACAACTACCAAGTTGACGACCAGCAGGAGACTCGGGATCTGACGGTGGACAACCCCGTCATCCCGGTGCGCACGATGGACATCGTCAGCGTGAGCCATCCGGAGCTGGTCGACCAGTACGAGTGGACACCCGCGGCGGTCCCACGACCGCACGGCCAGGTCGGCTCGACCAGCTCCGGCGTGTTCCACTTCACTGGGACGTCGACGATGATCGCGAGCATTCTGCGTGACGCCAACGGTCAGCCGATCCACCCGTCGCGGACCGATGCCGCGTATTACGGCCACTACACGCCGCTGACTCCAGCGGTGGCCGCGACTCCGAATCCCAGCCCGAATCCGAGTTCCAGTCCGACTCCCGCGACGAACACGCCGCCGACCCCAGCGGTGGCCGCGACTCCGAATCCCAGCCCGGATCCGAGTTCCGGTCCGACTCCAGATACGATCCAGAGGAAGCGACACGATGCAACGGCACAACTGGAAGCTACCGAGACCACGAGCGCGGTTCTCGAAGACAGCGGAGGCGGGCAGCCGCTCCCCGAAGCGGTGCGCTGTAAGGCGGAGCGCGTGCTCGGCGCGGAGCTCTCGGCGGTGCGCATCCATGAGGGCCCGCAGCCCCAGGCGGTGGACGCGCTCGCCTACACGCGGGGACGCGACATCCACTTCGCGCCGGGCCAGTACGACCCAGAGAGCCGGCGTGGGAAGGAACTCCTCGGCCACGAGCTGGCGCACGTCATCCAGCAGGCGCAGAGCCAGGTCCAGCCGACAACGGAGGCCGCAGGCGTGGGCATCAACGAGAGCAGCGCGCTCGAGAGCCAAGCCAACGAGCTGGGCGCCAAGATCGCCGCCAGCGGCGCCGGTCCCGTTGCCGTCGATTCGCCGCTGGGCGAAGGCACGAAGGACACCCTCGACATCGGATCCGTGCAGGCAACCGGGCCGAGTCATCCCATCCAGTGCCAGCCCGCCGGTCGTGACGGCGCGGCGCAGGACGACGAGTCGGTGCTCGACGAGCGCCGCTCGCGCAGCGCGATCACGTTCAACACCCGGCGGCACCTGCCGGCTGAGGCATGGACCAAGATCGCGGAGGTGGCCGGCGTGGCGACCGCCGCGATCGACGACACGATAGTGCAGGCGATCGCCCGCTGGCAGCGGGGCAAGGGCCTGACCGCCAATGGCAACGTCGATGACATCACGCTCCAGTGGATGAGCTGCGAGCGCGGCGGCGAGGGACTTGACGAGCTAGTGCGCAGCAATGCAACCGTATATATGGGTGCTAACCCCAGCTCGCGTGGTCACGAATTGCGTACGCTGCGCTCCGGTGGCGGCGAGGTGGCGGGCGCAACAGGGCGCAGGGCGCAGCACACTGCGGTCGTCGGCCGCAGCCCCGTCGACCTGACCATTGCTGACGGGCTCAATACGTTCGTCGCCTCGTTCGACCGCGTGCCCGAGGCCACCCGTACGGCCTTGCGCACGTTCATCGAGTTGTCACCAGCCAACTCGCGCGACGAGTTGGCCCAGTTCGTCCGTTTCTTCTACGAGGCCGAGATCGGCATGGGGTTGATCAGACGCGTGGTCCTGTCGGGCCACAGCAGTGGCGTGTCCATCGCCGGCGTGGGTACCACTGCGGCCAGAATCTCGTTCGGACACCTGCACACGCTTCCCGACTTGTTTCCGCGCGCGGTTCGCCAGGTCGAGGACCTAATGCTGTCGGCGTGCAACACCGGTCATGAGGACAGGCTAGGACAGTACCACGAGATCTTCCCCAATCTGCGCAGCATCTGGGGCTACGTCGGCTTCTCGCCGCGCGGCAACACACCGGGTTCGGGAGCCAACCGTCATATTGCGCAGTGGGAGCGCGCGACCCGCGGTCCGATCGATCATGAACGTGTCGCCGCCAGGGCGGCGCACACCGGCAGGAATGTGGCCATTTGGACGCGCGATGGCGCTGAAGCGACGCCGCACTACGAGACCGCGAACCCCGATGCCCGGCTCGACTTCGCGACCTTGCGCGGTTTGGTTGACGGCGCGATGCACGTAGCCGATCTCGCCACGATCGGTCGGCCCGCGCTAGAGTTGCTATACAATCGCTTGCAGATCCTTACCAGCAATTACAGAGACGAACTGGGCAGCGCGCATCGCGACTACGTGCGGATGATGCAGCACGTTCTCGAGTTGCGGCACCCGCATCCCACGCCTGCGGTCGCGCGACGTAACGTAAGCGCTGCACCGATCACACATGGCGAGGCGGAGAACCCCCACCGCGGAGAACCCCCACCGGAGATACGTGAGGCCGACGACGCAACCGCCCCATGAGGTCGCGCCGTCAGCTGGCAAGGTGTGGCGACCAGCACGGCGCTATGGTGGCGTGTAATCGATGACCACTTGCTGGGAGCCGCGACTCGCGGGCGAAGGTTTCGCCGCGGCTCGAGGCTCACGGGTGACCGCGCCACGACTTGGCGAGGGCGGCGCGGCGCCTGCACACGGCGGAGGCCTTTCTACTGCAGATTGCTTGAGCCGACTGCCTTCGCCACGACCTGTGGTACTGGCTTGAACGAGAACTGCTGAAGATAATTTCGTGAGTGACTCAAACAGAATTGGAGGCGTACGTGAAAGCTCGAGAAATAATCGAAGTAGTTTCCTGTGAGGTCTATAGTGTAATGAAGCGGCAAGTAACAAACATGCTACAATTGGCTGTAGTTGCAATGTTGCTGCTCCTGGCTTGTGGCTCAGTAAAGCAACCAGGAGACGCATCGATTGACGTGCCACGGATCGACGCTCCGGTCGATGGGCCGCCGCAGTTTACGAGTTGCATGGGCTTGACTGCGACGTGTGGTTTCGGCGCGAACGAGAGCTGTTGCCGGGCGGAGCCGGTTCCCGGGGGCACGTTCTATCGCGGCTACGATATGGCGACCGACAATTACAATGACATGGGGTACCCGGCGACGGTGAGCTCGTTCGTTTTGGACACGTACGAGGTGACGGTCGGCCGGTTCCGGGCGTTCGTCAACGCGGGCCTGGGGACGGCGATAAGTCCTCCAGCGGGTGGTGCAGGTGCGCATTCCAAGTTGGCTAATAGCGGCTGGGATAGCGCCTGGAACACGAGCCTGGTCGCCGACACGGGGGCGCTCACATTCGCTGTCAATTGCGGCTCGAGTTCCCAGACGTGGACCGATGCCCCCGGGCCGAACGAAAACAAGCCGATGAACTGCGTGAGCTGGTACGAGGCAATGGCATTCTGCATCTGGGACGGTGGATATCTGCCTACGGAAGCAGAGTGGAACTATGCGGCGAGCGGAGGCAGCGAGCAGCGTGCATACCCGTGGTCAAATCCGGCGGACTCGCTGATTATCAGTTGTTCGCACGCGAACTACCTCACCAGTGACCCATCGGTGGAGTGGTGCGTGAGTAGTGAAACCTCGGGCGCCACGAACCGTGTGGGAAGCGAATCAGCGACGGGCGATGGCCGGTGGCATCATTCGGACCTGGCTGGAAATGTAGACGAATGGACGCTGGACTATTACGCGTCGGCGTATCCGATGCCGTGCAATGATTGTGCAAACCTGACCCCCTCCTCTGCGCGCATGCGTCGTGGCGGTTCCTTCACTTTTATTGCGCCTTTCCAGCGCGCGGCCTTCCGCTTCAGCAACATCCCGGCTGGACGCTTCGTCAGCATCGGGCTGCGTTGCGCGAGGGCGTCCTAAACACTACGGCGAGGAATCACGTTTGGCTGGGGGAACTCTACCGGGGATACTTGAGGCCGACGACGCAACCGCCCCATAATGTCGCGCCGTCAGCTGGCAAAGTGTGGCGCTATGGTGGCGTGTAACCGCCAAGGAGGGAGATCGAGGCCCATCGATCGTCGCGCTCAGCCTGGGATGCTGTGCTCCGGGCATGCCTGTGCCCTTCGAGACACCACAGGGTGGCCTCGGCTGTTACCATCATCGCGGTCCAGCCAGCGCTTAGCCAGGCCCGGCTCACGTCTCCGGCACGGGCACGGGCACGTACGCGAACCGTCGGAGCCAGTACGTGCCGGGCGGAAACAGGACCTGGGTGCCGTCCCGCCACTGCTTGCGAGCCGCCACGTACTCCCGCACGAAGGCGTGGTAATGTCGCGGTCTTCGCGCGCGGCCTTCTCGGATGCATGCGCAGCCGGCCGCGCTCCACTCGCTGAGCTACGCAACGATGCGTCGGGGTTCTTCAGCCTCGCATTTAGCGCTGATGGCCGCTGGCTCGCGACGAGCGGCGGCAAAGAAGTAAACGTGTTCGACACGCGCACGTGGGCGCAGGTCTGGAGCATTCCCGGACCGAGTATTCACAGTCTGAGCTGGGATCCGAGCGGGCCGCGCCTCTTGACGGGGAGCTCCAGCGGTGATGCGTCCATCTGGACGATCCCAAGCGGCGCTCGGATCTATCGCCTGCGCGAGCTTGGAGAGCCGATCGACGCTGTGGCGTTTCCCCCAGTGGTGAGCTCGCCGTAACGGCGAGCCGTGACGGTGCGGAGCAGGTATGGAGTGCAGCGTCGGGCATGCTGCAAAGCCAAGGTAACTACCTTCGCGGCAAGATCATCTCCGTCGAGTTCGATCCGACGTCGAAGCTCGTTGTTGCCGCAGGCGCGAGCGGAATGGTTGCCGTCGTGGATGCCATGCTGGGGATGCCGGTCGCCGTGCTCGAAGGATCTCGTAACGTCGTTTGGGTCGCTCACTTCGATCCGCGTTCCAAGCGCGTGATTGGCGCCTCCTCGGATGGAGCGCGAGTCTGGAACGCGGCATCGCCATATCGCCGCTGGAGCTCGCCACCCATCAGCGACGAGTGCGGCGTGGTCACGAGCCTCGAGCCCGATCGTCGATTCGTCGCGGTCGACTGCCGAGGTCATGAAACCCGCGTCTGGGATACGGCGCGCGGTCAGTTGCTCGCCGAGTTGCCGGCCGTGACCGAAGTCGACAGCGACTTCGCATCGGCGTATCCCGCGCTATCCGCGGCGGGGGATCGTGCGGCGATCGCCCGCGGCAGCACGGTGGAGCTTTACGAGTTGCCGAGCGGAAGGCTGCTGCGTACGATCACGCACGGCTCAGCGATCAATACGGTCGCGTTTGCAAGCGCCGGGCGCGACCTTGTCAGCGGCGCTATCGACGGCTCCTTGCTTGTGACACGCGACAATGGCGCGCAACTCGCGCTTCCGACTTTCGCCGGAGGTATCGATGCTGCGGGGTTCCTGCCCGATGGCCGGATCGTCGCGGCCGATGCGCGGCAGCGACTGCGGGTGTATGACACGGGCGGCGCGGTCCTGGCAGACCTCGAGACTTCGGCGCGCGTGAGAATGCTTCGAATGTCGTTGGATAGTCGTCGTCTGATCACGGTCCCGAGCTTCATGGGGAAAGCTGCTTCTCCAGAGCTGTGGGACCTCGAGCACTACCGCCCCATTGCCCAGCTCGCGGGCGAGGGGCAGGCATATTCGGCACGTTTTGTTGCGGGAGGTCAGATTCTTACCGCGTGCAGCGACGGTGCGGCTCGGCTTTGGGATGGCGCGACTGGTCGGCTCCGTCAGACCTACCGTGGAAGCTCGCGTGTTCTTGCTGACGCGACGCTCACACCGGATGGTTCGATGGTGATTGCAGGGGGCGGTGATGGCCTGCTGCGGTTCTGGGACACCACCAGCGGGCGCCCGCTATGGGCCATGCAGGCGCACAGGTCCCAGCTCATCGGGATTCGGATCGAGGGTGACGACATCGTAACACGTGGACTTTCCGGTGACATTTCGCGATGGAGCTTGCCTGGACCCGAGCAGGTGATCGAGGAGTGCAGCGGTCACGCGCGCTGCGCTATCGTATCAAAATGAGGCTCGCCGGCGCTCAGCGCCGCGGTCACCGCGCCGAGCCGGGCGATCTCCCCCTCGAGGTCATCGGGCGCTACGAGCGTCGTGATGGATTCCTCGAGCGCGCTCACGTCGTGGAACGCCTCCCAGGCGTCTCGCGAACCCGCCGGCAGGCTTTCGGCCCGGACAATCGCGTTCGTCACGCGGCGGTTCAACTCATCGAGGCTCATGATCGCTCTCTAGCAGGGCTCGCGGTTCCGCGAAACGTACCACGCACGCGGCGGGCCTGCCGTGCCGAGAGAAGATCGAGCGTCGAGCTTGCTCCGTCTTCACGGACAGCAGCGCTCCGAGGCTTCCGTCATCGGTGCCGCCACCTCCAGGACGACGCGCCGCTTCGACGGTCGACCATCAGCCAGTCGGCTCCTTCCCCGAGCCTGGATTGCAGACAGCGAACGACGCGCCACCGGCAGTGCCGAGCCGACAACGCCCACTCTGTCCGGCTTGTCCGATATCCGGACGATTCCCGGACATACGTGCACCTGGATACGTAGGATCGCTGGCTGAGCGAGGTGGGTGCAGATGGCCCCAACGGCCTGGTCGGTCCCGGTGAATCAACCTCGGTCAGGGCCGCCCGCGAACACCCCTTCTTCGATCAGCGCCTCACGCACGGCAATCGCGTCCGGATTGTTGATGGAGAGAACAACAATCGTTGCTCTACCGATCGCGGTCTTGCCTCGAAGCGTGGCGCCGTCCCATTCGAAGTGCCGAGACCATCGATCTCGGCGCGGATGGAACAGGCGGACGATCCGCTCTGACGCTGGGTCGACGCCAGCGATGTTGGGGCCCTTGTAGCTGTTACCGTAGAAGCAAGAGAGCGCGAGGTTGTCCTCGCGTGTCGGGCCACCGTGCTTCTGCGCGAGGATATGATCGATCTCGAACGGGATAGCCAAGAATGCCTCGGGGAGCCGGCAGTACTCGCACCTTGAACGTGCGCGTTCGCGGACGAGCGCTGCGAGGGTCGTGTCCATTCGGCGTCAGGCGGCAAGTCCTGCCCGCGCGAGCGAACGGCGCGCCTTCGACCGCATCACTTCCAGCAGGCGGCCGATGCGGCGATAACTTTCCAGCTCGTTCTCCTCGGTATCCGTCAGGCTCCCAGCCTGCGCCCGAAGCGCGAGCTCGTGCATCCGCGACAGATCCTCGGGAGCAAACTCCAGCTTCAGGAGTGAACGCGCGGCTTCGGGCGGGAGATCATCGCGCTCCGGCTTGAGCATGCGGCCGAGGATCGCTGCTCCGGCAGAGTTCATTGGGGAAATGTACCCCCTCGGGAGCGCGGTGGGTAGGCCGGGGGGGAGGACCCGTACGGCGTCAGTTTCGGAGAAATGGCGCCCCTGCACCCGGGGCTGCGGGGGATCACGAGTCACCCCTCGCCGAGCTCCGCGTGATCGAGGTAGCGTCCGATCTGATCGAGCGCTTCGGCCTCGGTCTCCGTGTCGCGGCGGAGCTTCACCTCGATCGCATGGGACGCGCCGTTCCAGAAGATCATCAGATCGAGCGCGCCGCGCCCGAGGCCGTACTCGCGCTCCACCCGCCCGCCGCCGTTGACGATGCGCTGCAGGAACGCCATCAACCTCAGGTGCGGGCCCGCTTCCCGGTAGCCGAAGCGCTCGGCCGCGAGGTGCCCGTCCTTGCGCCAGTACACCTGCCAGTCGGCCATCAGCTTTCCCCATGTCGAGCGAGCCATCGGCCGGACGAAGGCCGCAGGCTTGACCGCGATCTGCCCCTGCTGCACGCACGTGAGCGCGCGCGGGATGACCTCCTGGTAGATCGGGTTGGCGATGACCCACTGCCCTGCGGCCAGGCGCACGAGCCCGAGGCCGACCACGTAGGCGAAGTCGTCGTCGA
>Ga0137459_1000183_pt1 | contig 22637 bp, 19 predicted proteins | sample EasRivERMGT700_2_FD_104908 | JGI IMG/M metagenome (GOLD analysis project Ga0137459, IMG submission 104908) | Soil microbial communities from meander-bound floodplain in the East River, Colorado, USA - East River MetaG ERMGT700_2 | ecosystem: Environmental > Terrestrial > Soil > Floodplain ...
GCGCCGCCGCGGCCGCGCAGGTTCGAGGCCTTGACCTCGGCGGTGATGTCCTCGGGGCGCATCGCGAGCGCCTTGCGGAGCTGGGCGTAGCCGCCGGTCCGCTCGTAGCCGGCCAGCGTTCGCGCGTCGTTGTTGCCGAACCGCGCGGTGACCAGGTGGGTGCCGATCGCGGTGGGCATCTACACGACCTCCGACTCGGGGTGGGGATGGGCCTTGAGCCGATCGACGAGGGGGGCGACTTGCTCGGGCTTGATGTCGAGCAGGTACTCGGTGCCGACCACGGCGCACGGCGCGTTGGCGCACGCCGCGATGCACTCCTCCTCGACGAGGGTGAACTCGGCGCTCGACTCGCCCGCCTTGAGGCCGAGCTTGCGCTCGAACGCGGCGAGCACGCCTTCGCCGTCGCGCAGCATGCACGAGATGTTCGTGCACATCCGGATGGTCTGCCGCCCCCCCGGCTCGCGGCGATACATCGTGTAGAACGTCGCGACACCATAGACGTGCGCGTAGGGCAGATCGAGCGTCCGCGCGACCAGACGAAGCACGTCATCGGAGAGATGCCCGTGCTCCTTCTGCGCGAGGTGGAGCGCAGCCATCACGACCGGTTGTTTGGTCGGATACCTATCGCACGCCGCCGCGATCTTCTTCTGGGCGTCCGCGGAGAATTCAAGTGACATCGGGATGTTGCCTTGGCGAACCGCGGGAAAAATAGGGGGTCGCGGGAGCCGCGTCAATCGACCCGTCACCCAAAGCGCCGTGGCCGGGCCGTGATAGATCGTCCCGGATGCCTGAAGACGTCCCGCTTGGCCGCATCGAGCGGCTCGCCGCGCGGTTTGCCGAGGTCGCGAACGAGGACCCACGCGGCAAGTGGCTGCAAACCCGGTTCTTGCGGGGCGTGTCGTACGTGTGGGTCCGGGCGGCGATCGCCCGCCGCATGATCGTCGAGGGGCTCGACGATCTCGTCGCGCTGCGCCCCGCGACCGGCGTGATGCTGGTGGCGAACCACCGCAGCTTCTTCGACCAGTACGCGATGCTGCTCGCCTGCTACATGGGGCCGGTCCCGTGGTCGAAGCGGCTGTTCTTCCCGGTCCGTAGCAACTTCTTCTACGACCAGCCGCTGGGCATCTTCGTGAACGCCGCGGTGGCAGGTGGGGCGATGTATCCGCCGATCTATCGCCAGTCGGACCGCCGGGCGCTCAACGACGATGCGCTCGACCGGATGGTCGAGCTCGTCCGCCAGCCCGGCAACGTCCTCGGCCTGCACCCCGAAGGCACCCGTGGCAAGGGCCCGGATCCGTACACGTTCCTGCCGGCCCAGCCGGGCGTCGGCAAGGTCGCGTTACTCGCGCAGCCGGTGGTGATCCCCACGTTCATCCACGGCCTGGGCAACAACCTCCTCGAGGACATCCGGGTCAACTTCACCAGGGACGCCCGCCGGTCGCGCGCGATCGTCACCGTGTTCGGCCCGCCGGTCGACTACCGCGACCTGTGCGCCGAGAAGCCGCGGCCGACGCTCTACAAGAAGTGCGCGGACCGCTTCATGGTCGAGGTCGGCAAGCTCGCGGCCCGCGAGAAGGCGCTGCGAACCGACCTCGTCGCCGGCCGGATCGCCGACGACGATCCGCGCTGGCTCGACAACCGGCCGGTCAGCCGGCTGTACGCCCACGAAGGCCACGCGTAGGCGGGCTGTTCTTGGTCTGCTCGCCCAGCAGCAGGGGCCCCGCGCCGGGTGCTAGCATGAGGGAGGTTCGTCATGTCGATCCGCGAAGCAACCGCGTCCGAGGCCAAGGATCCGCACAAGCGCCAGCACATCGCGTTCTGGAGCTTTGCCCATTCGCTGGAGCGTTCGACGGACTGCCGGCTGGGCATCTGGCGCAACGAGCGGCCCCGAGGAGTGGCATCGGCAAGCTCGAGGCAGCCGCTTGCTGTCTTCGGATGGCCCGGACGAGCCCGCTTCGAGTGGGCTCCGATCTCGCTCGATGCGGTCAGTAGAGATCTAGATCGTCTCGGAAAGGGGCAACCCGGTGATGTCGTTCTCGCGCGTGAGTCCCTCAAGCCGAGCCTGTTCGCCGAGCTGGAGAAGCGATTCGCGTACCGCCCTCGCTTGACCGGACAGGAGGAGGGGTGGTGGTTCTACGATCGGCAGCCCGTGCCCAAGGTAGCGCCCTCGGCGCGCTCGACGATCGCGCTGCTGCCCGAGACCACGGCAACGCCGGGCCACCCGATGCGGGACCGCTCCGAGTCGCTCGTGCTCATCGACGTCGATGACATCTGGCTCGTGCTGTCGGACGCTGCCCTTCGCGTCTATCAGGTCGGTGCAGCCCTCGAAGACGGGCTTCCCGTCCACTTCGCGCAATGGGCTCGTGGGCGCCGGATCGTCCGGCGAATCGAGCTGGCCAGCCCGATCTCGCGCGCAATGGTTCAACGCAGATTCGGGAAAGAAGCCGCTGCGCGTGCGCCGGGCGACGCCAAATCGATCGTCGTGCGTTGCTCGCGCCTTCGGTAGCCTGTGTCCAAGCGCCTGCGTCCGTCGGATCGTTGGGGCCGGAGCGTGCTTCGCGAGGATGCCAACGTCGCGAAGCTGGTCGCACAGGCCGCCTCGCACCTCATCGAGTTGCCGCGACTCCGGGAGGCGTTATCACATGCGGTCAAGTTCAAACAATGGTTCGCGGTCTGCTGTGTCAGCAGCGTGATCGGCGAGCTGGTCTTCGCCGCCTTGAACCCGGCAGGCAAGGCCAGCATGTTCCCGAAGCTCGGCAGCACTCCGCGTCGCGCGTGGCAGCAAGGGACCGCGGGCTCGGCCGGTGGCGATGGTAAGCTCGCCGCGCATGTCCGTGGGCGGCGACGACGACACGATCGCGAACCAGCGGACGACCTCCGTCCGGGCCGCGGCGCTGGACGGCACCGATCTGGTCGCCGGGCGCTACCGGATCGTTCGCTGGCTCGGCACGGGAGGCATGGGGCGGGTCTACGAGGCGCTCGATACCGAGCTCGGCGAGACGGTCGCGCTCAAGGTGCTGCGGAGCGGGCTGACTGACGAGGCGATCACGCGGTTCCGCCGCGAGGTCAAGCTGACCCGCCGGATCCAGCACCGCAACGTGGCGCGGATGTTCGACATCGGCGAGCACGCGCAGGACCGGTTCCTCACCATGGAGCTGATCGCGGGCGCGCCGCTGTCCCGCGCGATCGGCGGCGGGGCAGTGACCGGGCCGGCGACCGGGGCGCCAACCGGGGCGGGAGCCGAGAAGACCGAGGCGATGATCGAGTGGCCGCGGCTGCGCAGCCTCGCGCTGCAGCTGTGTGCCGGGCTCACCGCCGCGCACGACGCCGGCGTGATCCACCGCGACCTCAAGCCCGACAACGTGATGATCGAGCATGGCACCGACCGCGTGGTGATCACCGATTTCGGGATCGCGCGCGGCGGCGACGACGCCGGCGTCACCCAGGTCGGCGCGCTGATCGGCACGCCGCGCTACATGGCGCCCGAGCAGCTGGCCGGCGACGACGTCGATCAGCGCGCCGATGTGTTCTCGCTCGGCGTCATGCTGTTCGAGCTCGCGACCGGAACGCGGCCGTGGGCGGGCGACAATGCCATCGCGATCGCCGTCGCGCAGGCGACCCACGCGCCCCGGCCGATCACGGCGCCGCACATCCCGGCGGCGTTCGCGGCGCTGATCGGCCAGTGCATCGCGATCGATCCCGAGCGGCGGCCGGCCAGCGCCGCGGCGGTCGGCGAGGCGATCGCCGCGGCCCGCGCCCTCACCATGCCGTCGCTCGACCATGCGGTGACGCTCCCCGCCCTGCTCGCGGCACGCTCGGCCGTGCCGGACGCGGGCCCAGAACAAGCACGTCCGCCGCGCCTCGAGCCCGAGGCCACCTCGGTCGCGGTGCTGCCGGTGACCTGCGCACCGGGCGACGAATACCTCGCCGACGGCCTGCTCGACGATCTGGTCGACACGCTGTCGTCGGCGGGGACGCTGCGGGTCCGCCCCGCCGGGGTCGTGCGGTCGCGCGCCGAGCTCGATCCGCGGGAGCTCGGCCGCGCGCTCGAGGTCGATCACGTCGTGGTCGCCACGCTGCGCCGCACGCCGCTCGGGCTGCGCGTGGCGGCGCGGCTGATCGGCGTCGCGGACGGCTTCCAGATCTGGGCGCACCGCGATGACTGCAGCGAGGCCGAGATCTTGACGATCGCCGACCACCTCGGCCGCAGCATCGCCGCGGCGCTGTCGGCCCGTGCGGCCTCTGGCGACCGGCCCACCGATCCGCGCGCCGTCGATCTGTACCTGCGCGCGCGGGCCGAGCTGCGCCGGTTCTGGGGCAATCACACCCAGAACGCGGCGGATCTGCTGGCGCAGGCCGCGGCCTACGCGCCGAGCTCGCCGCCGATCCTGGGCGCGCTCGCGTTCGCGACGGTGCAGGCCTGGATCATGCGCGGCGACCCCACGCTCGCGCCGCGCGCGCACGAGGCGGTCGAGCGCGGCCTCGCCACCGGCCACGGCGAGGCGTACCTCGCGTGCGCGACGTTCAAGCTCAACCAGGGTGACCTCGAGGGCGCGGCGGCCGCGCTGGGCACCGCGCTGGTCCGCGCCCCGATGTCGGCGCCCGCCCACGAGACGGCCGGCAGGATCCTGATCGAGATCGACGCGGCGACCGAGGGCCGCCACCACCTCGAGACCGCGCTCGGCCTCGATCCCGGACGCGCGAACGTCATCAGCTCCGATCTCGGCCGGCTCGACGCCCTGCAGGGCAACTGGGTCGCCGCGGAGGCGCGGTACCGCCAGCTGCTCGGCGATCCCGATCCATCGGTGGTCCAGCTCGGCGCGGTGTTCGAGGCGCGGCTCGCCGGCTGGCGCAACGACCGCGCCGCGATGATCGTTGCCGGCGCCAAGTTCGCGCCGCGGGTCGAGAACGCGGAGGACCTGCTCGCGTTCGTCAAGCACACCACCACCACCGGGGTGCTCGACCCCGCCGAGTGGCGCCAGCTCGAACAGCAGTTCACGCGTCCGGACCGCCCCCGGCGCATGCAGGTGTTCGGGTTCCAGCTCATGTCGGAGATCGCGATCATCCTGGGCCGCCACGAGCTGGCGATCCACGCGCTCGGCAAGTCCGCCGACATGGGGCTGATCGACGTCACCTGGCTCGACGGCTGCCCGCTGTTCGCGCCGTTCACGGGCGATCTACGGTGGCGCGCGATCCGCGACGAGATCGCCCTGCGCGCATCGCGCGTGCTCGCGGCGTTCCACGCCGCCGCCGGCTAGATCGGCCGCGCCGCGGCTACTTGCGCTGCAGCAGCTTTGCGGCGTACGGCGCGTGGTACGTGATGATGATGTCGCTGCCGGCGCGGCGCATCCCGAGCAGGGTCTCCATCACGATCCGCTCCTTGTCGATCCAGCCGTTGGCGGCGGCCGCCTCGATCATCGCGTACTCGCCGCTGACCGCGTAGGCGGCGATCGGCAGGTTGATCTCGTCGCTGACCGCGCGGATCACGTCGAGGTAGGCGAGCGCGGGCTTCACCATCACGATGTCGGCGCCCTCGGCGGCGTCCATCGAGGCCTCGCGCACCGCCTCGGCGACGTTGGCCGGGTCCATCTGGTAGCCGCGGCGGTCGCCGTGCTGCGGCGCCGAGTCGACGGCCTCGCGGAACGGGCCGTAGTACCCGGAGGCGTACTTGGCCGAGTACGCCATGATCGCGACCTGGTCGAAGTGCTCCTCGTCGAGGCTCTCGCGGCACGCGCCGACGAAGCCATCGAGCATGCCGCTCGGCGCGACCACGTCCGCGCCGGCCTTGGCATACGAGACGACCGTGCGCGCGAGGTTCTCGAGCGTGGCGTCGTTGTCGAGCTCGCCGTCGTGGAGCACGCCGCAGTGCCCGTGGTCGGTGTACTCGCAGAAGCAGCCGTCGACCATCACCATCAGCCCGGGAGCCTGCTTCTTGATCGAGCGGATCGCCTTCTGGACGACCCCGCTTTCCTTCCACGCCTCGCTGCCGACCGCGTCCTTGTGCTCGGGGATCCCGAACAGCAGCACCGCCGGGATCCCGAGATCGTGGGCCCGCGCGGCCGCCTCGGTGGCCTTGTCGACGGAGAGGTTGTACTGCCCGGGCATCGACGAGATCGGCTTCTCGACGCCGGTCCCCGGCACGCAGAACAGCGGATAGACGAAGTCGTCGACGGAGAGCCGCGTCTCGCGGACCAGGCGGCGCAGGGCCTCGGTGCGCCGCATCCGGCGCGGGCGGTAGTCGGGGTAGTTCATGACCGAAGGGGATACACCGCCGACACCGCCTTGGCCAAGCCCTCCGGTGTCGGTGCGCCGGCGACCGCGACCGCGGCGACCCCCGCGTCACGCAGGGCCGTCGCCGTGGTCTCACCGATCGCCGCAAACCGCGCCGTGATCCGGCGGACGCCGACGAGTGCATCGAGCGCGGCGACCTGCGAAGGTGCAAAAACTGCACACACCGCGACCTCGCCGCGGCGCAGCAACGCCAGGCCGTGCGCGAGGTCCGGCTCGTCGCCAGCGGCCGGCACCGTGCGGTACGCGGTGATCGCGTCGACCACGGCGCCGGCCTCGCGGAGGACCGCGATCGCTTCGTCGCGGCCGTCCTCGGCGCGCGGCACGAGCACGCGGTGACCCGCGAGCGAGCGCTCGGCAACGAGCGTGGTCGCGAGGGTCACGGCGTCGCGAGCGACCGGAGGGACCCGCGCGGGAATGCCGGCCGCCGCCAGCGCACGCGCCGTGGCCGGACCGACCGCCCACACCTCCGGCAGGGCCGCGTCGCCGCGCGCGGCCTGCAGCGCCAGGGCCGCGCGGGCACTGGCCACGACGATCGCGGCATAGCCCCCGTGCGCAAGCGCACGCTCAAGCTCGCCCGGATCGTGCGCCGGAGCCGCGCGAGTCACGGGCAACGCGATCCCCTGGAGGCCGAGCCGTGCGAGCACCGCCGCGTACGGCGCCGCCGCGCCGGCCTCACGGGTGATCACGGCGAACGCCACCGCGCTACTCTACCCGCCCTGGGTGCGAGCGGGCGAACCGGTGCGATCGCCCCTGGAATCTCGCGCAGCTCCGACCTCGTGCTAGCGTCGCCTCCGTGCGGTGGCTCCTCCTGATCGCGATCCTCGGTGGCTGCTCGTCGAGCAGCAAGCACGACGACGGTCCCGCCGTGCCCCCGCAGCCACAAGCACATGACGCCACGCCGGTTTCACCCACCACGCCGATGCCCAAGGTCTACCTCTCGACGCCGCAAGGCGACATCGCGGTCACCGTCGAGGTCGTCGCCAGCGCGGCGAAGATCGAGCACGGCCTGATGTTTCGCGAACACCTGCCGCCCGATGACGGGATGCTGTTCCTGATGAAGGAGGAGCGCAGCTGGCCGTTCTGGATGCGCAACACGCTCATCCCGCTCGACATGATCTTCATCGCGAAGGACATGACGATCGCCGGCATCGTCCAGAACGCCGAGCCGCGGACCGAATCGTTGCGCCAGGTCGAGGCGCCGTCGCTGTACGTGCTCGAGGTCAACGGCGGGTATTGCGCAGCGCACCACGTGGCGGCCGGCGCCAGGGTCCGCTTCGAGGGCCTCGCCCAGCGCTGACGTGGTCGGGCCGCGATGATCTGCGCACGTTGACCCACCAAGCACGGGCTCAGAAGATCCCTCGCGTGGATCGCGGTTCCGGATCGTTGTTGCGCTGCCAGCGGAATCGACGGCGGCAAGGGCCAGCGCTCATTTCGTCGGGACATGGCGCAAGTCACTGCATGCGCCGTCCAAACGCGCTTATTGTGCGTGCTCTTGGTTCTGCGCTAGAACCGCTTACCTCGAACTTAGCCCAGGGGATTCATATGGTCTTGATGCGTTCGTTCCTCCTCGCCGCCTGCACCCTCTCGCTGTCGCTCGCTGCCTGTGGCGATGGAGGCGACGACACGGTCGTTCCCGAAGGCACGCACTACGGATACGTGGTCAGCAAGGCCTTCGTGCCCGCCAACATGAAGCAGGCGACTGACTACGGCCTCGACGTGGGCGCTTCGAAGTCCGGCACGCCCGACGGCACGGTCGACAACCGGCTCGGCGAGGTGCTCGGCACGCTGGCCGGAATGGGCTTCGCCATCCAGGCGACGGTCGACATCGCGGTCGCCCAGGGCAGCATCATCCTGCTCGTCGACTTCCAGAGCAAAGATCTGATGAGCTCGAGCGCCGCCGGGTTCAGCGTCAAGATCGGCACGAACCCCGTCCCGGCCGCGTGCACCGGCGCGACCGACACGGTCTGCGGTCATCACCTCGACGGCAAGGCCATGTTCTCGATCGCAGCCGATTCGCCCACGGACGCGGCGGTCGCCGGCAAGATCGTCGGCGGCACGTTCAACGGCGGCCCCGGCGACATCTCGCTGCAGATCGCGCTCGGCACCACCGAGCCGATCACGTTGAGCCTGCTCAACGCGCGCGCCAAGGCCACCGGGATCACCGAGGCCGGGATGACGGCGACCGTCGGCGGCGCGCTGTCGGTCACCGATCTGAACGGCCAGGTCATCCCCGCGATCGGAGCGCAGGTCACGGGGCTCCTCACGCGTGACTGCGGCGCCACCCGCACGAATCCCCCGACCTGTGGCTGCACGGCGGGCTCGACGAGCTTGACCCTGCTCAACCTGTTCGACGGCGACATCGCCGGAACCGTCAAGGACTGCAACATCTCGACCGCGGAGATCGCGGGCAACGCGATCATCAAGAGCCTGCTCGGTCCGGACGTCTGCAGCACGACGACCTGCACGGCCCCGGACGCGCTGTCGCTCGGCATCCAGGTCACGGCCGTCAAGGCCGCGTTCCCGACGAACTAACTGAGCACGGCCAGGCCGCGCCTAGGCGGTGGCTGCCTCGGCGGCCGCCAGGTGCGCCTCGATCACCGCCTTGATCTCGGCCAGGCGCTCCGCGCTGCTCGCCTCGCAGCGCATGACCAGCGCCGGCTGCGTGTTCGACGCGCGGACGAGGCCCCAGCCGCCGGCGAAGCTGGCGCGCACGCCGTCGACGTCGACGACGCCTTGCACGGCCGGGTCGGCCCGCAGCCGCGCGGTGACCGCCGCGACGAGGGCGAACTTCTTGTCGTCCGCGCAGTCGATCCGCAGCTCCGGCGTGTTGATCATCGCCGGCAGCTCGCCCGCGAGGTCGGCGAGCGTCCGGGTGCCGCCCGATAGCAGCTCGAGCAGCCGGGCACCGGCGTAGATCGCGTCGTCGAACCCGAGCCAGCGGTGCGCGAAGAACATGTGGCCCGACATCTCGCCGGCCAGCGCGGCGCCGGTCTCCTTCATCCGCGCCTTGATCAGCGAGTGGCCGACCTTCCACATCTCGACGCTGCCGCCGACCGCGGCGAGCTCGTCGTACATCGCCTGCGAGCACTTGACCTCGCCGACGAAGCGGGCGCCCGGGACCTCGCGGAGCACGGCCTTGCCGAACAGGATCATCAGCTGATCGCCCCACAGGATCCGGCCGGTCGCGTCGACCGCGCCGATCCGGTCGGCGTCGCCGTCGAGCGCGATGCCGAGCTCGGCCTGCTCCCGGGCGACCGTCGCGATCAAGTCCGCGACGTTCTCGGGCTGCGTCGGATCGGGGTGGTGGTGGGGGAACGTGCCGTCGAGCTCGCAGTACAGCGGCACGACGTCGAAGCCCAGCCGGCGGTACAGCGCGACCGCCGTCGGGCCGCCCGCGCCGTTGCCGGCATCGACGACGACGCGGAACCGCCGCGCGCCGAGCTGGAGCATCGAGGCCGCGTGGTCGAGGTACGGGCCGATCATGTCGCGCGAGTGGATCGGCTTGCTCGGGTGGCGCGCGGCGGGCTCGGCGAGCAGGTGCGCGACGCGATCGCGGAGCGCGGCGATCGCGGGGCCGTGCAGCGTCTCGCTCCCGATCATGATCTTGAAGCCGTTGTCCTCGGGGGGATTGTGGCTGCCCGTGATCATGACGGCCGCGGCGGGCTTCAAGTGATGCGCGGCAAAGTAGAGCACCGGCGTCGGCACGATGCCGATGTCGATCACCTCGGCGTGGGCCCGGATGCCGTCGGTCAGCGCGTCGAACAGGCGGGGTGAGTGGATCCGCGGATCGCGGCCGACGACGACGGTGCCCGTGACCGAGGGCGATGGATCGATCGCGGGGTGGGGGCCCCGCGACTCCAAAGCCCGAGGAAACCCCTGTGGGGAGGCCTGCGCGCCGAGCGCGGCGCCGAGCGCACGCACCGTGGCGTCGTCGAGATCGCGGTCGGCGACGCCGCGGATGTCGTACTCACGAAACACGCGAGGGTTCACCGTTCATAGGTACCGCGCGAGGCCGCGTGCCGAAAGGGCCTCGACGATCTTGCGCACGTCCTGCGCCGCGGACTTCGGCAGCACGAGGATCGCGTCGCCGCTCTTCACCACGACGAGATCGGAGACGCCGACCATCGCGATCAGCGTGCCGTCATCGGCGATCGCGATGTTGCCGCCGCCGTCGACGATCACCGCGGTCCCGGCGACGGTGTTGCCGTGCTCGTCCGCCCCGAGCAGCGCCGGCAAGGCCGCCCACGAACCGACGTCGTCCCAGCCGACCGCCGCCGGCACCGTGACGACGCCCGCGGCGCGCTCCATCACGGCGTGATCGATCGAGATCGCGGCGAGCGCCGGATAGACGTCGGCCGCGCGGACCCTGCCCGCCGCGATCTCGCGGACCGCGCGCGCGGTCGCCGGCAGGTGGGCGTCGAGCTCGGCGAGCAGGCGGCGCGCCGACACGCAGAACATGCCCGCGTTCCACAGGTACCGGCCGCTCGCGAGGTAGGCCTCGGCGGTCGCGCGATCGGGCTTCTCGACGAACCGGCGCACGGCGGTCACCACGCCCGGCGTGGCGTCGTCGACCTCGATGTAGCCAAACCCGGTCTCCGCGCGGGTCGGCGTGATCCCGATCGTGCCGATCGCGTCGTCGCGATCGACCGCGGCGAGCGCGGCCTCGAGCACGCGCGTCAGGCCGGGCTCGTCGGCGACGTGCTGATCGGCCGGCAGCACGGCCAGCACGGCGTCGGGATCGCGCGCGGCCAGGACCGCGGCGGCGAGGCCGAGCGCCGCGGCGGTGTTGCGCGCGAGCGGCTCGGCGATGAGCTCGACGCCGGGCACGACGTCCTGCGTCGCGGCGACCTGCGACTCGGCGGTGACCACGACCACGTGCGCGCCGGCGATCGCGCGGCCGCGCCGGATCGCCGCCTCGAGCAGGGTCTCGCCGGCCGGGGCCAGCGGCAGCAGCTGCTTGGGCCGCGCGCGCCGGCTCGCCGGCCACAGTCGAGTTCCGCTGCCACCTGCGAGGATCACGGCGTGACGCACCCGCGGCATCGTGGCACACGGCGTGGCCGCCGTGGTGGCCGCGCGCGTCCCCGGCGCCGGGCGGCGGTACCGGCTACTCGGCGGCGAGCTGCCGGGCGATCGCCGAGGCCTCGACGCAGTCGCTGCCGACCAGGTCGTAGCGCAGCCGCTTGCGCTTGTCGTAGATCTGGTAGTGCGGCAGCGCGTCGATGTGGTAATCGCGCGCGACCGGCGTGAAGCCGTCGCCGACGTCGATCTTGCGGATCACGACGCGCGGATCCTTGGCGACGCCGACCGCGAGCATGCCGCCGATCATCACGCAGGCGTGGCACGACTCGCTCCAGAAGTCGACGACGGTGACGTAGCCGGCGGGCAACACCGCGGCGAGGTCGACCGGCGCGCCGGGCGCGTTGAGCTGCACCGACTTCTCGGGCGCGGGCGGGGCCGGGGCGCGGGCCGGAGCGTGGCTGCACGCGGCGAGCACGACCGCCGCGGCGAGCCTCCCACGAGCCGCTCGCAGCGGCCCATACGCCTCCCGCGCCGTCACGGGGTGGCCTCGAGCTGGCGCTGCAGCCGCACGACCTCGGTGCGCGCCAGCCCGGCGTGGATCAGCTGCTCGAGCTGCCGCCGCTCGCCCGAGATGAGCTCGCTCGCGCCGAACCGCACGGTGCCGTCGGTATCGATCGTCATCTCGACGAGGACTAGCACATCGCCGGCGGGCGCCGGGGCAGATCGAGCACCGCATAGCGGCCGAGGTGGCGATTGTGCGCCGGAGCGGCCGACTCACCTTCCTACACGTCGAGCTCGATGCGCAGCTGGTCGTCCTGCTTGATCGCGAACACGCGGTGCTCGCGCGTCGGCACCACCGAGCTCTGCGCGCTCGCCCACGCACAGGCCGAGTCCGTGCAACTGCCGATGGCGCGCTCCGAACCGCTACCGCGGACCCGGCCGTCCTCGCGACGGCGCTGTGCGCTCGTCGACGGGTTTCGCTCCATGCCTACACGTCGGTCGATGCCGCCGATCGCCCCGCGCTCGAACGGCGCTGTCGCTACCTCCTCAGACCCATCATCTCCGCCGACCGCCTGACCTTGCTGTGGCGATCGGCTTGGGCGTGCTCGCGTTCCTCACGCACCCCCGACGTCACCGCCCGCATCCTCGATCACCTCGGGCCGTGCCTGCACGCAGGCGTCGAGGGTGTATACTTAGGCGTATGCCTCGCATGCAAGTTTACCTCCCTGACGATCTCTACGAGCAGGTGAAGGCGCGCGGTCTACCAGCCTCGGAGCTGCTGCAGAAGGCTGTGCGCGCGGAGCTCCGTCGGCTCGACCTGCTCGCCGAAACCGACCGCTACATCACGGATCTCGTCGCAGAGGTCGGCCCGCCTGCAGCGGCTCAGCGCGCGCGGGCCGGCGCTGTTGCGCGGCGACTAGCGCGGCGACCGAGCCGCCAGGTGGGCTGACCTCGTGCTGGTCCTCGATTCGGGCGGAGTCACCCGTCTGGCGGAGCGATCCCGGCAAGCAGCGGCACTGATTCTCGCGCTTCGCGAGCAGGATCTGTGGCCGCCCCTCGTCCCCTCCGTCGTGCTCGTAGAGTGTTTGCAGGGACATCCTGGTCGCGACGCCCTCGCGAATCGCTTTCTCAAGACCTGCAACATCGTGGAGGAGATCGGCGAACCGCTGGCACGGCAGGCGGCGCTGCTGCGGCGACAGGCACGTCGAGGCTCCGCAGTCGATGCGCTCGTGATCGCGCTGGCGGAGCCGGGCGGGACCGTCCTCACGTCGGATCCTGGTGATCTCAACGCGCTCGCCCAATATGCGCGCGGCGTCATTGTGGAGAAGGTCTGATGCGGGAGCCGGGCTGCACCCTCGATGATCGCCGAGGCGACGTAGTACAGCGAGCGCAACGGCCGGCTTCGACGAGCCATACGTCGCGGTGTTCGAGCTCGAAGGCGAACGCATCAAGCGCCAGACGCTGTACGCGCGCACCACATGCGTGGTGTCCCGATCGCACCCGGCCCACCACGTGTTCGAGCGCAGCACCGGTGCCGCGACCCGACCGCTGCCGTGCGGCTACCGCCCGCGCCGGCCCCTGACGACCGCGTTCTATCGCGTGATCGCCGACCACCTCGAGACCATGCTGTGCTCCTCCCCTTAGCAGCCGACTACAGACAATGGACGCTGTCGTTCCCGCGCTGGCTGCGCATCCGCTTGCTCCGCGACAAGGCGCTGACCTCGGAGGTGCTCGCGGTGTTCGTCCGGGTCGTGTCCGCCTACCATCGCCGGCGCGCGCGTGAGCGCGGCGTCCCCCATGGCCAGACCGGAGCGGTCACGGCCATCCAGCTCGGAGCTCGTTCGCGAACGCGAATCTTCATTTCATACGCTCGTCCCCGAGGGCGTGTGGCACGGAAATCGAGCTGGTGATCAGGCGCCCGCACTGGAGAAATTCAAGAGCGGTTCGAGGAGCTCCGCTCAGGCGCGAGGCCGGCGCCCGGGCTTCTTGAGCGGCTTCTTCGCCTCGCCGTCCCACGGCCGGAAGAGCACCCTCTTGGCGCCCACGAACACCAGCATCCCGGCCTTGAGCGCCCGATCGCCCAGCAACATCGGGAGCAAGGCCCGATCCGACGCATAGCGCGCCACCTGCGCCTCGGCCTCGGCAAACGTCGCCTCGATCTGCGCCGGTTTGGCGCCCGTCTTCAGATACTTCAGCTCGAGCAGCCACGAGAACCGGGCGCCGGCCACGTCCCGTGAGGCGCCCAGGAACAGGTCTCCATAGCCCTGGGCAAACTCCTTCTCGCTCAGCGGGTAAAACGCCCGGCCGAGCGAGGCATAGGTCATCAAGAGCAGCTTGACCGTCTTCTCGTCGAGCCCGCGGGTATCCCGGTTGCTGAAGGCCTGGATCACCTGCGCGTGAAACAGATCCAGGAAAGGCGCGATCTCGCCCTCGACGGCCATCGCGCCGAGCGCGATCTGGAGATCGTCGATGTTGATCTGCACCCCTGCCTCGTCTCGCAGCATCAGGGCGAGGTGCTCCCATTGCAGCTCCCGGATCACGCGGTTCGGGATCTCCAGATCGTATCCCACGACGTCCCGTGGCGACGTGCCCAGCGTCAACATGCCGAGGAAGTAGAGCAGCGACAGGAAGTGCGTGTGAGAGGCGAGGCTCGCGACGCCGAATTGCTCGACGATCCCGCTGCGGACGTGGCCTTCGCCCACGAGGGTCTGGAGCAGCGCGCGCCGGTCGGCCAGGTTGGCTCCGCTTGGCGTCCCGATGCGCCCCAGGTGCCCGTACTCGGTGCGCACGTTCCGGTCGAGCATGTTGGCCGGATACCGCCCTCGATCATCGAGCTCGCTCAGGAAATAGAGCACCATGTCCGAGTTGAAGACCCGCTCCTGGGCATCCTCGGAGAAGCGGTATCCATTGTAATACTCTTCCAGCACGGCGAGGAGCGCTCCCCGGTCACCGAGCGCAGGGATCTCGGCGAGCCGAGGACGCGCGGCCAGGAACTCGTCCACGGCGCGCTCGGTGTCCGCCCGAGTGAACCCGGCGAGCGTGGCGAGGCGCGGAGACATCGACGCATGCTTGGCAATGTTGAAACCGCTCGACAGGTCGTCGAGCATGAGCGGCGAGACGCCGGTGACGAACATCCGCCCCACCGCGCCCGACGTCGTCCCTGACTTGAGCGTCGCGTAGAACGAGCGCACGAAGCCCGTCCTCTTGACGATCGCCTCGTACACGTCCTCCGCGCCCCCGGCGAGCAGGCGATTGGCGAAGTGGTCGTACTCGTCGATGAGCACGTAGAGCTTGTGGCCCGCGCCGCGCACGATCCGGAACAGCGCCGTCACGAGCGCCTCCGCGTCCATGAACCCACCGAGCCGTTCGTCGATCCGCGCCAGCTCGGGCACGCGCGCGCGGTGCGCCATGAGCAAGCCCTCCACTCCCCCTCGGACGGCCTCGAAGAACGTGCGCAGCAGCGCGTCTTGCCCGCGATCGGTCGCCACGCTGGAGAAGTCGAAGGTGAGGACCAGATAGCCGTTGCGCTCATCGGTTGGGTGCGCGTGGACCCACAGGCCCTGGAAGAGCTGGTCGAAGCGGTCTCTCCTGCCGAGGTCGTAGTAGTGCTCCAGCATGCTCACCAGGGTGGACTTGCCGAAGCGGCGCGGGCGCAGGAAGACAACGTGCTCGTAGCCGGCTTCGAGCACCGGGAGGAACGTCGTCTTGTCCGCATAGAAGAAGCCGCCGTCGCGGATCCGGCTGAAATCGCTGATGCCGTAGGGGATCTTCATGGGCTGCCGCCTCGCCGCGAGGCGGGGCGAGGCTATCACCCGAGGGGGAGGAGGGCGAGGATCGCCGGCGCGCGCGTGAGCGCGGCGTCCCCAATGGCCAGACCGGTCACGGCCATCCAGCTCGGGGGCTCGTTCGCGAACGCCAATCTTCACTTCCATACACTCGTCCCCGAGGGCGTGTGGCACGAACAGCCTGACGGTTCGGCGACCTTCACCCGCTGCCACCGCCCAGCGATGACGACGTCGAGGTGCTCGCCGTTCGCATCGTCCGCCGTGTGGCGCGCCTGCTCGCTCACCACGACGAGGGCGGTGTGAGCGAGGACGAGCGCGACGCGCTCGCCCACGCACAGGCCCCAGTCCGTGCAACTGCCGATGGCGCTCTCCGAACCGCTACCGCGGACCCGGCCGTCCTCGCGACGGCGCTGTGCGCTCGTCGACGGGTTTCGCTCCATGCCTACACATCGGTCGATGCCGCCGATCGCCCCGCGCTCGAACGGCGCTGTCGCTACCTCCTCAGACCCATCATCTCCGCCGACCGCCTGACCTTGTGTCCTGATGGTCGCGTCGAGGATCGGTTCCGCCGTCCCGATCCGACCGGCCGAACGTCATGGCTGACCGACGGCCCGACGGGGTGCCGCCGGATCGCCACACTGATCCCTCCTCGCCGCAGCCACACCACTCGCTGCCACGGCAGCTTGTCCTGGGCCCATCGCTTGCGCGCCCGCGTCGTGCCTACGCCCACACCCGCCGCGGAGCCCGCCACGCCGCCGTCGCCGATGCTGGTGGCTCGCCGTCTCGATTGGGCCTCCCTGGTGCGCCCCGTGTTCGGTGAAGACGTCACCCGGTGCCCGCGCTGTGGCGATCGGCTTCGCATGCTCGCGTTCCTCACGCACCCGGACGTCACCGCCCGCATCCTCGATCACCTCGGGCTCACTTCGGCCGTTCCGCCGACATACCGCGCGACTGACCGAGCCTGCCGCCACTCGACCACCGCGCCGAAAGCCCGCATCGTTCCGCGGCAAGCGCCCGGCGCGGTACCGCGCACAGTTCTTTGTGAACGACGAAGCCTGTCGAATCGCCGCATAGCTCATCGAGCGCGAGCGGTCCTGCGCTCGCAGGACAAGCGCCCGCACCGCTCGACGAAGGCTGTTTCTCCGGTTCCAAGAGATCGGCGCCACCCTCGAAGCCCAGGCCAGGCGACAAAGTCGAGGCGCGCTCGGCGGTACCTCGGGGTGGTCTGCCGCGTTCTCCACGTTTCGGGACGAAAACGGGACGGTACAGGAACGCCGCCCCGACCTATCCGGCCGGCGGGGTGGGCGGAGCTAGGGCGTCACGTGCCTTCGCAACCGTTCGGCTGCGACGTGGATGCCGTTCCAGCCGGTCGCGAACGTGCCAGCCTCAGCCAGCCGCTTGGTTCGCTCGGCGCCTCTGGGCACACCCGTGACCGTGAGGGCAGGCATCTCATCGTAGGTTTGACCGTCGAGGTGTCGGCCGTGCTTCCCCTTCTGGACGCCGCCCCACTGCTTGAAGAAGAACGGCACCTTCGCCTTGGAGCACTGGGTCCGAAGCGAACGGACCCACTCCTTGTCGAGGGGGCGAGCGCCTGCACCGCTCTCGCCGCCGACGATCACCCAGTGGATGCCGCGGAGGTTGATGGTGCCGAGACTCTCTAAGAGCGGCTCGACGGAGAGGAAGCGAATCGCGGCGGGGGCATCGCGGAGGTGCTCGATCCTCGGTCCGCCATAGCGGCGATCCTCGACGCTCACGCCCCACCAGATGTGCGATCGAGCGGCTGCGGAGCGTAGCTTGGTCCGAAGAAGCTCGCCCATCCTATCGGAGCGTTTCGTGAGCACCTGGAACGTGTGCCAGTCGGCCATCTCCATGACCTTCGCGACCGCGCAGAGGTAGTCGTCGGGAACGGCGTCCTGGAACAGATCGCTCATCGAGTTCACGAAGACGGTCTTCCGCGTGCTCCATCGCAGCGGCTCGGCGAGCTTCTCGGGCACGATCCGGAGGTCGAAACCTTGTTCGTACGGATGACCCGGCACGCCGCGAAAGCGTTCCGCGAACGTCTCCGCATAGCAGTGCTTGCAGCCGGGGCTGATCTTGGTGCAACCCCGCACGGGATTCCAGGTCGCGTCGGTCCACTCGATCGCAGAGGCCAGCGACATGGTCAGCTCCCACGTCGAGGGAAGGTCACGAGGATCTCATCGGCGAACCCGCGTTTGCTCTTCCGCCCTTTGGTCGTGATGACGTTCTCCTGCTCCAGCGCCACGAGCACGTCGTTGTAGTTCCTCGCAAGGTACGGACGATCGACGCTGTGCTCTTCGTAGATCGTACAACCGCCTGAGCTCGCGACACGAGTACGAATCCTGACGCTCGTGGTCGCTACGCGTGGGATCGTTCGCGACCATGAACCTGCGCGGCACAAGCTGGAGGGAGCGAAGGCCCTGGCCTCCACCTTGGCAGATCCGCAACGATCTCCAGCGAAGACGTCCAACAGGAACGCACAAAGAACGGTTCGCCAGGGTGCTCGACGATCCATCGAGACTTCCCTCATATAGGAATCCCCAAAGCGCATCTCCGTTGGAGAAGTGCCTGATCAGGCCTTGCGATGCGGAGGTTCCGCGAGCGGCGTGGTTCGCAGCGCACGACGCGGGGGATCACCGGTGATGAGCGCAGATCGACCGCCGGGACCGCGGTCCGGGAAGGCCCTGCGAAGCAGCGAACGCCCGGGGAAGCGCTGAGGCGAAGCAGGTCCGAAGAGGAACCCCGGAGCGGGGCAGCCGCGTGGCGCTCGCAATGCAAGGAGCGCACCTCTCGATGCGCCGTGGACGCTGCCCCACGGTTTCCCGTCGAGAAACGCCGTCAAGATCTCACCTATGACACACTCCTAGCGCCGCTTGCGCTGCCGCGCCGGCTTCTTCGCACCACCGCGCGGCACCGCGATCGACGTTCCGAGGATCCGCGCGAACCGCTCCCAGCGACAGTCGGGCCCGCAGTCGTCGATCGGGACCGGCAGCGCGGATTTCTTCGACCGCCGCGTGGGCGGTGCCATGCCGTGATGGTGGGGCGCGTTGGTCGCGGAGCCGTGCTCCGGGCAGTATGCGCCCTCGACGTACCAGCCGACGTGGTACGCGCCGGGCAGCTCGACCCGGGCGACGTGAGCGTGCATCGGGCCGCCGTCGTGGCTGACCACCGCGAGCTGCTCGTCGCGCAGCGCTGCGAGCTGGGGCGACTTCTGCTCGAGCGCCGCGAGCACGAGCGCGGCATCGAACGGCCGCGACAGCGAGCCCCGGAGCAGCGCCCGCCTGGGGATCTGCGACGGCTTCAGACGCTCGATCGACGCGGCGAGGTCGTGGGCCGGCGCCACGAGCCGGGCGAAGCCGCGCACGTCGTGGATCGAGCCCGCGAGCAGCTCGGGACGGAGCTCGAACGACAGCTGGTCGCCGAGCCTGGCCGACAGCTCGAGCCGGAGCCGGGTCCGCGCGTAGACGTTGACCACGACGCTGCACGCGCGGTTGGCGCTGCGGTTGGTGGCGCCCGGCGCGACATCGAGTGGGTGGCGCGCCTGCGCGACCACGCTGCGCGCCGGGATCCGCGCGGCGGGCTTGTGGAGCAGCCGCGCGAACCGCGAGCCGCGCACGGGGCCGGCGGCGACCGGGAACATCAGCTCGCCGAGGTCGGGCATCACCATCGCGTCGATCTCGCGTGCCCGGTACGCGATCATCAACCGCCAGGTGCCGACCCACGCCGACGCGTCGGCGCTGTCGCGCTGCAGCATCACCGCCAGCCGGCCGTCGGCGCGCCGCGCGGTGACGTGGGGCCGGCGGCTCGCGTGCGCGGTGCGGTGGGTGTGCCCGTCGCCGTCGCCGTAGTCGGCCACGCCGTCGGGCGCGATCAGGTGATAGCGCCAGCTCGCGTCATCGAAGTCCATGCCCTGGACGGTCAGGAACAGCGCCTCCTCGGCCGAAGTGACCTCGAGATCGAGGTGGACGTGCTCGCCCTCGAACAGCTCGAGCACCGGATCGAAGATCGTCGTGAACCCGATCGCGCGTGCGAGCGCGTTCGAGTAGAACTTGTCGATCGTGCCGGCGTTCTCGCCGTGAAATACCTGAGGTGTGGTCAGCGTGCGGCCCTTGGCCACCATCGCGGCGAGCGTGCCGTAGTCGACGTCGGCGCCGGTGCCGAAGCCCATCGCGAAGATCGCGGTGTTCGCGAACGCGCCGTCGGCGATCGATGACAGCGGCGCGCCGCTGGTCAGCAGGCCGTCGGTCAGCATCGCGAGGAAGCGCGGCTCGTCGGCGGGCACCCACCCGAACGGCGGGGCGACCAGCCGGGCCTCGACGTCGGCGAGCGCGTCGGCGAGCGGCGTGCCGCCGGCCGGCGACATCCCCGCCGCGACGCTGTCGAACACCGCGCGGCTGTACGCGCCGCCGGACTTGACGAGGCCGTACGGCGTCCCCGGAAACACCGCGGTGAAGTCGTTCGCGGGCAGCGATCGGAAGGTCTCGATCCCGGTGACGACGTAGGTCGCGCCGCTCGCGTACACGACCTCGCAGTCGTGCAGGAACGCCGAGACGCCGCGCCTGGCGGCTTCCCACTTGGTGACGTCGGGCGCCGAGACCGTCATCGGATCCGGAGTCATGCCGAGCATGCTGCCGGTACGGTCGAGGCCGATGCCGATCACGGCCATCGTGTCGTAGCTGTAGCCGAGCGCGCGGTGATCGAGCGTGTCGACGTTGTGCTGCGCGCCGAGCGCGCTGAAGTCGGGCATCGCGATCGTGCCGAACGTCAGGTTGCTGCTGTAGCCCGCGGCGCCGCCGGTCCACGGATACATCACGTCGGTCCGGTGGTGCTGCGGCTTGCCGCCCGACGTCGGGTACTCGGTCGCGTGGCCATCGAGCTGCCACATCGCCCACAGCCGATCGATGTTGCAGTGATGGAGGTAGAACAGCGGATCGAACGGCGAGCCGGTGAGCGAGCCCATGTGGCCGCCGACCCAGCCGTGGAGGGCGTTGTGCATCTGGTGGCCCGACGTGAGGCCGGTGCCGGCCTCGATCGCGGCCTGGAACGCCGGGTACGCCGCCTTCGCGAGCGTCTCCTGGAGGTCGGTCACGCTCGGCAGCGAGGCGACCGGATCGAGCGCACGCGTGAGGGATCCAGCGAGGCCGCCGAACGCGGCCGGCAGCTGCCAGCCGGTGAGCGACGCCGGCCACCACGACGGGACCGCCATCGGGTTGGTGGGCGTACCCGGCGCGGTCGCCGCGAAGTAGCCGGTGGTCACGATCTGCGTCCCGGCGGCGCCGTCGGGGCCGAGGAACGTGCCGGTCATCAGCGGCGCCGGATCGGTCCAGTCCCAGTACGGGATCATCACGCCGGGTACGTAGCTCTGCAGCGCGAGCTCGATCCTGTACAGGAAGTAGCGGTGCCAGCTCAGGAAGCTGAACGCGCCGGTCCCGCCATGGCCGAAGTTGACCGGCGAGGCGACACCTGGCGCGTTGGCGTTCTGGATCATGCGGTGGAGCGCCACCAGCTCGTCCCACCGGCTGTAGCGATCGGCGGCCGGCGCGGCCGGATTGACGATGTCCGCCTTCATCAGGACGCAGGCCCGAACAAATGCTTCCTGCTCCACCGTGGTCAGGAACTTCGCGTTCTTTCGAATCCCCATGTCTCTCCTTCTCCCCTGCGGATCAGCGATGAACGCGACCCGCGTCGACCACCAACGTAGCACGTCGAACGCGCCGCGGATCAGCGCAGGCAGCGCAGCGGATCCCACAGCTTGCCGCGCTCGCGATCCTTGGTCTCGCCGACGAGCCGGAGCAGATCGGCCGGATCGACCGGCACGCCGCCCCAGAACCGGACGCGCGCCCAGCAGTCGGAGCCAGTCGGCCGTCCACTGCAGCGGCTCGGGGCAGCTGGTCGCCAGGTCGCTCGCGCGGCGCTCGCACGCGCGGGCGGCAGTTGTTCGACGGGGTTCGCTCCATGCCAACACGTCGGTCGATGCCGCCGATCGCCCCGCGCTCGAACGGCTCTGTCGCTACCTCCTCAGACCCATCATCACGACGCCTCCCCGAGCTGGCGCTGCAGCCGCGTGACCTCGGTGCGCGCCAGCCCGGCGTGGATCAGCTGCTCGAGCTGCAGCCGCTCGCCCGAGATGAGCTCGCTCGCGCCGAGCCGCACGGTGCCGTCGGTATCGATCGTCATCTCGACGAGGACCAGCACGTCGCCCGCGGGCGCCGGCGGCAGATCGAGCACCGCGTAGCGGCCGAGGTGGCGATTGTGCGCCGGATCGGGCGACTCGCCCTCCCAGACGTCGAACTCGATGCGCAGCTGGTCGTCCGTCCGGGTGGCGAACACGCGGTGCTCGCGGGTCGGCACGACCGAGCTCTGGGCGATCACCTGCTCGCAGTCGCCGCCCATCGACACCGCGAGGCCGCGCGCGGCGACGTCGATCAGCAGCACGCCCTCGATCGTGCCCTCGAGCCGGGCGACCTCGAGCGCGGCGCCGACCGCGACGACCTCCTCGGGGTTCGGGATCACGTGCGGCTCGCGGCCGGTGACCCGCGCGATCTCGCGGCGCACGGCGGGCATCCGCGTCATGCCGCCGACCAGCAGCACCTCCTCGATCTCGTCGCGCTTGCGGCCGCAGCGCTTGAGCGCCTCGCGGATCGGCGCCTCGATCCGGCGGATCAGCGGCCCCGCCCATTGCTCGAGCTCTTCGCGGCGCAGCGGCTTCTCGTACTCGAGCCCCTTGCCCGACGGCAGCTGGACCAGCTCGGGCACGTAGATCTTGCTGACCGCGACGTCCGACAGCTCGTGCTTGGTGGTCTGGGCGGCGAGCCGCAGGCGCTCGATCGCGACGGTGTCGGTCGTGATGTCGAACCCGCGCGCCGACCGCACGTCGCGGGTCAGGTTCTCGACGACGATGCGATCGACGTCGTCGCCGCCGAGGAACGCGTCGCCGGTGGTCGCGAGCACCTCGAAGATGCCGGCCTCGACGTCGACCGCCGCGACGTCGAACGTGCCGCCGCCCAGGTCGCAGACCAGGTA
>Ga0137459_1000184_pt1 | contig 22391 bp, 22 predicted proteins | sample EasRivERMGT700_2_FD_104908 | JGI IMG/M metagenome (GOLD analysis project Ga0137459, IMG submission 104908) | Soil microbial communities from meander-bound floodplain in the East River, Colorado, USA - East River MetaG ERMGT700_2 | ecosystem: Environmental > Terrestrial > Soil > Floodplain ...
GCTGGCGGGCACGCTGACCCGGACCGCGCGCCACGAGATCGTGATCTCCGACGTCCTGCCGGGCACCCTGCGCGGCACGCTGACGATGTATCCGTCGCCGCTCGCCACGATGGTGGAGGGCACCGAGGCGATGATCGCCGAGCCCGGCGGCTGCTTCCGCTCGCTCGCGCCCAAGGCCATCAAGGACGTGCCGCTCGAGCTGATGGCGACCGTGCCGGGCAGCTTCACGTCGCCCGCGTCGCGCGCGTACCTGTACTACACCAACGAGCACAAGCACTGGGTCGCGCCGTCGACGGTGACCATCACACCGTGACGTCGGACGCCGGACCAAGGCGTGCATGATGGCCCTGACCAAGCGTTCAGACCGCAATCGTAGCGGCCAGCACCTCCAGGGTCTTCCTCGTCGCTTCCGGGGCAACGAGGAGTTGACCGAGCGTGAACACGGCCGTCCTCGGGACCTCCACCTCGCCGCGTTCCCAGCGCGAGATCGTCTCGGGGCGGACCCCGAGTAGCTCGGCGAGGTCACTGGCTCGGAACCTGGTCGCCTTCCGCACGAACTTGAACTCGCCGCCGTTGCGGATCCCGCGGGCAACGATCGCGCGGGCTACCTCCGCCAGCTGTCGCTCCACCTCCAATCCGGAACACTGCGTCTCGCCGCACGAGCTGCAGCGCTGGCCACGGGCGAGGATCTCTACGCCCCTGATGACCTCCTGCCCCTCCCATGAATGGAGGGTGTCTCCCGTCTTGCAATTGGGGCATCGCATGGCCTCCTCCTTTGGTTCAGCGGACGTCGGCTGCCGTGGCGTTGCGCTCGGCCATTCGGCTCCTCAGGTGACGGACATACATGATCCGGGCTCGGTGGGCGAGCCGATGGATCTCGGGAGCGCCATGACGATCAAGAGATCAGCGATTTCTCACTAGCGTCTTTGCCAGGTTCAGATAGACAAATTCGCTAGTAAGATCCATCTGGTCGAGAATTTTACTGGATAAACGGCCGGCCCGCCGGGACCCTCCCACAGAGAGCTCGCGGGCAACGCCTCTTTGTCAGCCCGAACCCGCGGCATCGTCGCACAGCGCTGCTCCGCTGCTATGTAATGCGGTGTGAGGTGCGGCGCATCATGTTGCGGCGCCGCAGCGTGATGCATGCGAGTGTATGCCGGCACGCTGTAATGCTATCGCCTTCGGAGGAATTTTACCGTTATACAATAATGGGCATGGGGTGAAGTGAGAACAAGCTTGCGCGCTTCGTTGGGTGCAAGCCGTTCGTCATAATAACCGGATTCCATGTCACCTGTTCTCGCCTCCAATCGACTGCATTGATAGGGTAGGGCGCGCAATATGCACCACGATCTGGATGCTTCTATGCGAGTCGGGAGAGTCCTGGCGCGCAAGTATCGGGTGGAGCGAGTGCTCGGCGTGGGAGGGATGGGCGTGGTCGTGGCAGCCACGCACCTGCAGCTTGATCAGGTCGTCGCGCTCAAGTTTCTTCGTCCCGAGGCGCTGAAGAACCCCAAGTTCGTCAGTCGCTTCGAACGCGAAGCACGTGCCTCGGTACGCCTGAAGAGCGAGCACGTGGCTCGGATCATCGATGTGGGGCAGCTCGAGACCGGCTCGCCGTACATCGTGATGGAATACATGGAGGGGCAGGATCTCGCCGGGCTCCTCGAGCAGTACGGCTCCATTGCCATCCCCGTCGCTTGCGACTTCATCATCCAGGCGTGTGACGCGATCGCCGAGGCGCACAGTCTGGGGATCGTGCACCGCGATCTCAAGCCAGGGAACCTGTTTCTGGCCAGTACTGCGCACGGGCAGCAGACATTGAAGGTCCTGGATTTCGGCATCAGCAAGAGGCACATGTCGGGCGACGATCTGAACATGACGAGCACCCAGGACGTGATGGGCTCGCCCAGATACATGTCTCCCGAGCAGATGCGTTCGTCCAAGAACGTCGATGGTCGCACCGATATCTGGTCGCTGGGCGTCATCCTGTATGAACTGGTTGCAGGTCAGCCGCCGTTTTATGCCGACACCTTGACCGCGCTGTGCATCAAGATCGCCATGGAACCGCTTCCGGGGTTGCCGACGCTCCCGATGGCACTTCCTCCTGGGTTCGATACGGTCGTGCGTCGCACCCTCGAGAAGGATCCAGCGCGCAGATATCAGTCCGCGATCGAGCTAGCACAGGCGCTGGCACCGTTTGCAAACCCGGAGTCTCGTGATCGGGCATACCGGTTGGTAGCATTGACCACGAGAGTGTTCACTTCGCCCCCAATGCCCGCGACCGACGCGGTAACCACGCTGAATACCGCCGTCGGGGAGACGCAAGCCAAGACGGAGAACCAGAACCGGTTGCTCAAGCGCCTGTTCGCCGGCGTCGGGATCAGTGCCGCGGTGGCGATCGGCATCGGGCTCGGGTTGATGAGCGGGCCTGGTGGCGAAGGCGGTAGCGCGAAGGATCCCGTCGCGGACCCTCCGCCGAGTCCGGGGCCCGAGGCGACCAGGCCTGCCAAGCAGCCGCGCGGAACTGCCGCGCGGGCAACACCCGATACGACGACGGACACCAAGGCGACCGCGATGTCGCCCGAGGCACCCGTGACGCCGCCCGAGGCACCCGCGACATCGCCCGAGGCACGTCCGACTCCCGACGCGCCGAAGCCGGTGCAACTCGATGACGCCATCGAGCTAGAGCCCACGCCGAAGAAGCCGATCGTACCGAGCAAGCCGATCGCGCCGAGCAAGCAACAGCCCAACGAGCGGGACAAATCGAAAGACAAGGTCAAGCCGACCGGGGACTCCTTCGATCCATTCAGCTCGCCAGACTGAGCTCTCATTTTATGCAAGGCACAACGTGGGGGAGGTGGTGCGAAGGGAACAACGTGAGTGAAGCAACATGACAAGGAACAACGTGCGTTACTGGATTGCCGTCAGTACTGGGCTGCTGCTCTGTGCAGGTCATGGCGTAGCATGGGCGCAAACTGCGGCCGACAAGGCCGCCGCGGACACGCTGTTCAATGAAGGCAAGCAGCTGGTCAACAAACCCGATGATGCGGCAGCATGGGCGGCCGCCTGCGAGAAATTTGACGCCAGCCTCGAGAAGGTCTCGCAGCTCGGCACCCAGATCGCGCTGGCCGGCTGCTACGAGAAACTCGGCAAGACGGCGAGCGCTTGGGGTGCGTTTCGCGCCGCGGCGAGCGTGGCGAGTAAGGCCCACGACAAGCGACAGCGGGTCCTCGAGCAGCACGCGACGGCGCTGGAGGCCAAGCTGTCGAAGCTCGTGATCAAGATCGAGGCTGCCAATAAGGTCGCTGGACTGGAGGTCAAGCGTGACGGGTCAGCGGTCACCCCGGCCGAGTTCGACTCGCCGGTCCCCGTCGATCCGGGCGAGCACACCGTCGAGGCCAGCGCGCCCGGGTGGGTTCCCTGGTCAACCAAGATGGTGGTCCCCGCTAGCCCCGACGTCGTCGAAGTCTCCGTGCCCGCGCTCAAGAAGGTGCCCGCTCCTCGTGCTGCGCGGCGGTCCCACCGCACCCTCGCCTACGGCCTCAGCGGTGGAGGGGGCGCCAGCGTCATCGCGTCACTGATCTTTGGTGCTGTGGCCAGTTCCAGGTGGGATGCCGCCCGGCCACATTGCCATGACCAGTTGTGCGACCCGAAGGGTGTTGATCTGGCCGGCAGCGCCAAGACCATGGGGAATGTGTCGACCGGCACCTTCGTCATCGGGGCGGGCGCGCTGGTAGTTGGGGTGCTCCTCTTCCTGACCGCGCCGTCGGTGGGCATCGAGAACGCGCAGCCGGCTAGCCCAACGGCACTCCTCCTCGTTCCCGGGGTCGGACCCGCGCAGGTCGGGTTGGCGATCCAGGGAGGATTCTGATGCGCCTTCCTCACGTGCTCCTCCGCGGCAGTGTCATTACCGTGCTCGTCTCGCTGACCATCGCCTGCAACGCTATTCTCGGCGTGGAAGAAGTCGCCTTGGATTGCCAGATCAATTCGGACTTCCCGCTGATCGCGTCCAACACCTCGACATCGCTGACCCACTTCATGGATCAGGGTCTCACGGGCCCCGACCTGTCACTTGTGCTCAACGCCGATGCCGATCCCGACTATCTGACCGTTCGACTATACGACAACATGGGACAGCACGGCATGCTGAACGCGCCTGGGCTATATCTGCTCACCGCGGACGATGCCAAGAGAGACACCTGCGGGATCTGCGTCAGCATCGACGTCTACTTCGACAACGCCTCAGGCAACGTTTGGCAGCCGTTCTGGGCGCGTGACCAGGGAGAACTGATGTTGACCAAGGCGGACAGCACCGGCCTGGCCGGCACCATGCACAACTTGAAGTTCCGCCGCGTGAGTCCGGCCGATTTTAATGTCGACGTCAATAATGGCTGCATGGTCACGATCGAAAAGATCGAGTTCAACATGGGCTACAGTACGGCTGCGCGCTGAGCTCGAAGCTCGCTACTAGTCCTTGAACAAGCGGTAACCAGGCATCGAGATTGCATTTGTGAGACCTTTGGATCGCGGGCGCACGACAGGCCACTTCAGGAACGCGGGCGGGGCGGTGGGACCGGGTGCGAGCTGCGCCGGCTTGGTGCCGCCCCAGCCGACGAGGACGAGCGCGAACGCGATGCGAGGGATCATGATGAGCTTCCGGGGAGGGGCGGAGATAACGGCAGCCGGAGCGAGAACCGCGCGCCGCCGCTGGGCCGGCTGTTGGCGGCGATCGTGCCGCCGTGGCGCTCCGCGATCTTGCGCGCGATCGGCAGGCCGAGGCCGAGGCCGTGGGTGTCGGCGGCCTTGCTCTGCGCGCCACGGGCGAACGGCGTGAAGATCGCCTCGAGCTCGCCGGGGGCGAGGCCGCGCCCGGTGTCGTCGACGTGGACGTGCGCGGCGCCGTCGCTCTGCTCGACGGTGGCGGTGATCATCCCGCCGCGCGGCGTGTAGCGGATCGCGTTCGCGACGAGGTTCGAGATCGCGGTGCTCAGCATGTCGGCGTCGCCATGGACGTGGACGTCGGTCTCGCACCGTGCGGCGAGCTCGACACCGGCGGCGCGCGCGGCTTCCGCGTGCATCGCGGTGACCTCGTCGACCAAGCCTGCGAGCTCGACTGCGGCGTAGCAGCTTTACGTATTTGACCCAGTGCGGGGGCCTTGCGCGCTGCGGGTCCTTTCAGGCGCCGGTGTCTGGCTGGGGCGTCAGGAGGTGTCCGAGAGCCCGGAAGCGCGTCAACTTGCCTTCCGCGAGGTCCTGGCGAGCCTGCTCGAGTGCGCGGATCGCAGTAACCGGAAAATACCGCTCGCCGCAGTGGTGGCAGACGGTAGCGCGCACACGCAGGGCGGCCACGTCGTCGCCACCGCGGACGAGTTTCTCGACATCCCTGTCCTCGAGGTCATTCGAGCCGCAGCGCGCGCACCGGGCAATGCTGGCCTTCACGTCTTGGGCCTCCGTTGTCTCAGGTCATCTGACCAGCGGGTGGGATCAGGTCGATACACTGTGATGAGTATAGCCCGCCCTGAGCCATCGTCGAAGGCCCACACGGCGTGGACGGGTTGCTCATCGCCCACGTTCAGCAACACCAGGCAGCTCGAGCCGCGCGGGTCGCCTGGGTAGTCCTCGATGACCTCCCCGTTCGGGGTCCGGTCGATCACGTCCACGACGGAAAGATCATCCTCCACAGCCTCGTCGTAAGCATGATCGGACACGTGGATTCGTCCGTCGACGATGGACTTGTGCACCTTGTCAAACGTGTTGCTCTGCAAGTGACGCTACTCTTTTGCGCTTCATCCGCCGGGTCCCCCCACATTTCATTCAGCAAATATAGTCGCACCTGGAGGCGCCGGGGTGACGACGACGAGCTCGCCGCCCTGCGAGTTGGGCAGGTAGACGCTGCCGTCGGCTGCCGCCGCGGGGTTGCGCGCGCCTGGCTTGGTGGGCACCACGACGAGCGAGGTGAGCGCGCCGCTGGCGTCGAGCGCGGCGATCGTGAGCCTGGCGTCCTTGGCGGCGCCGACGTAGACGGTGTGGTTCGCCGGGACGTAGTCGAGGTCGTCGACGCCGTCGCCGGTGTCGACCGAGTCGACGATGGCGCCGTCGTGGCCGGCGTCGAGGGCCAGGGTCCTGGTGGTGCACGCGACGAGCAGGAAGCCGTCCGGCTCGGCGAGCCGTAGCCCGCGCGGGCCGGCCTCGCCGCAGCCGGGCTTCCAGGTGGCGGCGACGGTCGCGTGCGTCGTGAGGTCGATCGCGAGCGTGACGTCCTTGTCCTCGAGGTTGGTGTAGAACCGGTTGCGGGTCGCATCGACCGCGAAGCCTTCGGGGTCGCCGTCGAACGGGAGCCTGGCCTTCTGGGCGAGCGTCGTCGCGTCGAGGATGCGGATCGACTTGTCGCCCGGCGTGGTGACCCAGACCTCGTGGGTCGTGGCGACGTAGGCGATGCCGTTGGGCATCGCGTCGAGCGTGCCGCAGGTGCCGCGCACGAGCTTGGCCTCGTCGACCGCGCACACCGAGGAGTCGCCGCGGTTGCCGACGTAGACCGTGCCGGGCTCGCCGAGCGTCGCCGAGCTCGGGCCGACGGTGCGCTTGCGGCCGCGGCGCTCCATCTCCTGCGTGGGGAAGCCGGTGACCTGCGCGATGTGCCGGTTGCGATGTCGACGACGTCGACCGCCGCGGTGTTGCCGGCGGGCGCCCACACCGTCGGGTGCGCGGGTCGAACAGGACGTAGTCCATGAGGACGCCGTCGGGGCCTGCGCCCGGCAGCGCGAGCCCCGTGGCCGCGTACCTCGTGGCCGGCGTGGGCGCGGGGGCGAACGCGGGTGAGGCGGTGGGACCGGGCGTGGGCTGCGCCGGCTTGGCGCTGCCGCAGCCGACGAGGACGAGGGCGAACGCGAGGCGAGGGATCATGGTGAGCTCCCGGGGGTGGGCGGAGGTAAGGTAGCCGGAGCGACAACCGCGCGCCGCCGCTGGGCCGGTTGTTGGCGGCGATCGTGCCGCCGTGGTGCTCCGCGATCTTGCGCGGGATTGGCAGGCCGAGGCCGAGGCCGTGGGTGTCGGCGGCCCTTGCTCTGCGCGCCGCGGGCGAACGGCGTGAAGATCGCCTCGAGCTCGCCGGGGGCGACGACACCGGGCGCGGCCTCGACGTGGGGATGCCCCGCTCGAGCTGATAGCGACCGTGCCGGGCAGCTTCACGTCGCCCACGTCGCGCGCCTACCTCTACTACACCAACGAGCGCAAGCACTGGCCGCGCCATCGACGGTGACGATCGTGCCGTGAATTTGGCAATCCCGTCGAACCATCGAGCCGGTCGGTGGACGCGCCGACCGGAGCGCGCCGCTCATGAACGTGCCCGTCGCCGTGGCAACGTGGTATGGTCACGACCATGGTCATGAGGATCGAGCGCGGCAAGACTCTTCCATCGACGATCTCGGCCGCCGAGTTCAAGGCGACCTGTCTCGAGCTCATGGACTCGGTGGCGCGGACCGGCAAGTCGGTCGTGGTCACCAAGCGTGGGCGGCCGGTGGCGACGTTGTCACCGGCTCGCAAGCCGTGGCGTTCACTGTTTGGTTCGATGAAGGGGCGCATCAAGATCCTGGGAGATATCGTTTCTCCGATCGACGTTGAGTGGAACGCCCTCAAGTGATCCTGCTCGACACGCACGTGATCGTTCGTCTGCTGTCCGGTGACCCGAGGCTGGGCAAGCGCGCCCGAGCAACGATCGACCGAGTGGGCAGGCGCGACGAGCTGTTCGTCTCGGCGATCTCGTTCTGGGAGATCGCGATGCTCGTCGCGAAGCACCGTCTTGAGCTAGACACCGCGCCTTCAAGCTTTCGCGCGCGAGCGCTCGAGGACGGCGTACGTGAAGCACCGATCGACGGCGAGATCGCGATCGTCGCGGGCGAGCTTCCGAGCACTCATCAAGATCCGGCGGATCACTTGCTGGTGGCAACTGCCATCGTGCGCGGCCTGACCCTGCTCACGGCAGACGACGTCCTCCTCGACTGGAAGCTACGAGGGTACCGGGCCCAAGACGCGACGGTGTGAACGAAGGTGGTTTCACCGACCACTGCGATTCGAGCCGCAGCGCGCGCACCGGGCAATGCTGGCCGTCACGTCTTGAGTATAGCCCGCCCTGAGCCATCGTGTTGCTCTGCAAGTGACGCTACTCTTTTGCGCTTCATCCGCCGGGTTGGAGTCAACTCGGAGTGGGGGCGGCCAGCGCTGTTCGTGATCTATGCATTTGCTAGCCCTTTGGTTGGGCAGGTAGAGGCTGCCGCCGGCTGCCGCCGCGGGGTGCGCGCGCCCGGCTTGGTGGGTGGTGCACGCGACGAGCAAGATGCCCGCCGGATCGGCCGTGCGACGGGTCATGGTGAGCTTCCGGGGGTGGGCGGAGATAACGGCAGCCGGAGCGAGAACCGCGCGCCGCCGCTGGGCCGGTTGTTGGCGGAGATCGTGCCGCCGTGGTGCTCCGCGATCTTGCGCGCGATCGGCAGGCCGAGGCCGAGGCCGAGGGTGTCGGCGGCCTTGCTCTGCGCGCCGCGGGCGAACGGCGTGAAGATCGCCTCGAGCTCGCCGGGGGCGAGGCCGCGCCCGGTGTCGTCGACGTGGACATGCGCGGCGCCGTCGTTCTGCTCGACGGTGGCGGTGATCGTGCCGCCGCGCGGCGTGTAGCGGATCGCGTTCGCGACGAGGTTGGAGATCGCGGTGCTCAGCATGTCGGCGTCGCCGAGGACGTGGACGTCGGTCTCGCAGCGTGCGGCGAGCTCCACGCCGGCGGCGCGCGCGGCCGAGGCGTGCATCGCGGCGATCTCGTCGACCAGGCCCGCGAGCTCGACGTCATCGGTGCTCGGGCTGCGCGCGGCGTCGGCCTGGGCGAACCGCAGGAGCGAGTCCATGACGCGCGCGAGCCGGCGCAGCTCGCCGAGCGAGGTCTGCGCCGACTGCGACCACTCCTCGGGGGAGCGCGGCCGGCGCAGCGCGATCTCGAGCTCGGTGCAGATCGCGGCGATCGGCGTGCGCAGCTCGTGCGAGGCGTCGGCGGCGAACATCGCGAGCGCGTGGTGGCCGCGCTCGACGCGGTCGAGCAGCTCGTTGAGCGCGACCACCAGCGTACGCAGCTCGTCGTCGCGCGCGGGGATCGCGATCCTGCGATCGAGGTTGTCGACCGTGATCTCGCGGGCCGCGGCGATCACGCGATCGACCGGCGCGAGCGCGCGGCGGCTGAGCCACAGCGCGCCGGCGGTCGATAGCACGAGCGCGATCGGCGCGGCGATCGCGAGCGGGGTGAGCACCTGCCGGCGCGCCTCGGCGAGCGCCACGTCGGGGTCGGCGCGCTCGATGGATTCCTCGATCCGGACGACGACGTAGGCGGCGCTCGCGAAGATCGCGAGCGACAGCGCGGTCGCCGCGAACATCCACAGCGTCACGCGGCCGCGCAGCGAGCGCACCCTCCTACGCATCGCCGGGCTCGCGCGCGCGCAGGCGATAGCCGACGCCGCGCACCGCCTCGATGACGACCGGCCCGGCGCGCAGCTTCTTGCGCAGGTTCGCGATGTGGACGTTGACGAGGTTGGTGCCGGGCTCGAAGTTGTAGCCGAACACCTGGAGCAGGACGTCCTCGCGCCGCAGCAGCTCGCCCTTGCGGCGCAGGAACAGCTCGAGCAAATCGTGCTCGCGCGGCGACAGCCGGACCCGGTCCGCGCCGACGGTGATCACCAGCTCGGTCGGATCGAGCACGAGGCCGTTGCACGACAGCGGGGCCCAGCGCGGCGCCGCGGCGCGGCGGAGCAGGGCGCGGATTCGCGCGAGCAGCTCGGCGTACTCGAACGGCTTGACGAGGTAGTCGTCGGCGCCTTGCTCGAGCGCGGCGACCCGCGAGCTCACGGCGTCGCGCGCGGTGAGCACCAGCACCGGCGCGTTGATCCCGCGCTCGCGCAGCTGCGCCAGGAGGTCGATGCCGTCGATGTCGGGCAGCCCGAGATCGAGCACGATGGCGTCGATGTCGGACCGCTCGAGGCGGCGCGCCGCTGCGTCGCCGGTGTCCGCCGTATCGACCTCGTAACCATCCTCGGTCAGGCCCTTCGCGAGGGAGGCCGACAGCGTCGCGTTATCCTCGACGATCAACAGCGTCACGCTGCCCAGTTAACCACCATCCCACCGCGCCCCGACACCCTTACACGCGACTTAACACGTCAAGGTGGGGGCGGCTCGGGCGTGAACAGCTCGAGCGCGGCGGTCGCCGGCGTGCCTCCCGCGAGGAGGACCTGCTCGGTCGGCAGCGCGACGGCGAACGCGCCGGTGCGCGCGAGGATCGGCAGCGTGGTGATCGGCGCCAAGGTGTGTGCGTCGAGTACCTCCGCGGTCGCCACCGGCGCGCCGTCCGGATCGGTGCCGCCGGCGATCACGAGGTAGCGCGAGGTCGCGGCGAGCGATGGGCGCGATCGGGCGGTCGCGAGCGCGCCGGGGATCACGGTGACCGCGCCGGTCGCGCCGTCGATCACGAGCGCGTCGCGCGAGGGCGCCGGCTCGCCGCCGCCGATCACGACGACCCGGCCGTCGGGCAACGTCGCCGCCGTGGCGTTGGTCCGGCCGCCGGCGCGGAGCGTGTCGAACGTGCCCTGGCGGTAGCGCACGAGCTCGGCGCCCGCGAAGATCGCCGCCGGCGTGCCATCCGCCGCGATCGCCGTCGCGCCGGCCGCCGGGAGCGCCGGGAGGTCGGTGCGCGCCGTGACCGTGCCGAGCTCGAGGGCGAGCGGGGGGGCGCCGGTGATGAGGAAGCGCTCCGGGCCGACCGGCACCATCAGCTGATCGGCCCGGGCGAAGCCCGCCGCCACGGGGAGCGTGATGTACACGCCGCTCGGTGGCACCGTCGTATCGAACCGCCACAGCGTGCCGGTCGGGTTGCCATCCGGCCCCGCGCCGCCGAACAGGTAGACGCCGCCGCCGCTTCCGGTGCCGACCGCGACCCCGGCGCGCGGCGCGGGCATCGCGGCGCCGATCGCGCGCGCGTGATCGTAGGCGTTGTAGATCAAGATCGCGGCCGACGGCGCACCACCGGGATCGCGGCCGCCTGCGAGCACGGCGCCGTACTCGAGCGCGCTGCCCGAGACCTCGCTGCGCGGCGCGTCGAGCGTGACCGGCGCCAGCCCGATCGAGCGCGGCGCCGCCATGTAGACCACGATGTGCGCGTTGATCGCCGCGATCGGGAACCGCGGCGATTGCCCGCACGCGACCAGCGCGCCGCCGGCGTCGAAGCCCTCGATGATCAGCGCGCCGGTCACGCCGCTGGCGTCGAGATCGAGCGCGAGATCGAAGCCGGCGGCGGTGCGCCGGGCCTCGATCACCTGGTGCGGGTTGGTGATCGTCAGCCGGAGCTGGTCGACCGCGTCGAGCACCCGCGAGCCCGGCGCGGTGGTCAGATCGAGCTTGACCGTGCCGGTGGTGCCGGTGCACGCGGCCATCGCGATCACCATCGCCACCGCCGCCGCGCCCGGCGGGCCCCTCACTTGAGGAGCTCCGCGATCTGCCGCTCGGTCACGTTCGCGATCCTGAGCGTCTTGCGGCGCGAGCTCGCGCCCGCGATGACCTCGATGCTGCCGCGCGCGATGCCGAGCTGCTTGGCCAGGAGCTCGATGACCGCCGCGTTGGCCTCGCCGTCGACCGGCGGCGCTGTCACGGCGATCTTGATCCGGCCGTCGTGCATGGGGCCGATCTTGGCGCGTGATGCGCGCGGCTGCACGAGGATGTCGATGGTGATCGCCATCACTTGCCGCCGCGGCCGAGCTCACGGGCGCGCCTGGTCGCGGTCTCGACCGCGTTGATCAGCGTCGTGCGCAGGCCGCCCTCCTCGAGGGTGTGGAGGCCCGCGATCGCCGTGCCGCCGGGCGAGGTGACCATGTCCTTGAGCCGCCCGACGTGCTCCTCGGTCTCGAGCAGCATCTTCGCCGAGCCCAGGACGGTCTGCGCCGCGAGCAGCTGGGCGTTGCGGCGCGACAGGCCGACCTTGACGCCGGCGTCGGACAGCGCCTCGAGGATCAAGAAGATGTACGCCGGGCCCGAGCCCGACAGGCCGGTGACGGCATCGAGGTGGCTCTCGTCGAGCACGACGGTGATCCCGACCGCGTCGAACAGCGCCTTCGCGGTCGCGAGATCGGCGGCGCTCGCGTGCTTGCCGGGGGCGATCGCCGTGGCGCCGGCACCGACCAGCGCGGGCGTGTTCGGCATCGCGCGCACGACGTGCACCCCATCGGCGACCGCGGTCTCGATCGCCTCGGTATCGACGCCCGCGGCGATCGAGATCACGAGCGTGCCGGGCTGCAGCTGATCACCGACCTCGCGCAGCACCTTGTCGAGGATCTGCGGCTTGACGCTCAGCACGACCAGGCCGGCGCCGCGTGCGAGCGCGCGGTTGTCGGGCGTGCTCGCGATGCCGTAGCGCCCGACCAGCTCGTCGAGCCGCTCGCGGCGCGGCCCCGACGCGGTGATCCGGTCCGCCGGCACGTGGCCGCCGCGCACCAGGCCGCGGATGAGCGCCTCGGCCATGTTGCCGGCGCCGATGAACCCGATCGTGTAGCTGGCGAGGATCGACAAGGTGGATGGTGTAGCACTGCCGCGCGGGGCGGATGAAGCGCTGGTCGCAGCGTTAGATCGGCTGCCATGGTGCTCGGCCTGGAGCGCAACAGGGCGTATCAACAGGCATGTCCATCCACCGACGTGATCTCCTCGTCCGCGGCGCGGCCGGCGGCGCCGTCTTGCTCGCGGCCGCCTCCGTCGCGAGCGCCGGCCCAGACTCCAAGCAAGCGCCACCGCCACCGCCCAGGCCTCCCGGCGCTCCGGGCAAGCACGCGCCGGCGCCGCTGCCGTTCAAGGCGGGCGCGCTCACCGGGATCTCGGAGAAGATGATCACGTCGCACCACGACAAGAACTATGCGGGGGCGATCAAGAACCTGAACAAGGTCGAGCTCGATCTCGCCGCGCTCAAGGCGGATGCGCCGGGCTACGTGGTCGCGGGCCTGCGCGAGAAGGAGCTGACCTACGGAAATTCGATGGTCTTGCACGAGCACTACTTCGGTAACCTCGGCGGCAGCAGCAAGCGATCGGGTGCGCTCGACACGCGGCTCGGCACCGATCTCGGCGTGGTCGGGTGGGAAGCCCAGTTCCGTGCGACGGCGATGGGGCTCGGTGGCGGCAGCGGCTGGGTCGTGCTCGCGCTCAACCTGTACGACGGTGGGCTGCGGATCTCGCAATCGACCAACCATACCCAGGCGCTCGCGTTCGGCGCGCCGCTCCTCGTGCTCGACATGTACGAGCACGCGTACGCGCTCGACTACGGCGCCGAGCACGCGACCTACATCGACGCGTTCTTCAAGAACATCGCGTGGGAGGCCGTCGAGGCGCGCTACGGTCGCGCCCTGAAGGCCCAGGCCGCGCTCCGCTGAGCTGGCCGGGGCTTGTCGCGAGCGCCGGTTCAGCGTGGCTTCAGTGGCCACCGCGGATCGTCGTGCAGCGAGGCGAGGTCGGGATCCGTGGCCGCGTGCGCGAGGTCGGTGAAGCCGTGATCGATCGCGAACTGCAGCCGCGCGAAGGCGGCGTCCTTCGAGCCGAGCTGCGCGAGGCAACAGGCGTGGTTGTAGGCGTCGTTGCCGGTGGGGGCCGCGAGCGCTTCGAACGCGGTCGCGCAGGCGCGGTAGTCACCGGCGCCGGCCGCGCGGTTTGCACGCAGGCGGACGCCGTCGGGGCCATCGCGCAGCGCCGCGAGCTTGCGATCGAAGTCGTTCGCGAGCTCGGGGAACGCGGCGGGTGGCGATGCCGTGATCGGGCCGACGCCGAACCAGCCGTCGTAGTTGCCGTCGGCCGACGGCTCGAGCTGGATCCCGCGCGGGCCGGGCTTGCCGGCCATGAGGCTCGGGCCGCACTCCGCCGCCTTCGCGGTACGACACACCCACGCGCTGCCGTCCTCGTAGTGGGGGTTGAGCGAGACGAACGCGACGCCGCCGGCCGCGAGGTGCATCGCCATCACCGTGTAACCCGGCCGCCCGGCCATGCCCTTGCGCATCGTGTGCACGTTGCCGGCGTAGACGATGATCACGGCGTCCGGATGCGTCTTGCGGAGCTCGATCACCCGCTCCGCCATGCCCCGATCGCGGTCGGGGCTTGTTGCGAGGGTATCGATGCGATCGACGCCGATCTTGGCGCCCGCCGCCTTGCGCGCGCGCATCGCCTCGACGAGCTCGGCCATCGCGGTGCTGCGCCGGCCGTCCTGAAACTCGTCTCGCCACCACGGATCGGCGAGCAGGTGCTCGCGCGCCGCGGGGCCGCCGTCGCTCGCGAGGAAGTCGTCGAACGACGGGGTCTCGCCGGGCGGGATCTCGAGGCCGAGCACGACGGGCCGCTCGCGTGCGACGGTTGCGACGAGGTCACCGACGAACGTGGGGATCTCGCGCGTGCCGTGCAGGTCGCCGATCAACACCACGCCGGTCTCGAGGACGCCGGGCGGGATCGCGAGCTTCGGGGGCTCGGCGGAGGTCGGGTGCGGTGGAGGCGTGGCGGAGCCGCAGGCAGCCAGGATCGGGACGAGCGCGAGGCGAGTCGACATGGGATATTACTACTACAGGTGTAGTGACTGCGGGAATTCCCGGCCGCGTGGCGCGGCTCGCCGGCGCGCGCGCAGCGCGATCGATCGAGGTGCTTCAGACGTAGCGGAGCCAGGCGGCGATGTCGCCGAGCGCGGCGATCTCGTCGATCGCGCCGGCGTCGATCGCGGCCCTGGGCATGCCGTAGATCACCGAGGTGGTCTGATCCTGTGCGAGCGTCTTGCCGTCGCCGCGCTTGATCGCGAGGGCCCCGGCGGCGCCGTCCTTGCCCATGCCGGTCATGACGACGGCGAGCGCGCGCCGGCCGTAGATCCGCGCCGCCGACATCATGGTCACGTCGGCGGCGGGGCGGCAGCCGTTGACGTGCGGGCCGTCGGTCAGGGTCACCACGCCGCGGTCGTCGAATTCGAGGTGGCGATCGCCGGGCGCGATCAGCACCGCGCCGGGCATCGGGCGGTCGCCGGCGCGGGCCTCGTGGACGGAGATCCGGCTGGCGGCGTCGAGCCGCTCGGCGAACGGGCCGGTGAAGCCGGCCGGCATGTGCTGCACGACGACGACCGCGATCCGGAGGTCGGGCACGAGCGCCGGGATGACCTCCGACAGCGCGGCGGGGCCGCCGGTCGAGATCGCGATCACGCACAGCCGCGGCAGGGTGCCGGGCGACGACGCCGGGATCAGCGAGCCGGACGACGCCGCCCGCATCGCGGTGAACGAGCCCGAGGGCCGCGACGGCGGCGGCGGGTTGGCGGCGCGGGGCCTCGACTGCGCGGCGGCGACGAGCTTCCTGACGAGCTCGTCGGCGATCTTCGTCAGGTCGACGGAGACCTCGCCCGCGGGCTTGGTCATGAAGTCGACCGCGCCGGCGGCGAGCGCGTCGAACGTCTCCTTGGCGCCCTGCTTGGTGTGGGCCGAGAACATCACGACCGGGGTCGGGCGCTGCTGCATGATCAGCCGCACCGTGTCGGCGCCGGTCATGCCCGGCATGTTGAAGTCCATCGTGACGACGTCGGGCTGGAGCCGCAGGATCTGGGCGAGCGCGTCGGTGCCGTCCTTGGCCTGGCCGACGACCTCGAACGGGCGGCCGGCCAGCGCCTTGGCGATCGCCGCGCGCATGAACAGCGAGTCGTCGACGATGAGGACGCGGATCTTGCGGGCGACCGGGTGCGTGCCGGTGATCATGCGTCCTCCACGAGTGACTCGACGATGTATCCGGTGACCGGGGTGGCCACGCCCTTGAGCTCGAGCCCGGGGAGCTCGCGGACCCGCGCGCGCGCGCCGAGCATGATCCGGGTCGACGCGCTGATCAGCACCGCGCCCGGCGGGCACCGGCTCTCGTAGCGATTGGCCTGGTTCACGGTATCGCCGATCACGGTGTAGTCGCGGCGCACGACGCGCGAGCCGAGGTCGCCGCGCACGACCGGGCCGGTGTTGATCCCGATGCGCATCGTGAGCTGGAGCGTGCGGCCCTGGTTGAACCACGGCATCGCCGCCTGCATCGCGAGGCCCGCGCGCACGGCGCGCTCGGCAGCCGGCGGCTTGCCGCGGATCTCGTCGAACACGGCCATGATCGCGTCGCCGATGAACTTGTCGATGTCGCCGCCGTGCTGCTTGACGATCGGGCACATCACGTCGAAGTAGTCGTTGAGCAGGGCGATCAGGTCGGCCGGCGACAGCGCCGACGACATCGGGGTGAAGCCGACCAGATCGGAGAACATGATGCTGACCGTGCGCTCGTCGGCGCGGAACGCGAGCGCCTCGCCGCGCGCGGCGCGATCCTCGGCGGCGGCCCGCGCGCCCTCGGAGATGAACAGCGCGGAGGCCTCCTTGTAGGCGATCAGGCGGCGCTCCGCGAGCGTGCGCTCGACCAGCGCGATGCACTTGTCCTGCGAGAACGGCTTGACGAGGTACGCCGATGCGCCGGCCGCGCGCATCTGGGCCATGTCGCGCCTGGAGTCGCGCGCGGTCAGCATGATCACCGGGATCTGGCGCAGCTCGGGGTCGCGGCGCAGCGCGTGGACCAGCTCGAAGCCGGTCATCACCGGCATCTCGTAGTCGCTGACGACCAGCGCGGGGCGCACTGCCTGGGCCTTGTCGAGCGCGGTCTTGCCGTTGTCGGCGGTCACCACGTCGAAGCCCTGGCGCGCGAGGCAGTCGGCGACGTAGTGGCGCTGCGCCGGCGAGTCGTCGACGACGAGGACGCGCTCGCGCGACGCCGGTAGCGAGCCGAGCACGAGGGCGCGCACGCGGGTCGACAGCTCCTCGGGGATCACCGGCTTCACCAGGTAGTCGTCGGCGCCGGCGTCGAACCCGCGCTCGAGATCGGCCGCCTCGCCGAGCGACGAGCAGATCAGCACCGGCACGTGGGCGGTCGCCGGATCGGCCTTGAGCGCCTTGCACACGCCGTAGCCGTCGACCAGCGGCATCTCGACGTCGGTGATCACCAGATCGGGGGCGATCGTGCGGGCCAGCTCGATCGCCTCGGCGCCGTCGTGCGCCGAGCGGACCTCGTAGCCGTCGTCCTCGAGGATCGGCACGGTGTGGCGGTGGATCAGCGGCGAGTCGTCGGCGAGCAGGATCAGCTTCTTCGCGCGCGTCGTGGCGCCCAGCACCTCGAGGACCTCGGCGTCGGAGAACGGCACGAGCAGGAAGCCATCGGCGTCGACGTCGTGCGCGATCCGACGATCGGCGGGCGCGAGCCCGACCACGATCGCGGCGATCGGCTCGGCGCCGCCGCGGAGCAGCTCGACGGTGGCCGCCAGCGAGCGATCGGGTAGCCGGCGCGGCAGCAGCGCGGCGCGCGGCGCGAGCTCGGGGATCCGGCGCTCGAGCTCGGCGACCGAGGCGACCGCCGTGACGGTGAACCCGAGCGGCGCGAGCGGCCGGCGGGCGAGCGCGGCGAGCACCGGTTCGTCGCTGACCAGGACGACGTTCACGGCGCGCCGCTCCCCGGCGGGTCATCAGGATCATCATCATCGTCGCCGTCGGGTCCGGCGGCCGCGGCGTGGCCGAGCAGCTTGCGGACGATCCGGAGCAGCATCGAGCGATCGTGCGGCTTGGTGATGTACTCGTCGACGCCGGCGTCGAACCCGCGCACGCGATCGATCCGCTCGCCCATGCTGGTGACCATCACGATCGGGGTGTCGGCGTAGTCCGGCATGGCGCGCAGCGCGCGGGTCAGCTCGTAGCCGTCGAGCTTGGGCATCATCACGTCGGTCGAGATCAGATCGAACCGCCGGCTGTGCGCGAGGTCGAGGCCGTGCTGGCCGTCGACCGCGGTGGTCACCAGGTAGCCGGCGTCGGCCAGGAGGCGGCGCAGCGACTCGCGCACGGTGTCGGAGTCCTCGACCAGGAGGATCTGGGTCGACCCGGTGCGGGCCTGCGCGCGCAGGGTCCGGCGCGCGGCGGTCGGCCGCTCGAGCGCGCGGCGGATGATCGCCGGGACGTCGAGGATCAGCGCGACGCGGTCGCCGAGCAGGGTGGCGCCCGCGGTGCACGGCACGTTGGCGAGCAGCGGCCCGAGTGACTTGATGACGATCTCGCGCTTGCCGACCAGGTGATCGCAGACCAGCGCGTAGGTCTCTTTGCCCGGGCCGGCGTGCTCGACGAGCACGAGCTGGATCATGCCGTCGTTGCTGCCGTCGAGCTCGAGGATCGCGTCGAGCCGGATCAGCGGCACGTGGTGGCCGCGCACGACGCAGACCTCGCGGTCGCCGATCAGCTCGATGTCGTGCGGATCGATCACGAGCACGCGCTTGACCACGTCGAGCGGGATCGCGAACGTCTCGCCGCCGGCGCGGGCGATGATGACCTGGATGATCGCGAGCGTCAGCGGCAGCTTCAACACGAACGCGCTCCCTTGTCCGGTGGTGGACTCGACCTCGATGGTGCCCTTGAGCCGGGACACGATGGTCTGGCGGACGACGTCCATGCCGACGCCGCGCCCCGACACTTCGCTGACGGTCGCGGCGGTCGAGAACCCGGCGCGAAAGATCAGCTCGCGCGCGGCGTCGTCGTCCATCGCCTCGGCGGCGGCCGGCGAGACGAGGCCCCGCTCGACGGCCTTCGTGCGCAGCTTGTCGGGATCGAGCCCGCGGCCGTCGTCGCTGATCCGGATCTCGACCTGGTTGCCGCGATGCGCCGCCGCGATCCGGACCACGCCCTCGGCCGGCTTGCCCGCCGCGGCGCGGGCGTCGGGCGGCTCGACGCCGTGATCGAGGGCGTTGCGCACGAGGTGCATGAGCGGCTCGTCGAGTGACTCCACGAGCAGCTTGTCGAGCTCGGTGTCCTCGCCGGCGAGCTCGAGCCGCGCGCGCTTGCCCAGGCTCGCCGCGAGATCGCGCACGGTGCGCACGTGCTTGCGGAACACGCCCGCGACCGAGACCATGCGGAGCCGCATGACCTGGTCACGCAGCTCCGCCGAGATCGCGTCGAGCCGGTCGGTGCCTTGATCGAGATCGGTCGTGACGTCGGCGAGCACGCGCTCGACCCGCGACAGCTCGTCGCCGAGGTGCTCGAGGCCGCGCGAGCCGCCGGTCGCCACCCGGGCCCGCGCGACCCGGCGGGCCACGCCTCGATCGGTCGCCAGCTCGGTGGTGATCGAGCCGAGCGCCTGGACCGCGCCGCGCAGGCCATCGCGGCCGAGCACGAGCTCGCCGACCAGGTTGAGCAGGCGATCGAGCTTGTCGAAGTCGACGCGGATCGTCTGGCGCGCGGCGTCGCCGGCCGGGCGGGTGCCCGCGGCGGAGCCATGCGCCGGCCCGGCGTCCCCGAACGCCTCGAGCCGCGCGCCGCCCGCGCCCGGCGAGCCCGCGGCCCCGGCGGCGTTCGGGTTGCGCAGCCGCGCGACCGCCGGCCCGGGATCGACGCTGACCGGCAGCCGCGCGCGGGCCTGGCCGAGCATGTCGCGCAGGCCATCGAGCGCCGCGAGCAGGGCGTCGACGACCGGCCCGTCGGCGGCGCGGCCGGAGTCGCGGATCTGGCCGACCAGATCCTCGGCGGCGTGCGCCAGCTGGTTGACCGGCGCGAGCCCGACCATCGCCGAGCTGCCCTTGACGGTGTGGAGATCTCGAAACACGTCGCGCAAAAGCTCGCCGTCGCCCGGCCGGCGCTCGATCTCGATCAGCTTGCCGGCGAGCGCCGCGACGCGCTCGGTCGCCTCGTCGAAGAACAGCTCGAGCATGTCGTCGTCGACGGTCGGCGTCCACAGGAAGCCGGACGCGGGGGCACCGGCCATGGCCGCGGCTGGCGCGGGGGCAGCGGCCATGGCCACGATGGGCGTTGGTGCGGGTGTGAGTCCCGGCAGCGGTGGCAGCGACAGCGGTGGCAGCGACAGCGGCGCGGCGGATACCGCGGACGCCTGCACCGGCGCGGCGGATACCGCGGACGCCTGCACCGGCGCGGCGGCCACGGCCGCGTCGAGCGCGTGGCGGCGGTCGTCGAGCGGGAGGTCCTCGACGCGCGCGCCCGACTTGTCGGCGTTCGCGAGCTGGACCAGCGCGTCGTGCAGCGTCGCGATCGCCGCGGCGAGCTCCGCGGCGACCTCCGCCCCGGCCGCCGTGCGATCGATGCCGCGCTCGACGGCGATCGCGAGCCGGCCAACATCCTCGGCCCCGAGCAACAGGCTCGACAGGCCGATCCGGAATGCGAGCTGGCCGAGCGGGGCGAGCCGGGCGGCGTCCCCCATCGCGTCGGCGAGCCGGGCGGCGTCGGCCCCGGCGCCGAGCACGAACTGATCCCACAGCGTGGCGCCGGTCATGGCCGTACCTCGCCACAGAGGTCCAGCCATCCCGTGGCCGCGTCAACCCGCCGCCATCTCGTGGCCGCGTCAACGAGCAGCCCCGTGGCCGCGTCAACCAACCGCGATCCCGTGGTCGCGTCAACGCGCAGCGCAGCGCCGCGGGGCTGGGCCACGGCGCGAGATAGATTGCACGGCCGGGTGGTGGATCGCCGGCCGGTCGTGGAGATGGCACTGCCATTCATGCTCGATCCGGCGGTTAACGGACGAGCGACGGGCCCAGCCCCGCGGCGCCAGCGCGCGTGTCCGCGATCTCCCGAGCGCCCGCTCGTCGGCAAGCGCCCGGGTGGGGGGAGCGCCGTCATGCGGCCTCGTCGAGCCCGTGGCGGGCGAGCCAGCGCCGGGCACCGGCGCGCGTCGCGCGCACCACGAGCGCGATCCCGGCGGTCCGCGCGGCGGCTCGCGCCCTGCGCAGCACAGGCGCGAGGTCATCACCGAGCAGGTCCGCGCCGTCGAGGTCGATGGTCAGCGATCGCAGCCCGGGCTGGGCAAACCGCGCCGACAGCTCGGCGGTGACGCGCGTGGCGACCGGATGGCCGCGGAGGTCCAGCGTGTCGTCGGCGGGCGGCGCGGGAGCGAACACGATCGGCGGCGGCGTTCGATCGTCGACCACGGGGAGCGGCGCGGATCGGCGTTCCGGTACGGGCACCGGCACCGGTACGAGCACCGGCATCGGCACCGGCGCCGGCACCGGCAGGGTCGGCGGCCGCGCGCGCCGCGGTGCCTCGGGATCGCGCCGCATGTAGTAGATCGCGTCGCCCGTGCGCATGCCGTCGAGCTCGGCGACGTCGCGCAGCGACTCGCTGTAGCCGACGAACACGAAGCCTCCCGGGACGGCCGCGCCGACGAGCCGATCGATGACACGGCGGCGCGCGTCGGCCGTGAAGTAGATGAGGACGTTGCGGCACCACACGAGGTCGCAGCCGCGCGGCGCCGCGCCGTCGAGCAGGTTCGCGCGCTCGAACTTGACGAGCGCGGCGATCTCCGGCGCCACCCGCACGGCGTCGCCGTCGGCGAGGAACCGATCTCGGTAGGGCTCGGGCACGTGGTGGAGCGCCGCGCGCGGGTACGTCGCGGCCTGCGCCTGGGCGAGCGCGTCGGCGCTGACGTCGGTCGCGGTGATCGCGATCGTGCAGTCGGGCAGGGCGCGCGACAGCACGAGCGCCAGCGTGTACGGCTCCTCGCCGGCGGCGCACCCCGCGCTCCACACGCGGATCGTCCGCCGGCCGCGCGCGCGCAGTGCCGGCGCCACGACGTCGGCGAGCGCGTCGACCTGGGAGCGATGGCGGAACAGCCGGCTCTCGCCGACCCGGACGGCCTCGATCAGCTCGGCCAGCTCGCTCGCGCCCCGGCCGGTGTCGATCAGCGCGACGTAGTCGTCGGGCGAGCAGCCGAGCACGGCGATCCGCGCCGCCGCCCGCGCCTCGACGACCCACGCCGGCAGCTCGAGCCCGGCGTGCTCGGCGAGTCGTTGGGCGATCGCGGCGACGGTGTCGGGCGCGAGCGCCACTACCCATCCACCTCAGGGTGCGCCGGGCGCGCCGGCCTGGGCGTACCGCCGGGCAGCGCGCGCTGCGTCGAAACGCCGTTGCTCGGCTTGGCCGCGGTCCGCGCCGGGTTCTTGGTCGCCAGCTTGTTGCCGTCGAGGTTGAACCCGCCGATCGATTCTTCCAGCTCGAACGCCAGCTCGTGCAGCCGCTCGGCCTGGACGACCGATTCTTCGGACCCCGACAGGACCTCGGTCGCGATCTGGCGCACCGAGTCCATGTTGCGCGCGATGTCGTCGGACACGACGGCTTGCTCGTGCACCGCGCCGGCGGTCTCCTTGACCACGCTGATCAGCTGGCCGAGGCCGGTCAGCGTGCCGGTGACGAGCTGCGAGCCGGTGGCGACCTCGCGCGTGCCGACCTCCATCGAGACCATGACCGCCTGGGTCTGCTCCTTGACGGTCTGGATCAACGTCTCGATGTCCTTCGCGGACTGGCCGACCCGGCGCGCGAGCGACGAGA
>Ga0137459_1000185_pt1 | contig 22353 bp, 15 predicted proteins | sample EasRivERMGT700_2_FD_104908 | JGI IMG/M metagenome (GOLD analysis project Ga0137459, IMG submission 104908) | Soil microbial communities from meander-bound floodplain in the East River, Colorado, USA - East River MetaG ERMGT700_2 | ecosystem: Environmental > Terrestrial > Soil > Floodplain ...
CAGGAGCTGCCAGGCGTCGAACTCGAGCTCGAGCGAGCGGTGCTGCGCCTGATGCTGATGGATCGCTTGCTCCAGCTCGCGGATCTGTTCCCGGACGATCGCGCCGCCGACCTGCTCGAGCGCGCCGCGCGACTTCGCGAGGTCGTCTTCCGCGTCGCGGAGCTGCTGCGAGAGCCGCTCGACGTGGCTCGTCTGGGCATCGACCTCCGCGTGGCCGGCGTCACCGGTGTCCCCGATCGAGTCGAGCTCCGCCTGCAAGCGTGCGACCTCCGCCTCGGCGTGACGCACGTCGACCCCCGCGAGCCGAACGCGAAGCTCCGCGAGATCGATCTGCGCCTGGTTGAGCTGATCGCGATCGAGCTGGTGCTGCTGTCGAAGGTGTTCGTGAGCCTGCCGTGCGGCCGCCGCGGCCTCCTCCGCACGGTTGGCGTCGTCACGTGCCCTGGCCGTGGCGTCCTCCCGATGGCGGACAAGCTCGGCGAGCTCGTCCCGGACTGCCAGCAGCTGACGCTTCTGCTCCTGGCGGTGCTCGTCGGCGGCATCGAGCGCGGCGCGCCACGGGGCGGTGGACAGCTCGGGAACCTCGTCCATCAACGCCACCCGCCAGAAGCCGTGCGCGTCCAGCTCGCGGGCCTGCGACCGCGCCACGTCGAGCTGCGCCTGCGCGGTCACGAGGGCATCACGCGCACGTTGCGCCGTGGACGCGACGGCCTCGGCTTCGCGCTGCGCGGCCACCAAGGCAGCCTCGGCGGAAGCCACGGCTGCGCGCGCCCTTGCTTCATCACCGGAGCCTGCACCGGCCAGCTCGCGGAGCGCCCGGTCGAGGTCGAGGCCGTCGCGGTCTGCCCGCGCGATCGCTTCGCGGGATCGATCGGCGACGGTAGCCCACGGATCGCCGAGTGCCGCCGCCTGGTCCGTGAGGTCGCGCTGCTTGGTCTCTGCCTCACGAACGAGGCCCTCGAGCTGTGCTTCCAGGCGCGTTTGCTGGGTTCGCAGTTGCTCCCGTTGCACGCCGTGATCATCGCGGTCGCGTTGCGCCTTGGCGATCTGCCCCTTCAGCGCCACCGCCCAACCAGCGCCAAGGCTTGCGAACCGCGCGGCGAGATCCGCCAGATCCGCGGTACCGAGCTCGGTCTCGAGCTCCGTGCAACGTGCGGCGAGGTCAGCGAGCGTCGTCGGGCGCTGTCGCGCCGCCAGCTCCTCGGCTTGGCGCGCATCGCGCTCGCGCGCCTCGGCGTCGGCGAGCATGCGGTCGCCGTCCTTGCGGAGCTGTGCGAGGTGAGCCACGTTGCCGGCTCGGTGGAGCGCGAGCACGGGCGCGCACTCGCGAGCCCAGCGTTCGCGCAGCGCGATCACCGCCGTGCGCGTCGCTGGATCGCCCCCGGTGACCTCGATCTCGGCCACATCTTCGATGCCGATCACGACATCGCGCCCCACGATGCTCGTCGCCGCGTCGATCGTGCGCGGCGGCTCGGAGGCCTCGTCCGTGGCGACGCGGATGGCGATCGGACGAACCGGCCGGATCGTGACCGAGACGGCCCCCATGCGCGCCTCCGCGACCCTGAGATCCTCGTCGAGCCGCCGCATCGCTTCGAGGTCGTCGGAAGCCGGCAGGTCGCGAGGTACCTTGCCGCGCAAGGTCTCGGCTTCGGCACGCAGCGCCGCGGCGCGCGTGGCTTCGCGATCCGCGGCCTCGGCGGCGTTCCGCGCGGCCGCGCGGGCGTGCGTGGCGTCGTGCAGCTGGCCGTAGATCTGGAGCCGCCCGAGGACCGACAGCTCCGCCGCGAGCCGGTCGAGCGTGGCCTGGACCGTGGCCGCGGCGGTACGAGCCTTCGCGACCGCATCGGTGAGCTCGCCGACCTGCTGCCGCGCGCCCTGCGCCTGATCCTCCGCTGCCTGGACGCCGGTGGCACGTTCGAGCGCGCGCACGGCATCCCCACGCGTCGCGAGCAGCTGGAGGCGGTGGTTCTCGAGCTCCTGGCGCCTCAGCTCGCGCGCGCGCGCCTGGTCGCCACCGGTCGCGTCGCGGAGTTGCTGCCTGGCGACCTCGATCGCGGCGCGCGCGTGCTCGGCCGCCGCTGCCGCCGCCGTGCTCGCCTCCGCGCCTTGCCGCGACAGCTCGGTGGCCGTCCGCCGTGCGTTCCCGGCCTCGCTGATCGAACGCGCGATCGTGTGCGCCTTGTCGAACGCCGCCCTGGCGCGCTCGGCCGCGCGCTGTGCTTCCTGATCGCTGTCCTGCGCGGTCGTTTCCCGCTCCTCGAGCTGGTCAAGGGTGGCCGCGGCCGCGGCGTTCCGCGTGGACAGCTCGTCGGCCGTCGTCCTCGACGCCGTGCGCCGGGCTTCGGCCCTGGCCGCCTCGTCGCGGGCTTCTTCGATCCGCACGGTGCTTGCCGTCAGGGCAGCCTGGATCCCGGCAGCTTCGGCCTGCCTGGCCTGGAGCTCTCGATGCAGCGCCTCGACGCTGTGGATGCGCGCTCGATGGGCTTCGCGCTGTGCGACGAGCTCCTCGTGCCGCTGCCTCGCTGCGAACCGTGCGGTCACGCCGGCGAGCTCGGTCTTCGCCGCTTCGAGTTGCGCCAGCAGCTCGTCGCGGGCGCCGGCGAGCTGGGTGAGCTTGGTCTCGGCGAGCTCGGTATCGCGGACCTTGCTCGCGAGCTCGTCACGTTGCTGCTGGAGCTCCTCGGTCTTGGTCGCGACCTCGCGGAACGGCGATCCGACCCCACGCTTGCGCTTGCCGGTCGAGGTGAAGGCCCGATCGACCTGGGCCTGGGCCTCGTCCAGCACGCGCTTGAACAGCGGGTCCTGCGCCAGCGCGCCAAGCGCTTGTGTGAGGCGCAGGCGCCCGGACTCTTCCTCGTCATCGGCCAGCGTGCTCTTGAACAGGATCTTGCGAACGTCATCCTGCTCGGCCAGCAGGACCTGTGTCATGAAGCTCACCGGGAGGCCGTGCGGCGCACCTCGGCCACCGGGGCGATTCAAGCCCCAGCGCAGCAACGTCCGGAGCTTGTCGTCGACCTGCCGCCCCGATGCCTCCTTCGTGAACGCCTGTCCGTTCTTCGAGCTCTCCAGGAGGGAGCTTCCGGCTGTCCCCGAGCCGAACGTCTTGGTGACACGCCAGTAGCGATCGTCATCATCGGTCAGGGTCAGGGTGACCCGTGGCTCGCCGCTGCCGTACCAGGACACGAAGCGCTCGTGGGTCGTCGAGTTGTGCTGCAGCAACAGGACGGCCCGGATCGCCCACGCGAGGCTCGACTTTCCGAGATCGTTCGGTCCAAACAGCACGTTCAACCCAGGCCCGAGCTCGACGTCGGCAGCCTCGATGCACTGGAATCGTTCGACGGAGAGCCGGACCAACCTCATGGGGTCTCCGCCTCGCGCACGAGCCGGTACAGGTGGTAGAGCGCGGCGCGCGCGAGCTCGCCCTGGTCGCCGCCCTCCATGGCCTTGAGGCGATCGAAGGTGACTCGAAGCACGTCGGGGAGGTTGGCGAGCTGGCTCTCGATCCCCTGGGTGTCGAGCACCATGCGATGGCGGTCGAGCTGGAGGATCCCGACGCGGCCCTGCGTACCGTTGGTACCCTTCAGCTCGCGCAGCGTCGCCTCGGCCTCCTCGAGCTCGGGCGCGGGCACGCAGAGGTCGACGGTCAGGCGCATCACCATGCGCGCCAGGTTGGGCTCGGACCGCAACGTGCGAAGCTCGGCGAGCGATCGCACGGTCCGGTCGGTCCAGGTCCAGTACGCGACGCGCTCGGCGCGGAAGCTCGCACGGCGACCCCGGCTGACGAACACGACGACCACGTTCCCTGCGCCCGGCTCGCCAAACGTCGTCGCCTCCGGTGCGCCGGGGTACACGACGGGAGGCCGTGCACCGGGCGGGACGTCGCGAAAGCTATGGGTGTCGCCGATCGCGAGGTAGTCGAAGCCACGCCGCGCGGCCGCGTCCTTGGCGATCGGGAAGTTGATCTGACAGTCGACCGCATCGAAGGTGCTGCCGTGGACGAGGCCGATCCGGATCTTGTCGTCACCCGGCGCCCGCCGGGGGAGCAGCATCACCGGATCGTCCTGTCCCGCGCGCGATCGGCACGGCCGTGCATGGAGGGCCGAGACCTCGTTCAGCGGGTACGTGAAGTCGTCGCGATCGACGACCCAGACCCAGGCGGGCAGCGCGCGCCGGAACGCGTGATCGGGGTGGTAGACGGAGCCAGGTTGCAGGGGATCGTGGTTGCCGGGGAGCAGGAACGTCGGCCGTGGCGTGCGCATCGCCGCGAGCTTCTTCGCGACGGGGTCCCACCACTCATGGTCGGGGTTCGGCTCGTCGAACAGATCTCCCGCGCACAGGATGGCATCGACGTTGTTGTGCTCCGCGGCCTGAAGGATATTGTCGAGGACATGGACGCGGGCGCGCGTGAGCGTCAGCTGGTCGCGTGCGTCGAAGCTCGGGAACCGGCGGCCGAGGTGCCAATCAGCGGTGTGCAGCAGTTTGAGCGCCACGTCGTCTGCCTCCGGCCCGGTCATGTGATCTCGAGCTCCGCGTCGAGCAGGTGCTCGAGCTCTGGTGGCGCGTACCGGCGCGCCTGGGTGTGGTTGCGCCAGTGCTGGTAGTCCTCGTCATGACCCGCCCGCAAGCGGGTGATCTCGGTGTCGAGCGCATCGAGCTCGGTCTGTGCGCGCCGCATCGTGTGCTCGGCGCGATCGCGCGGTTCGGAGCCGACGGCCCCCGCGCGCGCGGCCTCCGCCTTGGCGAGCCGCTGGATCACCGCGTCTCGCTGGCGTTCCAGGAGCAGGACTCGATCGGCGATGAAGCGCTCGATCTGTTCGAGGGTTCGTTCGAACCGGGGTTGCTCGCGGCTGCCGGTCTCGCCGGTGTTGATGAACATGGCCTCGTCGACGGCGTCGGCCAGTTGCTCGTCGGTCACACCGGACGAGGCTGACATGGGCGCATCCTCGGCGATCGCATCGATCAGCTGAGGTCCGAGCGCGATGGGCAACGGCTCGGACATCCCGGCGAGGATCGCGACCGGCAAGAGGTGCTCGGTGGTCTCGAAGCCCCGGTACACGGCGCGTACGAGGCGCATGCGACCTCGCTTGCCACGCAGGGCCTCGAGCTCGGGTGTGGAGGCGCGAATCCGTACCGAGAACACACGAGATCTTGCGCGCTCGCGGGCGTCCTCGACCGCGGCGAGCACGAGCGGATGTCCGAGGTGGAGCGGGCGCAGCGGAGAGCCTGCGATGGGGGTTCCGATCAATGCGTGGACGCCACCTCGGATCGTGGGAGGCAGTGCGGCCGAGGCCTCGATCGAGAGCTCCGCCGCGTGGTCCCCGCGCGTGAGCGTGTATGGGGCACCGACGGCATCGAGGTACGCGAGCACGACGTGCTCGACCTGACGATCGAAGGCCGCGAGCTCCCTGGGAAGGTCCTGCTGGATCCGGGTGAACGCCTGCTTCACCGTGCTGTCGAACCGGCTCTGGATGACCTCTTCGGTCTGGCGTTGCGCGGCATCGAACTCGCGGCGCTTGGTCGTGATCGAGTCCCGCAGCGTACGGAGCTCGGCTTCGACCTCCTCGATCGTCCGCGCGCGCTCGTAGATGCGTCGCAGCTGCGTCTCGAACTCGGCTCCCAGGACGCTCGCCAGCGCCTCGGGGGGCGCCGAGGCGGGACGGTCGAGCACTTCGTCCGTGGCCCCGAGCACCGTCCCGAACAGATCCAGCTTCTGGCTGAGGATCTCGTAGGTCAGGCGCTGCGCCTCGTTGTCCTTGGCGATGAAGTTGATGACCGTGACGTCGCGACGCTGTCCGTAGCGATGGGCGCGACCGATCCGCTGCTCGATCCGCTGCGGGTTCCAGGGCAGGTCGTAGTTGATGACCGTGTCGCAGAACTGAAGATTCAGGCCCTTCGCGCCGGCTTCGGTCGAGATCAGGATCCGCGAGCGGCCGCGAAACTCGTGGACGAGCGCGAGGCGAACCGCGACGTCCTGGCTCGGGCGCGACGCCTCGTCGAGCTTGCGACCGACCTCGTCGAACCATCGATCGTGGGCTTGCCGGGCGCGCGGTGAATCATTCGTTCCGCGGAACAACGTGATGTCGCCATCCCCGACGAGCCGGCTCTCGATCAGCAGATCGCGCAGGTAGGCCTGCGTCGTCAGCGACTCGGTGAAGATGACGATCTTGCCGCTACCCTTGCCAAACTCGGCTTGCTCCATCACGAGTCGGGTGGCGCTCATCAACGCCTGTGCCTTGCTGTCCATGGGGAGCGCGCGGGACCGCGCGATGAAGCCCTCGACCCGCGCGAGCTCGGCCGAGATCGCCCCGGGGCTCGTGGCCGCTGGTACGTCCGTGTCCGCCGTGTCCTCATCCTCGTCTTCCAGGTCACCGAGGATCGCGTCGGCGTCGGCGGCATCATCGAGCGGCGTCTTGTCGCGTAATCGGCGAAGCCGATCGGCGACCTTCTGCAAGCTCGCCGAGAACGCGGCATGCGACGACGCCATGCGCCGGTGGAAGCCCAGGAGCAGCAGCTTGCGCTGGTTGCCACCGAACGCGTACAGGTCGCGCTCCAGCAGGTAGGACGTGACGTCGTCGTACAGCGCGCGCTCCGGCTGGCTCATCGGATATTCGAACAGCCGCGCGTGGCGCCCGACGAACGGCTCGCGCATGAACTCCTTGGCCTGGCGCCGGAGCGTTCGCTTGAGCACCGTCGTGAGCCGGCGCTGGAGCTCGTGTTCCTGGCCCTCCTGCAGGACCATCTCGTCGAACGGACAGAACAGATCGCGGAACGTCGAGATGTCACCGAGCAGCGTGCCCGTGGGATCGATGTAGTGGACGAGGCCCCAGAGCTCGAGCAGCGAGTTCTGGATCGGCGTCGCGGTCAGCAGCAAGATCGGGGTGCCGCCTTCGCGCAGCGCGCTCGACAGTCGCGCGGCCATGCGCGCATACGACGACTCGTCGCGAACCGCGCCCCTGCGATCGAAGCGCTTGTAGATCCCCGCGAACACCTCGTGCGCCTCGTCGATCACGCAGAGGTCGAAGCGGATCGACTCCCGGAGCCTGGTCGCGCCAGCTTCGCTGCCCACGAGATCTCGCGTGGCGAGGAAGACACCGTCACCGCTGAAGTCGACCTCCTCTCTGGTGATCTCCTTGGCGTCGATGTTGAACAGCGTGAACAGCTCTTGCTTCCACTGCCCGAGGAGCGCCTTGGGCGTGACGACCAGGATCCGCGCCGCGCCCTCCGCGCGGAGCTGGGCGATCACGAGCCCGGCCTCGATCGTCTTGCCGAGCCCGACCTCGTCCGCGAGGATGCACCCACCATCGGGGATGCGCGCGAGGGCGAAGACGACCGCATCGATCTGGTGTGGGTTCGGATCGATCCTCGCCGAGCGGTGCGAGGCGACCTGCCGGCGCTGCTCGTCTGCGCGACGCCTACGAACCAGATCTTCGGCGAGGTAGAGCCGCTGGATCGGATGCAAGGTCATGCGCTCCGCCGCGCCCGCCGAGCGCGCACATCGAAACCGACTCGCCTCACGACAAGACCACTGGGTGCCTCCGCGCAGTGTCCTCGAACCGAGCGCGCGTTCCAAGCGCCGCCGTCGAGTTCCAGGTCGCTGCAACGGTACCGTCCGGCGCGTGGGGCCCCGACCACGTGCTCGCACGCTGGCCCCGCCGGCTCCGGACCCCGTGACCCGGTCGAGGCAAAACAAGACAAAAGAGACACCGTCCCCCGGTAAGCGCCCGATGATGGCGCGCGCAGCGCGTAGCCGAAACCATCGACCTCGGAACCCTCGGCGGGGATCAGCGGACGCGCCACGTGGAAACCCTGGTTGTCGATCACCCAGGCGATGGCCCGGCGGGCGTCGGACCAGCCATCGAACATCGCGACGTGGTTCGGATAGCCGGGGCAACACGGCGCGTCGGTCGAGAACAGGAGGTCGCCGGCGCGCAGCTCGTCGAGCGCCTCGATCCGGACCCAGCCTAGCTCTTCGACGAGGAACCGCGAGAACGACCGGGTGACCGACGGCGGCGGCTGGACGATCGTGTTCTTCGCGCCGACCGAGGCGCTCGACGAGCTGCCGATCCCGTACACCGCCGGCAACGCGCGGCTCATGGCCGACGCCCAGCACGTGCTGATCGCGTACCGCAGCGCCACCCAGGTCGCGTACACCAACCACGCGCGGTTCGATCTCCCCGCCGCGTGGCGGACCCAGACGCCGTTTGGCTCGCCGGGCGACGACTCGACGACGGGCGTCAGCCTCGACGGCGGCGCGCTCGTGACGGCCACGGTCCGCTACGGCCGGGCCAACTTCTCGAGCGTGTGTGGCGACGCGTGGAACCCGGTGAGCCACTACGGCCGGCTCTGCATCGCCGGCACGCTCGCGCCGTACTTCAGCGCGTTCGCCGTCGCCGGTGCGGATATGTGCAGCGACAGCTCGCAGGCGTACAACGCGACACCGTGCACGACCGACAAGCGGTTCTCGATCGCGGTCCGCTAGCTCCCGTGTACCGTCCTGTACCTGTGGCGGATCCACGCCAGCACGCAGCCATCGGTTCGATCACCGATCGACCTGCTGGTGCCCCTCGCCTCGTGCGCGTTGACGTCACCACCTACCGGCTCTGCCACGGAGGCCAGGGCTCCTGGGTCGCGACCTCGGCACCTTGTCGAGCGCGTCGATCAGCGTGGTCGCGTCGAACGTGTTCGGTTGCGCGCCGTCGATCCTGCGCAGGAATTTTTCGACGTTGCCGCGCAGCAGATGAACCCGGACCGTGTCAGCGCCAAGCGACGGGTGCACACGCCTCCGGATCGCCTGGATCAGCGTGCTCGTCGGCTGACCGGCCGGGAGACCGAGCGCTCGATGGACCTTGTCGTCGTCGAGCCACGCAATGATCGCGGTGCGACCGGCGTGGAGCCTCTCGGCGTCGCGCTCGAGCGCGCTCAACACCTTGGTGTCCGACTTCATCGGAATCGCCTCGATCAGCTTGGCGAGCCGGTACGGCTCGACCTCGTGCCCGCGGCTGGCGATCACGTCGCGGGTGTTCGCGAGGACGAAGTCGTGGAGGCCGAAGCCCCGGGTGGCTGCACGGCTATCCTCGTACAGAATCCGCACGCGAGGCGGATGGCGCCGGGGATCAGCGGTCACGGAGTCTCGAGGGTCGGGAACACCACGTGTTCGTAGCCGGCAGCTCTCAGCTCACCCAGCCCTCGATAGTCTTCCATCCAACGCTCCAGGCTCCCCGGATCCGGACGCACGAGCTGCGTCGCATGGTGCTCGTCGAGATCGCACAGCACGGAGGATGCCGCGGGCTCGGTGAGCGCGTCGAGCATGGCATCCGAGTGCGTCGTGACAAGCACGGTGGTCGATCGGCTGAACGTCTCCAGATCGGCCATCAGCCGGCGTGTCAGGCCTGGATGGAGGTGGAGGTCTGGCTCGTCGAACACGACGAGCGCCGGGGGAGCCGGCCGCTTGAGCCGCAGCACGCCGAGGAGCGTGAGGTAGGCCAGCTGTCCGTCAGACATCGCGAACGCCTCGATCTCTCCGATCCCACGGACGTGGAGCGCGAGGCCGATGCGCCCGCCGGAAGGATCGGCCGGCGTGATCACGGAGTCGATCTGATCGCCGAGCGCGAGGCGGACGCGCTCGAGGGTCTCGAGCCAGTCCTTCTGATTTCGTAGCGCGTGATACACGTTCGGTAGATTGCGTCCTCCGAGCTCGACGCGCGTCGCAGGCCGAACGACATTGCTGGCTCGAGGACCCGCCTCTCCATGCACGTGAGACTCGGGATCACGGCGAGCTGTCTCGCAACGGCGGTGCTCGCGCCCAGCGCGGCGCACGCGTTTGGTGGCTTCTACATCACCGGCGCGGGCGGCGAGATGTTCAACAACGCGACGCAGGTCGTGTTGATGCGCAGCGGCACCCGCGAACACAGGGCCTCGAACCATGATCGGGTTTGTGCGCCTACGTCAGCTGGACTTGAGCTGTAGCGACTTGTACTCGAGAAACTCCTCCAGCCCGTACTTGCCGGCCTCGCGTCCGTGGCCCGATTGCTTGAAGCCGCCGAACGGCGCATTCATGTTGAACGGCCCGCCGTTGATGTCGATCTGCCCCGCGCGCATGCGACGCGCCACCCGCTGCGCGCGCGCTTCGTCGTTCGACCACACGCCACCCGCCAGGCCGTAGATGGTGTCATTGGCGATGCGGACCGCGTCGTCTTCGTCCTGGTAGGTGATGATCGACAGCACCGGCCCGAAGATCTCCTCCTGCCCGATCGTCGATTTCGGGTCGACCCTTCCAAACACCGTGGGCTTCACGAAGTAGCCGCCGGGCGCAACGCCCTCGGGTGCCTCGGCGCCGCCGGCCACCAGCTCCGCACCGTCTTCGATGCCCTTCCTGATGTAACCGCGCACCCGATCGAGCTGCATCTGGGACGACAGCGGACCCAGGCGCGAGGTCTCCGCCATCGGATCGCCGGGCACGAACGTGTTCGCGACCTCCGCGGCGATCGCCTTGGCTGCAGCGTATTGCGATTCCGGGACCAGCATGCGCGTGAACGCCGTGCAGGTCTGGCCGGAGTTGAGGTAGCAGCTGGTCACCGTGCCCTTCACGGCGGCCGCCAGATCGGCGTCATCGAGGATGATCGACGCCGACTTGCCGCCGAGCTCGAGCGTCACGCGCTTCACCCTCTGTGCGGCGAGCTCGGAGATGCGCTTGCCCGCACGGGTCGAGCCGGTGAACGAGATCATATCCACGTCGGGGTGCGCCACCAGCGCTTCGCCCACCACGGGGCCGAAGCCGGTCACCAGGTTGAACACGCCGGCGGGCAGCCCCGCTTCATGCAACACGTCGGCGAGGAGGAATGCGTTGAACGGCGCGATCTCGGACGGCTTCAGGACCACCGTGCAGCCCGCGGCGAGCGCCGGCGCCACCTTCAGCGCGATCTGGTGGAGCGGGTAGTTCCACGGCGTGATCGCGCCCACCACCCCGACCGGATCGCGCACCACCAGCGAGTTTCCCACCGCTTCCTCGAACGGAAATTCGCCCGCGAGCTTCGCGTAATTGGCAAAGGTCATGATCGGCAGCCCGGCCTGGATGCGACCCGCGAGCTTGATCGGCATGCCGACTTCCTGCGCGATGGTCTTTGCCAGCTCCGCGGCGCGCTGCTTGAGCCCCGCCGAGATCTTCGCCAGGTATTCGGCGCGCGTTGCCACCGAGACCTGGCCCCAGCCCTCGAACGCGCCGCGCGCCGCGCGAACCGCGGCGGCGATATCTGGCTCGCCACCGGCGGGCACCGTGCCCATCACCTCGCCGGTGCCGGCGTCGTGCACCTCGATGGTGTCTCGCGTGCTGGGGGCGGCCCACTGGCCATCGATATAGAGCTTGTCGCGGATCAGCATGGTGGATTCCCGGGAGTGATGGAGCGCGGTGGCACGCGCGGATGGGTCAGCCGCGCGGAGTATACCGAGGCACATGCGATCGTGAGCCCAGGCGACACCGAACCGGCGATTCGCAGCATTCGCCGAGATTTCCAGGCGTTGGCGCTCCGGGTAGGCAGAATCTCGTCGAACAAGGGTAGGCTCACAACTCCGATCCGCCGCGCAGCGCTTGCCCGTCGGTATCCATCGGAGGAGGTTCGCAGCATGGCACGCAAGGGAAGAGCCGTCGTCGCACGAGAGCTGAACAGGCCCGTGGTGATCGAGGAAGTCACGTTCGACGCGCCCAGGCGCGGCGAGGTGGTGGTGAAGATCGAGGCCGTCGGCGTGTGCCACTCGGATCTGTCCGCCACCAACGGAACGATCGCGATGCCGTTGCCGCTCATCCTCGGACACGAGGCGGCGGGCAGCGTGATCGAAGTGGGCGAAGGCGTCATCGATCTCGCCGTCGGGGATCACGTGCTCGCGAACTGGATCTACATGTGCGGTGACTGCCGCTACTGCACCATCGGCCGGCCGGTGCTGTGCGATCAGCAGGGCAAGGCGCTGTTCACGATGCTCGACGGCTCGCACCGCACGCACGACGCTGCCGGCAAGCCGCTCAACGTCTTCTCCGGGGTAGGGGTGATGGCCGAGTACGCCGTCGTGCACGAGCGCAACCTGGTCGTGTACGATTCCAAGGTGCCGGCCGATCGCGCGGCGCTGGTCGGTTGCGCCGTCACCACCGGTGTCGGGGCCGCGATCAACACCGCGAAGGTTACGCCCGGCTCGATCTGCGGCGTATGGGGCACGGGCGGCGTCGGCCTCAATGTCATCCAGGGCTGCGCGATCGCCGGCGCCGAGCGCATCATCGCGATCGATACCAGCGAGGCGAAGCTTGCGCTCGCCCAGCAGTTCGGCGCGACCGATCTGATCAAGACCACGCCCGGCGAGGACCTCACCAAGCAACTGAAGAAGCTGACCGGCGGCGGCCTCGACTACGCCTTCGAGTGCATCGGCTCGGGTGAGGTCGCCGCGGCGGCCTACAAGGCGATCCGCAGGGGCGGGCTCGCGGTGGTCGTGGGCGTCGCGCCCGCGAGCGCGTCCACCTCCGTGGTGACCCGCTCGCTTCCGTTCGAGGAGAAGACCCTCACCGGCAGTTACTTTGGCTCGGCGCGGCCGCGCGAAGATTTTCCGAAGATGCTCTCGCTCTACACCGCCGGCAAGCTCAAGCTCGACGAGCTCATCACCAGGCGCTACCAGCTCGACGACGCGCCACAGGCGTTTGCCGATCTCGAGTCCGGAAAGAACGCGCGGGGCGTGATCGTCTTTTGAGCGTGAATCCGCAAGATCGCTGCGCGGATGATTGGCAACGACCAGGACGCGCGACTCACGAGCACAGCGCTTCGAACCACGGCTCGATCGGCGGGCGGCGCACGATGCCACCGAGCTCGAACACCGAGATCTCCTCGATCCCGGCGCCGCGGGCGAGCGCGACGTCGCGCGCGAGCTCGCCGGGCGTGCGGTAGGACGGCTCGTCGCCGAACGCACCCGGGCCGACGGCGCCCAGCGAGACGCCCGCACGATCGCCGAACCGGCGCCGGGTGAGCCGCGCGCAGGCGACCAGGAGCGCCTCGGCGCGCCGGCGATCGACGAGGCCGCGCGACCAGCCCTCGAACAGCGAGGTGTAGGCCATCATGCTGTGGCGATCGACGGCGAGCGTCGAGGCCGGCGTGCCGAGGACGCGCTGCAGCCACTGGCCGCCCAGCTCGACCGCGAGGAACGGCAGGATCGCCGTGGTGACGCGGTGCGCGCCGCGCCAGCGCTCGACGGCGGCGGTCAGCGCGCCGCGCGCCAGCGGATAGGGATGTGGCGACGAGCGCCAGGTCGGGCGGCCGGCCTTCCAGCGCGCGAGCGTCGCGAGCGGAGGCTCGAGGTCGATGACGACCTCGTCGGCGAACGGGACACAGCCGAGCAGCTCGTCGGCGAACGCGATGAACCGGAGGTGCGTGGCGGCGCTCACCCACCGGCCCTCGGCGTCGGCCAGCATCGGCCACAGCGCGACGAACACGCCGGCCGCCTGGAGCCCGCGGACCACGCCGGCGATCTCGGCGAGCTGCCACGGCCGCACCGCGAGCAGCAGATCGATCCGCTGGCGCGCCAGCCGCGCCGCGAGCGACGAGCGCGCGAGCTCGCCGTACGACAGCGTTTCACACCACACGCGGCGGCGCACGCCGGTAGTATGCCGCGCGATGAAGATCCTGTACGGCGTGACCGGCGAAGGAATGGGCCACGCAATGCGATCGCGCGTCGTGCTCGATCACCTGCTGGCGGCCGGCCACAGCGTCGAGATCATGGCGTCCGGCCGGGCGGCCGCGTTCCTCGCGAAGCGGTTCGAGGGCGTCAACACGATCCACGGCTTCCACATGATCCTCGAGGAGAACCGCGTGCGGCGCGGCAAGACGCTGTGGTCGAACGTGGTGGCCGGCGTGGCCGGCGTGCCGCGCAACATCGCCGCGTACTTCGAGCTGATCGCAAGCTTCGAGCCCGAGGTCGTGATCAGCGACTTCGAGTCGTGGACGTACCTCTACGGCAAGCACCAGCGCCTGCCGATCCTGTCGATCGACAACATGCAGGTGATCCATCGCTGCACGCTGCCCGCGGAGATCATCGAGGACCACAAGGTCGCGTTCGAGCTGACCAAGGCGTTCATCAAGACCAAGCTGCCGGGGTGCGACGCGTACTACATCACGGCGTTCTTCCGGCCGGAGCCCCGCAAGCCGCACACCTACCTGTTTCCGCCGATCCTTCGGCCCGAGATCCTCGCCGCGAAGCCGGCGCCGGGCGACCACCTGCTCATTTACCAGCCCGGCGCCAACGAGGCGCTCCAGCGCGCGCTCGCGGCGACCGGCGTTCCGTGCCGGATCTACGGCATGCGCCCCGGCCAGACCGAGGAGCTGCGCGACGGCGCGCTGCGGTTCTTGCCGTTCAGCGAGGCGGGGTTCATCGCCGATCTCGCGACCTGCCGCGCGGTGCTCGCGAGTGGCGGGTTCACGCTGATCGGCGAGGCGGTGTTCCTCCACAAGCCGATGCTCGCGATGCCGCTCGAAGGCCAGTTCGAGCAGGTGCTCAACGCGCGCTACCTCGAACGCGAGGGCTATGGCATGTGGGCGGCGAACCTCGACGACCCCGGCGTGATCCCGCGCTTCCTCGATCGCGTGCCGGACTGCGCCCGCGCGCTGGCCGGCTATCACCAGGAAGACAACCACGAGCTGCTCGGGGCCGTCGACGAGTTCCTGGTGCGCGCCGCGACCGAGCCGCGGTGAGGCGCAGCGGCGGTCCGGGCCGCGGCCTGCGCGCGCCGGTCAGTTCTCGAGCGCGCCTTCGCGGATCCACACCAGCAGCTTCAGGTAGTCCGGATCGCGCGTGCTGGTGAAGGTCACGTTCGGGTGGCCATCGGGCGGATCTTCGCGCGATGGCATCGTCAGCACGAGGCTGGTCTCCGGCGTCTGGCGGCGCACACGCCTGTCCGGGATCTCCTCGACGAGCTCCCTGTAGATCTTCGACGCGGGCCCATCGAGCGTCAGGCCACCGAGATCCTTGCCGATGCCGCCGCCGGAATGGCAGGCCACACACCCGCGGTTCGTGAAGATCGGCGCGATCTGCGTCGCGAACAGCACCTTGGTCGGCAGCGCCGCCGGCGGGCCGTCGGTGACCTTGGCGTCGGCGATCGTCACCGCGCCGGCGTTGAGCGGCGACACCGCCATGTCGAGCGTCACAATCGCGCCCGCCGGTTGCGCGAGCGACACGACGCCGACCGGGACCTCGAAGAACACCGCCCAGCCCGAGCTCAAGCTCGCCGTCGCGCTTGGCGCCGGCATCAGGTTGGCGTCGAGGAAGTGGGGGCCGTTCGCGCCCGCGATCACGAGGCTGGCGGCGGTGACCCCTGACCGGCCCTTGCCGGCGGCATCGAGGAGGTGGACGAACATGACGCCCTTCGCCGCCGTGGGCGTCACCGCGAACGCGGTCGCGAGCTTGCCGAGGAACACCTCGCTCACCGCCGGCGCCTTCACGTCCTGGACGTCGGCCTTCGTGACGACGACCGCCTGGCTGAACGTCGCGCGATGCGTCGGCGCCCCGGAGGCAAGGATCTGGAACGCCGAGTTCTCGGGCACTCCCTCGATCGTGAACGTGGCACCCTGCGACGTGACCTTCGGCGGCGGCTCGAGCCCCGAGGTCGAGACGCTGGTGGTGACATCGAGCGCCGCGCCGGTCTGGAAATCCACAACACTTCCGCTGACCTTGAGCGCACCGCCCAGAGGTCCCCCTGGGTCACTATCGAAGCTGCAAGCAGTCAGGACGGTCGCGGTCAACACGATGCAACGAGCGAGCATGCGTACTCCTTCCCCGGTGGGTTCCAGGTGGGAGCAAGCTGCGCTTTGGTCGCAGGTTTTCGCAACTTCTGCGCTATGTAGGCGAGATCTGACGCGCCGGCTTGGCGGGGCGATCACACCGGGTACGGAGCCATACCTATGCGCGGTGCCGTGAACGGCGGGCGTCGAGTCGCGCTCAATACGCGACGTGCACGTGGTCCCCGTGGCCGCCGATCGCGCCGATGTTGCGGCCGTGCTTCATGCCGCCCATCGGATCGTAGAACAGCTCGGTCGGGTTGGTGTGCGACATCTCGCGGTAGAACTGCCGCATCGCGCCCGCCGAACCGGCGACGTCCGCGGCGCGCCCCAGGTAATGGTACGAGTGCGTCGCGTGCTTGCCGCCGGTCGTCGCTTCGTCTCCCGCGGTCCGCGGCGCGGATCCATGCGATTCCTCGTCGAGCAGCCGCGTCTGGATCCGCGCGCCGATCGATCGTGCGTTCAGCGCACCGGCGACAACACTTGCCGCCACGGCGACTCGAATAGCCGGCGTGCGATCAGCATCACTCGATCGGTTCAGGGCAGGATCGACGGCGCGATCTCGCCGAGCACCGCGGGGCTGGTCGTTTGTAGGTCCGTGAGGATCGCGTCGATCGGGACGCCGATGTTGTAGGTCGACGCCGCCTTGCCCTTGACGATGACGTTCGCGGCCGGGCCGCTGGCGCGGTGCAGGCCGATGACCTCCCAGGCGTCGTTGCACAGCGGCGATCCCGACGAGCCGCCCAGCGTGTCGCTGAAGTACTGCAGCTCGTGGTCGGTGGACGGCCGCAGGAGGTTGCTGCGCGCGGCGACCCGCTTGGGCATCCCGGCCGGGTGCTGGATGATGTTGACGGCGTAGCCCTCGGGGGGAATCGACGGCGGCTGGCGGCGCAGCGCGAGCGGCGCCGGCCACGCATCGCGGCGCACCACCCGGAGGATCGCGTAGTCGCGCGCGCCACCGCGCTGGCCGCGGGCGACGAGGCCGGTCACGGTGGTGAGCGCCGGCACCGCCTGGTCGCGGTCGTAGTCGAGCTGGACCTCGGTGCCCTTGACCTGCAGCTCGAGGTCGGCGGGATCCGGATCGCCTTCGCCGGTCTCTCGCGCGCAGATCACGTGGAGGTTGGTGATGAAAAGCTCCGGCGCGATCAACCAGCCGGTGCCCGAGTACCGGCGCTGCTGGCCGTTCGCGCCGATCGCGGGCTGCGCGCCCTCGAACCGCGGCACGACGAGCTTGACCACCGACCGGCCGGCCTGGTAGCCGCCGCGCAGGAAGTCGAACGGCAGCGTGTCGTCGCTCGATCCGGTGTACGCCTCGTCGTTGGGCGCGGTGTAGCCGACCGGTGGCCCACCGCCGCGCCCCAGGCCGGACTCGCCCTGCAGCCGCGCGAGCATCCGGGCCGCGAGCTCGCCGACGTGCGCGTCCGGGCTCAGGAGCCGCAGGTTGCCGAGCACGACCTCGATCGGGATCGATCCGTCGACCAGCCGCGGGGTGGCGTTGAGGATATTGAGCACCTGGAACAGGCCGGCCGCCGTGTCGCTCGGCGGCAGGTTCGTGCGGAACAGACCCATCAGCGGCTGGAGCGCGGCCTTCCAGACGGCGTCGCCGACGTTCGCGGCGACCAGGGCCTGCCATAGCTGCTGGACATCTGTGGTGGAAAACAACGAGGTCATCCGAGCTCCGAGATCTCTGGCGAGATCACTTGATCGACAGGCGCGCCTTGAGGTTTCCGCAGATCGCTTCGAGATCGCGGTGCGACTTGCTGAGCGCGTCGACCCAGTCGAACAGATCGGCGCTCGTGTCCTTGTCCTCGACCCGGCGGTTCAGCTGGACCGCCTTCGCGTACGCCGACGCGGCGCGGGTGGACGGCACCGCGGCGGCGGTCGCGCCATCGGTCCCGGCGATCGCGGCCTCGATCACGGAGCGAAGCTCCTGGTCGTCGAGCCACTGCACGGGGCTCGGCGCGACTTCGGCGAGGCCCGGCCGCGCGCCACGCGGCTCGGCCTGCGCCACGCCGGACGAGGCAGATCCGGAGGCGCCGGGGACGCCGGGCGCGCGCGGCGATCTCGCGGCTTCGAGCCGCGCCAGGCTGGAGTGGTCGCCGAGCTGCGTGGCCAGCTTGGTCTCATCGCGCGGGTGATCGAGCGCCTGATCGACCGCCTGATCGACCGCGTGACCGGGCTGGTGCGCGCGCGCGTCGAGCGTGCCGCCCTCGGCAGGCCGCGCCGCGGCGGACGTCGCGATCGCCTGTGCCGCGAGCTGGAGGCCCAGCGGGTTGCCCCGCGCCGCCTGGAGCGTCGCGTCGACGAGCGCCTCGTCACGGACGCCGTGGTCGCCGAGCAACCGCCGCGCCGCGCCGCGATCCAGATCTTTCAGCTCGAGCTGGCCGGCGCCCGGCAGCGCGAGCATGGCCCGGCTGATCACGATCGTGTGGAGCCCCGGCAGGTTCGCGTGGAGCACGTCGAGCTGGTCGACCAGGTGGCGCTGATGCTCGGGGTCCGCGTACTGGGTGCCCTCGAAGGTATCGAGCACCAGCGTCACCCGGGAGGCGCCGGCGGCGCGGAGCGCGAGGCCCGAGGACGCCGCGAGCTCCGCCATCGAGGCCTGGACCGCGAGCGCGCGGCCCGGCGCGCGGCCACGCCCGGCGGACAGGTCGATGGTCGCCTGGGACGCTCGCCGGACGAGGCTCCGCAGGCACTCGGGATCCGGAAGCTGGGTGGCTCCCTGCGTCAGGATCTCGAGGATCAGGGTCAGGCCGTCGCGGGCGTCGAGCGTGGGGTGATCGAAGTCGAGGTACGCGACGAGGTGCGAGGGGTCGCCGGACGCGAGCACGTCGAGCAGGAGCTGCGCGGTCAGCGTCGACTTGCCGACGCCGCCGATGCCGTGGACGACGAGGATCGCGGGTGCGTCGGCCGTGGGCTCGCCTTCCACGAAGCTGTGGAGCCGGCCCAGCTCACCCGCGCGGCCGCGCACGCCCTTGCCGGCCAGCGCGAGCAGCGGGGCGCGAACCCGGGCCTCCGCGCGCAGGCGATCGAGGTGATCGATCGACGGGAAGTGGGGCGGCATCGGCTCGAGCCAGGTCACCATCCGCGACAGCACCGCCAGCGCCTCGAGGTCGTACGCGGCGAGCGCCGGATCGGGCCCCGCCAGCCAGCGATCGACGAGCTGCTGCTCGCGGCCGTCCGTGGTCGCGTTGCGGGCGCGCAGCCGCGCGAGCTCGGTCGCGTCCGCACCGCGCAGCAGCGCGGGCCGCAGCGCGTCGCGCAGGGTCCAGCGGTCGCGGCCCGCGCCGCGCAGCCTCGCCACGAACGGCAAGACCAGGCTCGCCGCCTCGCCGGGCCGGGCCCGATCGCCGTCGTCGGGCTGGAGCGCGTCGGGCTCGAACTGCCACAGCACCGCGGCCGCGCGCAGGAAGGCCTGCTGCCGCGGGTTGCCAGGATCGGGCAGCCGGCTCATCGCACGGGGATTCCTTCGGTCATTGCAGCGCGCTCCGCATCGCGGCGCTGACGTCGAGCGTCGTCGGCGCGGTGGTCGCCGCGAGCATCGCCTGGACGCGGGACCACCGCGCCGGAAACGCCGCCGGCTCGAGCACGTTCTGGAGGAAGCGCTCGGCGTCGTGCAACGTCAGGTGCCCGACCGATTCCTGTTCGGCCATGCACCCGGTGCGCAGGATGTCGACCGGATCGCACTCGATGAGGACCAGCCGGATCGGTAGCGCGCCGGCGGGGGTCGCGACCAGGGCAGCGAACCGCTCGACGACCGCGGACACCTCGCGGGGGAGGCCGGGGTGCCGGAGCCCGTCGATCACGATCCACACCGGCCGATCGGCGCCCAGCGTGGCGAGCTGCTTGACGGCCCAGGTGACCAGATCGCCGAGCCAGCGCTGCACCGGCGCGCGGCGCGCCGGGATCCCGTCCGCGGCCGGGACGGCGGAGCGCACCAGCTCCTCGATCAGCCAGTCGGCCGTGTAGCTGGCGGCCTGCTCCTGCTCGATCTCGACCCACGCGAACCGGAACGCGAGCGTCTTCTGCGCCACGTGCGCGACCAGGTTGCGGGTGTGCGTCTTGCCGACGTCGCGGGCGCCATTGACGATCACCGCCGGCGGTCCGTCATCGCGTGACATCCGGATCAGCTTGTCGCGGAGGCCGTCGCGATCGGCGAACAGCCCCGCGCCGGCGAGCCGCAGCTCCTGGAACGCGGCCGGCACCTCTGGCACCTGGCCCGGCGCGCTCAGCGCGACCCGCGTCAGCAGCTGCTTCGCGCCGTCGACGATCCCCGAGCTCGCCTGGAGCGTGATCAGGCTCTCGAGGGCGACCACGAGCGGGATCGCACCGCCGTCGAGCGGCGCGTCCGTGTTGAACCGGGCGAACGCCGCCTGCAGCCGGGCGAGCACCGAGGGCAGATCCTCGAGCGTGTGCCGGTAGGCCGGGTCGAGCGCGCTGAACCAGCTATCGAGGAAGGCCTGATCGATCAGCGGGGACGCCACGAGCAACTGAACGAACGCCCCGACCTCGGATGGCGGAACGTACGGTCTGGGCGCCGGCGGCCACGCCGGCCAGGCGGTATGTGCGGCGAGGGCCGTCATGGCTTGTAGCAATCCTGCAAGGCGTCCACGAGCGGCGGGAAGTGCGCGATCGCGCGCAGCGTGGTCCACAGCGCGGCGTCACCCTGGACGGTGAGGGCGTCCGGTGCCTGCGCGAGGATCTCGGCCGCTTCCTCGGCGCTCTCCTCCTGCGCGCCGGGCTGCGGTGACGACCGCGCCGGCGACGGCGGCAAAGGCGCCAGGTCGTCATCGAGGGCGATCTCGAAGCCGTCGGCCTCGCTCGCCTCCTCGTCCGGCGCGGCCGGGTTGGCCATCCGCTCGATCAGGATCGTACGGGCGCGCTCGAGCGTGAAGCCGTCGAGCGCCGCCCCGGGGTCGCGCAGCCACAGCGCCTGGTCGCGCGTGCCGACCTTCACGACCTCGCGGCCGTGCGCCGGGAGCTTTGCCGCGTCGAACAGCGCGGTGGTGCCGGCGCGCACGACGCCGTCGATCATGACGAGCTCGACGTCGGACTCGATCGCGGAGATCAGCTGGTCGTACGGATCCGCCGCGGCGCCCGCGAGCACCAGCAGGTCGGCGCGGAACCCCGCGGCGATCTGACCGACCGCCGCCTCCCAGCGGACCGCCGCGGCCGCCCGCGAGGTCACCGCCGCGACGAGATCGCGCGCCGGCAGCGTCACGCCCTGGGCCGCGGCGACCGCGCGCGCGACCTTGAGCTCGAACAGCGGGTTCTTGCCGCCGGTCGGGCTCCAGTCGCAACCGAGCACCCAGGTGACGCCGCTGTCGAGCACCGGCTGGAGCGCGAGCGTCTCGCCGTACAGCATGAGGTTGCTGGTCGGCGACCACACGACCGCGGCGTGGGCGGCGGCGAGCCTGGCGAACCCCGCCGGCGGAACGGCGAGGCAGTGGATGCCGACCAGCCCGGGCCCGAGCAGGTCGCCGTGCTCGAGATCCCGCCAGTACTGGCGAGCCGCGTCGTTGACGCCCTCGGAGAGGTGATAGAAGTACGCGCTCTGCTCGCGCGCGATCGCGGCGCGAAACTTCGCGACGGTGCCGGCGTCGGCGATCTCGAGGTCCTGCACGCTCGACCCCGCCCGCGGCATCCCCTTGCCGCCGATCTCGACGTTGCGGACCAGGCCCCGCATCGCGCTCGACACCGATCCGAAGCTCGAACGCATGCCCTGCAGCGTGGTCGCGCCGCCGAGCAGCGCCTTGACCTCGACGTAGCGCGCGACCGCCCGGGCGGGGTTGCCGGTCCTGAGCTTGTGCATGATGCCGACGCGCGCGGCGTAGTCGCGTGCCCGGCGCCACTGGCTGCGGTCCTCGTAGCGCCGGCCCACCGCCCACGCCGGCAGCGCGTTGTAGGCGAGGTGGTTGTGGAGGTCGATCAAGCCGGGGTAGATCGTGCCGCGGGTCGCGAGCACCGGGGCGTTCGCATAGCCGTCGGGCGCCGGCTCGCGCGCGGCGCGCACCGCCTCGATCGCCCCGCCGTGGACGTACACCGCGGCGTCGTCGATCACGCCGAACGCCTTCATCGTGACGACGCGGCCGCGAACCACGAAGCGCGGCCTGGCCTCACCGGCTTCTTCGATTACCGACGTCGGTACCGGCACCGGCACCGGCGCTCGCACCGCCACCGGCGACGCGGCAGGCGCGAGGAACGCGTCGAGCAGCGCGTCCTGGACGCGGTTCTCGAGGACCTGCGGCGGCACGGGCGGCGCTCGGTCGCCGCTGGGCTCCTCCGATCCCTCCTCGGTGGTCTCCTCCGGCGGCGCCAGCGCGACCAGCTGGTCCTTGTAGTCGCACGGCCCGATCGTGTAGAGCGCGTTGTCGCAGAACGTACAGGCGCCGGCCGACCGCCGCAGGTGACCGCTGGCCGGATCGAGCGCGAGGTGCTGCGCGTCGACCTCGGCGGCCAGCGCGGCGACCACCTTGGCGCGCGCCACGGCGAACTCCTGGGGGTTCCCGCTGGCGTGCGGCACGAACAGGACCCGCGCGTCGAGCGCCGCGCC
>Ga0137459_1000186_pt1 | contig 22221 bp, 16 predicted proteins | sample EasRivERMGT700_2_FD_104908 | JGI IMG/M metagenome (GOLD analysis project Ga0137459, IMG submission 104908) | Soil microbial communities from meander-bound floodplain in the East River, Colorado, USA - East River MetaG ERMGT700_2 | ecosystem: Environmental > Terrestrial > Soil > Floodplain ...
CGGCGCGAACCGCCGTCCGGTCGCGAGCACCGCGGCGCCCTCGGCGGCGAGCGCCGCGGCACACGCCGCCCCGATCCCGCTCGAGCCGCCGGTCACGATCGCGAACTTGCCGAGCAGGCGCCGCATCGCCGTCACGCGGCGACCGTAGCACGCACCGCCCCGAGCCAGCGCTCGAGATCGGCCCGCGCGCGCTCGGCCATGCGCGGCTTGCGGTTGTCCCTGCGCGTGCCGGGCATCGGCGGCAAGAGGCCGTAGTTCACGTTGGTCGGGCCATACTTGTACCCGGCGTCGCGCGGCGCGGTGACGTGGTGATACAGGCCGCCGAACATCGTCGTCGGAGGCGGCGGCGCGACCGGGCGGCCCGCGAGCTCGCCGGCGAGCATCCACGCGACCAGGAGGCCCATCGCGCACGACTCGATGTAGCCCTCGACGCCGGTCAGGAGGCCCGCGAACCGGACGCTGGGCCGCGTCCGCAGCTCGAACCCGGGCCCCAGCCGGCTCGGCGCGTCGATGTACGTGTTGCGATGGATCGATCCGAAGCGCAGGAACTCGGCGCGGTGCAGCGCCGGGATGGTCTGGAAGATCCGCTGCTGCTCGGGGTACGCCAGGCGGGTCTGGAAGCCGACGAGGTTGTACGCGGTGAGGTACTTGTTCTCGGGGCGCAGCTGGACCACCGCCCACGGCCGGTGCCCGGTCCGCGGATCGCGCAGGCCGATCGGCCGCATCGGCCCGAACCGCAGCGTCTGCGGCCCGCGCTCCGCCATCACCTCGATCGGCATGCAGCTCTCGAAGTAGCGCGGCTCCTCGAAGTCGTGCGGCAGCACCTTGCGGCCGGCGTTGACCAGCGCCACGAAGTCCTCGTACTGCGCCTTGTCGAGCGGACAGTTCACGTAGTCGCCGACCCCGGTATCGCCGCCGGCCGCGCGATCGTGGTCGTCGTGCGGCGCCGCGTCGGCGTCCCTGCCCCAGCGCGACGCCCGGAACGCGAGGTCCCAGTCGATCGAGTCCGCCGCGACGATCGGCGCGATCGCGTCGTAGAAGTACATGCGATCGCCACCGAGCTCGGCGCGGATGACCTCACCGAGCGCGCCTTCGGTCAGCGGCCCGGTGCACACGATCACCGGCCCGTCCGGCAGCTCGTCGAGCCGGCGGCGCTCGAGCCGGATCCGCGGGTGCAGCGCGAGCCGCTGGGTGATCGCGCGCGCGAAGCCGAACCGCTCGACCGCGAGCGCCTGGCCCGCCGGCACGCGATGCTGATCGGCGCACGCGATCACCAGCGAGCCGGCGCGCCGCAGCTCGTGCTTGAGCAGGCCCGCCGGGGCGCCCGGATCGTCGCTGCGCAGCGAGTTACTGCACACCAGCTCCCCGCACAGCGGCGACTGGTGCGCGGGCGACATCGCGCACGGCTTCATCTCGATCAGCGCGACGCGCAAGCCCGCCTCGGCGAGCTGCCACGCGGCCTCGCTGCCGGCCATGCCGCCGCCGACCACGGTGACGTCGGGCGTGACCTCTGGCTCCACCCCCAGACGCTACCACCAGACGCGGCCGCCCGCGGAGCCGCCCTGGGCCCTACGCGGCGCTCTCCTCGGTGTCGTCCTGGCCCTGCTTCCAGTCGCACTCGAGGCAGCGCAGGGTGATGCCGCTCTTGTTCTCCTTCTTGACCACGAACTTGGCGTTGCAGATCGGGCACGGCTGCGGGACCGGCTTGTCCCACGCGACGAAGTCGCACTGCTTCTTCGCCCAGTTCGAGCAGCCGTAGAACGGCTTGCCGCGCCGCGACCGCTTCTCGGCGATGAACCCGCCGCAGCCCTGGCGCGGGCACTTCACGCCGAGCGAGATCGGCTTGGTGGTCTTGCACTCGGGGTACTTCGTGCAGGCCAGGAACGAGCCGAACCGGCCGCGCTTGATCGTCATCGGCGCGCCGCAGGTCTCGCAGATCTCGTCGGTGGTCTGCACCGGGACCTTCTCCCAGGTGCCGTCGAGGTTCTTGACGACCTCCTGGGTGTTGCGGCACTCGGGGTAGCCCTGGCACGCCAGGAACGAGCCGTTGCGCCCCCACTTGATCACCATCGGCTTGCCGCACTTCTCGCAGATCCACTCGGTCGCGATCTCCTCGCGCTTGACGTCGCGCATCTCGGTGCGCGCCTTCTCGAGCTCGTCCTTGAACGGCGTGTAGAACCCGCCGAGCAGCTTGCGCCAGTCGACCGAGCCCTCCTCGACCTTGTCGAGATCGGACTCCATCTTGGCGGTGAAGTCCGAGTTCACGATCTCGGGGAAGCTCTCGACGAGCAGCCCGTTGACCAGGATGCCCAGCTCGGTCGGGAAGAACCGCGCCTCGCGCTTCTCGACATAGCCGCGATCCACGATCGTCGACATGATCGACGCGTAGGTCGACGGCCGGCCGATGCCGCGCTCCTCGAGCTCCTTGACGAGCGAGGCCTCGGAGAACCGCGGCGGCGGCTGCGTGAAGTGCTGCTCGGGCCGGATCGACTCGAGCTTGATGACCTCACCGACCTCGATCGGCGGCAGCAGGCGATCCGCCGACTCGGCGGCCTCGGCCTTGGCGTCGTCGGTCTCGGCGACCTCGTACACCTTGGTGTAGCCCGCGAACTTCATCACCTGACCGGTCGCGCGCAGCACGGCCTGGCCGCGCTCCATGTCGATCGTGGTGGCGTCGTAGACCGCCGGCACCATCTGCGACGCGACGAAGCGCTGCCAGATCAGCGTGTACAGCTTGACGAGTTCCGGGCCTTCGGGATGCTCGGCGAGCACGGTCGCGACGCGCTCGGGCGTCCACTCCATCAGCGTGGGGCGGATCGCCTCGTGGGCATCTTGCGCGCGCTCCTTGTTGCCGTACGTGTTGGGCGCCTCGGGCAGGTACTCGGGACCGTAGACCTGACCGATGTGCTCGCGCAGCGCGGTCATCGCGTCGTCCGAGACGCGCGTCGAGTCGGTCCGCATGTACGTGATGAGGCCGGTCGGGCCTTCATCGCCGAGCTCGACACCCTCGTACAGCCGCTGGGCGAGCGCCATCGTGCGCTTCGCGGAGAACCTCAGCTTGCGCGCGGAGTCCTGCTGCAGCTTGCTCGTGATGAACGGCGCCTGCGGCTTCTTGCGTCGCTCCTTCTTGTCGACCGTCGCCACCACGGCGTCGCCCGCCGCGAGCTCGCCGGCGATCGCGTGGGCCTCGTCGGCGGTCTTGGGCTCGGCCTTCTCGCCGTTCCAGCGCCAGATCCGCGCCTCGAACGGCGGCGGCTGCACGCCGCGGCACGTCGCCTCGACCGACCAGTACTCGTCGGGCTTGAACGCGGCGATCTCGGCGTCGCGCTCGCAGACCATGCGCACCGCGACCGACTGGACGCGGCCCGCCGACAGCCCGCGCTGCACCTTGTTCCACAGGATCGGGCTGATCTCGTAGCCGACGATGCGATCGAGGATCCGGCGCGCCTGCTGCGCATCGGTCTTGTTCATGTCGATCTCGCGCGGCGCGGCGATCGCGGCGGCGACGCCCTTCTTGGTGATCTCGTTGATCAACACGCGCTTCATGTTCGTGTTGACGTCCTTGATCTCCTCGGAGATGTGCCACGCGATCGCCTCGCCTTCGCGATCGGGGTCGGACGCCAGGTAGACGGTCTCGTTCTCGCGGGCGGCCTTGCGGATCTCCGCGACGACCTTCTTCTTGCCCTCGATGACCTCGTAGACCGGCTCGAAGTTGTGCTCGAAGTCGACGCCGATCTTCGACTTGGGCAGGTCGCGGACGTGGCCGACCGATGCCTTCACGACGTAGCCCGCGCCGAGGTACTTGCCGATCGTCCGCGCCTTCGCGGGGGACTCGACGACCACGAGCGCCGAGCCGGGCTTGACCTTCTTGGGCTTGCGGGCGGGTCCGCCGTCCTCGCCCGCATCGAGCTCGGCCTCGAGCTCCTTGACGGACTTGGACTTCGCCTTGGGTGCCTTGGCGGTCCTGCCCGCGGGCTTGGCCTTGCCGGGCACCGACTTCGCGTCGGCGTCGGCCTTGGTCTTGGCCTTGGCCTTGCCCTCGGCGCTGGACTCCTCGACGGGCTTGGCCTTCGCGCTGGGCTTGGCCTTGGCCTTCGGCTTGGTGCCGGCCTTGGCCGCCTTGCCGGCCTTGGCCGCCTTGGGCGTGGCCTCGGCCGGTTCCGTGACGGCAGGCTTGGCGGCCTTGGTCTTGGCCTGCTTGGCCTGCGGAGCCTTGCGGCCCTTCTTGTCATCGCTTGGGCTCACTGCGTCCTCTCGATCATGGGTAGCGCGCGCAACACCACGCGTACCGTGAGACCTGTATGGCGGACGATCTCGTCGATCCCCACCGCACCGTTCGCGATCGCGTCCTGCACCTGTTGCGCGATCGGATCGATCACGCTCGGCGCACGATGACGCGGCGTACCCGCGAGTGCGAGCTCCGCGTCGGATTCACTCTCGACGATCGCCGCGCCCGCCGCGAGCAAGCGCTCGCAACCACGGCTCCCCGGCCACGCCGCCACGATCCTGCCGAACCCGCGGCCCGCCGCCGCCGTCGACAACGATCCCGACCGCACGTCGGCTTCGATGACGATCACCAGGTCGGCCAGCGCGGCGATCAGCTTGTTGCGCTGCGGAAACGTCCCCGCGCGCGGCTGCGTGCCATCCGGGAGCATGCTCGCGAGCGTGCCTCCCTGTGCGAGGACCGCGCAGAACAGCGGCGCATGGCGTACCGGATACGCGACGTCGGCCCCGCTGCCGAGCACCACGGTGGTGGCGCCGTGGCCCGCGAGCGCGCCGCGGTGGGCCGCGCCGTCGACGCCGAGCGCACCACCCGAGACGATCTGGACGCCGCGCGCCGCGAGGTGGCGCGCCACGGCGTGCGCTCGATCCATCGCCGTCCGCGAAGCAGCGCGTGCACCGACGATCGCAACCGCGGGCCCATCGCCCAGCGGTGCCCCCCGCAGGTAGACCGGGTGCTTCCATCCGAGCGCCTGGAGGCGCCTGGGAAGTTGTTCCGGGCTCAACACGAGTGTGGTCACGAGGGGGAAGCAATTAGCCACCCAGGGCACCCACGTCAAGTACGAGCGGTTCGGAGCAAACAATTTCAGCACCTTGGAAGTGACCCCTCCCGGCCCCTACCTTATATATGGGTGCGCTGGCCCCGGACACCGGCGAATCCGACACGCGGGTGGTCTCGCCCCGCGGCCAACATCGACCCAACCGATCGATTCGACGCTGACGTCGCCACGGTGCTCGCACAGCTGCACCGGTTCGGGCGCGACTTTCACGGTAAGAATGACCTGCTCGAGGAGCAGGTGTTCAGCTCGCTGCTCGCGGTGGGGCTGACCTTGCTGGGGTGGGCCACCGTCGAGCGCGAGGCGGTCCAGGCCGCCGGTTACCCAGATCTCCGCGTCCGGCTGACCCAGGGCGGGCTCCACGGTCATGTCGAAGATCTGGCCGCGCAACGACTACAAGGACATCCAATCCCAGCTCGATGCCTACCGCGTGTCGGACACCGTTCACGCTGTGGCGGTGACGCTCGGCGCCAGGGATACCGCTGCATGGGCAGACGACTACGAGCGCATGTGCCTGGCAGGGTGCACGGTCTCGCGGCGACCCACGCCGGCGGATCTCGTCGGCTGCTGGCGCGTCGAGACGTTACATCCGGGGAACATGCCGCAGCAGACGACGCACTTCGTCGTGCAAATCCCGAAGCGGACATGACCGGCACGACGGGCTTGCGCACCAGCGCTCACCAGCCGCTGAAGGCTGCGCGCGTTCGGCGTGACCGCGCTGAGCCGCGACCGGGCTGCGACCGGCTGCGACCGACCAGCCAGCGAACCCGCACGCTCAGCCGACCGCGGTCCAGTGATCCCCCTCGCGCAAGACCGAGTATCGTAGCGGCCATGCGTACCCTGATTGCGCTGCTCGTCGTGGGGTGTTCGGCGCCTGCCACCTCCTCCGCACCGGCCGTCACGCCGGCCCAGGCACCGGCGCCTGCCTCGCCGGAGGAAGCGCCGCCCGCGCCGCGGCCGCCCGCGCACGCGGGCCCGGCGTACCCGCAGGCGCGCACCGGCGACGTCGTCGAGACCCACCACGGCACCAAGGTCGCCGACCCGTACCGCTGGCTCGAGGACATGGACTCCGCCGAGACCCGCGCGTGGGTCACCCAGGAGAACGCGCTGACCGATGCATACCTCGCCAAGCTCCCCGGGCGCGACGTGCTGCGCAAGCGGATCACCGAGCTGGTGAGCTACGAATCGTTCGGCAGCCCGTTCCGCCGCGGTGCCCGGTACTTCTGGACCCACCGCGACGGCCAGCAGGGCCAGCCGGTCGTGTGGACCGCCGCGGCGCTCGACGCCAGGCCCTCCGTGCTGCTCGATCCCAACACGATCTCGACCGACGGCAGCCTCGCGTTCGCCGGGCTGTCGGCGAGCCCGACGGGCGCCCGCGTGGCCTACGGCCTGTCGGCCGGCGGCGGCGACTGGCAGACCTGGCGCGTCCGCGACGTCGCGACCGCCAAGGATCTGCCCGACCAGCTCGAGCACATCAAGTACTACCGGCCCGCGTTCACCCGCGACGGCACCGGCATCTACTACAGCCGGTTCCCCGCCCCGCAGCCCGGCAAGGAGCTCGTCGAGACCGACCACGACTGCAAGGTCTACTTCCACCGCATCGGCGACGCCGCCGCCAAGGACGCCGTGATCTACGAGCACCCCGACCACCCGACCTGGCAGTTCGACGTCGAGGTCACCCGCGACGGCCGCTACCTCGTGATCACCACCGGCGACGGTCAGGTCGGCGACCGCGGCGTCGAGCTGATCACGTACCTCGATCTGCAGCGCCCGGCCGCCAAGCCGGTCGCCCTGATCGACAGCTACGACGCCGAGTATGCCTTCCTCGGCAACGATGGGCCGACGTTCTACTTCCGCACGACGCTGGGCGCCGCCAACAAGCGCGTCATCGCGATCGACACCCGCAACCCGGCGCGCGACCGCTGGAAGGAGATCGTCCCCGAGGGCCCCAACGCGATCCAGCGCACGAGCCTCACCGGGCGCCAGCTGTTCGTCACCACGCTGCAGGACGCCCACAACGCCGTCGCCGTGTACGATCTGCGCGGCAAGAAGCTGCGCGACGTCGCGCTCCCCGGCCTGGGCAGCAGCTTCGGCTTCGGCGGCGGCCCCGACGACAAGGAGGCGTTCTACGTGTTCACCGGGTTCACGACGCCGGGCGCGGTCTATCGCTACAACCTCGCGACCGGCGCGAGCACGCTGTGGAAGATGCCGTCGGTCCCGTTCGATCCGTCCGCGTTCGAGACCAGGCAGGTGTTCTTCCCGAGCAAGGACGGCACCAAGGTCCCGATGTTCGTCACCGCGAAGAAGGGCCTGGCGCCGGGCGGCACGAACCCGACCATCATGACCGCGTACGGGTTCGGTGGGATCTCCAGCACGCCGGGGTTCAACGCGTCGATGATCCCGTGGCTCGAGCGCGGCGGCGTCTACGTGCTGGTCAACATCCGCGGCGGCGGCGAGTACGGCGAGGCGTGGCACAAAGCCGCCAAGACGATCCATCGCCAGGTCGCGTACGACGACTTCCTCGCCGCCGGCGACTGGCTGGTCGCCAGCAAGGTCACCTCGCCCGCCCACCTCGGCGCGACCGGCGGCTCCGGCGGCGGCATGCTCGTCGCCGGCGCGATGATGCAGCGCCCCGACCTGTTCGGCGTCGTCGTGCCGCTCGCCGGCGTCCACGACCTCCTGCGGTTCCCCCTGTTCGGCCAGGGCGCCGGCTGGCAAGGCGACCTCGGCTCGCCCGACGATCCGGCCGAGTTCGCGGCGCTGCGCGCGACCTCGCCGCTGCACAACGTGCGTCCGGGGACCCGCTACCCCGCGATGTTCATCGTGACCGCCGACCACGATGTCCGCGTCGCCCCGCTGCACTCGTACAAGCTCGCCGCCGCGCTCCAGGCCGCCCAGGCCGGCGCCGCTCCCATCTTGATGCGCGTCGCGACCAAGTCCGGCCACGGCGGCGGCACCACGCGCGCGCAGGCCATCGATCAGACGACCGAGCGCCTCGCGTTCTTCGCGGCGACCCTCGGGATGGATCTCACGCCCTAGGTAAGGGGCCGGGTTCCCGTTGGGCCGGCAACGCCGATTCATGTAGGCTAGCTCGGTGCAGGTTGGGACCCTGGTCGGAGGTCGCTTCGAGATCCTGCGCCTCGCCGGATCCGGGGGAATGGGGGAGGTCTACGAGGCCCAGGACCACGAGACGGGCCAGCGCGCGGCCGTCAAGATCGTCACCGTGCCCGTCGCCGATCGCTTCGCGCGCGAGGCGGGCATCCTGGCTGCGCTCGAGCACCCACAGATCGTCCGCTACCTGAAGCACGGCGCCCTGCCGTCCGGCGCCTTGTACCTTGCGATGGAATGGCTTGCCGGCGAGGAACTGGCCGCTCGCGTGGCGCGCGGACCGCTCGCGGTGGCCGAGAGCATCACGCTGGCGCAGCTCGTCGCCGAGGCGCTCGGCTTCGCGCACACGCGTGGCGTCGTCCACCGCGATCTCAAGCCCAGCAACCTGTTCCTCGTCGGCGGCCTCGTGGCGGGCGTGAAGATCCTCGATTTCGGGATCGCGCACCTGCCGGCGGAGTCACGGATGACGGAGACGGGGACGTTGCTCGGCACGCCGAGGTACATGGCGCCGGAGCAGGCGAGGGGCGAAGCGGGGCTCGACGCGAGGGCGGACGTGTTCTCGCTCGGCTGCGTACTCTACGAGTGCGTGACGGGCGAGGCCGCGTTCGAGGGACCACACCCGATGGCCATCCTGACCCGGATCCTGTTCGAGGAGCCGCCCTCCGTGCGAGACCGGCGGCCGGAGGTCTCCGACGCGCTCGAGGCGCTCATCGCGCGCATGCTGGCGAAGCGCGCGATGGATCGGCCCCGAGACGGACACGAGGTCGCGCGGGCCTTGCGCACGCTCGCCGACAAGCCGCCCATCGCGGCCGGCGAGCGGCCAGGGGCCCACGGGCTCACCGCGCTGACCGGCAGGGAGCAGCGTGCCGTGGCCGTGCTCCTGCTCGGCGCGCCGGTACACCTTGCAGGTTCGCCCCCCGTACCGATCGACGACGACAAGACGCTGGACGTGGATCTCCACGGCACCCTCCATCGCGTGGTGAGGCGTTTCGGCGGCCGCATCGAGCACCTCCGGGACGGCTCCGCGGCCGTGGTGCTCACGGGCGCGGACGTGGCGACGGATCTCGCCGCGCGGGCTGCACGCTGTGCCCTCGCGTTGCGCGCGCTCGCCGGGGGCCGGCCCATCGCCCTCGCGCTGGGCCGCGCCACCACGGGGGAGCGCTCGCCGATGGGGCCAGCGATCGATCGCGCCGCGCGGCTGCTCCGGCGTGACGTCGCGAACGACGGCGCGGCGATCGTCTGTGACGAGGTCGTGGTCGGCCTGCTCGACGGGCGGTTCGACGTGCGGGAGACGCCGCTCGGCTTCGTGCTGTACCGGGAGGGCGAGCTCCCGGAGGGGATGCGCACGCTGCTCGGCAAGGTGACGCCCTGCGTGGGTCGCGACCGGGAGCTCGGCGCGCTCGAGCAGCTCGTTGACGAATGCGTGAGGGAGCGCGAGGTCCGCATCGTGCTCGTGACGGCCCCGGCGGGAGCCGGCAAGTCGAGGTTCGCCCAGGAGCTCCTGCGCCACATCAAGGGTCGCCGGGAGCCGATCGCGATCTGGATGTGCCGGGGCGATCCGTTGAGCGCCGGCTCGGCCTTCCGCATGCTCGGCCAGCCCCTGCGCCGCGCGAGCGGCATCCAGGAGGGCGAACCGCTCGAGGCGCGACGGCAGAAGCTCCTCGGGCGCGTCGGAGAGCGCGTCGGGGCAGGCGCGCAACGACGCGTGGCCGAGTTCCTGGGCGAGCTCATCGGCACGCCGTTCCCTGACGCGGACAGCTTGTCGCTCCGGGCCGCGCGGCGGGACGCGCAGCTCATGACGGATCAGATGCGGGCGGCCTTCGTCGACTTCCTCGGCGCCGAGCTCGCCGCCGGGCCGGTGGCGATCATCCTCGAGGATCTCCAGTGGGGTGATCGCCCCACGGTGCAGTTCCTCGATCGCGCGCTCCGGGACCTGCGCCAGAGGCCGCTCTTCGTCCTCGCCCTCGCGCGCCCCGAGGTACACGAGATCTTCCCGGATCTCTGGAAGGACCGGCACCTGGAGGTGCTCGGCCTGCGCGCGCTCCCCCGCAAGGCGATCGAGCGCCTGGTCTGGCACGCCCTGGGCGAGGGCGTGGACGGAGAGACGCTCGATCGATTGGCGCGGCTGTCGGAGGGCAACGCGTTCTACCTCGAGGAGCTGATCCGGTGCGCGGCGCAGGGGCCGCGTGCCGAGCTCCCCGAGACGCTGGTGGCGATGGTGCAATCCCGGCTCGCGACGCTCGACGACGGCGCGCGGTTGCTCGTCCGCGCGGCGAGCGTGTTCGGCGAGGTGTTCTGGACGGGAGGCCTGACGGCGCTGCTCGGCGGTGCCGCGCGCGCCCCGGACATGGGCGAGCGGCTCGCGGAGCTCGTCGACCGCGAGGTGCTCGTCAAGCGCGGGGAGAGCCGGTTCCCCGGCGAGGAAGAGCTGACCTTTCGTCACGCGCTCCTGCGGGAAGGCGCGTATACCATGCTCACCGACGAGGATCGCACGCTCGGCCACCGGCTCGCCGGGGAGTGGCTCGCCGAGCGCGGCGAGCAGGACATGCTGGTCCTCGCCGAGCACTTCGAGAAGGGCGGCGATGTCGAGCGGGCCGGCGCCTGCTACCTCCGCGCGGCGGAGCAAGCGCTGGCGGGCGGTGACGCGACCTCGACGATGGTACACGTGCGGCGCGGGCTCGCAGGCGACCTACCCGCGGAGCTCCGCATCCGCCTGCTCGGCACACTCTGCGAGGCGGTCGTCAGGCACCCGGAGCTCCTGGCCGCCGCGCTGCCCGACGCGGAGGAGCTGGCGCGGGTCACTGCGCGCGGGACCAGGCCCTGGGTGCAAGCCATGTGCGCCAGGCTCAACGCGGCCATGCACGCCGGCAGGCTCGAGCAGTTCCGTGCCACGCTCGACGCCCTCGGGGAGATCGATCCCGCCGAGGACACGGCCGGTCCGCTGGCGTTCGGCCTGGCGTGCGGGCTCTACCTCCTCGATCTCGACGGGCAGATCAGCGTCACGAATACCTACGCGGAGCGCCTCGCGCTGGTCGCCCAGGCCACGGAGGACCGCGAGCCGCTCGCCTCGATCCTGTGGCACATCGTCTGTGGCGGCCGGATCGGCTATGCGTGGCAAGATCCGTTCGGCGCGCTCGTGCATAGCCACGCGGTCGTGACCATCGCCGGCTCCGTCGGGCTTGCCCGCTACATCGGCATCGGCCAGCGGTTCCAGGGCATGAACCTCTGGCTGCTGGGCGCACATGGAGAGGCGGAGCGGATGCTGAGGCAGATCACGCTGCCCGACGAAGAAGCGTCGTATGCGTCGTCGGTGCGGCCGTTCTGCCTCGCGTGGCTCCTCGCGGAGCGCGGGGCGTTCGACGAAGCACGCGTGTGGGCGACCCAGCTCGTGACCTTGGGCCGCGCCCGGGGCCTGCCCTCCGAAGCCGCGCTGGGCCACTGGGTGCTCGCCGAGGTGCAGCGCCGCGCGGGGGAGCTCGCCGCGGCAGAACACGAGATCCAGGCCGCGCTCGGGTGTGTCTCGCCGCGCGATCAGGCAGGCGCGCTGGCGACCCACGCGGCCATCCACCTCGCGCGAGGAAGGCACGCCGAGGCCCTCGCCGTCGCCGAGGAGGCGATCGCGAAGGCCGCATCCGCGGGCGCATGCAGCTTCTTCTCCCGCGACGGCTTCCTGCGGCTCACGCACGCCGAGTGTCTCGATGCCGGGCGCGATCGGGGCGCCGCGCGCACCGCGGTCAACGCGGCGAGGGAGTGGGTCCTGGGGGTCGCCGAGAAGATCCACGACCCCGATCTGCGGGACAGCTTCCTGCACCAGGTGCCGGAGAACCGCACGATCCTCGAGCTCGCCCTGCGCTGGGCGACGGATGCGGGTGAGGGACAGGACGTGACCGGGCCGGCCCCGCCCCGGCCGGCGCGCCGCTAGATCTTCTTGTTGCGGCGCTGCTGGAACCGGCAGGACAGGACGTAACCGGGCCGGCCGGGCCCCAGCCCGTGCGCCGCTAGATCTTCTTGTTGCGATCTGGTGGGGACGGTGTCTCTTTTGTCTCGTTTCCGGCTCGCGGGGCACAAAACAAGACAAATGAGACACCGTCCCCGTCACTCGCCCGCTACCCCGCGATGTTCATCACGGCAGCTGCTCGGGCTTGAGCCCGCGGTGATAGACGCGCGGTTCTGGTGGGGACGGTGTCTCTTTTGTCTCGTTTCCGGCTCGCGTGATCCGTTCTGGTGGGGACGGTGTCTCTTTTGTCTCGTTTCCGGCTCGCGTGATCTGGTGGGGACGGTCTGGTGGGGACCGGTCTGGTCTGGTGGGGACGGTGTCTCTTTTGTCTCATTTCCGGCTCGCGTGGCACAAAACAAGACAAATGAGACACCGTCCCCGTCACTCCAAAACAAGACAAATGAGACACCGTCCCCGTCACTCGGCACGATCCTCGAGCTCGCCCTGCGCTGGACGACGGATGCGGGTGAGGGACAGGACGTGACCGGACCGGCCCCGCCACGGCCGGCGCGCCGGACCGCTAGACTTTCTTGTTGCGGCGCTGCTGGAACGAGTACGGCCGGTGCGACGCCTTCTTGTCGCCGTCCTCGCCGTCGGCGTCGACCGGCGTGCCGGCCAGCGGCTCCTCGGCGCCGGGCCGGAACTTGATCGACGCCATCGGGCTATCGCCGACCAGCACGCGATCGCCCGAGCCGAGCAGCGTGTCCATACCGTCGAGCTTGTCGATGTCGTCGAGAATGTCGTCGACCGTCGCGTAGCGCTCGCTGCGCGAGTCGCGTGTCATGCGGTCGAAGATGTCGTCGATGCCGCGCGGCAGGCTCGGGTTTATCTGCGACGGCATCGGCGAGCGCCGCCCCGGCAGCTTCCGGGTCAGGAGCTCGTAGAAGATGATGCCGAGCGCGTAGATGTCGCCCTGCGGCCCGCTCGTCATCGGATCGGAGTAAAGCTCGGGCGCCATGTACGCGACGTTGCCCATGCCGACGTAGATCTGCCGGATCACCGCGTGGTCGCGCTCGACGATCCGGGTGAACCCGAAGTCCGAGACCTTGACGTTGCCGTAGCCGTCGATCAGCAGCTGCTCGGGCTTGAGCCCGCGGTGATAGACCCGCTGGGCGTGCGCGGCGCGCAGCGCGTGCAGCGTCTGCAAGAGGTACTTGAACACCAGCTCGACCGGAATCTCCTCGGCGTCGTTGATCAGGCGCCGGCTCGACCCGTTGGGCGCCAGCTCGGTCACGACGTTGGGGTACTCGGTCCACAGGTTGACGTCGTGGATCGGCAGGATGTTCGGGTGCGCGAGGTTGCCCCACGCGCGCACGACATCGGTGAACCGCCGCACGATCTCGTTGCGCTGGTCCTCGCTGAAGAACCCGAACAGATCGCGGATCTCCTTGAGCGCGACCTCGCGGTTCAACGCGACCTGGCGCGCGCGATACACCGTCCCCATGCCACCCGATCCGATCGACGCGAGCTTCTCGTAGCGGTTCTCGATGTCGGAACCGAGCTGGATCTCGCCGCCAGCCACCGCCGACGGGCGACCTCCCGACGTCGTCATCTTCGGATTGTCCTTTCGCGGCAGGGGCTGCGCCGCAGATTGCTCCCGGATCTCGCGCGCGGCGACCGCGGTGCTCAGCACACCGGACTGGGTTCCCATCGGCACCGCCGCCGCCGGCACCGCCATCGCGCGGCTCTGGCGCAGCTTCTTGAAGTGCGAGACCGCGCGCTCGGTGAACTCGGCGAGGTTGCCGCCGTTGACGACGGTCTCGCCGTCGGGGCTCACCTCGAGGCTCTCGTTGGCGCGATCGTGGCGCAGGTACCCCGACTTCTCGAGGAAGCCGATGTACTCGCTGAACGGGATCGACACCGCGCCCTCGCACACGCGCCGGATATCATCGTACCGGTTCTGGCGGCCGTAGCGCGCCTCCGCCATCACGTTGGCGAGAATGAAGCGGGCCTCTTCGCAGAGGACTTCCTTCGTGACCTTTGCGCGGCCTTCCATCCGGCGAATTGTAGGCATCCGAGACAGTTAGGGTCAATTCGGCGGCAGCTTCTCTACGCCCAGGCGCTCCACGAGCGGCCGGTCGGCCGGCAAGATGTCCCAGCGGGCCAGGTCGTGCGCGGCCACCCACGCGAGGTCGGCGACCTCGACGGGACGCGGTGTTCCATCGACGATCCGGCAGCGATAGACCAGCATCACGAGATCGAACGCCGGGTACGCGTGGAACAGGACGTCCCAGATCCGGCCGACCGCGACCGTGACGCCCAGCTCTTCCCGCAGCTCGCGCACCAGCGCGGCCACCGGCGCCTCGCCCGGCTCGACCTTGCCCCCCGGGAACTCCCATTGCAGCGGAAGCGCCTGATCTGCGCGGCGTTGCGTGATCAGCACGCGCTCGTCGTCCCCGATGATAAGCCCAGCGACCACCAGCTTGCGGGCACGCGGCTCGGTCATAACAGCCCCCTTCGGTCGACGAACGGCGCCGTGCACGGCGGCCCATCGGCATGTAGGTACACGAGCGTCTCGCCGTGGCGGGCGGCGATGATCGTCGACGACCGCGTCCCGTACACCGGCGTGTGGATGCAGGTCGCGGTCAGCTCGCGCGCGACCTCGTCCGGCAGGTGCGACGGCGGCGGATCCCCGCAAGGGGGACCCTCGCCGCAAGGTGATTCCGATCCTTGCTTCGCTGCGGACCGGAATCGATCGGTCCGGCTCGGGCCCACGCGGGTGTGGTCGGCGAGCGCGACCTGCAGCGCCGGCACCAGCGCCGGCCAGGCGAGCGGCGCGCGCGCGATCGCCTCGTGCAGCCGGGTGCCGCGCGGAAACCCCTCCGCGCCGAGCCGGTCGTTGCACAGCACGTGGATGCCGTGCGCCAGGCGCTCGATCTCGAGCTCGCCCTCGCGGCGCGCGTACGCGACCGAGACCCCGCGTGCGTCCCCCCATACCAGGTTCATGCTCGCGTACATCGTCGGATCGAGCTGAGCGACGTACGCATCTGGATCCGCCGCCGCCGCGAGCTCTCGAACCGCGAGCCCGCGCGATCGCAGCCCGGGCGGCACAGGCGCCATCGCCCGCTGGTTCGTGACCGCCGCAAACCTACCGTCGTGCCGGATCGCGAGCCAGGTGCCGCCCGACAGGACGTCGACGCCGCCCGCGATTCGATCGCCGATCGACTCGGGCGGGCGCGTCGGACGCGCGTACATTTCGTCGCGATTTGCAGCGACCACGAGCGGCGATCCGGCCACAGCTCCGAGGAGAATTGCGATGGTGCACATCGACGACAAAATGACCGCGAGAGTCTGCTGCGCGCCTTGCATGTGACGCGTTCGGCCCCTACAGTGCCGCGAGAATGAGACTGTATCCAGGGAAGGTCGACAACATCGCGGCCGAGATCGTCACCACGCTCACGCAAGCCGGTGACATCGAGGTGAGCGATAACAACGAGGCGCAGCTCGACGCAGCTGCGGTCCTCAAGGAGTACATTCGAGTCGACAAAGAGCTCACCGAGCGCGCGAAGGACATCCTCGAAATTCGCGGCCTTCCCTACTCTCATCTCGGCCGCACGAAGCGCCAGCTCGCAGATCAGAAAGAGTTCGGCCTCGGCGAAGAAGGCCTGTCGTGGATTGCGAACCAGATGCTCGAAGCGTTCATGTCGTCGCGCCACGTCGACGAGGTCTTCGCAGACGACGTCATCATGCGCCGCAAGATCAAGGACATCTGCAAGAAGCACATGCAGGTCGACGAGGCGATCGACCAGGAAGTCCGCGACCGGATCAAGAACCTCGAGGAAGGCACCTCCGCGTGGGAGGTCGAGTACGGCAAGGTCCTCGAGCAGATCAAGCACAAGCACGGCCTCAAGGAGTAAGCCTTCCTCTTGCCGCAGCCGGGATTCGTGAGGCCTGACCGACCGCGAAGGGGAAGGCAAAGAGTGGTCCGCACGGACGGAATCACCGCGACGCGGCGTTCCGGACCTGTGGAGATCCAGCAGCCGGCCTGGCTTCGAAAGCACCCCCGAGCTTCGGGAGACCGCCAGCCGGCCTGTGGACGGTGGCCCGGCCCGTGACCAGCGCGTCACAGCGCACCCGGCGGCTTCGTCGCGTAGCTCACCGGCCTGTCCGCCACCGCCCACAGCCCTGACCCTCGAGCCCACGCTCCGTTTCCGGAATTTAAAATGAAATTTCGGAACGGAGAGCGCATGCAGGCGTCGGCGCGGTGAGTCGTGTGGGCAGGCGCGCGCCTCATCAGCCTGGCCAACCAGGCGCGGCTGTCCATCACGAGTCACGGCGCGGCCACGCGCTCTGCACAGCCTCGCGATCTGCACGACCTCGTGTCGGCGCTGCGCCAAGCGGCGCGCACCGCGAGCGTTGTCCCTTGCCAGCGGCAGCGATGCAGGCACAGTTAGAGGATGGGCGCCTCCCCATGCACGGACTGCACGACGCGTCCGGTGATGTGTTGCGGGCGATGCAACAGCACGCGCTGCTGGGCGCACGCGTTCGCGGCCGGCGAACGTTGCGCGCGCTGCGAGCGTGACTGGCGCGACGACGCCGTGATCCGCCGTGCCGCCAAGGTGATCTTCGCGCCGCCGATCGCGATCCTGGCGGGCGGCCTGCTGTTTGGCCTGCTCCTGCCGGTGTCGCTCGGGGGTGCGATCGGCGCCGCGATCATGTGCGCGCTGGCGTGCATGACCGCGGTCGCGGCCGGCACCGGGGCGTGCCGCCTGGTCGATCGCAGCGCCCGCGCGATGTTCCTCCGCGAGCACGGCGGCGGCCTACCACCCGCGCGCTTGCTGCCCTCGCCGCGCCAGCGCTGACGTCCGCGCGGCGGACGGACGCGCCTCAGGTCGACAGCCCGAGCGACTCGCGCACCTCGCCGACGACCATCTCGGCGAGCCGCTGGATCATCCGCTCGCCCTCCTCGACCGAGGCCGAGGCCGGGTCGCCGGAGTACGCGAGCTCCATCCCCATGGCGGTGAACGTGGTGATGCCGGCATCGAGCTTCTTCGACAGGCTGATCGGCACCGGCGACAGGACGCCCCGGATCGCGTCGTCGACCATCTCCGGCGCCGCCGCCATCATGATCGAGGTCTCGTACAGCCCGGCGTGGCACGCGCCGCTCTTGAACTCGGCGTCGAGCGTCTTGGCCCACTTCCTGGTCAGCGGGCACGCCACGCTGACCTTGTTGCCGCGCCCGGCGAGCACGGCGCGGATCGCGGCGTCGTGCGCGGGCTCGAGGTGGTTGTTGACCAGGCAGACGTGACGGATGCCCTGCGCGAGCAGGCCATCGCAGATCGCGGAGAGGAAGGAGGTCAGCACCGCCGCCGGGACCGAGACCGCCCCCGCGAAGCCCTGGGCACACTCGGTGACGCCGTAGCTCACCGCCGGTGCGATCAGCGCGGTGAGCGGGCCCTTCTTCGCAAACATCTCGGTCGCGCGGACGCACGCGGCAGCGGAGATCACGACGTCGGTGCCGAGGCCGAGGTGCGGCCCGTGGGGCTCGGTCGAACCGATGGGGACGAGGGCGATGAGCGGCTTCCTGGCATCGAGCAGTCCGCGCAAGGTCGCCGTGGTATGCCGCGCTAGAAACTTCTCGGTCATGGTGTTCCGTTCGCTCGCCGAGCTAGGCTCCCGCGCTCGTTCACGGGGTCTCGGTCAGCGCGCCGAGTCGGTCACGCTCGATCAATAGCTTCTTATCGACCTTCCCGCGATCGTTTTTCGGTAGATCGTCGACGAACACCACCCAGCGCGGATACTTGTGCTTCGACAGCCGGGCTTGCACGTGGGCCTTGAGCTCGTCGGCCAGCGCCCGGGGATCTCGGTCCCGCGCCTCGGGGCGCAGCACGACGATCGCCTTGGGCTTGATGAGGCCCGCGTCGTCTCCGGGGATCACCGCGGCGACCGACACCGCGGCATGGCCGAGCAGGCAGTCCTCGACCTCGCGCGGCGCGACGAAGATGCCGCCGACCTTGAACAGATCGTCGGCCCGGCCGCTGAACCAGAGGTAGCCGCGCTCGTCGATGTGGAACAGGTCGCCGGTGCGGCACCAGTGGCCGTGGAACGTCTTCCAGCTCTTGTCGCGATCCTGGAAGTAGCCGTGCGCGACGCTGTCGCCCTTGACCCACAGGACGCCGATCTCGTTCGGCGGCAGGCCGGGCGCGCCCGCGCCGTCGGCGTCCTCCGGCAGGATCTTGAGCGTGTAGCCAGGGACCGCGCGGCCGAGCGAGCCCGGCAGGACGTCGCCCGGCCGGTTCGAGCAGTAGATGTGGAACATCTCGGCCGAGCCGATGCCGTCGTAGACCTCGCCGCCAAACCGCGCGGTGAACCGGCGCAGCAGCGGCTCGGGCAGCGCCTCGCCGGCCGACAGGTGGAACCGCACCGACGACAGATCGAGGCCCGGCTGGCCGGCCGCCCGGCGCTCGTCGTCGAGATCGAGCAGCTTGCCGAGCATCGTCGGCACGTTGGTCACGATCGTCGGCCGGTAGCGCGCGATCGCCTCGGCGACGCTCTGCGCCGTCGGCCGCTCGCTGAACAGCCCCACCGTGGCCCCGACCGCGAACGGGAACCACAGGTTCGTGCCGGTGGCGTAGCCGAAGAACAGCCGCGGTACGCTGATCGCGACGTCGGCCTCGCGGTAGCCGACCGTGCGCTTGGCGTAGACCTCGGTGTTGAACGCGAAGTCGCGGTGGCTGTGCATCGCGGCCTTGGGCCGCCCCGTCGAGCCCGACGTGAACAGCCAGATCGCCGGATCGTCGCGCCGCACCGCGGGCAGCTCGATCCGGGCGTGCGCGGCCCCGGCCTCGGCGATCGCGGCATCGAGCGACGCGACCCGGCGCGCCGGCGCCAGCTGCGCGACCCGTGGGTCCAGCGCGTCCACCGCCACCGTGGCTTCCGGATCGTCGCCGGTCGCGGCGCCGGGCGCCAGCAGGACGACACGGAGGTGCGGCAGCCGCGCGAGCCGCGGCGCGAGCGCCTCGGCGACCTCGGGCGTCGTGATCAGCACGGCGGCCTTGACGTAGTCGAGCACGTAGCAGAGGTCATCCGGCGGCGACAGCGGGTTGCCCATCGCCAGCACACCGCCGGCCGCCAGCGTCGCGAAGATCGCCCAGGCGAACGGCGGCACGTCGGGCAGCACGACGTAGACCCGCTGCTCCGGCCCGAGGCCATGCGCGACCAGGTAGCGCGCGAGCGCGCGCGACCGCGCGGCGACCTCGGTGTACGTCCACGCGCGATCGCCGAACCGGATCGCGACCTTGCCGCCCCGGCCGTCGCGCTCGCGATCGAACAGGAAGTAGTCGGCGAGGTTGAAGTCGTCGGGGAACGTCGCGCTCGCTGGCGGCTCGCCGGGCTCGCCGGGCTCGCCGGTCATGCGCCTCGGCCTTGCTTGGCGAGCGCGCGCCCGATGATCGTGCGCTGGATCTCGCTCGTGCCCTCGTAGATCCGCAGCGGGCGGATCGCGCGGTAGAGGTGCTCGACCACCGCGCCCGCCATCACGCCGCGCCCGCCGAACAGCTGCACCGCGCGATCGATCACGCGCTGCGCGGCCTCGGTCGCCCCGAGCTTGGCGATCGAGACCTCGGTGGTCAGCTTCGCGGGCGTGGTGTCCTTGAGGTACGCGGCGCGCAGGACCAGGAGGCGCGCGGCGTCGAGATCGACGACCATATCGGCGAGGTGCGCCTGGACCAGCGGCTGCTCCGACAGCAATTTGCCGAACTGCTTGCGCCGGGTGACGAAGCCGATCGCCTCGTCGAGCGCCCGCCGCGCCATGCCGACCGCCGCGGCGCCGACCGAGACGCGGAACGCATCGAGCGTCTCGAGCGCGAGCTTCATGCCCTGGCCGATCTCGCCGATCCGCGCCGCCGCCGGCACCCAGGCCTCGCGCAGCGCGAGCGCCCCGATCGGGTGGGCCGCGATCGCCGTCATCGGCGTGACCGTCACGCCGCGCGTGTCGAGCGGCAGCCAGAACGCGGTGAGCCCGGCGTGGCCCAGGGCCGGATCGGTGGTCGCGACCACCATCGCGTGGTCGGCGATCCCCAGGTTCGAGATGAACAGCTTGTCGCCGTCGAGCCGGTAGCCGTCCGAGACCGCCGTCGCGCGGGTCGCGATCGCCGCGACGTCCGAGCCGGCCTCGGGCTCGGTCAGCGCGAACGCGGCGATCCCGGCGCCGTGCGAGAACGCCTTCAGCTGGGCGCGCTGCTCCGGCGAGCCCGCGAGCCCCAGCGCGTGCGTGCCCAGGCCCTGGACGGCGAGGATCGAGTCGGCGCGCGGCGAGACGTAGCCGAGCATCTCGCGGGCCAGGCACAGCGCGCGGGTGTCGAGGCGGTGCCCCGGCTCCGCCCCCCGGGGCACCACGAGCTCGAACAGGCCGGTCTCGGCGAGCATCGCCGCGGCCATCCGGTCGCGCTGCGGCTCGTCGGCGTGCGCCCCCGGGGCCTCGATCGCCTCGATCACGTGGGCGCTGTCGCGCAGCCGGTCGGCGAGCGGGCCGTGCGCCTCGGCGAAGAACATCGGCAGATCGTCGCTCGATAGCCGCATCGCTCAGTCCCCGCCGGGGGCGCCAAGGAACCGTGCCCGGCGCTTGGCCTTGAACGCGTCGTGCGCCTCGGCGAAGTCCGGGTGCTGCATGCACAGCGCCTGCGCCTGCGCCTCGGCCTCGATCGCCGCGGACAGCGGCATCGTGTGCTCGCTCTCGAGCATCTGCTTGGTCATCGCGTGGGCGAACGCCGGCCCGTTCGCGAGCCGCGCCGCCCAGTCCTGGGCCATCGCCACCGCCTCCTCCGCGTCCGGCACGACCCGGTTGACCAGGCCGATCTCGAGCGCGCGGCTCGCCGGGATGATGTCGCCGAACAGCAACAGCTCGGTCGCGTGGCCCAAGCCCACGATCCGCGGCAGCAGGTACGTCACGCCCATGTCGGCGCCGCACAGCCCGACCTGGGGGAAGATGAAGCCGATCCTGGCGCTCGCTGCGGCGATCCGCAGGTCGCTCGCGCACGCGATCACCGCGCCGGCGCCGACCGCGGTGCCGTTGATCGCCGCGACGATCGGCCGCCGGCACGCGCGCATCGCCTCGATCAGCCGCCCGGTCGCGCGGGTGAACGCCAGCAGCGTCGGGGTGTCGCGGCCGAGCAGGTTCTTGATGATGTCGTCCTGATCGCCGCCCGAGCAGAACCCGCGGCCGCGCCCGGTGATCACGACCGCGCGCACGTTGTCCTCGCGGCCGAGCACCTCGAAGGTCTCGGCGAGCTCGCGATAGACGTCGAACGTCAGCGCGTTCAGCCGGTCCGGCCGGTCGAGCGTGATCGTGGCAACCCCCCGCGCCATGTCGAGCGCGAACGAGCTCGCCCTGAGCGTGCTCATGGCACACCTCCGACGTACGCGGTGGCCTGGATCTCGAGCACCGCGGCCGGCTCGACCAGGGCGGTCACCGCGACCAGCGCCATCGCCGGGAAGTGCTTGCCCAGCCGGGCACGCCACGCCGCGCCGAGCTCGTGCAGCGCCTCGCGATACGCCGCGACGTCGGTCACGTAGACCGTCATCGTCGCGATGTCCTCGGGCGTGCCGCCCGCCGCGCGCACCACGGCGAGCACGTTGTCGAGCGCCCTGGAAAACTGCGGGATGAACCCGGCGCTGCACACCCCGTGCTCGTCACACCCGATCTGTCCGGCCACGTGCACGGCGCTGCCGGCGCCGATCCGGCCGTGCGCGTAGCCGCGCGGCGGCGGCAACCCCGGGACGATCACTTCGCGACTGCTCATGCTGTTCCTTTCCTGCGGCCAGTGCGGCTAGCTCGCTCGCTCACTTCAGCACCGCTCCGCCGTCGATCGATAGGGGGCGTAATTCCCGCCGACTGGCGGTGGGCTCCCGAGCGAAGCAACCATGGCTCGCTCGCTCACTTCAACACCGCCCCGCCATCGATCACGATGGTCTGGCCGTGGATGCCGCGGGCGCCGTCCCCGCACAGCATCAGCGCGGCGTGCGCGATCTCGTCGGGCGTGATCATCCGGCGCTGCGGGCTCATCGCCGCGAGCGACGTCCGCGCCTCGTCCTCGCTGCGGCCGGTCTTCGCCGCGATCC